>Ga0136622_10000029_pt1 | contig 45028 bp, 39 predicted proteins | sample AntDrymUQ4482106_2_FD_104803 | JGI IMG/M metagenome (GOLD analysis project Ga0136622, IMG submission 104803) | Polar desert sand microbial communities from Dry Valleys, Antarctica - metaG UQ448 (21.06) | ecosystem: Environmental > Terrestrial > Soil > Desert | place: Antarctica: Dry Valley...
CGGCTTGTCCCCGCCGACGTCGAGGCTGCGGACCACGAGCCGCCTGCCCGCCAGGGTCTGGGCGATCGCCCGGTACACCCCCTCCTGCTCGTCCTCATCGGGTGCGGTGTCCCTGCCCAGGAACAGGAACTCGGTGCGGAGCAGCCCCACCCCGTCGGCACCGCGAGCGACCGCAGCGGCGGCATCGGCGACCGAGCCGATGTTGGCGGCCACCTCGATGGAGGTCCCGTCCCTGGTGAGGGCAGGTTCCCGGGCGGAGGCGGCGGCGACCCTGGCCCCCTCCCGCTCGGTGGCGATGGCGGCGGCCGCCGCCCCGAGCCGCTCCTGGTCGGGATCGACCGCCACCTCCCCGGTGGTCCCGTCGATGAGGACGGTGGCGCCCTCGGCTATCTCCAGGACCGCAGGGCCGGCGGCGACCACGGCGGGGATGCCGAGCGACCGGGCCAGGATGGCGGAGTGGGACGTCGGTCCTCCCTCGGCGGTGAGTATCCCGGACACCACCCCGGGATCGAGCCGGGCGGTCTGACCGGGATCGAGGTCGCGGGCGACCAGGATGCCCGGCCCCGACGGCTCGACCGTGGTGTCGATGCCGAGCATGGCGGCCACCACCTCGCCGCCGACCGCCTCCACATCTGCGGCCCGCTCCCTCTGGTACTCGTCGTCGAGCGAGCGGAAGCGGGCGGCCAGCTCGGCGATGGCGGCCCGCCATGTCGGCACCGCCCCCTCGTCGGCGACGATGGCGGCGTACACGGTGTCGAGCAGCTCGGCGTCGTCGAGGAGGAGCAGGTGGGCGTCGAAGATCCCGGCCTCCGCCTCCCCCGCCCTGGCACTGGCCATCTGGCGGGTCTCGGTGATGGTGCGGCGGACGGTCTCGATGGCGGCGTCGAGCCGGTCCCGCTCCTCGGCCGGTGTCCCCGCCGGACCGGCTTCGACGCCTGCCAGGTCGGGGGCCACCAGATGCCGGGCCGGGCCGAAGACGGTGCCGGGCGACGCCCCGACCGGCCCTCCTCCGGCGGCACCACGGGACGGGGTTCGGGCGGCGGCGCCCGGCTCGTCGCCGAACCCGTCGGCGGCGAGCGCCCCGAGGGCGTCCAGGACGGCCGCCGCACCCGGCCCCGATGCGGTGACCTCGATGTCGTGCCCCCGGCGGGCCCCCAGGGTGCCGATGGCGCTGAAGCTGTCGCCCCGCACCGGGCCGGCGCCGGAGGTGACGTTGGCGACGGTGACGGTGGCGTCGAAGCGGGCGACGGTGGCCACGAACCGGGCGGCCGGTCGGGCGTGGAGCCCGGTGGGATTGGCCACCGCCAGCACCCTGGAGAGCCGACCTTCCTCCGGCCCCGCCGGGGTGCCCGGGGCGGCGTCGGGCCCGACACCGGTGCCCGGCGTTTCGATCCCGAGCGCCGCAGCCTTGGGGGTGAGCGCCGCCCGCGCCTCCCTGAGGACGACCTCGAGCGACGCCCCGGCCCCGGCGGCGGTGGCGGCGGCGACGGCGCCCTCGACCAGCGGTGCCTCGCACAGCACCACCCGATGGCGGCGATCATCGTCGACCATCTCCAGAGCGAAGTCGGCGGAGAGGATGGCGCTCCCCAGATCCATCAGGACCACCACCCCGTCCTCGGACCACACCTCCTCGATGGCGGCCAGCACCCTGGTGGCGTCGGTGCCGATGGGGTCGGACGGGTCGTCGAGCCCGCCGGCGGGGGCGATCGGGGCATCGCCGCCCATCTGGCGCGCCAGTTGCGCCGTTCCTTCGGCGATCAGGGCGCTGTGCGAGACGAGGACGATGCCGACCATGGATGGGAAATGCGTGTGGGGCCCGGACGGGCCCCACACACGGTCGTTGGATCGGCTTCAGTCGACCCAGTCGAAGGTGCGGGTGACCGCCTTCTTCCACTGGGCGTACTCCGCTTCACGCCGCTCGGCGTCCATCTGCGGCTGCCAGTCCTTGTCCTTCACCCAGTTCTCGCGCAGATCGTCGACCTCGCCCCAGAACCCGACGGCGAGCCCGGCGGCGTACGCCGCACCCAGCGCCGTGGTCTCGGCAACGGCGGGCCGGATCACCGGCACCCCGAGCACGTCGGCCTGGTACTGCATGAGCAGGTCGTTGCCCACCATGCCGCCGTCGACCTTGAGCTCGGCGAGATCCACACCGGAGTCCTGGTTCATGGCGTCGAGCACCTCGCGGGTCTGCCAGCAGGTCGCCTCCAGGGCGGCACGGGCGAAGTGGCCCTTGTTGATGTACCGGGTGAGCCCTGCCATCACCCCACGGGCATCCGACTTCCAGTAGGGAGCGAACAGCCCGGAGAACGCCGGCACGATGTACATCCCGCCGTTGTCGTCGACGGTCTTGGCCAGCGCCTCGACCTCGGCGGCGCTCTGGATCATCCCCAGGTTGTCCCGCAGCCACTGCACCAGTGCCCCGGTGATGGCGATCGACCCCTCCAGGGCGTACACCGCGGCGGCGTCGCCGATCTTGTAGCACAAGGTGGTGAGCAGCCCGTTGGCCGAAGCCACCGGTTCGGTCCCGGTGTTCAGCAACATGAAGTTGCCGGTGCCGTAGGTGTTCTTCGCCATCCCCGGGTCGAAGCAGACCTGCCCGAAGGTGGCCGCCTGCTGGTCACCGAGGTCGCCGGCGACGGGGATGCCGCCGAGGACGCCCTTGGCCTCGCCGTACACCTCGGAGGACGACCGGATCTCGGGAAGCACCGACCGGGGCACCCCCATCACGTTCAGGATCTCGTCGTCCCAGTCGAGGGTGGCCAGGTCCATCAGCATGGTGCGGCTGGCGTTGGTGACGTCGGTGACGTGCACCCCGCCGTCGGTCCCACCGGTGAGGTTCCAGATCACCCAGGTGTCCATGTTCCCGAAGGCGAGATCGCCCGCCTCGGCCCTCGCCCTGGTCCCCTCGACGTTGTCGAGGATCCAGCGGATCTTGGGACCGGAGAAGTAGGTCGCCAGGGGCAGACCCACCTTGGAGCGGAAGCGGTCCTGCCCGCCGTCCGCCGAGAACTCGTCGACCAGCTTGTCGGTGCGGGTGTCCTGCCACACCAGGGCGTTGTACACCGGCTCGCCGGTGTTGCGGTCCCACACCACCGTGGTCTCCCGCTGGTTGGTGATGCCCACCGCGGCCAGATCGGAGGCGGAGATGCCGGCCTTGGCCAGCCCCGCCTCGACCACGCCTTGGGTGCGGAACCAGACCTCCTTGGGGTCATGCTCCACCCAACCCGGCTTCGGGTAGATCTGCTCGTGCTCCCGCTGGTCGACGCCGACCACGTTGCCGCCATGGTCGAACACCATGAACCGGGTGCTGGTCGTTCCCTGATCGATTGCTGCCGAATACTTGCTCATTCAGCTCTCCTTGCTTGTCAGTTGTCGGACCATGCATCTGCGGCTGCCCGGAGCAGCAGGTGGGTCGAGGTCGCCCCCGGATCCTGATGCCCCGCGCTCCGCTCCCCCAGGTAGCTGGCCCGGCCCTTCCTAGCCACCAGCGGGATCGTGGCCTCCATCCCCTGCCGTGCCGCCTCGGCCGAATCGGCCAGCGCCTCCTCGAGCGACGACCCGTTCCCCACTGCGCGGCCCAGCGCATCGAGGGCGGGAAGGAGGGCATCGACCATGGTCTTGTCGCCCGCCTCCGCCTTGCCCCGTCGCTGGATCCCGGCCACTCCGGCACCGAGCACCGCCGCCCAGTCGCCCGCCGACAGGGTCTCCTTGCCCGCAGCCGCCTTGCCCATCTCGATGAACATCGTCCCGTACAGCGGCCCGCTCGCTCCGCCCACCTTGGCCACCATCGTCATCCCGACGCCGCCGAGGGCGCCGCTGATGTCGGTTGGTGGCGAGGTGGCGAGCTTCTCCAATGCCGCCTTGAAGCCACGGCTCATGTTGATCCCGTGGTCGGCGTCGCCGATGTCGGAGTCGAGCCGGGTCAGGTACGCCTTCTGTTCTTCGATGCGCTCCGCCGATGCGGTGACCCAGGCGATCACCCCATCGAGGGTGACGGCATCTGCCATCACACCCCCCAGCGCAGCCCCGGCGTGTTCACCGGGGCGTCCCACAGCCCGGTGAGCTCGTCGTCGAGCTTGAGCAGCGTGATCGAGCATCCCTGCATCTCCAGCGACGTGATGTACGGCCCGATCAGGTTGCGGGTGATCGTGATCCCCCGGTCGGCGAGGAAGCGATGCAGGTCGTTGTACACGACGTACAGCTCGATCAGCGGCGTGCCGCCCATCGAGTTGACGAAGGCGAGGACGTTGTCACCCTCGCCGAGGGGCAGGTCTTCGACGATGGAGCCGGCGAGCATCTCGACGATCTCGGCGGCGGTCGCCATCGGCTTGCGCTCCCGACCGGGCTCGCCATGGATGCCGATCCCGATCTCCATCTCGTCGTCGCCGAGCTGGAACGTGGGCTCTCCGGCGGCGGGCACGATGCATGACGTCAGCGCCATGCCCATGGAGCGGGCGTTGGTGTTCACCTTGCGGCACAGGTCGGCCACCTCGGCCAGCGACTTGCCCTCCTCGGCGGCGGCGCCGCAGATCTTCTCGGCGAGCACGGTGGCGCCCACGCCGCGCCGGCCGGCGGTGTACAGGCTGTCCTTGACGGCGACGTCGTCGTCGATGACCACCGAGGCCACCTCGATGCCTTCCTCGCCGCCGAGATCAGCCGCCATCTCGAAGTTGAGGATGTCGCCGGTGTAGTTCTTGACGACGTGGAGCACCCCGGCTCCGCCGGACACGGCCTTGGTGGCCCCGAGCATCTGGTCGGGGGTGGGTGAGGTGAACACCTCACCGGGACAGGCGGCATCGAGCATGCCCATGCCGACGAAGCCGCCATGCATGGGCTCGTGCCCCGATCCGCCCCCGGAGACAATGGCCACCTTGCCCTGCACCGGGGCATCGCCGCGGGCCACGTAGTAAGGGTCGAGGCTCACCTTGAGATCGGGATGGGCGGCGGCGACCCCTTCGAGGGCCTCGCGTACGACGTCATCGACGTTGTTGATCAGTTTCTTCACGTTGAGCCTCTCCGTGCAACGGCCGGCCGGGCATGTTCCCGGCCGGCCTCCATCCGACTATGTCATGTGATCAGGTGACGCCGTTCCAGATGAGCACGCCGATGATGCCACCGACGATCGGTGCCACCACCGGGATCCAGGCGTACTCCCAGTCGGAGTCGCCCTTGCCGGGGATGGGGAGCACCGCATGGGCGATCCTCGGTCCCAGGTCACGGGCCGGGTTGATGGCATACCCGGTCGGGCCACCCAGCGAGAGGCCGATGCCCCACACCAGGAGACCGATCAGCAGCGGGTTGAGCCCGGTGCCCAGCCCTTCGGCGGCGAGGCCGGTGGTGCCGACGATGGCGAGCACGCCGATCAGCAGCATGGCGGTGCCGATCACCTCGGTGATGAAGTTGGGGCCGGTGTCACGCCGTGCGGGCCCGGTGGAGAACACCGCCAGCTTGAGACCAGGATCCTCGGTGGCCGCCCAGTGGTTCGAATAGGCCAGGTAGACCAGGACCGCACCCAGGAAAGCACCGGCGAACTGGCCGGCCAGGTATTGCGGAACTTGCCCCCACGGGGTCAGGTCACCGACGGCGAACCCGATCGTCACTGCCGGGTTGATGTGGGCACCGCTGAACACGCCGGCGGCGTAGACGCCGATGGCAACGGCAAAGGCCCACCCTGCGGTGATCACGATCCATCCCGACCCCTCGCCCTTCGAGTCCTTGAGCAGGACGTTGGCGACCACGCCGTCGCCAAGCAGGATGAGGATGGCGGTACCGATCATCTCCGCTACGAATATGTTCTCCACGCAGCGCTCCTTCTCCGGTTTTCCCGGCGATGTTTGGCGCGGGGCGCCGACCCGACCCGCGTCTCCGTCATCCCTTCGGCTGTCGGTGGACCGGACACCCCCAGGTGTCGGCCGGCAGTCCCTCCCGCAGCAGGCTCGAAACCTAGCCGCCCGGGTAGGGCGCGTGTCGGATCAAACGGTGCGTTCCCGCCGGGCGAGCAGGCCGGCAATGTTCGCCTGGTGCCGGATCACCACGAGAACGGCGATGGCGGTGGCCCAAAGGAGGGGGGGCCCCCGGGCCCCGGCCACAACCAGGCCGGGGACAAGCGCCGCCATGGCGGCGAGCGACCCGAGCGATGAGACCTTGGTCAGGGCGAGAAGCCCCGCCCAGATGCCGATGAGCACCAGCCCCAGGATGGGCTCCAGCCAGAGCACGACACCGAGGGCGGTCGACACCCCCTTGCCGCCGTGGAAGCGGTGCCAAACCGGGAAGCAATGCCCGACGACGGCGGCGAACCCCGCCGCCCACCCGGCCAGCTCGGAGCCGCCCAGCCAGGTGCCCACCGCGGCGGCGGCGGCGCCCTTGGCCACGTCCCCCAGCATCACGGGGAGGGCCGCCTTCCACCCGAGGTTGCGCAGGACGTTGGCCGCCCCCGGGTTGCCGCTCCCCATCTCGTAGATGTCCTTGCCCTGTGCCCTGGCCACCAGCACGGCGAAATCGATGCTGCCCACGAGGTAGCCGAGGACGGCGGCGGCGACGGCGCCGACGGTCACGGTGCGATCCACCACGTTGTCGGCATGTCCCGGGCCTCAGGGTCGGCGAGCCCGATCACGTTATCATCGGCTTCCGATCCCAGGGAGGCCAGGTGACAGTACCCGACGCGCTGGCGCTGGCACGACTGCTGATCGTGCCGGTGGTGGTCGGCTTCACCGTCGCCGGGGGCACGGGCAACCTGGTGATCGCCGCCGTGCTGTTCGCCGCCGCCGCCATCACCGACTGGTTCGACGGCTACCTGGCGCGCCGATGGGAGATCGAGTCGACGCTTGGCGCCTTTCTCGACACCACCGCAGACAAGCTGCTGGTCACCGGATCGCTGCTCGGGTTGGTCGCCATCGACCGGGTGTCGGTGTGGGCGGCGCTGATCATCATCTTCCGGGAGATGGCGGTGATGGGGCTGCGCGGGCTCGTCGCCGCCACCGGAGGGATGATCCGTCCCTCGACCTGGGGCAAGATCAAGGCCACCGCCCAGTTCGTCGCCATCTTCCTGGCGTTCCTAAGGCTGGACCAGCCGTGGGGACCGTGGTACCTGGACGAGTGGGTGATGCTGGTCGCGGTGGTGGCGACGGTGGCTTCGTTCTGGGGCTACCTGGTGGCGTTCGGGGGAGTGGTGCGCGCTCCGCGCTCCGGGGCCAAGGCGTGAGGTGATGACGGTCCTGGTCACCGGAGGGACCGGGATCGTCGGCGGTGCCGTGGTCCGCCACCTGGTTGCGGCCGGTCGTGAGGTGCGCGGCCTCGCCCGCGACGCCGCCGGCGACGTCACCCTGGAGGGGCTCGGGGCGGAACCGGTGCGGGGCGACGTCCTCGATCCCGCCGCCCTGCGCGGCGCCGTGGAGGGCGCCGAGGTGGTGTACCACCTTGCCGGGATCAACAGCTTCTGCCTGGCCGATCCGGCCCCCATGATGCGGACCAACATCGAGGGGTCGCGCCAGGTCGTGGCCGCCTGTCTCGACCGCGGGGTCCGCCGCCTGGTGTACACCTCGTCTGCGGCCACCCTGGGCGAGGTGGAGGGCACCGTCGGCCACGAGGGGTCCCCCCATCGGGGCAGCTACCTGTCGGAGTACGAGAAGTCGAAGCACCTCGCCGAGCAGGCGGTGCTGGCAACGGCGGAGCCGCCCCTCGAGGTGGTGACGGTCAACCCATCCTCGGCGCAGGGCCCGGGCCGCGCCACCGGCACCGGGAAGGTGATCCTCGACCTGATCAACGGCAAGCTCCCCGCCGTGGTCCACACCCGCTTCTCGATCGTCGATATCGATGACTGCGCCCGCGGCCATCTCCTGGCCGAGGAGCACGGGACACCGGGCGAACGCTACGTCCTCAACGGCTTCACCCTCACCATGGAGGAGGCTGTCGCCAGACTGGCGGAGACGCTGGGCCGGGAGATCAAGGTCCGCTACGCCCCGGGGGCGGTGGCGGTGGCCGGTGCCGCCGCCATGGAGGCGGTCGCCCGGCTGCGGGGCCGCAAACCCAAGGCATGCCGGGAGATGGTGCGCACCATGCTCCACGGCCACAGCTACGACGGGTCCAAGGCCACCCGCGACCTCGGCCTCGACTACACCCCGGCCCGGGAGACCATCGACCGCCTCATCGCCTGGTTCCAAACCGAGGGCCTGATAGACGTCTAACGAGCCACCCCTCCGTCCCTTTCCCCTCCCATTGGGAGGGGTGGCGAGGCTCTGCGAGCCGGGGTGGGATACGAAGGCCGGCGGTGAGGTTGACGGCGAGCCGGGGTGGGATGCCGGGGTGGGATGCCGGGGTGGGATACCGAGGACGCCGGACGGCGACGGTTGGCCTTCCCCCGCCCCGGCTGCCTTGTCCGCCTTCGGCGATCGCCTCAGCCACCCTCCCCCGCAGGGGGAGGGGAAACAGAACTCGCCCCGGCTGTCCTTGTCCGCCTTCGGCGATCGCCTCAGCCACCCCTCCCCCGTAGGGGGAGGGGAAACAGAACTCGCCCCGGCCGGTGGTCCGCCGCCAGCGATTGGTCCAGCCACCCTCCCGTTCCCTCTCCCCTCCCATTCTTCTTTTCCCCTCCCGGTTCTTTTCCCCTCCCGGTTCTTTTCCCCTCCCATTGGGAGGGGTGGCGAGGCTCTGCGAGCCGGGGTGGGATACCGAAGGCCCGCAGCGCGGTTGACGGCGAGCCGGGGTGCGAAGGGGACGGGGAACAGGAAGTCGGCTACGCGGTGGGTGACGCGGCGATGGCTTTGGTCAGGGGGCCTTCGATGTCGAGACCGAGGGCGTAGGCGATGATCTCGATGGGGTGGATCGACCGGACGCCGGTCCCGTGCTCGATCTGCCAGCGGCAGGTTTCGGCGTCGCACACGGTCACCGGTCCCCCCACCTCGGCCACCTTCTCGAACAGCGGCGTGCCCACCTTCATGGCGATGTCGTACTTCTCCTCCTTGTAGCCGTAGGTGCCGGCCACCCCGCAGCACGCCGCCAGCGACTGGACCACCTCGAGCTCGGGCACCAGCTCCATCATGTCCAGGGCGGGCAGCCCGAGGCGGTGGGCCCGGTACTGGCACGGGGGGTGATAGAGCAGCCGCAGCGGTACCGGCCGCAGGTCGGTCGGGAAGCGACCCTCGTCGGCGATCAGCACCAGGAATTCGTGGAGGTCGTAGGTGTCGCCGGCCACCGCCCTGGCATCGTCGTCCATGGCGTCGAGCAGCTCGGGCGCCTCCTCCTTGAGGGTCAGGGTGCACGACGTCGACGCCCCCACGATGGGGATCCCGGCGCGGGCGAACCCGAGCAGCCGGTTGACGTTGGCCCGGTGGTAGGCGCGGGCGGCGTCGAACTCGCCGTTGGAGAGCAGCGGCAGCCCGCAGCAACCCTGGTCGGGGACCACCACGTCGAAGCCGAGCCGGTCGAGGACCTGCACCGCCGTCCTAGCCACCCGGGGCTCGTAGTACTCGGCGGAGCATCCGGTGAAGTACGCCGCCTTCCCGGCGGGGTGTTCGTCATGCGGTTTCCACCCCGACAGCCACTTGCTGAACCGCTCCCCTGCGTACATCGGGAGCGGGGCGCTGTGGTGGATCCCCAGCGCCTTCTCCACCACCCACCGCGCCGCCCGGTTGGCGAACAGGGCATTGACCAGCGGCCGGACCGGACCGCCCAGCCTGCTCAGGGTCCCAGGGCGGGCGAGCAGGTTGTTGCGCAGCCGGTGCCGCCTGCCCACCAGACCCTCCTCCACCAACCGGGCCCTCGCCCTTGCGTTGATCTCGGCGATCTTCACCCCGGTGGGGCATGCCATGTTGCAGATCCGGCATCCCGAGCAGTAGTCGACCGATGCGTCGGGGGATGGCTGGTCACGGTGGCGGAATCGACCCGCCTGCGGCCCCTCGTACTTGGGCCCGGGGAAGGCGTCGGTGACCGCCGACACCGGGCACACGGTGACGCAGATGTTGCATTTGATGCAGTTGTCGAGCGTTGCCTCCACCGGCAGGTGGTGGCGACCCGTCGAGTCGGGCCCGAAGGTGATGGCGGCGTGAGGCTCGGTCATGAGGCGGCTGCCTCCTCGGATCGGTCGAGCGCGGTGGCGGCGGCGAGGGTACCGGCGTAGCGCCCGGTGGCGAGGGCGATCCCGTCGACCGACCGCTCGGCGATGGCGTCTGCGCCGCCGATGGCGCCGCCGGCGACGTGGACGTTGCCGAACACGGGCATTCCATCGTCTCCCACCGGCCGCAACTCGGCGTCGACCGTCAGCCCCGATCGGTACACCGGATGACCGGCGGGGTCGGTGAAGTCGGGCCGGAGCCAGTCGGCCCGGTCGCCGGGCCCGTTCACGGGGAGACCGAACACCACCTCGGTGAGCTCGCCGTCCTCGTGGCCGACGATCCCGCCGCCGAGGATCCCCCCGGTGGCAAGCACGAAGGCGTCGGCCCTGGTTCGCAGGTTGCGGGCGGCGCTCTCGGTGAGCAGGGCGGTCACCCGGCGCTCCGCCGATTCGCTCCCGACCGCCTCCATGCCGTCGTGGACCCTCCCACCGGCCGCCCTGATGGCGGCGACCAGGATGCGGTGGAGCCGGATACCGGGGATCGAAGGGGGGGCGACCGGGATCTCGAAGACGTCGACCCCCAAGCGGCGGCGCAGGTCGGCGACCACCGCGGCGGCCCCCTCCAACCCGAGCACCGCAGGGAACCCGACCCTGCCCGCCCTCCCCACCTTCGGGGACAGGACGGCGGCCACCTCGGCGCGGAACGACTCGGTCTCGAACAGGGCGGCGAGGATGGGGCCGTTGACGAAACGCCGCCCCCGCAGCGATGGCAGGTCGAGGGTGACCGCCCGGCTCGGGATGCCCCGGTGCTCCAGGTTGGCGGCGACCAGACCGGCGGTGAGGTCGAGGAAGCGGTCGAAGCCGACGATCACGGCCGGGTCGCCACGGTCCAGGTCGCCGGCGGCCATCGTCGCCGGCGCCAGGCAGGTGGGGCGGGCTCCACCGACGCCGGTGAGGACCAGCCGGTTGCGGTCGAACGACCCGACCAGCGGATAGCCGGCGGCGGCGCACACCGTGCTCACATCGGCGAGGGCGGCCAGCACCCCGTCGACCCCGACCAGCCCGTAGGGGTGATCGGGGCGGGCGGCGATCAACGCCGCCAGGCCTTCCCGGAGGGAGACGATCCTGCCGCCGCCGACCGGATCGTAGCCGAGGACGTCGACACACCCGGCGTGCCAGTGGAACAGACCCCAGCCCTTGGCCAGGACCCTGACCCTGGCCCCGGCGCGGGCCGCCGCCAGCCCGGCCATCAGACCGGCGGGCCCGGCCCCGACCACGACCACGGTGCCGTTCACGGCTCGCCCTCCGGCGCCTGGTACGCCACGGGCGCAAGCCGCGAGGCGGTCGGGCCGGGCAGGTCCGGCACGTTGAGCACGCTGAGGTGGACCAGCTCGTCGAGGCGTTCCTGGCGGAGCTGGCTCCCCCACAGGATGGGGAGCAGCCCCTTCCACCGCTCCTGGAGGAAGTCGCGCAGGGCGACGTTGGATTCCTCTACCGGCGGGGAGCGTAGCTCGTGGATGAGCCCGGTGACCCTGGCGGCGCACCATCCGCCCTGGCAAGGGCCCATCCCCACCCGGACATCGCGGCGGACGTCGTCGATGGTCTTGGCCTCGCCGATGACGATGGAGTCCACCACCTGGTCCCTGGTGGCCAGCTCGCATTCGCACACCAGGTCGCCGTAGGTCTGCTCCTCCTCGATGGTCGCCAGCCGGGCGCCGAGCCAGTGGTAGCGGGGATGCGCCGCGCTCTGCGGGAGCGGCTCGAGATGGGTCCGGCAGGGGCGCTCCACCCCCAGCTTGACGCACACCCGGTCGACGCACACCTCCGCCATCTGCCGGAACGTGGTCCACTTACCGCCGGTCATGGTCACCATGCCCTCGACGCCGTCGCGGGTGCCGTGGTCGAGCATGGCGTAGGCGCGGGTCACGTCACGGGTCTCGTCGGTGCTGGTCTCCTGGTACAGCGGCCGAACCCCCGCCCAGGCGCGCAGGATCCGCATCTGCGAGATCCCCGGGACCAGCTTCTCGCCCTCCTCGAGCATGAGGCGGATCTCCCACGGCTCGATGGTGAACCGCTCCGGGTCGCCGACCCGCTCGTCGGTGGTGCCGATCACCGCCACGGTGTGGATGGGGACGATGATGTCGCCGTCGTCGGGCATCTTGCACCGGTTGATCACCGTGTTCACCATGCGGTGGTTAACCGCCACCATGGTGCCCTTGCCCGCCAGCACCTCGAAGTGGATGTCGGCCCCGGCGGCGATCCGGCCCGCCCATGCCCCCGATGCGTTGACCACCAAATCGGCGGCGACCTCGACGTCCTCACCGGCGACCAGGTCGTGGCAGCGGGCACCGACCACCCGGTCGCCCTCCCGCACCAGGCCGTCGACCCGGTGGTAGGTGAGCAGGACGGCGCCGTGCTCGCGGGCGGAGGCCACGGTGTCCTCGGCGGAGAGGAAGGAATCGGCCGAACCGTCGGGGACCCGGAAGCAATGGCTGATGCGCCGGTTGAGGTACGGCTCCTCGGCGAGCGCCTTGGCGACCGGGACCTCCTCGCAGGGGATCCCGGCCACCCGGCACCCCTCGACGAACTTGGACACGTAGTCGATGTCGTCCCATGGGGTCACCACGAAGAAGCCGTCGGTGTCCTCGATGCAGTGCGGCATGATCCGGCGCAGCACCCGGTTCTCCTCGATGCACTCGACCGCCGCCTTGGGGTCCTTGACCACGTAGCGGCCACCGGAGTGGAGCAGCCCGTGGTAGCGGCCGGTGGTCCCGTGGCTGAGGTCGCGCTGCTCGACCAGCAGGGCGTCGAACCCCCGCATCGCCAGGTCGCGCAGGATGCCGGTTCCGGTGGCGCCACCGCCGATGACCAACACCTCGGTCTGGACCCGCCGCATCCGCCGACCATACCGCGGGGGCGGCGGGAACTTCAATGGACCGCCCGGCTACCGCACCGGGACGATCTTGGCGACGACACCCTCGAAGTTGGCCAGGTACATCTCCCCGTCGGCATCGGTGCCGAAGGTGTTGACCTGACCGGCGTCGGGGAGGTCACCGCTCCAGTCGGTCTCCTCGGTGACCGCCCGGTCGGCGTAGCGGAAGCTGCGCACCCACATCCCGCACCAGTCGGCGTAGAAGTAATGCCCGTGAAGCTCGGGGATGGCGGCGCCGCGGTACACCACGCCTCCGGTCACCGAGCACCCGTCGCCGTGGTCGTACTCGAGCACGGGCATGGTGTAGTCGGCCAGGTCGCAGTCGGGCTTCTGGAAGCAGTGGGCACCCTCGGTGTCCGGCCACCCCAGGTTGGCGCCTCCACCGTCCAGCGGGACGACGTTGATCTCCTCCCAGGCGGCTTGTCCGACATCGGCGATGTACATCAGGTCGTCGACGGGATCGATGCTGAACCGCCACGGGTTGCGCAGCCCGTAGACCCACACCTCGGGGGCGCCGCCCTCCGGGAAGGGGTTGCCGGGGGGGATGGCGTACGGGTCGCCCGAGTCGACGTCGATCCTGAGGATCGAGGCGAACGGGGTGTCGGGGTTCTGGCCCTGACCCCTGGCGTCGGCGCCGTCGCCGAGCGCCACGTACAGGTTCCCGCCGGGACCGAACGCCACCATGCCGCCGTAGTGGCGGATGTCGACCGAGTCCGGGGGCTGGGCCAGGTCGAACAGCACCCGCTCCGAGCCTGGGTCTCCCGCCTCGGGATCGGGGCCGACGGTGAACTCCGAGAGCCGCCGGTGCAGCTCGATGGTGACGTAGTAGACGAACAGCCGCCCGTTGTCTGCGTAGTCGGGGTGGAAGGCCAGGCCGAGCATTCCCTGCTCGATCCCGGTCGAGTCGACCCGGTCGCCCAGATCGAGAAACGGCTCGGTACGGAGCCCGGTGCCCTCGTCGATGATCCGGACGACCCCGGAGCGCTCGGTCACGAACAGCCGGGGGTCACCCGGGGGCGAGGTGACGACGGTGGGCTGGTGGAGCCCGGTGGCGACCACCTCGAGGGCGAGGCCCCGGATCGGGTCGTCGGGCGGCGCCGGCACCGTGGTTGAGGTGCCGGCGACCACGGTCGTGGTCGTGGTCGGTGCGAGCGTGATCGTGGTGGCGACCGGGGCGGCGGTGGTGCCGACGGGAGCGGCAGTTGCCGTCGAACCATCCGGTTGGTCGACACCGATGGTCTCGGCGCCGCTGCACGAGGCGAGGGCCACGATGACGCCGACCCGGGCCAGCGGCAGGCGCCACCGTCTCACAGCGCGGCTCGTACCCGGTGGCAGGGGATCGTCACCGGGGCCCGGCTCAGGCGGAGCGTTCCTGGGGCGGGTCGTTGGCGACGAGATCCTGGATGGGGATCAGCGTCGGGTTGACCCGGTCCCGCACCACCTCGGCGTCGATGACCACCTGGGCGATGTCGGTGCGCGAGGGCAGCTCGTACATGGTGTCGAGCAGCACCTCTTCCATGATGGCCCGCAGCCCCCTGGCACCGGTGCCGCGCCGCATTGCCTGTTCGGCGATGGCCACCAGGGCGTCGTCGGTGACCCGCAGCTCCACACCGTCCATCTCGAAGAACCGGGCGTACTGCCGGATGAGGGCGTTGCGGGGCTCGGTGAGGACCCTGACCAGCGACTCCTTGTCGAGGTCGTCGACGGTCGCCACCACCGGCAACCGCCCGATGAACTCGGGGATGAGCCCGAACCTGATCAGGTCCTCGGGCATCACCTTGTTGATCAGGTCGCTCTTGCGGCTGAACTCGGTGGAGCGGACCTCGCCACCGAAACCAACCGAGTGGGCGCCGATCCTGCTCCCGATCACCGCGTCGAGACCGGCGAAGGCACCACCGCAGATGAACAGCATGTTGGTGGTGTCGATCTGGAGGAACTCCTGGTGGGGGTGCTTGCGCCCGCCCTGGGGCGGCACCGATGCCACCGTTCCCTCCAGGATCTTGAGCAGCGCCTGCTGGACCCCCTCGCCCGACACGTCGCGGGTGATCGACGGGTTCTCCGCCTTGCGGGCGATCTTGTCGATCTCGTCGATGTAGATGATCCCGGTCTCGGCCCGCTTGATGTCGAAGTCGGCGGCCTGGATCAGCTTGAGCAGGATGTTCTCGACGTCCTCGCCCACGTACCCGGCCTCGGTGAGGGCGGTGGCGTCTGCGATGGCGAACGGTACGTTGAGCAGCCGGGCCAGGGTCTGGGCCATCAGCGTCTTGCCGACCCCGGTGGGCCCGACCAGCAGGATGTTGGACTTCTGCAGCTCGACGTCGCCCTCGGACCGCTTCTCGGCGTCGACCCGCTTGTAGTGGTTGTACACCGCCACCGAGAGGATGCGCTTGGCCCGCTCCTGGCCGACCACGTAGTCGTCGAGGAAGGCGCAGATATCGTGCGGCTTGGGGAGCTCGTTGAACGTGGTCTCGGGGATCTCGGAGAGCTCCTCCTCGATGATCTCGTTGCACAGCTCGATGCATTCGTCGCAGATGTAGACACCGGGGCCGGCGATCAGCTTCTTCACCTGTTTCTGCGACTTGCCGCAGAAACTGCACTTCAGAAGCTCGGATCCTTCGTATTTGGCCACCAGGCGCTACCCCCTCAACCGGCTTTGACGGCTTCGAGGCTACGTGAGTGGATCACCCGATCGACGATACCGTACTCCAGGGCCTCGTCCGCACCCATCCAGAAGTCGCGGTCGGTGTCGGTCTGGACCCGTTCCAGGGGCTGGTTGGTGTGTCCGGCGAGGATCACGTTGATGTCCTCGCGCGTCTTGAGGATCTCCCTGGCGTGGATCTCGATGTCGGTGGCCTGACCGCCCAGACCCGAGATGTGGGGCTGGTGGAGCATGATCCTGGCGTGGGGCAGGGTGAATCGCTTGCCGTGGGCGCCCCCGGCGAGGAGCACGGCTGCGGCGGATGCGGCCAGCCCCATGCAGTACGTGGAGACGTCGGGCTTGATGAACTGCATGGTGTCGTAGATCGCCATCAGCGCCGTGGTGGAGCCACCTGGCGAGTTGATGTACAGGGCGATGTCCTTGTCGGGATCCTCACCCTCGAGGTGGATCAGCTGGGCCATGATCAGGTTGCCGACCGTGTCGTCGATGGGGGTGCCGAGGAACACGATCCGGTCCTTGAGCAGCCTGCTGTAGATGTCGAAGGCCCGCTCACCGCGGGGGGTCTGCTCGACCACGGTGGGCACGAGGTAGTTCATCGGTGTGGTGTCAGCGGTATCCATCATCCATCCTCGTCCGGTGTGGTGTCCTGGTCACCCGACTCGTCTCCGGGGGGCGAGTCCTGCGACGCCTCGGCGTCTTCGAGCTCTCGGTCGTCGGTCGCGGTGGTTCCCTGGCCGGTCTCGTCCGGGCCGGCATCGTCATCATCCTCCGGCGGTCCCGCCAGGTCGACAGGGTTGCCCGCCGCATCGACCGCCGCCGAAGCCTCCATGATCCGATCGAGCGCCCGACGACGTAGGATATCACCCGCCAGTACCCGGTCTTGACCACTGTCGGACAGGAACCCGGCCAGCTCGTCGCCATCTCGGCTGGACGAGGCCGCCATCTCGTGGATGGCCTCCCCCAGTTCCTCGTCGGAGACCTCGATCTCCTCGGCGGCGGCGACCGCCTCGAGCAGCACCCTGACCCGGATCGATCGGTCGGCATCCTCCCGCAGCCTTGCCACGAACTCCTGGTGGTCCTGGCCGGTGACCGACAGGTACGAGACCAGGTCGAGCCCGCGCAACTGGAGCGAGTGGGCCAGGTTGTGGAGCGAGTTCTCGGTCTCGAGGTCCACCAGGGACTTGGGCAGCTCGAGGTCGAGGTCGGCCAGCATCTCGTCGAGCACCCGTTGGCGAAACAGACCCCTGGCCGTGGTCGTCTTGATGCCTGCGAGGTTGCTTCGGAGCAGCTGCTTGAAATCGTCAACCGTGTCGAACTCCGAGACGTCGGAGACCCAGTCGTCGGTGAGCTCGGGAAGCCGGCGCGCCTTGACCCCCTTGACCAGCACCCGGAGCGTCACCTCGGCGCCCGCCCGGTCGCCGAAACCCTCGGGCAGCACCGCAGGGCCCTGGGTGATGTCGCCGGCGGACACTCCGGCGAGGATGTCGTCAAGACCGGGGATGTACGAATGCGAGCCGACCTCGTAGAGCAGGTCGGTGGCGGCGACGGCGTCGATGGGGGCGCCGAGCGAGGACGTCGCCGACAGGTCGATGAGCACGAAGTCACCCTCGCCCGCCGGCCGCGACACGTCGTCGAGCTCGGCGTGCTGGCCCCGGATCCGGTCGATCTGGGCATCGAGCTCGTCGTCGCTCACCTCGGGGACCTCGATCTCGACGGTCCGGGCGGTGGCGGGGACCTCGTCGATGGTCGGCCACAGGGTGATCATCACGTCCACGTCGATGCCGCCGTCCTCGCGGTTGCGGATGTCCTGAACGGAAGGCGTGGTCACCGGCTCCAGCGCGGCATCGTCGATGGCGGTGCCGACCAGATCGGGGAGGGCGTCGTCCACCGCCTCGGCCCGCAGCGAGTCGGCGCCGACCATACGCTCCACGATCGAACGGGGAGCCTTGCCCGGTCGGAAGCCCTTGATCTTCAGCGTCTGCGACAGCTTGCGAGCGGCGGCATCCTTGGCCTGCTCCAGCTCGGAACCCTCGATGTGAAGGGTGAGCAGCCGCTCGAACCGGCCTGCTTCGGTCACCTCGGTTTGCACGATGCCAACTCCTCGGGAGGACGCGGGGGCGCCGATGGATGCGGCGGGAGGGCCAGGCGGGAGGCTAGTGGAGCCTGCCACGGGCCCAGCCGATGTGAAGTGGGTCACCCGGGCGCGACCGGCGGCGCCCGCCCGTCTTGGGCGGGACCGGATTTGGGGTGACCGACGGGATTCGAACCCGCGACCTCCTGGACCACAACCAGGCGCTCTAACCAAGCTGAGCTACGGCCACCATGTGTACCCGTGCCGGAGCACGGTGTGCCGGAGACGTCCACGCCCCCTTTGCCGGGGAACCGGCGCCGCGCCCCCGGAAGGATTCGAACCCTCGACCAAGAGCTTAGAAGGCTCCTGCTCTGTCCACTGAGCTACGGGGGCTGGAACGACGGCGGGACGCTCCTGGAGCGGATGACGGGAATCGAACCCGCACCACCAGCTTGGAAGGCTGGAGCTCTACCATTGAGCTACATCCGCCGGCGCCGCCCGAGGTTAGCGGTACGACGCCCCCGCCAACCCCACCACCGGCCCTGATGTTCCTCGGGAAGCCTTATGCCGCGGGCCGTCCACCGGGGCCTTTGATCCGTCGGAACACCCCCGCGTGGGCGGGGCCGACGTCTGCGCCGTGTACACGACCCGCTGTGGCAACGGAACACCCCCGCGTGGGCGGGGCCGACGCCACGAGCTTGTCGAAGACGGCCTGGGCCTTCGGAACACCCCCGCGTGGGCGGGGCCGACCGAATGGCCGGACGTGGCCGCATGGTCGGACCAGGAACACCCCCGCGTGGGCGGGGCCGACACCCCATCCGAGGCGAGCGCGAGCGTCCCCGACGGAACACCCCCGCGTGGGCGGGGCCGACGGCCAGTCCATCGCGCCGTCCGTCCGTCAAACCGGAACACCCCCGCGTGGGCGGGGCCGACGCCTTGATAACCCACATCGCCCTCTACAACGCCGGAACACCCCCGCGTGGGCGGGGCCGACGCGGCGATAGCCCGCGATGCGCGCCGCTCGCGCGGAACACCCCCGCGTGGGCGGGGCCGACGGTGGCTCCGTCGCCGATCATCGCTGCCCCCTCGGAACACCCCCGCGTGGGCGGGGCCGACGCGGCCGCCCGCGCCCGCGCCTCTGCCAGATCGGGAACACCCCCGCGTGGGCGGGGCCGACCGTCACTTGCAGCGACGTGATCCCAGGTCCGCAGGAACACCCCCGCGTGGGCGGGGCCGACGTGAACACCATCGCCGGTCAGCAGAACGTGTCGGGAACACCCCCGCGTGGGCGGGGCCGACTGCCAGGATTCCCCGCGTCTGTTCGTCTAGCCAGGAACACCCCCGCGTGGGCGGGGCCGACCACCGGGGGCGGGGTAGTCGGTGCCGACGCCACGGAACACCCCCGCGTGGGCGGGGCCGACCGTACGCGCGGGACCGCGCGGCGCGCCAGTAGGGGAACACCCCCGCGTGGGCGGGGCCGACTCCTCGCCGGGCACGACCGTCGTGTAGTCGCGCGGAACACCCCCGCGTGGGCGGGGCCGACTCGGTGCGTTGCCCGATCCCCACCGAGTAGATCGGAACACCCCCGCGTGGGCGGGGCCGACGAGTGGCGTTGCCGCGACCCGGTGGGCGAACAGGGAACACCCCCGCGTGGGCGGGGCCGACACCGTGGTGAGGTCATGGAACCTGTCATACCAGGGAACACCCCCGCGTGGGCGGGGCCGACTGGTGGTGGATCGCCAAGGAGCTCGGGACCGTGGGAACACCCCCGCGTGGGCGGGGCCGACTCGTTGAGCTTGGCGAGCTCGGCTTCGAGCTTCGGAACACCCCCGCGTGGGCGGGGCCGACGTCGCCGGGACGACTGCCCACCACGTTGAAGCGGGGAACACCCCCGCGTGGGCGGGGCCGACTTGGACACGGTGGCGGTGCCGCTCGTCTCTGGGGGAACACCCCCGCGTGGGCGGGGCCGACTGCGCGACGATCGCCGCCTCCAGCCGCGAAACCGGAACACCCCCGCGTGGGCGGGGCCGACGTCGCGCAGGAGGAGGAGCTGGAAGCGGCGAGGGGAACACCCCCGCGTGGGCGGGGCCGACATGTCGGAGCCTCGGAACACGTGGGGGGACGCCGGAACACCCCCGCGTGGGCGGGGCCGACCCACCGGGACGGTGAGCAGGGTGTCGTCGACGTTGGAACACCCCCGCGTGGGCGGGGCCGACACAGGGAGCCGGGACACCATCTCGGCGAGCATGGGAACACCCCCGCGTGGGCGGGGCCGACTTCGATCCGCCGTACCCGCGGGACGTGTACGAGGGAACACCCCCGCGTGGGCGGGGCCGACGCGGCGTGCAGGTACTTGCCGGGGACCAGATCCGGAACACCCCCGCGTGGGCGGGGCCGACGCGGACCGCGATGGCTATGTCCGTGCCTACATGGGAATACCCCCGCGTGGGCGGGGCCGACATCACTTCATCGACGGTGCGCCCGTCCCTGTCGGGAACACCCCCGCGTGGGCGGGGCCGACATCCTCGACAATACTTTGGGCGTAGTAGCCGTCGGAACACCCCCGCGTGGGCGGGGCCGACGAGGGCAAAGGCGCCCCATCCATCGTCGCTCCCGGAACACCCCCGCGTGGGCGGGGCCGACGAAATCACCGCCTCAGCGGCATCCCACCATTGAGGAACACCCCCGCGTGGGCGGGGCCGACACCTCGGACTCGGCTCGTCGTGGCGTGTCGTTCGGAACACCCCCGCGTGGGCGGGGCCGACTTACGGGCCGGACCACGACGACGACGGCGAATAGGAACACCCCCGCGTGGGCGGGGCCGACCGGCTACTACGCCCAAGGCATGGTCGAGGACCAGGAACACCCCCGCGTGGGCGGGGCCGACACGATAACGTCGCCCATTACCTCGGCAACGTAGGGAACACCCCCGCGTGGGCGGGGCCGACGTCCTACTCGTGGCAAAGCGCGACGGGTACAACGGAACACCCCCGCGTGGGCGGGGCCGACTGGAGTTGATCGGCGTTGGGCACGGTGGCCTCCGGAACACCCCCGCGTGGGCGGGGCCGACATCTCACGGATCGTCCCGCCGGTGTGCTAACCCGGAACACCCCCGCGTGGGCGGGGCCGACATCTCACGGATCGTCCCGCCGGTGTGCTAACCCGGAACACCCCCGCGTGGGCGGGGCCGACGAACTCGTCGAAGCGTTCATCGCCAAGCTCACGGGAACACCCCCGCGTGGGCGGGGCCGACTCGTTGCGGGACAGGAACCCGGAGCGGATCGCCGGAACACCCCCGCGTGGGCGGGGCCGACACCATCGGCGGTACCGGCACGGTGCCTGGCACCGGAACACCCCCGCGTGGGCGGGGCCGACTGTGAACGGCGAAACCTCTGGCGTGCGCGCACGGGAACACCCCCGCGTGGGCGGGGCCGACGCTCATCGCGCACCACGTAAGCCGCGCCGCTACGGAACACCCCCGCGTGGGCGGGGCCGACACGTAACCGTCGAGCGTCCATCCCGCAACATCGGGAACACCCCCGCGTGGGCGGGGCCGACGACGCCGCCGGCGAGAAGAAGGCTCAGGCCGCTGGAACACCCCCGCGTGGGCGGGGCCGACGCCGCATGGCGGGGAGGGCCCTTCGCCAGCTCCGGAACACCCCCGCGTGGGCGGGGCCGACTCCAGGATGACCGCCTCTTGCTGGAAGCGCAACGGAACACCCCCGCGTGGGCGGGGCCGACGTCAGTCTCCAGCAGGGTGAGGACGTGAGAAGGGGAACACCCCCGCGTGGGCGGGGCCGACCTGGTGTCGGTGCCCTCGGTGCCCTCGATACGCGGAACACCCCCGCGTGGGCGGGGCCGACATCGACCTAGAGGACGACGACATCGCCGCCGCCGGAACACCCCCGCGTGGGCGGGGCCGACGCGAACAGCTGCTCGTTGCCGGCGGCGGCCAGCGGAACACCCCCGCGTGGGCGGGGCCGACGACCACGGTGCAGTCGAAAACGGGTCGAGAAAGGGGAACACCCCCGCGTGGGCGGGGCCGACGTCGGCCCCGAACTCGGCAGCGATCCCGAAGCCGGAACACCCCCGCGTGGGCGGGGCCGACTCGCAGGCCAACCGGCCCGCCTCCACCAGTCGCGGAACACCCCCGCGTGGGCGGGGCCGACTTCTTGGCGACCCCACCGAGCGCGGTATACCCCGGAACACCCCCGCGTGGGCGGGGCCGACTGGTGGCTCCCGTGTCCGGCGTCGACTACAAGGGGAACACCCCCGCGTGGGCGGGGCCGACGTCACATACCAGGGCCAAGTCACCACGACCACGGGAACACCCCCGCGTGGGCGGGGCCGACGCCCATTCTTCCGGCGAGGCGGCGTCATCCCGCGGAACACCCCCGCGTGGGCGGGGCCGACGCAGGTCGCGCGATGTCGGCTCATGGTCAGCTAGGAACACCCCCGCGTGGGCGGGGCCGACTTGGCCTGGGTCGCCACCCACGACATCGCGGCCGGAACACCCCCGCGTGGGCGGGGCCGACTCTGGCCCCTACGCGTCGGAGCCCCGCAACACGGGAACACCCCCGCGTGGGCGGGGCCGACACCTCAGAGGCCTGGGCGATGGCGCCGCGCAGGGGAACACCCCCGCGTGGGCGGGGCCGACTTCTCCCAGGTGATGCAGGAACACGACTACCGGGGAACACCCCCGCGTGGGCGGGGCCGACTCACCGGCAACCCCGGCGAACCCGATCCGCTGGGGAACACCCCCGCGTGGGCGGGGCCGACCAGAAGGCCGTGATCGAAGCCGTAGACGACGCGGGAACACCCCCGCGTGGGCGGGGCCGACTCACCCATTGTTCGACACTACCGAGTCTTCCGAGGAACACCCCCGCGTGGGCGGGGCCGACGTCACCCGCGATGACGATGTGATCGCCCATAACGGAACACCCCCGCGTGGGCGGGGCCGACACATGGTGATGAACGGGTCTTTCGGCCCGATGCGGAACACCCCCGCGTGGGCGGGGCCGACGACAGCCTCAACAAACCCGACCCCGAGCAGGAGGGAACACCCCCGCGTGGGCGGGGCCGACGCCACCGGCTTCGCCCTCGTCTCCGCCGCCGGCGGAACACCCCCGCGTGGGCGGGGCCGACCCGACCCCGCTGCCGTCAAGCATCTCATACCACGGAACACCCCCGCGTGGGCGGGGCCGACATCACCGTGTCGGGCCAGTGAAACACTGACACCGGAACACCCCCGCGTGGGCGGGGCCGACTCAACCCAACCCTGGCATCCCAAGCTTGCGTACGGAACACCCCCGCGTGGGCGGGGCCGACGGTACTCGACAGTGATCAGGAAACCGATGAGGCGGAACACCCCCGCGTGGGCGGGGCCGACCGGGCCAACGATGACGACGGTTGGGGAGCTGAGGGAACACCCCCGCGTGGGCGGGGCCGACGTCTCCTCGTCGCGTCCCCGCCCGGTGAGCCAGGGAACACCCCCGCGTGGGCGGGGCCGACTCGGTGTACGGCATTGACCAGTCGCCACCCCACGGAACACCCCCGCGTGGGCGGGGCCGACTGGGCGTTGAGCTGCGCCGCGGTGAGTGCGGTGGGAACACCCCCGCGTGGGCGGGGCCGACACTTCGTGACCAGGCAGTTTACCTCCGTAGGCGAGCCGACAGAATCAGTCCGTCATAGTCGACGGGGTACCACCGATCGCGTCCGGCCGTCCTCACGGCCCAGCTCTGCTCGTTGTCAGCACGCTCGACCATGACAGCTTGTCCGTCGCCGACGCGGTCGGCTAGCACGGTCCACAACCGCTCCCTGACGCGAGCACTAGGAGTACCGACGAATACTCCTGCGGCAACCTCCACCATCCAGCGTGTCAGATGGCCACGCAATCCTTCCGGTGCCGCAATCAGCACCACCACGGTCATGACGGGATTCCAGGTGTAGCGTCGAACTCGGGACCGACAACAACAAGGTGATCCATCTCGACCGTGAGGTCGTCGAGACCTGCGCCCCAGTTGACGCCGCCCTCGACCGGACTCGACCGTTCGTCCCACAACTGATTCCGGTCCCCGTCCATGAGTCCCGCCCCATCGGTGAGAAGAAGCGACTGGACGTCGGCGACGACGCGGTGGAGAAGTCGCCCGTCGACGACGTTGTCCCGGAATGCCAGCCGTACATCGCGCTCCTCGATGTGGCCGCTTGTAGCGAGATCGAAGGCAAGCGGGATCGTGTACTCCGCCTTGTAGAGATCTGCGATGTCCATCACGAAGGACATCGCAGATCCGGTATGGACGAATCCCAGTCCCGGACTGGCTCCGATGCCAACGACGGCGGCGTGGCAAATGCCGTACAGACAGCTATTGGCCGCGGAGAGAAGTCGATTGACGTCGTCACCTGCGGCGAAGGCATCACCTGGCTTGTAGCTGCGCCCCTCCCACGTGACACCTGTCCGCTTGGAGTGTGCCCGGTAGCTCTTCCGGACTCGTGCTCCTTCGCGGCCACGTAGCTGCTGCATGGTCAGCGCCGTCACGTCCTCGTTAGGGAACCTCATGGCATACATTCGGCGGGCAACGCCGAGTCGCTCCTTCGTCCGTGAGACCAGGTACGCCTGTCGCATCAACAGGTGCGCCCCACGGCTCGGTCCGAGGCCGCTGGCGTACATCCGGACCCCGTGCTGCCCGACCCAGCACACCGCCGTCCCTGAATCGCCCAGGAGATTGATGGCAGCGTGGGTTATGCGGGTGCCAGGGCCGAGCAGGACCACCGCAACCATGGCTGCCGGCACGCGCACGGTCTGCTCCTTGTTGATGAGTACCACGGCGTTGTCGTCGCGGTCAACGTGAGTGCGCTCCACGTACAATGTCGACACACGGTCAACCACGCGATGAAGGTCATGGGGTTCGGCGCGCCACCACATCAGTCGCTCGCACACGCAGTCGGTAGCGGCGCCAGCGTCAGCAGACCACAACCGTACGCCTTGGCGGGTCCGAACCCACTGAGAAGTCGCTCCTTGAACACACCCGAATCCGTGACGACGAGGTGGCCCTCGAAGGTGACCACCTGCAGCGCGACCCGCCCGTCCGACCCTCCACCCCTCCGGAACGATCGTCGCTCCCGACCAATGATGCGCACCTCATGTGGCTGCATCTCGCCGTCAATGACTGGGACAGCCGCGGGTGGCACCGCAAAGCCCCACCGTTCCGTTCGTTGCAGCAACCAGCCGAGCTGGTGGGCGACGGTTCGATGCCCCACCCGAGTCGACCTCGGTAACGCACCGTTGTCTGCCCTGGCGCGCTGCGCTGCGGTGAGCTTGTCAGGGCGGCGAGTCGACTGTGTTGGGTTCGCCGTCAGGCGAAAGGCGAACTCGCTCCCGTCATGGATCCGCTCGAGCAACGGGGTGTACGATCGAGTGATGGCTTGGGGCTCGTCGGTCGAGGGCCATCCTGCCTGTTCCACGATGTGTTCCCACGAGGGCCGGCTCTCCGAGAGCACGAGGAGCGCCGGCCGTCGCGGTTCGTCGGCGTCGAGCCTCCACAACACGCGCTCGGTCACCGGCTGAACGGCGATGCCCCCGAGGACCACGGCATGCATGGCGTGCGGGTCACCAAGCAGACGCTGGGCCTGGTGACGCAGCGGGTTGATCCAGATTCGTGAGAGATAGGCCATCGTCACCACCCCAGCGCCAGGAACGGATCATGGGGTTGGACGCTCTCGCCGCCCGTCGCATCGGGCGGCGACCCGGTCGGGATCTCCACCCACTCGTGCCGAACATGTCGGGTGGAGAACCAGCGGTCCTGATGCACGAAGGTTGCGGGGACATCGTGGACAACGTGGGGTCCGTTCGGGTCATCGACCGAAACGAAAAGCTGGACCGCGGCGGCACCGCCTGAGCGGTGCTCGTAATCACGACGCCGGTGCCGCGACGCCTGCCAGGGGACCTCGGCCAGGACGGACTCGAGATCGGACGGCCACAGAGGTTCGCCAAGAGTCCTATCGATGATGATCGGCTGCGTTGGGACACAGGCCCTCCGTCCGAGCGCGAGCGGGAAGAAGGGTCGACGGACCGCCTGAGCCAGGCCCTCGAGCAGCGGAAGGGGCCCCTCCAGCGCAGCGACGAAGACCGCATCCTGAAGGTAGAACCGCTGCGTGACGCCGGTGTACTTCTTCGGCGCCGTGATCGACTGCACCCCTTTCGCCGAGACCGATGCCGAAAGCAAGGGCCGACCCCGATAGTCGCTGACCGTGTGGTAGTCGCGCAGCAGGGAGCCCTCCTGGTCGACCCTGACACCGAGTCGGAGTGCGACGAGATCGACGATGGGGTCCTCGCGGCGTCTCCCATCGGCGGCGGCGAGCAACCCAATGACGCCGGACTTCGTCGGCTCGCCCATGGTGTCACGTCGATTGAACTGGCTCTGCCCGCCCCACGACTGGAGCGGTCCGGCGAGCCTCAACACGAGGCACCATCCCTCCGGCGACATCAGACCACGCTCCGTTCGAGGGCTCCAGACAGCGCACCCTTGACCTGGTCGAGGAGTTCGGGGAACGCCATCGAGGGCCCGAATGCCGAGAGCAACCTCTCGGCGACATCGTCTGTCGAGACGGGGTCATAGGAGGCCGCCACGAGAACCGGCTCGGAAGCCCACCGCTCCTGGGCACGGGCGAACTCGTCGGCCAGCCGCGCCGCAGAGGCAGTTGCGTACCCGCTGCGGGAGCGAATCGGCTCCTCGTAGGCGGACACCAGGTTCACCGGCTGGTCGTGGCGCACCACGACGACCACCAGGCCGGGCAACGTACGGTGGGCGAAGCTGTTCTGGTGACCGGTCGGCATCGACCGGACGAACCCGTCGACGAATCGCCCAACGGCCAGGACCGCATCGTCGGTGACGCCGTCGAGGTTTTCGACGAGCTGGTGGAAACCCAGCGTGGCGTAGCGGTACAACGTGGCCGAGTTGAACTCGACGGTGCCGATCATCCCGGCACCGGCGTCCTCCGTGTCAGACAGAGCCTTCTCGTCGTCGACCGCGGTGTAGTAGTCGAACTCGATCTCGACGGGATGTGTCGAGATGGCGTGTGCCACCTGCGTGGCGGCGTCGACGTTGAGCTCGGGCAGATCGGCCACCATCCGGCCGAACAACGCCACATCGATGGGATGCCCGGTGAGCAGCTCCTTCTTGACAGGGAGGCTGCCGACCTCGTCGTCCAACTCCTTGTCCCCGAGCCCCGCAAGTTCATTGAGGCGGTCGGCGACCGAGTCGACGATCCGGTCCAGTTGGCTGCGGCCGAAGAACAACAGGTAGGCAGTTTCCGACCCCTTCTTGCCGGGCTTGATCCCCAAAGGCTTGAGCATCGCCTCGGAGATCCGAACGGCCGCATCCGGGTCGATGTCGGACCGTTCGACTAGGCGATCGGCCAGCATGGTGCCGATACGCTTGGTGCGCGTCGCCTGCGCGCCCAGAGGCTCGGTCTCGGCGAACGCCTTGCGTGTCGCCCTCTTCCATGCTTGGGAGGACACCCGGGCACGCCGTACCCCGCCGAAGATCGCCTGCTTCGGCGAACCGGCGTCGTCGCGGTTCAGGTTCGATGGCGGCACCGTTTGCAGCACGTGGACGTCGATGTAGAGATGGTCAGTCATCGGTAGCTCCTGTTCCTGTTGGGGTGGCTGGTTCCGACATGGTCTCCTCGGACTGGCTCCCGTTGTCGGCATCACGCTGTGCGGCCCGGGTGGCGTCCTGGTACTGGAGCGCCCAGCGACGTCTGACCGGTTGTTGACGCACCGGATCACTCCAGGCCGCAAGGTCACGGACCAGACGGCTGTAGTCGAGGGGCTGAACCGGCGACCGGAGCGCCCGAAGCTGGCCGATGAGACCGCGGAGGTGAGCCACCAACTCGCCGAGCGTGGTCGCCGTCGCCGCGGCGAAGAAACGTCGATCGACCGCTTCCTCCGAGAAGCGGCCACGAGAATGGAGGGCGCGTGCGGCTGTGCCCAATCCCACATCGCGTCGGTGCACCGGGGCCGACTCGGACTGCTGGTGGTAGCCGTAGAGCGCCAAGGCATGGTGCTCGGCCTCATAGAGCACCGGCGGTGCCCAGGTGTCGGCCACCGCCCTCGTCGACGACTCCGGGACGACGGCGACGTGGAACGGCCACATCTGTGGCACGACACCGGGTTCCTTCCCGAGGCCGCGGCGGAGAGCCGCCAGGTCCTCACCACGGGGCCGGCGATCGGATCGGCGCCAGTTGCCCTCCTCGTCGACGTACTGCTCCCAGTACCACGGACCTCGCGTACTCATGGTGGCCATCACACCGCCTCCTTTATTGACCGGTCGGTGGCAGCGTCACCGGTAACGCTGCCCAGAACATCGCTCAGTCGCCTGCGGAACCGCAGGTCGGCGATGGCGACCCGTTGGAGATGGTTACGGTCGTCCTTCCTGCCCCGGTAGGCCGTGGGTGGTGCCGCCGCCTGTATGTGCCTGGCAATCTCCTGTACGATGCGCCGAGCGGTCGCTCGCCACGCGTCTCTGGCCTCATCGACTCGCCAAGGCTGGTTGCTCAGCCCGGCGAGCACGCGCCTCATCACCGGGTCGAGCTGCTGGATCACCAATGTCCCAGGACGCTGCCCCTGGTTCCAAGGTGTGGGCTCGCCTCCGGCGGCTCGACGGAGGTCGCCATCGAGATAGTCGATAGCGTCCGCTAGGTCCTCCGCCTCGCTCGCGCACTCCTCGATCACAAGTCGCAGCTCGGGGTTGTCACGCAGCGCAGCGACGGGCAGCGGGACCTCGTCGAAGACCACGTTCTCGACCACGGCAGACTGGTTGCCGTACTCGACCCCCACCGTTTGCACGCGCAGGGGGAACTCGTCCGGAAGTTCGGATGCCTCGAGCCGGGCGATCTGCTCGAGGAGCAGGCTGGTCGAGTACCGCTTGGTCCCCTCCGAGCCGCGCAAGGTCAGGAGACTGTCGAGACCTCGCCACGCGGCCTTGCCGGAGTCATGGCGGCGCGGACGCCAGGGAGCTTGACCGGGCTCCGGCTTGTTGACCGCCACCCACGCCGTGTGCGGCTCGTCCTCCGGTGTTGCCGGGAGGCGATCGCCAGCGGCGAGGACCACCGAGGTCACCACGGATGCACCGCCGTCCTCCGGGATCAGACGAATCCGACGCGACTGCCAAGTGAGGAGGTCAAGCAACCCCGCCGCCGGCCGTGCCGACCAAGCAGCCGTCGCAGGTGGCCGCCTCCATTGGGGGAGATCAATTGGCTCCAGCCCCGACGGCAGCACACGCAGGTTCAGCATCAGCGTCTGGAACAGGTTGTCCCCCAAGAGGACGACTACGCCCAGCTTCCCGAGCGCTCCGACTGGGTTGGCGGTCGTCTTGCCGTTCTTGACCGCAGGGTCGCCCACTGCGCCGGATTTGATCGCTGCAGTGTCCCAGCAGTGGGCGTGCAGCAGCCATCGGGCGGCTTGGGCGAAGGTGAGTCGAACCGGATCGCCCTCGGTGCGCGCCGTGAAGAGCGGGACGTTGTTGCCGGTTGCGATGGCCGGCACGAGCAGCGACGACGCCTTGACCTCTCCCCTGGCAGTGCTGAGACCGGCCACCTGGGCGAAGGGCTGCTTCACGCTGAACAGATCGAACCGGTCGCGGTGCTGCTCCAGGTAGGCTCCGATGGCGGCGACGTCGAAGCGTCCGGTGCGCCATCGGTCGCCCCATTCCTCCTCGCTGCGAGGCGGGCTCAACGCGTCGAGGAGTATCGGGAGCAGCACCTGACGGAGAAGCGCCGGCACCATCGTGGGCATTTCCCCTGCGAGCCCCAGAAACTCATGCGCCTTGCCGAGGGCGTCGACGAGGGACACGTCGGTGACGCCGTGGCCCGTCTCGACAGGGATCCACGGCTCGGATGTCAGATCGAAGGTATACGCCAAAGTCTCACTCCAGGTAGAAGAGCACGGCTAGAATCGTTGTTTCGGTGTGGCCCGTACATGGTCCCCGCCTCGGCGGTGGTTCGCCCGGTTCTCATTGGCGTCGCTCCACGACCAAGCCGAGCTCGTTGTCGTAGGTGACCTTGAAGTCGACCAGGCCTTGGCGGTGATCGTCGTCCAAACACAGGATCCGTAGGTGTTTCAGGCGGGCATGATTCAGCCACGCGTCCAGAGGCCGTAGCGTCTCAGCCTCGCTGGTGAGCTGGCCCCCAGCAGGCAGCCGCACGGCTCCCCCCATCAATTGCTTCTCGACCTTGAGGTCGAGAGCCGCTTCACCGTGGATCCCCAGCCAGTCGCCACTCAGCGACCGGTAGCCCCTGCCGTCATGCCGAACGAGCACCACCTCGACGCTGGGGTCGCCATCGCGAACGATCACTCGCCCGATCGCCTCGTCCGGCTCGGGGACGCCCCGGGAGTGGAGGCCGTCCAACGTCGATCGTTCGCGATCGCTGGCGGGCGTGAGCAGATACGGTTTCGCCGATGCAGCCCGAGCATCGTGATTGGCCCTACAGGCCGCGTCTGCCTTGGCCTCGTCGTCGGTCCACTGGTCGGGGACGACGCTTGCTTCCCCGTAGACCAACGCCACCAGGTGCGGGACGTCGTACGGGACCTGCCAGCCTCCCTCTTCGACGGCTCGATCGACCAGCGCCGCCGTCCTGAGAAGATGGAACCGACCGTAGATCCTCTCAGAAGCTGGGACGATCCAAGGAGGCTCCCCACGATTGCGGTGCATGCCGGTGACGATCATCTTCGGCTGCCGCTGACCCACCGGACGGTCGGTGAGCGGGCGCTCGTGGCGATGAAGGCGACCGGCGCGTTGGAGGAGGAGGTCGATGGGTGCCAGATCGGTGATCAGCAGGTCGGCGTCGACGTCGAACGACTGCTCGGCGACCTGGGTCGCCACCACAACCAGACGTTTCGGCCGGTCAGTGTCCTTGTGCGACGGGCCGAGCCTGCGGATGAGATCCGCGGCGATGTCGGCCCGGTCGGCGACGGCGAACCTGCCATGGAAGAGCACGACATCATCCCTGAACAGAGCCTTGAGCTGCTGGTAGAGCTTCTGGGCACGGGTAACCGTGTTTCGGATGACCAGGGCACAGCCTCCGTTCGCCAACTCGTGCTCGATCGTGGAAACGATGCCGGACAGACCACCATCGGACGGCTCGTCCAGCACCTCCACTCTCAGAACGACCGGGAAACGCCATGACACCGATGTCGCTAGGTCGGCCTCGGGCACGCGGTTGCCCACCCATGCCCGCGTCACGTTCGGGTACCCCGCTGGCTCGGGTATCTCAAAGCCTGGCATCGTGCCCTTCCCCAACGCGCCGGCGACATAGCTCCGGACCAGCCGTCGGCGTTGCGACGGAGCGAGAGTGGCGGACAGGAGGACCACCGGAACCTCGCCGTGCCCGAGCCACCACAGGGCTTCATCGAGGAACTGCTCCATGTAGATGTCGGCGGCGTGGATCTCGTCGAGGACCACGACCTTGCCCGCCAGCCCAGCATACCGAAGCATGACATGGCGACTACGGGTCGCTGCGAAGAGGAGCTGGTCGATGGTCCCCACCACGAACGGGGCGAGCAGTCCACGCTTGGAGCCGAGGAACCACTCGGCGGCGACATCGTCGTTGGATTGGTCGTCGTCCACAGCCTCGTTGATTCCAGTCGCCACGCTCCCGTACGGATCATCCACATCGAACTGGTCAGCATCATTGGGAGGCACCTGGCGTCGCCTTCGCTCATCCAAGTCCCGCCACTCCTTGTTGAACTGGCGCTTCCCGTGGAGCAGCGCAAGCTGCATGGGCTCGTCGAACGACCGCGCCCATCTCCGCAGCTTGGAGAACATCAGGTCGGACGTGGCCTGCGTGGGCATGCCGACGAACACCCCGTCAGCTCCAAAGCGGCTGGCCAGGACCTCGGCGGCGGCGAATGCTGCTTCCGTCTTGCCTTCGCCGGTCGGCGCCTGGAGGATCAGCAGCCCCGCGGACGGGATCGTCTGCGCCGCCTCGACCATCATCGTCTGTGACGCCCGAGCCGACTGGCCGAACCGCGCGGCGACAATGTCGCCTGACGGCAAGGCAGGTAATCGCCAGCCACCACCCACCCCAAGATCGCTCCATGCGCGCCGCGCACGGACCCTCGCAACCTCCACACCGGCATCGGCGACAGCGTCGATCCCCGGGAAGCGTCGTTCGTCGCTGGCGATCCAATCCGCCATGATCATCAGGCCGCTGAGTAGGAGCTGGTCGGACTTCGATGGGCGCTTCACCGGGTGGGCGGCCGACGTACTCGGATACCCGGCGGCGACCGACACCACATCTACCACCGCCGCCTGGGCACTCGCCCAGGACGGGGCGCGCCCATGGTTGTCGTTGGCCTTCCGGAGCTGAAGATCGGAAACCCCCCAGAACCTCCCATGGTGGCCGGCCACCAACGGCCACACCCACCCCCGGTGCCGCTCCGACGAAGCCCAGGCCTTACCCAACACCTCGTGCAGGATGCGGCCACCGGCGATCTCGTGTCGCCACTGCCTCGGGGCGCCGGCGAGCATACCCGCAACGGTCAGACCGGACTCGTGAACCTTGGCGGCGAGACCTTTCTCATAGCTCTGGAAGGCGGGGGTCGCCTTGCCGATGTCGTGCAGTCCGCAGAGCCATGCAAGGAAGCGCCGTCCCGAGCCGCCGGCCACCTCGTCGATGCGCCGTCGCGGACCGGGTGCGAGGTAGTGGTCCCAGATCAGCTCGCCCAGGAATCAAAGAGATGCTGAATCAAGAGGTTAGGCCGCCCACCGGCGTTCGACTTGCCCCACAGCGAGTCGAGCCAACGTCGACTCTCCTTGTCGAGCAAGCCATTCCACGGCTCGGTGCGGGTCGTGCTCGTCATGACTGGCGACTCGGCGTCGAACGATCAAAAGCCCGTGGCACCGGCGCCACGGGTGGGTGCAGGCGCCAGAGACGATCGACCCGTGACACCTGAGCGAACTGCGGCAGAGACCCCAGATGCGAGCGGAGCGACCACAGCACGGCAGCCGTGGCTCGTGCATCACCGGCTGCCGTGTGGGGCTGGTCGTGATCGATGCCGAGGCGCCGGCACGCGTCCCCGAGCGGCACCGAACCGCCGACCGTCGCCCGCACCAGAGCTGCTGTGCAGATGCCCTTTGGCGATACGGGGAGTCCAACGCCCAGTCGGTGGAACTCCCCGCGAAGGATCGCCCAGTCGTAGGCAAGGTTATGTGCAACCACCGTGTTGCCGGCGAGCATCCCAATCACGTGTGACGCAACGTCTCCGAATCTTGGTGCCCCTTGGAGCATCGCTGCATCGATGCCGTGAACATGCGTGGCTCCAACGAGCCTCCCCGGGTCGATCAAGGACTCGTACTCTTCGATGATCGAGCCATCCTCTGCCACGATCAGGCATGCGATCTCGACTATGCGTGAGGTGAGGGCACGGCCCGTCGTCTCGACATCGAGCACTGCATACACACGGCGCGGCGCCGACCGAGTCGCAACGGTCGACTCCCTCAGCGGGATCCCAACTCCTGCCTGCTCACGATCCGTGATCAGAGTGCTTCTCCTGCTACCGACGGCACGCCACCTTCCGGCGTATCTAGGTTGTAGCAGGCCCCTATGACACGAATCGTCCATGGAGGGCATTACCTCGTGGAATGATACGGACGACCCACTGCTCATTCAGCTCGCCGGGAATCTCACCGACCATACGCATGTCACGGGGGCGATGGGATACGGCCCCCAACCCACCCCGCCCGGCTGCGTCCGGACCCACCGGTGAGCCGTAGACCGACCGAACCGTCGGTTTGCGGCTCACCGGTCGGAGGAGGCGAGGCAGCTCACTGGGAAGGTCACCGTCGGGCTGGCCGGATTCGAACCGGCGACCCCCTGCTCCCAAAGCAGGTGCGCTACCAAGCTGCGCCACAGCCCGTCCCCGTGATTGTCGCATGTCGCAGCAAGTCAGCCGACCCTCCTCGTCCCCGGACCGCGGCGCCGGCGGCGTCAACCGATCCGTTCCCCGGTCACCGGGTCGAACACGGTGTGGCGGCGGACGACCACGGGAACCCTGTCTCCCCGACTGGCTGCACCGGGGCGAGTGCGGGCGGCGAGCCTGCAGCCGCCGACGTCGACCACCACCACGTCATGCGAGCCGAGGGTCTCGACCGCGGTGACGATCCCGACCACCGGGACCGAAGGGTCGGCATCGTCCACCGAGGCGTCCTCGGGGCGGACCCCCACCACCACGGTCCCTCCCACGTGGCGGGCGAGCTCGGCCGGCCAGGCCCGGATGCTGAGCCCGCCGCAGCGGAGCCAGAAACCCGGGGGGTCGGCGATCACCTCGGCGGCGACGAGGCTGATGTAGCCGGTGACCTCCGCCACCTCCGTCGTCCCCGGCTCGGCGTAGACCCGGCCAGGGGTGTCGATCTGGATCACCCGCCCCTCGGCCATGACCGCCATCCGGTCCCCCACCGCCATCGCCTCCACCGGGTCGTTGGTGACGTACACCGCGGTGACCCCGTAGCCGTGCTGCACCGTGCGCAGCTCGGCCCGCAGGGCGGCCCGGGCGTGGGCGTCCACCATCGCCAGCGGCTCGTCGAGGAGCAAGGCTCGCGGGGAACGGACCATTGCCCTGGCGATCTGCACCAGCTGCCGGTGCCCCGCAGACAGCTGGGCGGGCATGGCGTCGAGGAGCTGTTCGATCCCGAGCGCCCGCACCTCGGCCGACACACGCATGTCGACCTCCTCGGACGGTCGGTGCTGCACCTCGAGGGGGAAGGCGACGTTCTTCCTGGTTGTGAGGAAGGGGAACAGGACGGCGTCCTGGAACACCATCGCCACCCGGCGCTGCTGCGGCTCGAGCCGGGTGACCACCTCGCCGCCGAGCATGACGTCTCCGGAGTCGACATCGTCGAGACCGGCGATGGCCCTCAGCAGCGTCGTCTTGCCCGAGCCGGAGCGGCCGATCACCGCCAGCAGCTCACCGTCGGCGACGAACAGGTCGATCGCATCGAGGATCCGTCTCGTGCCCTTCGTCACCGTCACCCCGTCGACGGTGATCGTCGCCACCTCAGCCCTCCAGGGCTTCCCGCATCGCTCGTACCGCCCGTGCCCGGTGCGAGATCCTGTTCTTCGCCTCGGTTCCCATCTCGGCCAGCGTGAGGTCACCGACGAGGAAGACGGGGTCGTAGCCGAATCCGCCCTCGCCCCTGCGCTCGCCGGTGATGACCCCTTCGAGCACCCCCTCGACCACCAGCTCGTCGCCGGCGGGGGTGGCCACGGCAACCACCGTGCGGAAGCGGGCGGAGCGGTCGGCGAGCCCGTCCATCACCTCCAGCAGCCTGGTCACGTTCTGAGTGTAGGTAGCGCTCGGGCCGGCGAAACGGGCCGTGGTCACCCCCGGGGCGCCGTCGAGGGCGACCACCTCGAGCCCGGTGTCGTCGGCGAGGGCGGCGACCCCGGTGACCGCGGCAACGGTCCGCGCCTTGAGCAGGGCGTTCCCCTCCAGGGTGGGCTCGGTCTCCTCGATGTCGGGCCAGTCGAGGCCACGCACCACGGTGATGGGGGGCGACAGGTCGGCAAGGATCGCCTCGATCTCGGCGATCTTGTCGGGATTGTGTGAGGCCACCACCAGCCGATCCACCCGGTGGGCCCGGGGCGACCCGGTCACGTCGCCCTTGCCTTCTCCTGGTGCTCGATCAGACGGTCGATCCCGGCGGCGGCGGTGTCGAGCATCCGGTCGAGCTGGTCCCGGTCGAACGGGTTCCCCTCGGCGGTCGCCTGGACCTCGATCAGCTTGCCGACGCCGGTCATCACCACGTTGCAGTCGACGTCGGCGGCCACGTCCTCGACATACGCCAGGTCGAGCAGGATCTCGTCGCCGATCAGCCCGACCGAGACCGCGGCCACGTGGTCGACGACCGGGCTGGCCGCCAGCCGTCCCCCGGCGACGAGCACGTCGCAAGCGTCGGCGAGGGCCACCCAGGCCCCGGTGATCGAGGCCGTGCGGGTCCCCCCATCGGCCTGGAGGACGTCGCAGTCGACCTGGAGGCTGACCCCGGGCATGGCGGCGAGGTCGACGGCGGCCCGCAGCGACCGGCCGATGAGGCGTTGGATCTCCTTGACCCTGCCCCCCGAGATCGACCCGCGCGAGACCCGCTGCTTGCCCGAGCCGGGCAGCATGGCGTACTCGGCGGTGACCCATCCCTCGTTCGAGCCTCGCATCCACGACGGTACCGACTCCTCGACCGAGACCGTGCACAACACCCTGGTAAGACCCATCTCGATGAGGACGGAGCCAGGGGTCATCTGCGTGAAGCGGCGATGGATGGTGACCGGCCGCAGCTCGGCCGACCCCCTCCCCTCTCTGCTCATCCCGACCGCTTCCGCACCTCGACGACCAGACCAGGCTCCGCCGCCAGCACCACGCCCGAGAAACGGGGTCGGGCGGTGTTCACCGCCTCGTCCGGCTCCAGCCCCGGTGCCAGATGGGTGAGGACCAGGGTGTGGGCCCCCACCTCCTCGGCCAGGTCGGCGGCCTCGTCCGGGGCGAGATGGAACTTGTACATGGCGAGATGGCGCGGCCCGGTCAGGCCCGCCTCGCACAGGACGACATCCGCCCCCTCCGCCAGATCCGGGAAGCCGCCGCCGGGCCCGGTGTCGCCCGAGAACACCAGCGTGCCATCTTGGTGCTCGACCCTGGTGGAGACGCACGGGACCGAGTGGTTGGCGTAGGCGAAGCGCAGCCGCATGTCACCGATCTCGACCGTCTGGCCGTCCTCCATGTCGGCCAGGTCGAGCACCCGATGCAACGGGTCGTCCGGCCCGCTCTGGCCCAGGAAGGTGGCGACCTTCTCGTGACCCCCGGGAGGCAGCATCACCGGGACGGTCCCATCCATCTGGCGGCAGTAGGCCAGATGGTGGAACCAGCCGAAAAGGTCGGAGCAGTGGTCGGCGTGCATGTGGCTGATGGTCACCGCGTCGACCTCGATGGGGTCGATCCGCCTGCCCAGCTCGAGGAAGGTGCCGGTGCCGGCATCCATCCAGATGGCGGTGGTATCCGACCTGACCAGGTAGCCGGATGCGGGCCGGGTGCGCGACGGCCCGCTCCCGTTGCAGCCGAGGACGTCGAGGGTGAAGCTCATCGGCCCACCCCGGCGGACCACCCGGCGGCGGTGAGGCTCCCCGGCACCGCCTCCGTGGCGACCCCGGCCACGATCCGGTACACCCGCACCGACGGCGCCGGAAGCGGACCGGCGACCACGTACCACCAGGTGGGGTCGAAGGCGGCGGCGATGTCGATCGACGAGGGTGTCGCCTTGCCGCCCGGATGGGAGTGGAACGATCCTCCGATCGTCCACCCGTTGGCCTCGGCGTGGCGCATCGCCCGGAAGTGCTCGGCGGGGTCGACGGTGAAGCGCCGGTGCGGCGACCGGTCCACGTTGGTCAGGCAGTAGGCAAGAACCGGGACCCGGTCGGCGTCGACGGCAAGCAGGCCGCAGGCCTCCAGGGGGGCGCAGAAGCGGGTGTGCTGGGCGATGGCGGTGGAGATGTCGGGGTGGAGGGCACCGCCGGAAACTTGCGACGTTGCCGGGGCCGGCATGACGGCGGTCATTCCACGCAGTCGCAGACGATGTCCCTGGCGTCGGGGACGTCCTCGTCCCTGACCACCAGACGGATGCGAAACTCGGTGAAGAAGCCGACGCTGAGCCCGCCCTCGTCGTCGGCGATCACGATGGCGGGGATGCCCTCGGAGGCGAGCCGGGCGCGGGCGATCTCGGCCTCGTCCCTGTGGAGGAAGGTGCACACGGTCTGCAGTCCGTCGCTCACGGCGACAGCGTACCCGGCGCTCGGGTGGGGGCCACGATCACACCGGGTCGCGCAGCAGCGGCTGGGTCATGCACCGGCTCCCGCCCCGACCCCGGCACAGCTCGCTGGCGTCGAGCTCGAGCACCTCGACCCCGGCATCGCGCAGCCGACGGTTGGTCTCCTGGTTGCGCTCGTAGGCGACCACCACGCCGGGGGCAAGGGCCAGGGTGTTGTTGCCGTCGTCCCACTGCTCTCGCAGCCTGCCGATGGCGTCTCCCCCGGTGGTGATCATGATGAGATCGTCGCGCCCGAGGGCGGCGACCAGGGCGGCCACCAGGCTCTGGTCGTGGTGCACCGAGATCTTCCCGTTCGGAGCCGGGTTCAGGGTGTAGACGTCGACGGACTCGAGCAGCCCAGGGAACACGTTGAACTTGTCGACATCGACCATGGTGAACACCGTGTCGAGGTGCATCACGGAGCGGTCGTGGGGAAGGTGCACCACGATCACCCTGGTCACCTCGCCGTGGGCGAACAGCCGGCGGGAGAGCATCTCGACCGCGGCCGGGGCGGTGCGTTGTCCCAGCCCGACGATCACCGTGTCCGGGGCCAGGACCAGCACATCGCCCCCCTCGATGGTGGCCGGGTACACGTCGGTGGGGTCGGCGCCGAACCAGACCGTGAACCGTTGATGGCGGAACCGGGGGTGGTGCCGGTAGATGGTCTTCATGTACAGCGACTCGCGCTGGCGGGCCGGGGTGGCGAGCACGTTGATGGAGACGCCCTGGTTGATCCAGGCGGCGTTGTCCCGCATGAACAGCAGGTTGGGGAGGGGCCGGAGCACGTGATGGAAGCGGTCGGCCACCATCGGTCGGTACAGGTGCTCGATCCCCCAATCGACCAGCTCGCGCTCCAGCAGCCCGCCGACCAGCACCTCGACCACCAGCTCGTGAGGCACCTCACGCAGCTGGGCGCCAAGCCGTTCGGCGACCCTCGGACCGCAGGCGGTGGGGGTGATCACCTGGTCGAGGAGAGCATGCCGGACCCCCTCGTCCTCGATGGTCTCGGAGAGCAGGTCCTCGAAGAAGACCACCTCGACCCCCCGTCGCACCATCATCTCGGCGAACCGGTCGTGCTCCTGCTGGGCGCGTTCCAGCCACAGCAGGTCGTCGAAGAGCAGATCGGCCTTGTTGTCGGGGGTCAGCCGGGCGATCTCGACGCCGGGCCGATGGACCATGACGGTGCGCAGCCGGCCGATCTCGCTGGAGACACGGAGCGTGTCCGTCATCGGCGACATCGCCGGGGCTGGGGCGGGTGGGGTCACGCCGACGAGGTTACCCCGAGCGCCCCCGGGGCGATGAGGGACCGCCCCCGGAAAGTTCCGGATGACCCTGCGGGCCCAGAAGCGTATCGCTATTGTGCGATCCCCACGGGGTCGTTGCGAACCAATGAGGAGGGATGGAGATGCCGGGGAGGGCTCGAATCGTGATGCTGTTCATCACGAGCATCCTCTTCCTCGTCATCCCCATCGCCGGAGCCCTCGCCCAGGAATCCGAGTCGGTGACCACCACCATCACCGTCGCCGACGAGACCGGGGAGCGAGTGCCCCTCGAGGGGGTGAGCATCACCGTCACCGACTCGGCCGGGGCCGAGGTCGGGACCGGGACCACCGACGCCACCGGGGTGTTCATGCTTCCCGTGCCCGGGGCGGGCACCTACACCATGCTGCTCGACGAGGCGACGCTCCCCGAGGGCGTGGTGGTGGCCAATCCCGAACGCAACCCGGCCACCGTGATCGTCGAGGTGGGCCAGACCAGGGCGACCATCTTCGCCCTCAGCTCCGGCGAGGACGACGGCAGGGGGCCCGCCGGGGTCACCGTCCGTCAGGTCTCCCAGCTCACCGTGGAGGGCATCAAGTTCGGGCTGTTCATCGCCATGGCGGCGATCGGCCTGTCCCTGATCTTCGGCACCACCGGGCTGGTCAACTTCGCCCATGGCGAGCTGATCGGCTGGGGCATGCTGATGGCCTACTTCTTCAACTTCTACGGGCTCGCCGGGGTCTTCGGCTGGATGGCGGGCTGGCCAGCCCCGTTCGGGGATGGTGTCAACGTCATCTTCGCCGCCCTGCTGGCGACGATCCTGGGTGGTGCGCTCGGTTGGCTGCTCGACGCCGCCATCTTCAGCAAGTTGCGTGCCCGGGGCGTCGGTCTGATCTCGCAGATGGTGGTCACCATCGGGCTGTCGCTGGTGCTGCGGTACGTCTTCCTGTTCGCCTTCGGGGGCAGCCCCCGCTTCTACCAGCAGTACACGGCCCAGACCGCCATCCAGATCGGGATCGTCGACATCACCCCCAAGGACCTGGTGCTCAGCGTCCTGTCGGCCCTCATCCTGGTCGGGGTGGGGCTGTTCCTGGTGCTGACCCGCTGGGGGAAGGCGATGCGGGCGGTTTCCGACAACCGCGACCTGGCGGAGTCGTCCGGGATCGACGTGCAGCGGGTGATCCGCCTGGTATGGGTGATGGGGGCGGCGCTGGCGGCGCTGGGCGGGACGTTCGACGCCCTGGCCGAGCAGGTCCGGTGGGACCTCGGCTTCAGGATCCTGCTCCTGGTGTTCGCCGGGGTGGTGCTCGGCGGGCTGGGGACCGCATTCGGCGCCCTGGTTGGTAGTTTGATCGTGGGAGTCGGCATCCAGCTTTCGACCATCTGGCTGCCGACCGAGTTGAAGAACGTCGGTGCCCTCGTCGTGCTGATCCTGGTGCTGATCGTCCGTCCCCAGGGTCTGCTCGGCCGTAAGGAAAGGGTGGGTTAGCGATGGGCGAGGTCGACTGGGGATTCATCGTCGAGCAGACGTTCATCCAGGCGCTCGGGCTCAACGCCGCCGTCTACGCCATCGCCGCCATCGGGCTCAACATGCACTTCGGCTACGCCGGGCTGCTCAACTTCGGCCAGGCCGGGTTCGTGGCGATGGGAGCCTACGGGATGGGTATCGCCGTCAACCAGTGGGGGCTCCCGGTGTGGGTGGCGGTGCTGATGGGGATGCTCTTCGCCGTGGTGTTCGCCCTGCTGCTCGGCATCCCCACCCTGCGGCTGAGGGCCGACTACCTGGCGATCGTCACCATCGCCGCCGCCGAGATCGTCCGGCTGGTGGCCCGGTCGACCTCGCTGCGCGACATCACCAGGGGGGCCGAGGGTCTCAACGAGTTCATCGGGCCCTTCCGCGAGTTCAACCCGTTCGACCCCAGCGCCACCTACGGCATCGGCTTCGTCCAATACCGGGGCAACGCCTTCTTCGCCATCATCATCGGGTGGACGCTGGCCGCCCTGTTCGTGCTCATCACCTGGCTGCTGATCCGGAGCCCGTGGGGCCGGGTGGTCAAGGCCATCCGCGAGGACGAGAACGCGGCCAGGGCGCTGGGCAAGAACGCCTACCGGTTCAAGATGCAGGCGCTGATCATCGGCGGGGTGATGGGCGGGTTCGCCGGCATGGTCGACGCCGTGGGCAAGGCCACGGTCCAGCCCGACTTCTTCCAGGCCTCGCTGACGTTCTTCTTCTGGCTGGTCCTCATCCTCGGAGGGGTGGGCCGGGTATGGGCCCCCATCGTCGGCTCGATGATGTACTGGGGTCTGATCACGTTCGTTCAGAACACCGGCCGCCAGCTGGTCGACAACGGGGTGATCCAGACGACGATCATGGATGTCAACCAGATCGACCAGATCAGGTACTGGGTGGTGGGCGGTGCCCTGGCGCTGCTCATGGTGTACCGACCACAGGGGATCTTCGGATCCCGGGAGGAGATGGCGCTCGATGCCCGGTGATACCGGCACCGGTCTGCTCGGCGGCGTGGCCGCAGAGCCCGGGGTGCCCAAACCAGACCCGATCCTCACCGTCGACGGGATGAGGAAGAGCTTCGGCGGGATCCTGGCGGTCGACGTGCACCACCTCGCCGTCCAGCGCGGGATCATCACCGCCCTGATCGGACCCAACGGGGCCGGCAAGACCACCTTCTTCAACCTTCTCACCGGCTTCGACGACGAGGACAAGGGCACCACCACGTTCAACGGCGACAACATCGACGGCAAGAGCCCCCACGCCCTCGCCCGCCGCGGGATGGTGCGCACCTTCCAGCTCACCAAGTCGCTGACCAAGCTGTCGGTGATCGACAACATGAAGCTGGGGGCGAGAGGCCAGCGGGGGGAGAGCCTGTGGCGCTCGCTGCTGGCCCCTCTGTGGAACGACCAGGAACGCCAGATCGAGGAGCAGGCCGACGACCTGCTGGCTCGCTTCAAGCTGGACCACATGCGCCAGGAGTACGCCGGGACGCTGTCGGGTGGGCAGCGCAAGCTGCTCGAGATGGCGCGGGCGTTGATGTCCCGACCCGACCTGATCATGCTCGACGAGCCGATGGCCGGGGTGAACCCCGCCCTCACCCAGTCGCTGCTGGAACACGTCAAGGATCTGCGCGACCATGGCATCAGCGTGGTGTTCGTCGAGCACGACATGGACGTGGTGCGCGACATCTCCGACTGGGTGGTGGTGATGGCTGAGGGGGCGGTGATCGCCGAGGGTCCCCACGACTCGATCACCGCCAACGCCTCCGTCATCGACGCCTACCTGGGGACCCACCACGACGCACCGCTCGACTTCGACACCAAGCTCGGAGGATCGTGATGACCGCCCAGCCCGACAGCACACCGGATCCGCTCATCAGGGTCGAGAACGTCGTCGCCGGGTATGTGCCCAGGGTCAACATCCTCACCGGCGTCGACCTGGTGGTCGCCCCCGGCGAGCTGGTGGGGATCATCGGCCCCAACGGCGCGGGCAAGTCGACCATGCTCAAGGCGCTGTTCGGGCTGATCCCGGTGCGGGAGGGGCAGGTCCTGCTCGAGGGCGATGACATCACCGGCCTCAAGGCGCACGAGTTGGTGGAGCGCGGGGTGGGCTATGTGCCCCAGGTGGGGAACGTGTTCCAGGCATTGACCGTCGAGGAGAACCTGGAGATGGGGGTGTTCCTCCGGCCGGCCAAGACCAGGGAGCGCATCGATGCGGTGTGCGCCATGTTCCCCAGGCTCGGGGAGCGGATCAAGCAGCGGGCCGGTTCGCTGTCGGGAGGCGAGCGCCAGATGCTCGCCCTGGGGCGGGCCCTGATGATGGAGCCCAAGGTGCTGCTCCTCGACGAGCCGTCGGCCGGGCTGTCCCCGGTCCTCCAGGACGAGGTCTTCATCCGCACCAAGCAGATCAACGCCACCGGGGTCAGCGTGATCATGGTCGAGCAGAACGCCCGGCGCTGCCTCCAGATCTGCGACCGGGGCTACGTCCTCGACCAGGGCCGCAACGCCTACACCGATACCGGTGCCGCCCTGCTCAAGGACCCCAAGGTCATCGAGCTGTACCTGGGGACCCTGGCCAAGGTCGACTGAGATCGCCCAGGAACCGGGCGGTCAGCCCGGGGCGCCGTAGATGACCCGGTCGGGCAGGGTCGCCGCCACCTCTGCTGCCGCCACCGGGCCCGAGGTGGTGACGATGTTCCCCTGCCAGGTGACCGCCCGCTCCGAGGGGTGGGCGCCGGCGGCCTCCAGCACCCCGGTGGCCAGCCAGTGGCCCGAGGCGTCGCGATCGGCGAGCAGCCCGGCGGCGGCGAGGAGCAGCGACCCGGTGGAGACGCTGAGCACGTAGCGGGCCACCGCGGTAGTGGCCGCCAGCCAGGCGGTCACCTCGGGGTCCTCCATCATCCGCACCGAACCCAGCCCGCCGGGGACGATGAGCAGATCGGTCGCCACCACCTCGTCGACACCGGAGCCGGCCTCGAAGCGCTGCAGCGGCTCGAACCCGTGAACGACCCCGGGACGGCGGGATACCCAGCGCACCACCGGTTCGACCACCTCGGCGATGGCGGTGAGCGGCGCCAGCACCTCGCGCGAGGTGACACCGTTGAAGACCAGCACGGTTACGTCCATGGCCTCATTATCCGGCCACGATCGGGAGTCGGCAACCGTGAGGCGGCTGTGCCGTCGGGTGGGGTTGGGCGGTGACGGAGGCGAGAGCACCCGCCCGGTACCGGGTCGGCGGCGGCGACGCCAACGGGACCGGTCCTGGCGGACCGGTCCCGTTCCTTCGCAGGTTCGCTGCGCCCGTGCTCAGCCGCCGGCGAACACGTACACGTCGAGCTCCGGGTTCGGAACATCGCCACCGTCATAGGTGGAGATGCGGAAGCTGGCCGCAGCCGGCTCACCCGCATCCACGAACTCGTAGGGTCCACCGACACCGTCGTAGTCGATGTCCTCACCCGCCTGAACGAGCGCCAGGCACTCGGCGTATGAGGTGCACTTGGTGCCCTCCTTGGTGACCCCGTTGATCTCGGCGGCGACCGCCACCGGATCATCGGTCCCGGCGATCTCCGCCGCCAGGGCGACGATGACCATGGCGTCATAGGTCTCGGCGCCGTAGTCGAAGATGCCGCCGACGCCGCCCTCGTAGGCGCCATCGAGGCGCTCGGTGAAGTCGGCGATCGAGGCCAGCTCGACGCTGGGCGCCGTGCCCCGCATCCCGGAGATGATGCTCGGGTCGGCGAGCTCGGCGCCGATACCGCCGATGTTGCCGTCGACACCCCACACCGCGTTGGTGTCGGGACCGATGCCCCGCTCGAACATGGTGGTGAGGATGTTGGCGGACTCGACGAACCCGATGACCACGATGGCGTCGGGATCGGCCTGGACCAGCGCATCGACCTCGGGGTCGAAGTTCTCGGTGTCGGTCGCGTAGGCGATGAAGGGCTCGACGGTGCCACCAAGCGCCTCGAAGTTCGCCTTCACCGAGTCGGCCAGACCCTGACCGTACGACTCCTGCCGGTAGAGGACGCCGATGGTCTGGGCACCTTCGGCGGCGATCTGATCGGCGAGGACCTTGCCCTGGAGCAGGTCGGACGGGGCGGTACGGAAGTACAGCCCGTTGTCGTCGTAGGTGGTGAAGTCGGGCGATGTGTTCGCCGGCGAGAACATGATCACGTTGGCGCCGGTGATCTTGTCGATGACCAGCTTCGACACCGCCGACGAGGCGGCGCCGATGATGGCATCTGCGCCTCCGGCCAGCAGCCGATCGACCTCAGGGTTGACGATGTCCTGGGTGTCATCCCCGGAGTCGCCCTCGATGAGAACGGCGGGTTGACCGAGCACGCCGCCGGCGGCGTTGATGTCCTCGATGGCGAGCCTGGCCCCGGCAACCTCCGGTGGCCCGAGGAACGCAAGGCTCCCGGTCACCGGCAAGATGGTGCCGAAGGTCAGTACACCGTCGATCGATGCACCGGTAGCAGGCCCGGTCGTGGTTGACGTGCCCGTGGGCGCCGTGGTGGTCGCCGCCGCATCACCCTCGGTCGTGGTGGTGGCGGCGGGCGCCTCGGTGGTGCCCGTTGGCTCGGTGGTGGCGGTGACGTCGTCGTCTCCACCGCAAGCGGCGAGTACGAGGGCGAAGGCTGCCATCACGGCGAGCAGCTTGAGCGATCGCTTCATGTGGTTTCTTTCCTTCCGATATGGAAAA
>Ga0136622_10000031_pt1 | contig 43919 bp, 38 predicted proteins | sample AntDrymUQ4482106_2_FD_104803 | JGI IMG/M metagenome (GOLD analysis project Ga0136622, IMG submission 104803) | Polar desert sand microbial communities from Dry Valleys, Antarctica - metaG UQ448 (21.06) | ecosystem: Environmental > Terrestrial > Soil > Desert | place: Antarctica: Dry Valley...
ACCACCCCAGCGACCACCCCAGCGACCACCGCACCGACCACCGCAGCCACCGGCTCGCGGCGCTTCACTGCCCCGCCCGATCGCCCCACCAGGCGAGCAGCTCCTCACGGGCCCGGTCCTCGCCGAGCGGCCCGTGCTCGATGCGCAGGTCGAGCAGGTACCGGTACGCCTGCCCCACCACCGGCCCCGGGGTGACGCCGAGCAGCTGCTGGATCTGGTTGCCGTCGAGGTCCGGCCGCATCGCGGCCAGCTCCTCGGCGTGGGTCAGCCGGGCGATCCTGACCTCGAGGTCGTCGTACGTGCGCTGCAACCGCGCCGCCTTGCGAGCGTTGCGGGTGGTGGAGTCGGCGCGAGTCAGTACGTGCAGCCGCTCCAGCTGGTCGCCGGCGTCGCGCACGTAGCGACGCACGGCCGCGTCGGTCCACTCCCCGGCGGCGTAACCGTGAAAGCGCAGGTGCAGCTCGACCAGCCGGGACACCGCGTCGACCACCGCCCGCGGGAAGCGCAGCGCCCGGAGCCGCTTGTCGGCCAGCTTGGCCCCCACCACGTCGTGGTGGTGAAAGGTCACCGAGCCGTCGCTCTGGAACCGGCGGGTGCGGGGCTTGCCGATGTCGTGCAGCAGCGCCGCGAACCGCACCGCCAGGTCCGGTCCCTCGCCCAGGCGCGCCTCCAGTGCGATGGCCTGCTCGAGCACGGTGAGGGTGTGCTGGTAGACGTCCTTGTGCCGGTGGTGCTCGTCGCGCTCCAGCCGCAACGCGGGAAGCTCGGGCAGCACGTGGTCGGCAAGACCGGTGTCCACCAGCAGGACCAGGCCACGGCAGGGGTCGTCGGAGCACATCAGCTTGACCAGCTCGTCGCGCACCCGCTCGGCCGACACGATGGTGATCCGGTCGGACATGTCGTGGATCGCCTCGACCACCTCGTCGACCGCGTCGAAGCCCAGCTGTGCGCTGAACCGCGCCGCTCGCATCATCCTGAGCGGATCGTCGCCGAACGACCGCGCTGCCGTGCCGGGCGTACGAAGCCGACGGGCGGCGAGGTCGGCCAGCCCACCGAACGGGTCGACGAACGTCCGCGACGGCAGCTCGACGGCCATCGCGTTGATGGTGAAGTCCCGCCGCGACAGGTCGCCCTCCAGGGTGTCGCCGTACTCGACGTCCGGCTTGCGGGAGGTGTCGTCGTACCGGTCGGAGCGATAGGTCGTGATCTCGACCTGGGCGCCGCCACGCCGGGCGCCGATGGTGCCGTACGCGCGCCCGACGTCCCACGTCGCGTCCGCCCAGTCCGCGAGTACCGCCTCGGTGACGTCGGGACGGGCCGAGGTGGAGAAGTCCCAGTCGGCGCCGAGCGTGCCGTGGAGCAGGGCGTCGCGCACCGTCCCACCGACCAGGTCGAGCCGCTCGCCCGCGGCGGCGAAGCGCTGCGCCAGTGGCTCGACCACGGGGGCCACCCGCAACAGCTCGGCGACCGCCCCGCGCTGCAGGTCGCTCAGCCGGCCGCTGGGCGGTGCAGGTGGGTAGGGGTGGTCCGGCACGGGTCCCGATCGTACGCAGCGCGGCGCCCTAGCATGAGGTGGTGACCGCCGGATGCGACCGGCGCCGGCTGCACGCCGCCGCTACGGCTGTGCTGCTCGCGGCGCTCCCGCTGCTGCTGGCCGCGGCCCACCCGCTCCCGGCCGACCCGCTCCCGGCCGCACCCGGCACACCCGAATCGGTAGCGACGGTCGACGACGTCCAGGGGCTAGCGGTCGAGCTCACCTCCGTAACCCCCTCGGCGCTGCGGCCGGGCGAGTCGCTGCAACTGGAAGGCCGGGTCACCAACGTCGACGACCAGGTGTGGCGCCGGGTCAACGCGTACCTGGTCATCTCGCCGAGCCCGCTGACATCGCGCGCCGAGCTGGCCGCGGCGGGTGACAGCGCCGCCGAGTCGTACTTCGGGGACCGCATCATCGACTTCGGTCTGTTCGCCCGCCTGGGCGGGCTGACCCCGGGCGAGTTCGCCCCGTTCCGGCTTCGGGTGCCGTGGAGCGACCTGGGCATCTCGGGCCTGCCCGGCGTCTACACCGTCGGCGTGCAGGTGCTCGCCACCGACCTCGACGACACCCGGCCCACCGAGGGTCGGGTGCGCACCTTCGTGCCGCTCGTCGACGAGGAAGCCACCGCCGACGTCCGGCTCGCTCTGGTCTGGCCGCTGACCGGCACGGTGCTGCGCCGTGCCGACGGCACCTACGCCCGGGCCGGGCAGACGGTGCGGGCGACGTCGCCGGGTGGCCGGCTGCGACGGATGGTCGACCTCGGCCGCACCGCCGGTGCGGTGCCGCTCACCGTCGTCCCTGACCCGGCCGTCCTCGATGCCGCCGCCGACCTCGGCTCTGGTGACTTCGGCCCGCCTGGCGGCGGCGCCGCCGCCCCGGCCGTCGCGGGCTCGGCCGTGTTGGCCACGTGGTTGGACGACACCCTCGGGCTGACAACCGCGAGCACCCCGTGGATGACCGCTTACGCCGAGCCCGCCGCGGACACGCTGGCCTCGGCCGGCCGGCCGGCGCTGACGGCGAGCGTGGACGCAGCCGGCCAGGCGGTAGGGCAGCAGCTGTTGGGAGGCCAGGAACGGGTGCTGCACCTGCCGCGCCAGGGGGTCGTCGCGAAGGAGACGCTGGAGTGGCTGCGCGGTCCGGACGGGGCAGGGGTGGTGGCGCTGGCGCCGAGGATGCTGCCCGAGTGGGAGCCGCTGGACGGTTCCGTGGTCTCCCTGCCCACCTACTCCGGCACGCTGGACGCGGTGGTCGCCGACCCCGCCCTGGCCGGCGGCGGCCCAGCGCCCGGCGAGCAGTTGACAGCCCTGCAGGTGCGTCAGCGGCTGCTCGCCGAGACCGCGCTGCTCGGGATCGAGACCGCCGCCGCCGGGCAGCCGTCCACGACGGCCACCTTCGTCGCGCCACCTGAGTGGGACCCCGGGCCGGACTGGCCGCTGAGCGACTTCTTCACCGGGCTGGACGTGGCGTGGCTGCAGCCGGTAGCGCTGGACGACCTGCTCACGGCGCGGCGGCCGTACCCCGGCCCGACGGGGGTGGTCGACGTCGACGGCGAGCCGGTGGCCGAGTTGCTCCCCGAGTCCATGGTGCTGGCCTCCGCCGAGCTCGACGGCAGGGTGCGGGTCCTGACCAAGCTCGTCGACGGCAGTGCCCCGCTGACCCGCTGGTACGACGCGGCAGTTGCCCTCGGCGTGTCGTCTGCAGGGCTGCGGGACGGCGAGGACCGGCTGCGTCAGACCGAGCGCGCCATCGCCGAGGTGCGGCAGGCCCTGCGCGACGTGACCATCACCGGTCCCCAGTTCGTCACCTTGTCCAGCGCGCGCGGCCGCTTCCCGCTCACGGTGACCAACCGGCTCGACCGACCCGTCACGGTGTCGGTGGCGGTGCTCACCGAGGACGCCGAGCCGGTGCCCGGGGCCCAGTTCGACACCGGTGAGTCCCTCACCATCCGGCCGGGAAGAAGCGACACCGTGGCCGTAGACACCCGGGTCGGGCGGGCCGGCGTGACCAGCGCCAAGGCCTATCTGCTGACCAAGAACGGACGGCGGTTCGGCACCCCGCTGTCGTTCAGCCTGCGCACCAGCGCCGTTGGCACCGTGATCTGGGTGATCCTGGGCCTGGCGTGCGCGGTGCTGGTCTTCGCCATCGCGCGCCGGCTGGTGCGCCGAGCCCGCGGCCTGCCGGTGACCGGCTCGTCCAGGTCGGCCCGGTGACGCAGGAGGACCGCTCCCGGCTGCTGTCAGCCGGTGCGGTGATGGCCGGCGGCACGGTGGTGTCGAGGCTGACCGGGTTCGTCCGCGGCGCGTTGTTGCTCGCCGTGCTCGGAAAGTCGCTCGACGCCGACTTGTTCACCCAGGCCAACACACTGCCGAACTCGCTGTACATCCTGGTCGCCGGCGGAGTGTTCAACGTGGTGCTGGTACCGCAGCTGGTCCGCGCCATGCGCACCGACCCCGACGGCGGGGAAGCCTTCGCCGAACGGCTGCTGAGCCTCGGTGTGCTGGTGCTTGCTGGCGCAAGTGCGGTGCTGTTGGTGGCGGTGCCCGCGCTGGCCCACCTGGCCTACGACGGGGCGCTGTACAGCGACCGGCTGACCGCTCAGCGGGAGTCGGCGTACGACCTGATGCGCTGGTGCATGCCGCAGGTCTTCTTCTATGGCACCTTCGTGCTGATCGGCCAGATCCTCAATGCCCGTGAGCGCTTCGGGCCGATGATGTGGGCGCCGGTCGTCAACAACCTGGTCGCGTGCGCGGTGCTGGGCACGTACGCGATGGTCTACGGCGCCAGCGACGCCAGCAACGGTTTCTCCACTGGTCAGGAAGTCCTGCTGGGCGCCGGTGCCACCGTGGGGATCGCGCTGCAGACGCTGGTGCTGATCCCGTACGCGCGGGCGGCGGGATTTCGCTTCCGGCTGCGCCGGGACCTGCGGGGCTTCGGCCTGGGCCGCACGCTGCGCCTCGGCGCGTGGACGATCGCCTTCGTCATCGCCAACCAGGTCGCGTTCTTCGTCGTGACCCGGATCGCGACCGGCTCCTCCACCGAGGCCGCCCTGTCCGGCACCGAGGCCAGTGGCGTCACCGCCTACCAGAGCGCGTTCCTGGTCGCGCAGGTGCCGCACGCAATCATCACGGTGTCGCTGGTGACGGCGACGATGCCGATGCTGAGCCGGCTGTCCGCAGACGGCGATCTCGCCCAGGTCCGCGCCGAGATCGTGTCGACGATGCGGCTGGTGCTGGTGGCGATCGCACCGGTCGCGACCGCGCTCGCCTGCCTGTCAGGCACCATCGCCGCCGTCTTGTTCTCGTACGGCGCGCTGGACGGGCGGACCGCCAGCATCGGTTGGACGCTGGCCGCGTTCGCCCCCGGTCTGCTCCTGTTCTCGGTGCACTACCTGGTGCTGCGCGGCTTCTACGCCCAGGAGGACACCCGCACGCCGTTCCTCGTCCAGCTGGTGGTGAGCGCGGCCAACATCACGGCCGCGGTGGCGTTGACGCGCGACTCACCGACCGACGAGGTGGCGACCCGGCTGGCGCTGGCATACGCCGTGTCCTACCTGTGCGGATCGGTGCTGTCGACCACCGTGCTCGCTCGCCGGCTCGGCGGGCTGGTCGATCGCCGGGTCGCTGGTTTCACCGCCCGGGTGGTGGCGGCCTGCGCGGTTGCGGCAGCCGGGATGCTGGCGGCCCTGGTCGGCTTGGACCGCCTCGGAGTCGACCCCACCGGCAGCGGGGCGGTGCTCGGCCTGGTCGTTGCCGGCGGGCTCGGCGCGGTCAGCTACCTGCTGGTGGCCCGCCTGGTCGGACTCGGCGAAGTGAGGTCCCTGCTGGGCGCCGTGACCCGTCGCTGACCGGGCGCTACGTGTCGGAGTGACTGAGTTGGTGGGCGGTCGGCATCTACCATGGCCGGGTGGGCCGGCGTTGCACCGACCGGCCGAGCCGACCGGAACCAAGACGGACGAGGACGGGGTGCCCGCGGACACGCTGAGCGCCGGCGCGGAGCTGGCCGGCCGCTACCGGATCAACGACCTCGTCGGCGAGACCGCGCGGTCCCAGCTGTGGCGCGCCGCCGACCGGGTGCTCAACCGTTCGGTGAGCGTCCAGGTGGTCCGTAGCGACGACCTGAGTGCCGAGGCGTTCCTGACGGCTGCGCGGCGGGCGACCGCGGTCGAGGACCCTCGCTTCCTGCGAGTCCTCGATGCCGCGCACGAGAACGGCTACGCGTACGTGGTGCGGGAGTGGGCGGCCGGGGTCTCGCTCGACAGCGTGCTGCGGCAGGGGCCGCTGTCCGGTCTGCGCGCCGCCGAGGTGATGCGCGAGATCGCCGAGGCGGTGGCCGCCGCGCACCGTGCCGGCGTGCAGCACCGCCGGCTCGACCCGGCTCGCGTCATCGTCAAGCGGGGCGGTGCGGTCCGGATGCTCGGTCTCGCGACCGACCAGTCGCTGCACGCACCGAACGAGGATGTCGAGTCGTCGGCCCGGGCCGGTGAGGCTGCGGACGTGGACGCGCTCGGCCGGCTGCTGTACGCCTGCCTGGTGGCCCGATGGCCGGGGAGTCGCGACCTCGGCCTGCCGGCAGCCCCGACCGAGCACGGGCGGCTGCTGCGCCCTCGGCAGGTGCGCGCCGGCGTGGATCCCGCCGTCGAGCTCGTCTGTACGCGCATCCTCGGCAGCGGTCCGCGTCAGCACGGCGACCGGCTGCGCACCGCCCAGCAGGTCGCCCGCGAGCTGGCTGCCCTCGCGGGTGACGGCGAGGCCCTGACGTCGTTTGCCCCGGCCGACGACGACGACCAGACAATCCAGCGCGGTCAGATCCCGGTCGGTCCCGACCCCGCCGGGCCGCCGCCGGCCGTACACGTGATCGCGCCGCCCCGTGCGACGCGGCAGGCACAGCTGCCGGGGCCGCGGACTGACCGCGCCACACGTCGAAGGGGCGGCGGTCGGGGTGCGGTCCTGTTGGCGCTGGTGCTGCTGCTGGGACTGGTGGGCACCCTGGTCGTCCTGGCGCTGCGGTCGGGGGACGGCGATGACCCCGGCGGTGAAACCAGCGCCAACGGCACCGGCCCGACCGACGACCCTGCCGAGCTGTTGCGGATCCAGGAGCTCAGCGACTTCGACCCCCAAGGCACCGATGGCGAGGAGAATCCCGAGACGGCGGCGTTCGCCGGCGACGGTGACGTCTCCACCGCGTGGACGACTGAGTCGTACTTCAACTCCCCGGAGCTCGGACTGCTCAAGGACGGCGCCGGCCTGCTGGTCGACCTCGGCCGCACCCAGCCGGTACAGAGCGTCTCGGTCCGACTGGTCGGTGCACCCACGTCGATCGAGGTCCACGCCGCCCCGGAGCAGACGACCTCCGAGCCGACGGTTCTCAGCCAGCTGCGCATCGTGGGCGGGAAGGCCGAGGCGGACACGGATGTGACCGTGCGGCCGGAGTCACCGCTGACCACCCGGTACCTCGTGGTGTGGCTGACCTCGCTCCCACCGGTCGAGGCCGATACCTACATGGGGTCGGTCGCCGAGGTCTCGGTTCGCGGATGACGCGCCGCGACGGGGGCGGGCCAGCCGACGTCGGCGCCACCGACGACCGCACGCTGCTGAGCCGGCACGTCGCCGGTGACCCGGACGCCTTCGGCCTGCTTGTACGCCGGCATCGTGACCGGCTGTGGGCGGTGGCCATCGGGACGTTGCGCGATCCCGAGGAGGCGGCCGACGCGTTGCAGGACGCGTTGGTGTCCGCCTTCCGCCGGGCCGACACCTTCCGCGGTGACGCCGCCGTGACCACCTGGCTGCACCGGATCGTCGTCAACGCCTGCCTCGACCGCGCCCGCCGACGGTCCGTGCGCAGAGCCGAGCCGTTGCCCGACGACGACGACCAGCTGCCGCCCCCACTGACCGACAGCGTCGAGTCGTCAGCCGAGGACGGCGCCCGCCAGCAGGCGGTGCTGAAGGCGTTGCGTCAGCTGCCGGTGGAACAGCGCGCCGCGCTGGTGTTGGTGGACATGGAGGGCTATTCGATGGCCGAGGCAGCCGACGTCCTGGGCTGCCCACCCGGCACGGTGAAGTCGCGCTGCTCGCGGGGCCGGGCCCGGCTCCTGCCGCTGCTCGGCGCCTGGGCGCCACGCGGTCCACGCCCCGCGGCCGAAGTGAGCCCGGACTCCGGCGTCGGCACCGTGACGGAACCGTTATCTACCCGGATGCGTCCCAGCCGTGACCGTTCCCGACCCTCTGACAACCCGCCGGGCCCGCCCACCCGACCAGACCCCACGAGGAGGTGACCGATGCCCGACTACCGTGAGCCCGCTGCTGCCGACGAGGCTGGCCACGCCTCTGTCGAGCAGCTGGCCGACCTGCTCGAGGGCGAGCTCCCGGTCGGGCAGGCAGAGACCGTGACCGCCCACATGTCGGCATGCCCCCGGTGCGCCGCGCTGCGCGACCAGCTGGGTGCGCTACCGCAGCTTCTGTCGGCAACGTCGGTGCCACCGCTCCCGCCCGCGGTGGCGGCCAGGTTGGACGCCGTGGTGGCGGCCGAGTCCGCTCGCCGGGCGGCAGGTGCCAGGCAGCCGGACACCGGAAGGCAGGGTGATGAGCAGCCGGATGTCGAGACCGTGCTGGTTCCGCTGTCCCGGTTACGCCGCGACCGGGTCCGGCACTGGCTTGCCGGGGCGGTGACTGCCGCCGCTGTGGTTCTCGCCATCAGCGTCGTCCCTGACCTGGTGGGCGGAGTTGGCGGATCGGCCGACGAGGCTGCCAGCTCCGGTGCCGACGCGGGCGGGCTGTCCGACGGCGCCCGCGGCGCAGCACCGGAGGCAGCGGGGTCATTGCAGCAGACCACCCCGGACCTGGACTCGGACGAGTTCGCCGCCGGCGTCGAGCTGCTGCACGACAGCGGGGCGCAGGCGTACCGGGCGCTGTCCGGCTCGAGGCCCGACGCACCTGCGGCCACTGACCACGGCCTCGGTGCCCGCAGCGCATGTACGACCGGACCGTCCGACAGCGTGCCAGGCACCGTGGATGCGCTGGTGCGCGTCGACGGCGAGCTGGCCCAGCTCGCGGCATCCGGACCCGTCGCGAAACGCCGGGTCGAGGCGTACTCGTGCCGCACTGGCAACCGGCTGGCCACGGCCGACGTCGACCTCACCCGCTGAGCCAGCGTCCGCTGGCGGTGCCGGCAGGAATCCCACGCACCTGGGATGCGTTCAGCCTGGTAGCGCGAAGCCGGTGCAGGAAGACGAGGTACACCGTGGCCCACCAGCCCCTTGAGTCCCCCACCGAGCAGGCGGGGGAGGTTCGGGAAGTCATCATCATCGGCTCCGGGCCGGCGGGGTACACCGCGGCGTTGTACGCCGCGCGGGCACAGCTCAACCCGCTGGTGTATGAGGGATCGGTCACCGCTGGGGGCGCGCTGATGACCACCACCGAGGTGGAGAACTACCCCGGCTTTCAGGACGGGATCATGGGTCCCGCGCTCATGGACGAGATGCGGGCGCAGGCCGAGCGGTTCGGGGCCGAGCTGGTGGCAGACGACGTCACCGGAGTCGAGCTCACCGGGGACGTCAAGCTGGTGCGGGTCAGCGACGGCACCGAGCACCAGGCCCGGACGGTGATCTTGGCGACGGGCTCCGGCTATCGCAAGCTCGGTCTACCTGACGAGGACCGGTTGGCTGGCCACGGCGTGAGCTGGTGCGCCACCTGCGACGGATTCTTCTTCCGCGACCAGGAGATCGCCGTCGTCGGCGGCGGGGACACTGCCGTCGAGGAGGCCACCTTCCTCACCCGGTTCGCTGACCACGTCACCATGCTGGTGCGCAGGGACGAGCTCCGCGCCAGCAAGATCATGGCCCGGCGAGCCATGGACGACCCCAAGATCACCATCGCCTGGCACTCGGCGGTGGACCAGATCCACGGTGACGACCGGGTCAGCGGCCTCACTGTCCGCGACACCGTGTCCGGCGACACCCGCGAGCTCGCCGTCACCGGTCTGTTCGTAGCGATCGGCCACGACCCGCGCTCCGAGCTGGTCAAGGGCCAGATCGACCTCGATCCTGAGGGCTACGTCCTTGCCCAGCCTCCCACCACGCTCACCAACGTGCCCGGGGTGTTCGCGGCGGGCGACGTCGTCGACCACCGCTACCGGCAGGCGGCCACCGCCGCCGGTACCGGCTGCGCCGCTGCCATCGACGCCGAGCGTCACCTGGCCGACCTCGACGCCGGCGTCGCTTCTTCCTAAGCGAGGGAGAACGCGCCGCTGTCCGTGGCCCCACCAGAATGTTCCGCCCGTTCGGTAGTCATGGCAGCCGCCGGGTCGGAAGATCCGTCCCCGGCCGCGGGTGCGGCGAGCCCCCGGCCGCATAGACCGCACATCCGGAATGGGCGGCGTGGCATGGCTGTTGTCGATGGCGTACGACAAGATCACCTGCCGTACCCGTACCAGCCCGAACCCCCGCCCCACTCATCGAGGAGCCCTTCGTGTCCAAGACCCAGCCCGTGACCGACGCCGACTTCGCCCAGACGGTGCTGGCCTCCGACAAGCCGGTTCTCGTCGACTTCTGGGCGGAATGGTGCGGTCCCTGCCGTCAGGTGAGCCCGATCGTCGACGAGATCGCCGCCGAGCACGGCGACTCGCTCACGGTGGTGAAGATGAACATCGACGAGAACCCACAGACGCCGGCTCAGTACCGAGTGGTCGGGATCCCGACGATCAACGTCTACTCGGGCGGCGAGGTGGTGAAGTCCATCGTCGGAGCCAAGCCCAAGGCGGCGCTCCTGGCCGAACTGCAGGAGTTCATCAACGCCGCACCCGCTGGCCGGACAGCGCCGGCCGGGGAGGCGGGTCGGGTCTGACCGCACCGCGCAACCGCTCCCAGGCCTGCTCGACAGCGTCTTCCACCCCTGTCCGCCAAGGTGCGAGCATCCGCGCGTCCAGTCGCACGGTTGGGGTGAGGGGGTGCGGTCGCACCACGGTGAACCCGCACGCCAGCCAGAAGTCCACCGGCACCAGGCACCCGGGCGAACCGGGAACCCTCAGCGCGGGCAGCCCGGCCAGTGCCTCCACGGCCCGAACCCGCGGGCGGCGCAGCGCCTCACGGGCAACGGCCTGCGCCAATGCCCGGCCGAGTCCCACCCCTCGGCAGCCGGCGTCGACGTGCAGTCCCAGCACGGTCAGTGCATCCCCGCCGCCCCGGTCGGGCACCGCGTACGTCGCGTAGCCGGCCACCGCGCGGTCCCCGTTGTGGCCAGCCGACCGGACCACAACCCCACCGCCGGTTCCGGCGGACAGGCGCTGCACCCACCAGCCTCGCTTGGCCGCAACTGCGTCGTCGAGCCCGGGTCGGCCCGGTAACCCGCTGCCGTCGCAGAACCGCTCCCAGCGCAGGCATCCGGCGCAGGCCCCAGGCAACTGGGCGAGGTCGTCCGGGGTCAGCGCGGTGCTGCGGCCCACGACGCGTCACCTCCGGCTTCGCCAGCTAGCTGTGGGCTCGACTTCGCCAATGCCCGTCACCTCGCATGGTAGGTCCGCGCGGTGCGGCCGGCAGCAACCGCCGGCGACTTGTCGGTAGATGGGTCAATCGGCACGACGACACAACGACACGCCGATACATCTGCACGGCGACATGTCGCCATCGCCACTTGTCGACAAGTCGTTCATTTGGCGGACGGGTCCATCACCGCGACGATCCGCTCGAGGTCGTCCAGGGTCGCGAACTCCACGGTGATCCTGCCCCGGCGAGCGCCGATCTGGACCTTGACCCGAGTGTCGTACCGCTCGGACAGCCGGGCGGCGACCTCGGGCAGGTGTGCGGCGACTATCCGCCCGGAGCGGACCGGCCGGGACCGCTCGCCGGGCATCGGCCCGTCGACGACACCGACCGCCACCAGCTCTTCGAGGCTACGCACGGACAGGCCCTCAGCCACCGTCCGGTGAGCCAATCGGTCCTGCGCGTCGGGGTCGGCGACCCCCACCAGCGCGCGCGCGTGCCCTGCGGACAGCACGCCGGAGGCCACCCGTCGCTGCACGGGCGGGCTGAGCCGTAGCAGCCGCAACGTGTTCGTGACCTGCGGCCGAGACCGGCCGATCCGGCCGGCCAGCTCCTCGTGGGTGCACCCGAAGTCGTCCAGCAGCTGCTGGTAGGCGGCCGCCTCCTCCAGCGGGTTGAGCTCGGCGCGGTGCAGGTTCTCCAGCAGGGCGTCGCGCAACATGGCGTCGTCGGCCGTGTCCCGGACGATCGCGGGGATCGTGGCCAGTCCGGCCTCGCGTCCGGCCCGCCAGCGACGCTCGCCCATGACCAACTCGTACGTCGTCGCGTTGAGCGGACGCACCACCACCGGCTGGAGCAGCCCCACCTCGCGGATCGACGCCACCAGCTCGGCCAGCTGTCCCGCGTCGAACACCTGGCGCGGCTGGCGAGGGTTGGGCCGGATCGCCGAGACGGTGAGCTCGGCGAAGTAGGCACCCGTGGGACCTTTGCCGTTGGTCGGCTCGTCGCCCGCGGAACCAGGCGCCGCGGGCCGGGGCTCCGCCACCGCGGCGCCGTTGCCGGTGTCGGCTGGATGGTGCTCGGCGCCGGGCGCGGTAGGGATCAGGGCCCCTAGGCCGCGGCCGAGCCCGCGCTTGGTGATCATGGCGTGCCTCCGGCTGTCACGCCGCGCGCAGCCATCTCGCGCGCGACTTCGAGGTACGACAACGCCCCGCTCGAGCTGGCGTCGTAGGTCATCACGGTCTGGCCGTAGCTGGGGGCCTCCGAGATCCGCACCGAGCGGGGGATGGCCGTCCGCAGGACTTGGTCGGGGAAGTGCGCCCGCACCTCGTCTGCAACGCCCGATGACAACCGGGTACGGGCGTCGTGCATGGTGAGCACGATGGTCGAGACCCGGAGATCCGGGTTGAGGTGGGTGCGCACCATGTCCACCGTGCGCAGCAGCTGGCCGACGCCCTCGAGCGCGTAGTACTCGCACTGGATCGGGATCAGGATCTCCTTGCCGGCCACCAGAGCGTTCACGGTGAGCAGACCGAGCGACGGCGGGCAGTCCACGAAGACATAGTCGACGCGCTGATCGCTGTCCTCCTGCTCGGCCAGGTACGCAGTGAGCGCCCGATTCAGCCGCGACTCACGGGCCACGAGAGACACCAGGTCTACCTCGGCGCCAGCCAGGTCGATGGAGGCCGGCACCACCGAGAGCCCCTCGATCTCGGGGCTCGCGCGCACCACATCGCTGATCGCGGCCCCGCCGACGATCACCTCGTAGACCCCCGGCGTGCCCTCGGCGTGCTCGATGGACAGCGCGGTGGACGCATTGCCCTGGGGATCGAGGTCCACGACGAGCACCCTCCGGCCGCCCTGAGCCAGTGCGGCGGCGACATTCACCGCCGTGGTCGTCTTCCCGACCCCGCCCTTCTGATTTGTCACTGCCACCACCCGGGTGCGATCAGGTGCGGGCAGGGTCAGGCCCGCCGGCGGTGCGGGGGGATCTACCGCGGGCATCCGACCCGTTGGGTCGATGCCCGCAGGCCACCCGATCGGGCTGGTTCCACGGGGAACATCGTCGCGACGCCGTTCGGGCCACCCCAGGTCGGGCACGACCGTGGCTGGCTGTCCGCCATCACTGACCACTGCGGCCCTCCTCAAACAGACCCGGCACCGACGAAACCTGCACCCGTACCAGCGTGGTCGGGGGTTGCAGGACCGTTTCACCGTACGTGGCGATGCGGACATTCGAGGCGCCGCCACGCTGCAGCGCCATGCCTGCTTCGGCAACCTCGCGAGCCGCTCCCTGCCCCTTCAACGCCCACATCTCCCCACCGGGACGCACCAGCGGCAGGCATGAGGCAGCCAGCCGGGCCAGGGGCGCAACCGCTCGCGCCGCCACCACGTCGGCCTCGTGCCTCCCGACCAGCTCCTCGGCGCGAGCCCGGACCACCTCCACATCAGCCAGGCCGAGAGCGGCGGCCGCGCTACGCAGGAAGCCCGCCCGGCGCAGCAGCGGTTCCACTAGCACCAGGTGCAGGTCAGGTCGGAGCAGCGCCCACACCAGGCCGGGCAGCCCGGCGCCGGACCCGATGTCCAGTATGTCGGCGCCCATCGGCAGGTCGTCGACGACTGCCCCGCAGTTCAGCAGGTGGCGCTCCCACAGCCGGGGAACCTCGCGGGGACCGAGCAAGCCATCGGCTGCTGCCGGACCGGCCAGGAGCGCGGCGTACGGGGACAGCCGGGCCGCCCGATCGCCGAGCAACTCCTTCGCCGACGCAGGCATGGCTGGTGGCGTCGTTCCACGTGAAACGCGGGCCGAGCCGGCGGGAGTCACGCTGGACTCACGCAGGAAAAGTCACTCGGCGGGGGTCGCTCGGGGCTCGCCCGAAGGCTCCGCCGAGGCGGGAGGCAGCACCACCACGCGGCGCTGCGGCTCCTCCCCCTCTGACTCACTGGTCAGACCGGCCGAGGCGACCGCGTCGTGGACGACCTTGCGCTCGAACGGGTTCATCGCCGCCAGCGGTTGCGGCTCGCCGGTGCTCCGCACGGAGGCGGCCACCTCGGTGGCTAGCTGTTCGATCTCGACCCGTCGCCGGGCTCGATGCCCGGCCACGTCCAGCATCAGGCGGCTGCGCTCGCCGGTCTCCTGCAGCACCGCGAGCCGCGCGAGCTCCTGCAGTGCGTCGAGCACGGCGCCACGCTCACCGACCAGCGCGGACAATCCGGCACTGCCGACAACGGAGACGGTGGCGCGGTCACCCTCGACATCGAGGTCGATGTCGCCGTCGAGGTCCACGATGTCGAGCAGCTCCTCGAGGAAGTCCGCCGCCACATCCCCCTCGACCTCCAACCGCTGCAGCTGGGTCGCCTCGGGCCCCTCCGCAGGCTGTGGCGCGGCCTGCTCCGGTACTGCGGTCAACTCGGTCAGGCTGTCGTCGGACATCGGCTCAGCCCTCCTGCGCGTTCGGCGGGCGCGGTCGTCGTCGCCTCTGGTTGCGGCTGCTCTTCTTGGGTTGTTGGCGCTTGGGGGGCGGGGCGGCGAAGGTCTCTGGTGCGGCCGGCGCGGCTGGGGGAACGATTTTGCCCTTTCGGGTGTCGCGGGCCACCTTGGCGTCGTGCGCCGGCGTGCCGGGGGCCGGGTTGTTGCGGATGACGTAGAACTGCTGCCCCATCGTCCACAGGTTCGAGGTCGTCCAGTACAGCAGCACGCCAACCGGAAACCAGATGCCGCCGACACCGAAGGCCACCGGCAAGATGTAGAGCAGCATCTTCTGTTGCTGCGCGTACGGGCCGGTCAGAGCGCTCTCCGGCATGTTCTTGCGCATCAGCTGGCGCTGGGTGATGAAGGTCGTCGCGGTCATCAGCAGCACCAGGACCGCGGTGAGGACGATGATGTTCCAGTCGCCGCCCGCCTCCAGGAAGCGGTCGGAGATGCGAACACCGAGCAGCGAGGCGCCGTCGAGCTCGACCGCGTCCTCGGTGGTGAGGACGCCAAGGGGGCGGGGCGGGCTCTTCGTCGCCTGGTCGATCACCCGGAACAGCGCCAGGAAGATCGGCATCTGGGCGAGGAGCGGCAGGCAGGACGCGAACGGGTTGGTCCCGGCGTCCCGGTACAGCGCCATCGTCTCCTGCGCCAGCCGCTCCCGGTCGTGCCCGTACTTCTTCTGCAGGTCCTTGACCCGCGGCTGCAGCATCTGCATGTTCCGGCTGGACTTGATCTGCTTGACGAACAGCGGAATGAGTGCCGCCCGGACGACCAGCGTCAGGCCCACGATCGACAGCGCCCAGGTCCACCCCGACGCGGCCGGGAGCGCGTTGGCAATCAGCGAGTGCCAGCCGGTGAGGACCACCGACACGACCCAGTACAACGGGTACATGACGGTGTTGAAGGCGTCAGCCATGCCCGGATCCCGGCTCGGCACCGACGATGGGGACCGGGTCGACGCCGCCGGCCGCCCACGGGTGGCAGCGGCCCAGCCGCCGGGCCGCCAGCCAGCTGCCGCGCACCGCGCCATGGGTCTCGACCGCCTCCAGGGCGTAGGCGGAGCACGACGGGTAGTACCGGCAGACCTGCCCGTAGAGCGGGCTGATGACCGCGCGGTAGCCGCGCAGCACCCACATCAGCAGTCCCCTCATCCGCGCGCACCGCCCGACCCGAGCAGCCGATCGAGGCAGCCGGTCAAGTCGGCCGCGAGAGCAGTGTGGTCGGCGCCGCCAGCCGCTGGCAGCGCACGCACCACAACCATCGCGCCCGCGGGTAGATCGGGGAGCCGATCCGATACCAGGTGCCGTAAGCGGCGTCGGAGCCGGTTGCGGGCCACGGCAGGGCCACAGCTGCGGCCCACAACGAACCCGACTCGCGCCGGCTGCCTGTCCGGCCCGCCCGGCGGCTCAGCCGATCTCGCCAGGTGCAGCACGAGGGTGCCACTCGCAGCACGCCGGCCACGACGGCTCACCACACCGAAGTCTCGCCGGCGGCGGAGTCGATGCGGCGTGGGCAGCACGGCGGGCTCGGCGCTCTCGGTAGCAGGGATGGGCTCAGGCAGCGAGACGGTCGCGGCCCTTGCGGCGACGGGCCGCCAGGATCGCCCGTCCCGCCCGGGTCCGCATCCGCAGCCGGAAGCCGTGTGTCTTGTGCCGGTGTCGGTTGTTCGGCTGGAAGGTGCGCTTGCTCACGAGTCGCTCCGAGACGAGGTGCGGACAGCGGTGGCCGTCGCTGTGCCGGTCAACACGACCGGTCGACGGGTCCGCGCCGTCAAGGCGGACTGGCCCGAGACGCTCACGCCAGGGGCTCCAGCGTGGCCGCCTCATCGGTGCCGGTAGGACCTGCCCACGGTACGCGAGCGGCTCCGAGGCGGTCAAACACCCGCCCGCAGACGGCGAAACGGGTGTGGACAACTGGTTGCTGCGACTCCAGCCACGTCGTTACGGTGGGGCTGGCACCTGCCCTTCCCTAGCCCCCGGGTTCACACAGGCTGTGGACAACTGTGTGGACGGGCGGTGTGAACCGCGTCACACCACGCTATCGGGGTACTCGTCGCGGGTTCGCTCGCCGTGTGGTGCCCGCGGTGACGCCGCGCGGATGACTGCGCGGTGCGAGTGCGAGGAGGAAATGTGGTCGACCAGGACGTTTCGGGCAGCGCCGATACCCAGACAGAGGTCCGGGCCGAGCCCCGCACCGAGCCCCGCACCGGGCCGTACGCCGGGCCGGCTGCGGAAGAGGGGGGCCGATTGCCGAGGGGTGACGGCCCACAGCTCATGCGAGCCTGGCAGCGGGCGATCTCGGACCTGGCCCCGAGCCAACGGGCCTGGCTGCGGGCTTCGCGGCCGCTCACGCTGCACGGCTCCACCCTGATCGTCGCCGTCGCTAACGATTTCACCCGCACCCAGCTGGAGCACCGGATGCGCCGGCAGGTAGAACAGGTGCTGGGCACCGTCCTCGGTCACGACGTTCACCTCGGGGTCACCGTCGACGCCAACCTCACCGCCGTCGAAGATGCCGCCGAGGGGGGCGACCCGCTCAGTATCGACGAGTCTCTGCAGCGCTCTGGCGACTTGTCGACAGATCCATCGCGGGAACGATTCGGCGCCGCGATCGCCACCGACCGGCTCATGGAGCGACAAGGTTCCGAAGCTCCGTTCAGCTCCCGGCAGGCGCGCTCGGCCGCGCTCGCGCCGGAGCGGGGTTCCCTCACGCCCGCTCCAGCCACCGCCGAGGCACGACTGAATCCCAAGTACGTGTTCGAGAGCTTCGTGATCGGCTCGTCCAACCGGTTCGCGCACGCGGCGGCGGTTGCGTGCGCCGAGGCGCCGGGCAAGGCGTACAACCCGCTGCTGGTCTACGGCGAGTCCGGCCTCGGCAAAACCCACCTGCTGCACGCGATCGGCCACTACGTGCGCAGCCTGTACAACGGCGCGCGGGTCCGCTACGTCTCCAGCGAGGAGTTCACCAACGACTTCATCAACGCCATCCGCGACGACCGGGCGGCCTCGTTCCAGCGTCGCTACCGCGATGTGGACGTCCTGCTCATCGACGACATCCAGTTCCTCGAGGGCAAAATTCAGACCCAGGAGGAGTTCTTCCACACGTTCAACACCCTGCACAACGCCAACAAGCAGATCGTCATCACCTCTGACCGCCCACCTAAGCGGCTCGAGGCGCTGGAGGACCGGCTGCGCAACCGCTTCGAGTGGGGCCTGCTGACCGACGTGCAGCCACCCGACCTCGAGACCCGGATAGCGATCCTGCGCAAGAAGGCAGCCCTGGAGAAGCTCACCGCGCCGTCGGACGTGCTGGAGTTCATCGCCAGCAAGATCCAGACAAACATCCGCGAGCTCGAAGGCGCCCTCATCCGGGCGACCGCCTTCGCCAGCCTCAACCGGCAGCCGGTAGACCTCACGCTGGCCGAGATCGTGTTGAAGGACCTCATCCCCGAAGGTGGGGAGCCCGAGATCACCGCGCCGCTGATCATCGCCCAGACCGCGGCGTACTTCAGCCTCACCATCGACGACCTGTGCGGCGCGAGCCGCAGCCGGCAACTGGTCACCGCCCGACAGATCGCGATGTACCTGTGCCGAGAACTGACCGAGCTGTCCCTACCGAAGATCGGCCAGCAGTTCGGCGGACGGGACCACACCACGGTCATGCACGCCGATCGCAAGGTGCGCCATCTGCTCAGCGAGCGGCGCACCATCTACAACCAGGTGGCCGAGCTCACCAACCGGATAAAGCTGCAGGCCCGGCAGGTCTGATCGGTCGGCGGGGACGAGAGCGCATGTGGACGACCGGTGCGAAGCACAGTCCCGAGCACGCGCCGACCGGTGGACGGCCGGTGCACGGGGCGTGGCCGTCCCCCACCCCGGCAGCCTGTCCCCGGTTCGCCCGCGGCTGTCCACACCGACCGCACCGCCGTACCTGCCGCGCGACCTGGGTCAATCTCGGTTGTCCACAGCATCCACAGCTGCTACTAACCCGACGGGAGATCTAATGACCACCTGGTCCGCCACCACTTTGCTGACCGGCGCACTGGGGACGACGACCGGGACCCGGGCGAGCGCGTGGCAGGATGCAGGCCCGAACCGCAGCACCCCCCGCAGGAGGCCCGCCTCGTGAAGTTCCGTGTCGACCGCGACGCCCTTGCGGAGTCTGTCGCGTGGGCCGCGCGAAGCCTTCCGTCTCGGCCGAGCGTGCCGGTGCTGGCCGGACTGATGCTGGAGGCGAGCTCGGACGGCGGGTCACAGGCACTACAGCTGTCCGGTTTCGACTACGAGACATCGGCGCGAGCCGGTCTGCCGGCTGAGGTCGCCGACAACGGCAAGGTGCTGGTCTCCGGTCGGTTGCTGGCCGACATCTGCCGGAGCCTGCCCGCCCACCAGGTGGAAGTTACGCTGGAGGGGCAGCGGGCCACCTTGACCTGCGGGAGCTCTCGCTTCACGTTGCAGACGATGCCGGTCGAGGACTACCCGGCGCTGCCGGCGATTCCCGCCACCAGCGGTACCGTGCCGGCCGACACCTTCGCCACGGCGGTCGCGCAGGCGGTGTCCGCAGCCGGGCGCGACGACATGCTCCCCCTCCTCACGGGGGTACGGATCGAGATCAGCGGTGAGGCGTTGACCATGCTGGCCACTGACCGGTTCCGCGCCAGCCTGGTCGAGCTGGCCTGGTCACCCGGTCGGCCCGATGCCGAGGCGGTGGCGCTGGTCCCGGCGCGGGTGCTCGGGGAGACCGCGCGCTCGCTGGCCGCGGGCACCGAGCTCGGTGTGGCGCTGGCTGGCTCCGGCACCGGTGAGCAGCTGATCGGCTTCACCGCCGAGACCGGCGGCAGCAGCCGTCGGACAACCACCCGGCTGTTGGACGGCGAGTTCCCACGGGTCCGGCAGCTGTTCGCCGCCGAGGCCACGTCGACGGTGTGGCTGGAGACCGCGCCGTTCGTCGAGTCGTTGCGCCGGGTCTCCCTCGTCGCCGAGCGCAACACCCCCGTACGGCTGACGTTCGAGACCGACCAGGTCCTGCTCGAGGCCGGCAGCGGGGACGAGGCGCAGGCCAGCGAGTCGATGCCAGGGCACCTTTCCGGCGAGCCGTTGTCGATCGGGTTCAATCCGTCGTACCTGCTCGACGGGCTCGGTGTGGTGTCGGCGCCGTGGTGCCATCTGGCCTTCACCCAGCCGACCCGGCCGGTGTCGATCGCCGGCTGTGCCGAGGAACAGGGTGCACCCGACCTGTCGTTCCGCTACCTGCTCATGCCTCTGCGGCTGCAGGGCTGACCCCACCATCGGACCCCGCTACCCCGGAAGGTGAGCGCATGCACCTCGGAATCATCGGCCTCGGAAAGATGGGGGCGAACATGCGTGAGCGGCTGCGCCGCGCCGGGCACACCGTCACCGGGTACGACCAGTCGGGCGACGCCGCCCGTGACGTCGACTCGCTCGAAGCCCTGCTCGCCGAGCTGCCAACCCCCCGGGTGGTCTGGTTGATGGTGCCGTCAGGGGGACCGACCAGTGACACCGTCGCCGCGCTCGCCGAGCTGCTCTCCGAGGGCGACGTGCTCGTGGACGGTGGCAACTCGCGCTGGACCGACGACATCGAGCACGCCGCGCTGCTCGACTCGCACGGGGTCGGATTCGTCGACTGCGGCGTGAGCGGCGGCGTATGGGGGCTGGACAACGGTTACGCCCTGATGTGCGGTGGGTCGGCCGAGCATGTGGATCTGCTGCGTCCGGTGTTCGACGCGCTGAAGCCGGAGGGCGACCTCGGCTTCGCCCATGCCGGACCGGTGGGTGCGGGTCACTTCGCCAAGATGGTGCACAACGGCATCGAGTACGCCGTGATGCAGGCCTACGCGGAGGGGTACGAGCTGCTGCAGGCTGCCGCGGTGGTCGAGGACGTCACCGAGGTGCTGCGATCGTGGCGCGCGGGCACCGTGATCCGTTCCTGGCTGCTCGACCTGCTTGTCGCCGCGCTGGACGAGGATCCCGGTCTGTCGAAGATCGCGGGCTGGGCGGAGGACTCCGGCGAGGGCCGGTGGACGGTCGAGGCCGCCATCGACCACGCGGTGCCGTTGCCCGCCATCACGTCGGCGCTGTTCGCCCGCTTCTCCTCGCGGCAGGAGGAGTCGACGGCGATGAAGGCGGTCGCCGCGATGCGCAACCAATTCGGCGGCCATGCGGTGCGGGCGGGCGGTGCCGCCGGCGCGACTCCCGCAGCCGACGTCAGCCACCAGTCCGCTTGACCGCGGCCCTCGAGCTGCGGGGACTCGGTGTACGTCGCCCACCTGAGCCTGGAGGACTTCCGGTCGTTCGCGCGCGCTGACGTGCCCCTGGAGGCGGGTGCCACCGTGCTGGTCGGCCCCAACGGTCAGGGCAAGACCAACCTGGTCGAGGCCATCGGCTACCTCGCCACCTTGGCCAGCCACCGGGTCGCGACCGACGCCCCGCTGGTACGGGCCGGCGCGGACCGCGCGGTGCTGCGTGCCCGGGTGGTGCGAGACGGTCGGGAGGCGCTTGCCGAGGTCGAGATCGTGCCGGGTGGGACCAATCGGGCTCGGCTCAACCGGGCGCCGCTGCCGCGTCCGCGCGAGCTGCTGGGCCTGCTGCGCACGGTGGTGTTCGCGCCGGAGGACTTGGCTCTGGTCAAGGGCGAGCCCGCCGAGCGGCGGCGGTTCCTCGACCAGCTGCTGGTGACTCGGACGCCACGGCTGGCCGGCGTCCGTGCCGACTACGACCGGGTGCTCCGGCAACGCAACAGCCTGCTTCGGACGGCTGGGCGCTCCAGGCGGACGGGCGGCTCTGCTCATCATGGGGCTGACCATGGTGCTGACCATGGGGCTGATCTTGGGGCCGGTGGGGCCGGAGGTAGGGCCGGTGGGGCGCTGCACACGCTCGACTCGTGGGACGAGCACCTGGCCCGAGCCGGGGCCGAGCTGGTCGCCGAGCGGTTGCGGCTGGTCACGGCGATCCGACCGCTGGTCGAGCGGCGGCATGTCGACATCGCTGCGTCCGGTTCGCCTGGTCGCGCGGCGGTGACGATGTGGTACGACTGCTCGTTCGAGGTCGACGGGCGCGACGACCCGGGTCGCACGCTGCTGCAGGCCGCCATGCTGGCCGGCCTCACCGCTCGCCGGGCTGACGAGCTCGACCGGGGAACCACCCTGGTCGGTCCTCATCGCGACGAGCTGCGGCTCGGTCTCGGTGATCTGCCGACCCGCGGGTACGCCAGCCACGGGGAGGCATGGTCACTGGCGCTGAGCCTGCGGCTGGCGGCCTACGACCTGCTGCGCGCCGACGGCGACGACCCGGTGCTGGTTCTGGACGACGTCTTCGCCGAGCTCGACGCCGACCGGCGCGAGCACCTGGCGAAGTCGGTGTTGGAGTCCGAGCAGGTGCTCGTGACCGCGGCGGTGGCCGCCGACGTGCCGCACGGCCTTACCGGTCCCCGGTTCGACGTCTTGTCGGGGCAGGTGAGCCGTGCCCGCTGAGCCGGGTGAGCACGACCCGACCGGCGGCGAGCTCGCCCGGGCAGTCGCCCGCGGCTACCGGGACACCGACCCCTCGCGCCGGTCCGGTGTGCGACTGGCTGGCCGGGGAAGGCGTGCCGCCGGAGGCCCGTGGACAGGGGGAGCCGCCGGCCGGCGGGAGGTGCAGCTGTCCGGGCCGGGGCCCGACGAGCGGGACCCCCAGCGTCTCGACCGGTCGCTGTCGAGGTTGGTGGTCGAACACGGCTGGGCCGCGCAAGTCGCTGTGCACGGTCTGTTCTCCCGCTGGGACGCGGTGGTCGGCGGCGAGGTGGCCCAGCACTGCCGTCCCGAGCAGTTCGTCGACGGCGCGCTGGCGGTGCGGGCGGACTCCACCGCCTGGGCGACCGAGATGCGGCTGCTGGCGCCGATGCTGCTGCAGCGGCTCAACGACAGCCTCGGCGACGGCATGGTCCGCCGCATCGACGTCCGGGCACCCGCCTCGCCATCGTGGCGGCATGGGCGCTTCACGGTCCGGGGTGGCCGCGGTCCCCGCGACACCTACGGATGACGGCAGCCCGCACAAGGCGGTCGAACGCCTCCCCGCTGGTACGGGGACACGCCCGCGGGGTCACGGGTGCCTCCCATCGGCCCTTGGACGCCGTACACAGCCGGTGTGCGCGCTCGGCGGCACCGCTGTGGGCCGGTGCACCCGCTCAGCGCGCCGAGCCGGTACACTAGAGCCCTTGGGACCGACCCGCCACGCAGTGCTCGCGGCCGGTCCTCCACCATGTCCGGCGCCCGTCTGCTCCGGCTCCGAGGTACCTGAGCACGCCCGCGCGAGCACACCCGCGCGCCGAGCCCGAGAGGCAGCTGTGACAGTGGATCGGACCACCACAACCGGGCTCCCCGCACCGGCCCCTGCGCGGTCCGGGTCGGCGGGCGGACCGCCGGCCAGCACTGCGAGCTACGACGCCAGCGACATCCAGGTGCTCGAGGGTCTGGAGGCGGTGCGCAAGCGACCCGGCATGTACATCGGGTCCACCGGAGAGCGCGGCCTGCACCACCTGGTCTACGAGGTCGTGGACAACGCGGTGGACGAGGCCTTGGCGGGCCACTGCGATCGGATCGTGGTCACCCTGCTCGCCGACGGCGGGGTGCGAGTGGAGGACAACGGGCGGGGCATCCCGGTGGACGACGTGGCCAGCGAGGGCCGCCCGGCCGTCGAGGTGGTGCTGACGGTGCTGCACGCCGGCGGCAAGTTCGGCGGGGGTGGCTACAAGGTTTCTGGCGGGCTGCACGGCGTGGGGGTGTCCGTGGTCAATGCGCTTTCGTCCCGGCTCGAGGTGGAGATCGATCGCGACGGGCGGCGGTGGACGCAGTCGTACGCCTACGGCGTCCCGGACGCCGCGTTGCGGCCTGGCGAGCCGGTCGAGTCCACCGGCACCACCGTGTGTTTCTGGGCGGCCTCCGACATCTTCGAGACCACCGACTACTCCTTCGAGACGCTTGCCAGCCGGTTCCGGGAGATGGCCTTCCTCAACCGTGGTCTCGAGATCGTGGTGCGCGACGAGCGGCCTGGCGCCGACGAGGTGGTCAACGCGGTGAATGCACTGCCACTCGGGCCGGTCGACGCCGATCGCGACGGCGCCGGGGACGGCGAGTCCGGCGGCGGACCGGACGGGGTCGCGGGTGAGGACGCCGTGCACCGCAGCGATACCGGCGGGATGGAGCGCCGGTTCCGCTACGACGGCGGGCTGGTGGACTACGTCCGGCACCTGAACGGACCCAAGGATCCGATTCACCGCAGCATCGTGTCGTTCGGGGCCGAGAACGCCGACGCCTCGTCGTCGGCCGGGCTCAGCCTGGAGGTGGCGATGCAGTGGAACACCTCCTTCACCGAGTCGGTGCACACCTTCGCCAACACGATCAACACCCACGAGGGCGGTACCCACGAGGAGGGCTTCCGCTCGGCGCTCACCACGACGGTGAACCGGTGGGGCGAGGAGTGGGGGTTGATCAAGAAGCCGGCCGACCGGGTCTCAGGCGACGACATCCGCGAGGGCCTCACCGCGATCGTGTCGGTCAAGCTGTCCGACCCGCAGTTTGAGGGTCAGACCAAGACCAAGCTGGGCAACACCGAGGCGCGGTCGTTCGTCCAGAAGACGGCCAACGACCAGCTGGGGGTATGGCTGGAGCAGAACCCCGCCGAGGGCAAGGACATCGTGCGCAAGTCGATCGCGGCCGCGTCGGCGCGGCTGGCCGCCCGCAAGGCTCGTGACCTGGCCCGCAACCGCAAGGGGCTGCTCGGCGGCGGCGGCCTGCCCGGCAAGCTGGCCGACTGCCAGTCGCAGAACCCTGACGAGTGCGAGCTGTTCGTCGTCGAGGGCAACTCGGCTGGCGGCTCTGCCAAGGGCGGTCGCGACCCCCGTACGCAGGCGATCCTCCCCATCCGCGGCAAGATCCTCAACGTCGAGAAGGCTCGCATCGACCGGGTGCTCGCAAACGTCGAGGTGCAGTCGATCATCTCCGCGCTCGGGACCGGCATCCACGACGACTTCGACCGGGCCCGCCTGCGCTACGGCAAGGTGATCTTGATGGCCGACGCCGACGTCGACGGTCAGCACATCTCCACCCTGCTGCTGACCCTGCTGTTCCGGTTCATGCGGCCGCTGATCGAGGGTGGCAACGTCTACCTCGCGCAGCCGCCGTTGTTCAAGGTGAAGTGGTCGAACGCTCCGCACGAGCTGGCCTACTCCGACCGCGAGCGCGACGGCCTGCTCACGGCCGGCGCCGATGCAGGCAAGCGGTTGCCGAAGGAGGGCCCCATCCAGCGCTACAAGGGGCTCGGCGAGATGAACGCCCGCGAGCTCTGGGAGACCACGATGGACCCCGACGGCCGAGTGCTGCTGCAGGTGTCGCTGGATGACGCGGCGCACGCCGACGAGCTGTTCGCGGTGCTGATGGGTGAGGACGTCGAGCTGCGCCGCTCGTTCATCCAGCGCAACGCCAAGGACGTCCGCTTCCTCGACATCTGAGGCCGGCCAACCGAGCAGAGGACAACCGCGTGCCAGACGAGACCACCACCACCGACGAGCAACCCGAGCCGGTCCAGCGCATCCAGCCCGTCGAGCTGCAGCACGAGATGCGGCGCAGCTACCTCGACTACGCGATGAGCGTGATCGTCGGCCGCGCGCTCCCCGATGTGCGGGACGGGCTCAAGCCCGTCCACCGCCGGGTGCTGTATGCGATGTACGACGGCGGGTACCGGCCCGAGCGCGCCTTCTCCAAGTGCGCCCGAGTAGTCGGCGAGGTGATGGGCCAGTACCACCCGCATGGCGACACCGCCATCTACGACACCCTGGTGCGCCTGGCACAGCCCTGGGTGATGCGGGCGCCACTGGTGCAGGGGCAGGGCAACTTCGGCTCGCCGGGCAACGACCCGGCGGCGGCGATGCGCTACACCGAGTGCAAGATGGCTCCGCTGGCCATGGAGATGGTCCGCGACATCGAGCAGGAGACCGTCGACCTACGCCCGAACTACGACGGCCGCGGTGCCGAACCGGTGCTGCTGCCGAGCCGGTTCCCCAACCTGCTGGTCAACGGCTCGGCCGGCATCGCCGTCGGGATGGCGACCAACATCCCGCCGCACAACCTCCGCGAGGTCGCGTCCGGGGTGCAGTGGTCGCTGGAGCACCCCGACGCCCCGCGCGAGCAACTGCTGGAGGAGCTGCTCGCCCGGGTGAAGGGGCCGGACTTCCCCACCGGCGCACTCATCGTCGGTACCAGCGGCATCGAGCAGGCTTACCGCACCGGGCGAGGCTCGATCACCATGCGCGCCGTGGTGGTGGTGGAGGATGACCGCGACGGGCGGCCATGCCTGGTGGTCACCGACCTGCCCTACCAGGTGAACCCGGACAACCTCGCGCTCAAGATCGCCGAGCTCGCCGACTCCGGCCGGGTGCAGGGGATCGCCGACGTGCGCGACGACTCGTCGGACCGCACCGGCCGGCGGCTGGTGGTCGTGCTGAAGCGGGACGCGGTGGCCCGGGTGGTGCTCAACAACCTGTACAAGCACACCGACCTGCAGTCCAACTTCTCGGCCAACATGCTGGCCCTTGTCGACGACGTGCCGCGCACGCTGAGCCTGGACGCGTTCGTCAGCCACTGGATCAGCCACCAGATCGAGGTCATCCAGCGGCGTACCCGTTTCCGGCTCCGCAAGGCCGAGGAGCAAGCGCACGTGTTCCGCGGGATGGTCAAGGCGCTGGATGCGCTCGACGACGTGATCGCGCTGATCCGCCGCAGCCAGACCACCGAGGAGGCGCGCGACGGTCTCAAGGAGCTGCTGTCGATCGACGACGTGCAGGCGCAGGCGATCTTGGACATGCAGCTGCGTCGGCTGGCGGCGCTCGAGCGGCAGAAGATCGGCGAGGAGCTGGCCCGGCTGGAGCGAACGATCGACGACCTGCGCGACATACTCGCCAGCGAGCCGCGGCAGCGCAGCATCGTGTCCGAGGAGCTGGCCACGCTGGTCGCGAAGTTCGGCGACGACCGGCGTAGCCAGATCATCCCAGCCGATGGCGACCTGTCGATGGAGGACCTCATCCCCGACGACGAGGTAGTCGTCACCATCACTCACGGCGGCTACGCCAAGCGCACCCGTACCGACGCCTACCGGGTGCAGAAGCGTGGCGGCAAGGGAGTACGCGGGGCGGTGCTGCGTGGAGACGACGTGGTCGAGCACCTGTTCGCCACGACGACGCACCACTGGATCCTGTTCTTCACCGACAAGGGCCGCGTCTACCGCACCAAGGCCTACCACCTGCCCGAGGCCGGCCGAGACTCCAAGGGCGGCCACGTGGCCGGGCTGCTCAGCTTCCAGCCCGACGAGCAGATCGCCGAGGTGCTCGCGATCCGCGACTACGAGCAGATGCCGTATCTGGTGCTCGCCACCCGCAAGGGCGTGGTGAAGAAGACCCGACTGCCTGAGTACGACTCGCCGCGACAGGCCGGGCTGATCGCGCTCAACTTCCGCACCGACGACGACGAGCTCGTCGGCGCCGACCTGGTCGCGGCCGACGACGAGGTGCTGCTGGTGTCCCGTCGCGGTCAGGCGGTGCGGTTCGTGGCCGACGACGGCGACTTCCGCCCGATGGGTCGGGTCAGCAGCGGCGTCAACGGGATGCGGTTGCGCGGCGACGATGAGGTGCTGGTGATGTGCGTGATCCGGGCCGGCGAGGAGCATGCTGGCCAGCACGTCTTCGGCGTGACCGACGCCGGTGTGGCAAAGCGCACCGAGATCGTGCAGTACCGCCGCACCAAGCGCGGCACCGTGGGAGTCAAGGCGATGAAGCTGCGTGCGGACCGGGGTGGCCTGATCGGGGTGGTCGTGGTTCGGGACGGCGACGAGGTGATGGCGATCCGCGCCTCCGGGCAGGTGACCCGCAGCGCAGTCACCGGGGTGCCGGCGCAGAGTCGTGACAGCATGGGCGTCAAGTTCGTCGACGTGGCGGCCGGTGACCAGGTCGTCGCCATCGCCCGCAACGACGAGCCGGAGGAGCCCGACGAGTCCGAGGAGCCCGACGTGGCCGAGCCCGACGCCGGGTATGACGTGTCCGGGCGCGCAGCAGGCGACGACCCCGTAGACGATCCGCAGGAGAACCGATGAGCGATCGCCGACGCGACCAGGGCGCGCCGTTGTTCCCGCGGCGGACGCTGTCCGGACCGGACCCGTCACAGGCCGGCACCGGGCGAGAACGTGACGACGGCCCGCCCACGGCCGCGCTGCCGCGCGTCGACGAGCAGACCGACGACCGGGGCCGGTCCGGCCAGCCGCAGGGCCGCTCGTACGCGCCGTCCCCTGCTCCACCAGGTCAACCAGCGCGGCCTCCGGCCGGGCGTGGACAGCCCTCCGCGCAGGCCAGGGAGCCACACGGAGCGACGACGCTGACGGCGCAGGACCAGCCGAGCCAACGGGGCAGGTCACCGCGCAGGGCGCGGCTGCGGATCGTCCGGCTCGATCCGTGGTCGGTGATGAAGATGGCGTTCGCGCTGTCCATCGCGCTGGCTGTCGTCACCGTTGTCGCCGTCGCCATCGTGTGGTCGGTGCTCGACACCGCCGGCGTCTGGGAGTCGATCAACACCGGCGTGGACACGTTGACCAACCCTGACGCCGGTGACGGTTTCGACGTCCAGAAGTTTGTTGGGCTCGGCCGGGTGATGGGGCTGACCATGGTGATCTCGCTGGCCAACGTGGTCCTGCTGACCGCGCTGGCCACCCTCGGCGCGTTCATCTACAACCTCGCGGCAGCCCTGCTCGGCGGCTTCGAGGTCACCCTCGCCGAGGACCGCTGAGCCTCCGAGCGGCAGCGGCCAGCCACCGGCTTGCATCGGCTCGCGGTCCGTCGCTGCGATCGGCTAACCTGCCGAGGTTCGTGGCCGCGCCCCACGGCCGGCGACGTACGTGGGGGCCTATAGCTCAGCACGGTTAGAGCGCTTCCCTGATAAGGAAGAGGTCGCTGGTTCAACTCCAGCTAGGCCCACCCCGACCGCCAGGAGGTCTCGATGAAGAAGCTGTTGGTGCTCGCTGTCGCCGCCGCCGGCGCTGCCTGGGCGTTCAAGCGTTCGCAGGCCGATCAGTCGGAGGCCGACCTGTGGGCCGAGGCGACCGACTCGGTCAACGGGAGCACGCCGCCGCGGGCCTGACGAGGCTGCAGGCCTGCCCGGCCTTCCCTGACACGGGGACGTAGCTCAACTGGCAGAGCACCGCGTTTGCAACGCGGGGGTTGTGGGTTCGAGTCCCATCGTCTCCACCGGCTTGGACCGGCAGCAGCCGGCCGTGGCCGCGCTAGGTTCCCGGCATGGGTGGCGTTGGCAGTATCTCCGACAACGCGAACTCGCGTAGTGAGCTGGCCGGGCGGATGGCCGAAGCGGCACGCGCGTGGCTGGACAGCCTCGACGCCGAACAGCGCAAGGTCGCCACCGGAGCGGTCCCCGCGGACTCCGCATCCGACACCGAGCGTCGCCGCTGGTTCTACACCCCGACCGACCACGGTGGCCTGACTGTCCATCGGCAGCAGCCAGCGCAGCAGCGGGCGGCGATGCGCCTCGTCGCGTCCGGGTTGTCGACGGCCGGGTACGTCACGGCCGCGACGATCATGGGCCTGGAGAACGTGCTCGACCACGCCGAAGGGTTCGTGGCCAGGTTCGACCGGGAGCGCGGGCGCGACCCCGGGCTCTACTACCTGCGGGTATTCGGCGAACCCGGCGGAGACGAGCCGTGGGGGTGGCGGTTCGGCGGGCATCATGTGTCCTTGAACAACCTCGTCGTGGACGGCGCGCTGGCCGCTACGACGCCCTGTTTCCTTGGTGCGGACCCAGCAGCGGCACCGCTTCTCGGTGGGGCTGTGAACCGTCCACTCGCTCGGATGGAGGATCTCGCCCGCGACTTGGTGCGGTCGCTGCGGCCCGGGCTGGCCGCCCGCGTCCTGCTCCTCCCGCGCGCGCCCTCGGACATCGTCACAGCGAACCGCACTCGGGTCTCCGAGGGGGACCGGGTGGTCCCGCTCGCCGGGATCTGGAGCGGCAAGCGCTTCCCGGACCCGGTCGAGCAAGGCAAGCTGCAGGCCCTGAGCGACGCGATCGACAAGGCGAGCGGGTTCGACGACGACGACCACCAGACCGTGGAGTACACCGCCGAGCCGAAGGGCCTGCCCGCGCAAGCCCTCGACACGGAGCAGCGCGAGATGCTGCGAGCACTGCTCAGCGCCAACCTCGACCGCGTGCCCGCCGGGGTGTCCCCCCGCCAGCGCTACGACGACGACACTGCTCTCGACGCCGTCCACCTCGCGTGGGCAGGTTCCACTGCGCCAGGCGAGCCGCACTACTACCGCCTACAGGCTCCCCAGCTGCTCGTCGAGTGGGACAACACGCAGCGGGACGCCAACCACGCGCACTCGGTGTGGCGAGACCCGACCTCCGACTTCGGTCTCGACGTTCTCACCCGGCACTATGAGGCGCACCACGACTGACTCGTCATCGCGCCGCCCCGCTGGCGGCTGCATCTCCCGAGGCGCTGGCCACCTCCCACTGGTGCGTCGGGAGCACACTGACGGCCGACGACCGCGCGAGGCCGAGCAGCCGCACATGGCGCAACCCGAGGAGGGCACATGAAGTCTGTCTTCTGCTTCGGTCGGCTCGCGCTGGTCATCGAACCCCTCTACTTCATCGACCCGGATCCGCATCCCGGCCAGGAGGGCCCGGAGCGTGGCGTTCGGCTGGAGTTGCGGATGGTGGAGCCGCAACCGGCCCGCGGATCGGTCTATGCGTCTCAGCCGATCGTGATTGATCGATCGATCTGGCGCGGTGACCTGCTGGAGTCGGTAGCCGCCGGCCCGGGCGCCCGGGACCGCATGCACTACCACCCCGGCATGCGCGACAACGAGCCCGGCGACCGGGTCTTCGACCGTCACCTCACCGACGACCCGGTCGGCTGGGTCGCTCGCGAGCTCGCGGACCTACCCCGCATGCTGGACAGGTCGGACGTCGAAGAGTTCGACGGCTTCACTGCGGACGCTGCCGCTCTGAACGACATGCTCCCGCAGATCCTCGAGGTGCTGGCCACCACTCTGGATAAGGTCCGAGCTGGCGAGCTGGCGACGGCCCCGGCCAGGGACTCGAGGTGACCGATGGCGGACACCGACAAGCTGGCGGCCTACCGCGGCAAACGGTCGGCGGCTCGCACGCCCGAGCCGGTGCCGCAGCCCGGCCCGCTGCCGACGGGCGGCGACGACACGTTCGTCATCCAGGAGCACCACGCGCGCCGGCTGCACTGGGACTTCCGGCTCGAGCGGGGCGGTGTCCTGGTGTCGTGGGCGCTGCCCAAGGGCCTGCCGACCGATCCGCGGCGCAACCACCTGGCCGTGCCCACCGAAGACCATCCGCTCGAGTACGCGAGCTTCGAGGGTGAGATCGCCGCCGGCGAGTACGGCGGTGGGCGGGTGAGCATCTGGGATCGCGGCGGCTACGAGTGTGAGAAGTGGTCGGACCGGGAGGTCATGGTCGTCCTGCACGGCACCAGGGCGCAGGGGCGCTACGTGCTGTTCCGCACCGAGGACGACAGCTGGCTGATCCATCGGATGGCGCCGAAGGCGTCGACAGCGTCGAGGATCGCCGCTTCCCCCCATGCCACGGCACCGACCCGTACCCCCACCCCGACTGCGGACCTCGTGCGGCCGATGCTGGCCACCCCCGGCCCGCTGCCACCCGCCGCGCGCGACGCGGAGTACGGTTACGAGCTGAAGTGGGACGGCGTGCGAGCCGTGGTCTATGTCGAGCATGGCCGGGTCCAGGTGCTGGGCCGGCGGGACCGGGACGCCACCAACGCCTACCCGGAGTTGGGGGGTCTGGGTGCCGTGCTCGCCGGCACCTCCGTCGTCCTGGACGGCGAGATCGTGGCCTTCGACCGAACGACCGGACGGGTTTCCTTCGCCGCGCTGCAGCGGCGGATGCACGTGCAGGACCCGGTCCGGGTGCGCCGCCTGGTCGAGCAGGTTCCGGTGACCTACCTGGCCTTCGACCTGCTGCACCTGGACGGGCGCAGCACCGCCCGGGTGCCGTACCGGCAGCGACGCGAGCTGCTTGAGCAGCTCGACCTGCGTGGCCCGCGGTGGGACACCCCGCCCTACTTCGAGGGTGGCGGAGCAGACGTGCTCGCCGCGTCCGCCCAGCACGGGCTCGAGGGTGTGGTGGCCAAGCGGCTCGACTCGGTCTACCAGCCGGGGAGGCGGTCGCGCAGCTGGATCAAGACCAAGAACATCGCCACCCAGGACGTCGTCATCGGTGGCTGGAAGCCAGGCAAGGGCCGGCGTGCCGACACCGTTGGGTCGTTGTTGCTGGGCGTCCCCGGGGACGGTGGGCTGGAGTACGTCGGACACGTCGGCACCGGGTTCACCGACGCGGTGCTGGACGACCTGCATCGCAGGTTGACCGGTCTGGAACGGCGCGGCTCACCTTTCGCCGAGCGGCTCGAGCCGCAGGTGGCCAAGGACGCACGCTGGGCTGATCCGGAGCTCGTCGGCGAGGTCGCCTTCGCCGAGTGGACACCCGACGGGCGGATGCGGCACCCGACCTGGCGTGGCTTGCGGCGGGACCTGGGGGCCGACGAGGTGGTCCGGGAGACTTAGCGCCACGCCCCACAACCCGACCAACAGACCCGGTCAGCACCGGGCAATCGGTACCTCGTGCTCGAGGAAGAACCGCACCATCTCGGCCGACGCGTCCGGGCCCCGCGGGTCGGTGTACGACCCCGCCGGGCTGCCGCCCGACCAGGCGTGCCCGCCGCCGTGGACAGTCCACTGCTCGGCGACCACGCTCCCGGCCGGGTCGACGTACACGCTGCGGCTGTAGCGGTGGCCCTGGGGGGTCGAACCACGGGTCAGCATCGGCCCGCTCAAGGTGACTCCGCCCGCGGCTGTGTCCGTCCTCGCGCGGGTCGCCGTGACCTGCGCGGCAATGATCTGGTCGGCGTTGACAGGCGAGACGGTGGTGTCGCGGTCGCCGTGGAAGACGATCACCGGGACGTCACCTGCCGGCACGGGCGGAGGTCCGGCCGGTGACCCGTTCCGCATCGCCGCGAACGCGGACCCCACGTCGCGGGCTACCGCGTACGCCAGCCCGCTGTGCACTCCCGCGGCTGCGTACAGGTCCGGGTAGGTGGCGGCCATGACCGCAGTCATCGCGCCACCGGCGGACAGCCCGGCGACGTAGACCCGACGCGGGTCGACGGCGTGCGCGGCGACCACCTGGCGGGTGATGGCAGCGAGGATCGCGGGCTCGCCGGTGCCGCGCCGCTGGTCAGCCGGCCGAAACCAGTTCCAGTAGCGGCCGGCGTTGGCCGCGGTCGGCTGTTCCGGGTAGGCGACGAGGAACGTGTGCTGCTCGGCCAGCTCGTTCATCCGGGTGCCGGCCGCGAAGTCGGCGGCGTCCTGCCCGCCACCGTGGAGCAGAACGAGCAGTGGCACCGGGTCACCGGCGTCGCCGTCGTAACCGGACGGGAGGTAGAGGTCGTAGGTCCGCGAACCGGCCGAGTCGGTGTGGGTGAGGTGGCGGGTCTCGCCGCCAGTGACGCGGGTCGCAGCAGGGGCACCGGAGCCGGCGCTGCTGGGTAGACCGGGGCGGGGAGGCGGGACCTGCCACCCGGCGGACCTGGGGGCGCCGGTGTTGCCGAGTCGCCGCTGGATCACCTCGGTCGCCTCGGCCAGCCGACCCGCACGGGTGAGCCGCAGCGCCTCCGCCAGCTGTCCGCTCCCGGTGCCTGGTCCCGGATCGATCATGGTCGGTCCTTTCCGCTCCTCGTTATGAACCCGGTGCCGGCCGGTGCCGACCCCGCTCGTGCTTGCTGCCGACTGCTTGCCGCTGTTCACCGGGCCTACCGCGTCCTCGGCGCCAGCGCCGCCTTGACCGCGCCGGGTGCCCGGAAGGCGCCAAGGACCTCCACCGACGCAATCGTCTCGAGTGCCAGCTCAGGCGAGACGTCGTCAGCCACCGTCGCGAGCCCCAGCACGCGGATGTCGACCGTTAGACCGGCCGCGCGCAGGGCCTCGAGGTCCGGCCTGCTGTAGTGCTGGGTACCGAGGGTCAGGGTCCGCCGCGCCACCGAGCGTTCGGTGGCACTTGACGCGGCGTCGAGCTGGCGACGGATCGCCGTACGGATGAAGTCAGTGCGGTTGGCATAGAAGCCCTCATCGACCAGCAGGTCGATGTGACCGAGGTCGACCAGGCCGACGTTGATAGTGATCTTCTCACTCCTGTCGACCTCCGCCATAGCGCTGCAACCTCCGTCACCATCCTGGCACCATCCGCCTGGATGGTCAAGAGATGGTGGGCGGTGGTGCGCGCTAGCTGACCCCGGGTATGCGTAGCCGGCGCAGCCCCCGGCTAGGTACCCCCACGGCCGCGAAGATAGGTAACTGCTACCGATGGCAAGTGACCATTACCAGCGCATGATGGACACATCAGCCGGGAACGACCGAAGGAGCTGCACCATGATGATGCATCCGGAACTGGCGATGGCCCTGGCCCGTCAGCACCAGCTCGACCTGATCGCGGTGGCCGACCGTGAGCGGCTGCTCGCAGCTGTAAGGCGGCGGCCGGGGGCCGGGGGGCGCAGGGTGGCCGCCTTCGTACCGAAGCTGCGGTTGCACGTCGGCGATAGCCTGCTGCCGTGGGCAGGTCGCCAGCCAGCGCCACCGAGATGATGGTCGGTCGGGACGCAGAGCTTGGTCAGCTGACCCGGCTCGCGGCTTCCGACCGGTCAGAGGTCGCGGTCGTGGCCGGCGAGCCGGGCATCGGCAAGACCCGGCTCGTCGAGCAGCTGCTGACCACCGTCCCCGGCGACCCGGTGCTTTTGGTGGGACATGCCGAGCCCGGGTCACTGGCGCTCCCGTACGAGCTGCTGCTCGATGCCGTTGACGGGCTGCCCGACATCGATGAGACCCTGCTCACGGCGCTCGCCGACCCGGCGCGGAGCCCGGTGGAGCGGCTGCGGGTTGGCCTCGCGATCGTCGACGAGCTGGTGGGGGACCGCCCGTCGGTCATCGTCTTCGAGGACCTGCACTGGGCCGACTCCGAGAGCGCGATGCTGTTCGAGCGGATCGCCGACCGACCCGGCCCCGGCCTGCTGGTCGGCACCTACCGGCCGGACGGGATCACCAGCCGGCACCCGCTCGCCGGCCTGCTGGAGCGCCTCGAGCGCCGGCGGGCCGTGACGCACCTGTCGTTGAACCGGCTCGACCAGGCCGACACCGCTGCCCTGGTCGCCACCCTCACCGGAGCGCCAGCGCCCTACCGGGCAGTGGCAGCCCTGCACCAGCGGACCGGCGGCAACCCGTTCTTCCTCGAGGAGCTCCTGCGCGGCCACGAGGCGGCCGACCTGGAGACGCTGGGCGACCATCCGCTGCCCTGGAACCTCGCCGAGGTGCTGCACCGTCAGGTGGACGACCTCGAGCCCGCCGTCCAGCACGTGGTGGAGGCGGCCGCGGTGCTGGGGCACCGGGTGCCGTTCGATCTGCTCGCGGCGGTCACCGGGGTCGCGGAGGACGAGCTGATCGTCGCCCTGCGCGAGCTGGTCGGCCGAGGTGTGCTGGTCGAGTCCGGCGACGACGAGCTGGCCTTCCGGCACGCCCTGGTTGGCGAGACGATCGCCGCGCAGCTGCTCGGCCGCCAGCGGCGGCGCCTGCACGAGGCCGCCCTCGACGCCCTGCTCGCCACCGGTGGGTCAGATCCGGCGCTCGTCGTGCGGCACGCCCGCTCGGCGGGCCGGTATGCCGACATGGTGGCGGCGTCTCGACGCGGCACCCAGCTGTACCTGTCCATCGGTTCGGCCTACCAGGCACTGCAGCTGGCCGAGGCCGGCCTGAGCGAAGAGGCCGACGACCCCGACCTGCTGGCCGGCGCTGCCCGGGCGGCCTGGCTCGCGGGCTTGCTCGACGACGCGGTCGGCTACGCCCGGTCCTGGCGGGACCGAACAGCGACCCCCAGCGGGCGCGCGGACGCGTCGTACCTGCTGATCCGGCTTGCGTGGGAGGCCGACGACACCGACGAGCTGCGGGCTCTCACCCGACAGGTGGAGCAGCTGGTCGGGCAGCTGCCACCGGGGGTCGACCAAGCCCGCGCGATGACCGCCGTCGCTCAGGCCTCCATCCTCGACGACGAGTTCGACGCCGCGCTGCAGTGGGCGAACCGCGCCCTGGCGCTCGCCGACGATGTGGACCTGCCAGCACAAGTACGCCTGGCCGCGTTGGTGGAGAAGGGGGCAGCTCTTGCCGAGCGGTGGCAGACCAACGAGCAGGGAAGGTTGTTACTGGCGGGCCTCGTCGACGAAGCCGAATCGCATGGTGACTGGGTGCTGGCTGCCCGCGGACTGGACTATCTGCTGGACCAGGCGCCACCGATCTCGCCAGTTGAGCATGCCGAGATGTTGGAACGGATGCGTGCGGACGCCGAGCGCGCTGGGTTCGAGTCGCTTGCCGTCGCCGCGTACTTCGAGGGTCGTGCCCGGCTGGCGGTGCGCGCCGGTGACCTGGACTCGGCGATCTCTGCGGTCGAGGAGGGCCGCGACCGTGACCGCCGCTATGAGCGGCACGGTCGCCGAGCCGACTCCCATGCGGTGTTCCTCGCCGGTCTGTACCTCGAGGCGGACCAGCTGGACCGAGCCGAGCAGGTGGTCGCCGAGCTCCAGGCAATGCCCGGGCCGTCCGGAGCCGGGATCGCGATGGCCGGACTGTTCCTGCACCTCGCCTGCCGGCGCGGCGACCTCGCCGTCGCCGAGCGCCGGCTCGACGACGTCCTCGCTGGACTGGCGGAGCAGTCCTGGCGTAGCGAGTCCCAGGCCCACGACCTCGTCTCGGCTGCACTCTTCGTCGGGCTGCCGCTGCCCCGCCTCGCCCGAATGGGCGCGGAGCTGCTCGACACAGACTCCATGGTCGACTATCGGGCGCTGGTCGAGGCGCAGCTGGCGGAGGCGCACGCCGAGCACACAGCGGCGGTCGACGGCTACCGCCGCGCGGCGGAGTCGACCGTGCTGGTGCCGCCGGTACGCGGCACCGCGCACGTGGGCGCGGCCCGCTGCCTGCTCGCCCTGGGCCATCCGGTCGAGGCACTGGAGCATGTGTCTGCCGCTGGTGACCTGCTGTCGACCTGGGCCGGCTGGAGGGTGGCCGAGCTGGACCGGGTACGCGCGGTATCCGGCTGGGCGCCGGCGCCTGGCCAGCACCCGGTGGCGGGTGTGGCCGCGCTGACTCGGCGCGAGCGAGAGGTCGCAGTCCTCGTGGCAGACGGGCTCACGAACGCCGAGCTGGCCCGACGGCTCTACATCGCGCCGAAGACGGCTGCGGTGCACGTTTCCGCGATCCTGCGCAAGCTCGGGGTGTCGTCCCGTACCGAGGTGTACACCGCAATCGGCGCCGACACCAGCTCGTAGAGCCGTAACCGACAACCAGCCGGACGGATCTCGAGGCATGGCTCTCGCCTGGACGGTGTGAGTGTCTCGACGTGGGTTCGCTGCGGTGCGCGCCTGAGGGTTTCACGTTTCCCGGACGGGTGAGGTCCTAGAATCTCGCGGTGCCGGGACCTCGCCCGGCCGGAGTCGTAGGAGGTTTCGTCCCATGCGGTCCACCTATCGAGTCCTGGCCATGTTGGTGGCGCTCGGCGTCGTGCTGCAGGCCGCCTTCATCGCGTTCGCTTGGTTCACCGTGATCAACGACGTGGACAGCGGCGCCCTGACATTCACCGGGGAGGACGACCAGTACAACGCCGGGCACATGCTGCACAGCATCGGCGGGATGCTGATCCCGGCCCTGAGCCTGGCCCTGCTGGTCGTGTCGTTCTTCGCCAAGATCCCTGGCGGCATCAAGTGGGCAGCGATCGTCTTCGGTGTGGCGGTGCTGCAGGTCGTGCTGGGGGTCACCGCCTTCGAGCTGCCCGCGGTCGGCCTGCTGCACGGCATGAACGCCCTCGCGCTCGCGGTCGTCGCTGATCTCGCCGGGCGCCGGGTCGGGCATGCGGGGACGACCACGGCGACCGCGCGTACGCGGACGCCTGCCTGAGGTGATGGCCGGGCGCGGTCACTGGCGACTCCTCGCCGCCTCGGCTGCCACCCTGGCACTGGTTGTCCCCCTCGGCTGGCTGTGGTGGGCCAGCTTGGTGCCCGACACCTACAGCGTGATGGAGATGGGTGTCGTCGACCTCGGTGGCGGCCCGGCCACGACCGGCCATGACGCGCACGACGGCCGGGACGTATCGACGCTGACCGGTCCCCGAGGCGGCTCGCCCGATGTCGAGGTCACCCTGGTCGCGCGTGCGGACGCCATAGACCTCGGCGAGGGCAGTGCGGTCGGCGGGTACACCCTCAACGGCACCTCACCCGGACCGGAACTCCGGCTCACCCGAGGCGACCTGGTCGAGGTCAGGCTGGTCAACGAGTCGGTCCCCGACGGTGTCACCCTGCACTGGCACGGCGTGGACGTCCCGAACGCCGAGGACGGTGTTGCCGGCGTAACGCAGAACGCGGTCATGGTCGGTGAGCGGCACGTCTACCGCTGGGTGGCCGAAGACGCCGGGACCTACTGGTACCACTCGCACCAGGTATCGCACGAGCAGGTGCGGCGAGGACTGTTCGGCACGGTGGTGGTGCAGCCGCGGTCGGCGACGGGCGGCGAGCTGGACATGGTCGCGGCCATCCACACCTACGACGGCCGGCGTACGGTCAACGGGCGTGTCGGTGAGAGCTGGCGGGAGGCAGCGCCAGGCAGCCCAGTCCGCGTGCGGGTGGTGAACACCGACAACGCGCCGCTGCATACCTGGGTGGCGGGTACGCCGTACCGGGTCGTGGCGGTCGACGGTTACGACCTCAACCGACCCACCGAGGTCGAGGACACCTCGGTCCTGCTGACGGCTGGCGGCCGGGTCGACCTCGAGTTCACCGTGCCGTCCGACGGCACAGCGGTACGGGTCGGTACGGGCGTGGCCGACACCTCACTTGTCGTCGGCCCGCAGGGTGCCACCCCAGCGAGCACGGCTGAGCCCGAGGCCGAGCTCGACCTGCTCGACTACGGCTCCCCGGCTCCACTCGGCTTCACACTCGACGACGTGGACCGCCGCTTCGAGTACCGGATCGGCCGGTCGCCGGGGTTCCTCGATGGCATGCCCGGTCTGTGGTGGACGGTCAACGGCGAGATGTTCCCCGACGTTCCCATGTACGTCGTCCGCGAGGGCGACCTGGTGGTGATGACGATCCGCAACGACAGCGGCGACGTGCACCCGATGCACCTGCACGGTCACCACGCGGTCGTGGTGAGCCGGGACGGCGAGCCTGCCACCGGCAGCCCGCTGTGGGTCGACTCGCTCAACGTCGCAGACGGCGAGACCTACGAGATCGCGTTCGTCGCCGACAACCCCGGCATCTGGATGGACCACTGTCACAACCTCCCGCACGCGACCGAGGGGTTGCTTGCGCACCTCATGTACGAGGGGGTCACCACCCCGTACGAGGTTGGCGGCGAGGTCGAGAACAGCCCGGAGTGACAGCGGCGCAGGACTACCCCCACCGCCGCAACTGTGGTCTGCTACTGTCGAGGTGAGCCATGATGACGCTCCGCCCGATGCTCGCGACGTCGATCGTCTTCTCGCTGGCCGGGACGCTCGCGCCCGGCGCCGCGGTCGCCGCGGACCGATCCCCCAACGGGTGGCCTGACCAGGACCCGCTCGGCCCCCGTCCCTCCGTCCAGGTCGGTGACGCCCGACTGCCCGCCGCCAACCCATACGTCGGTCTGCTGCCCGACGCCAGCCAGGTCGACTGGCGCTACTGGCAGCGCTACGCGACCCGCGGCAGCGCGCGGGTGGCCGCTGAGAGCGGTCGTGCCCTGCCGGAGCCGTTGGATTACGACGAGCAGGAGCCCGCGTTGCAGTTGGGGGACAACGACTCACCCCGCACCGCCGAGGCGATCGGAGGGTTCGGCACCGGTGCCGGCGAGGAAGCCGGGGTCTCGGTGCGCGGAAACCTGGCCACCGGGTCCGTCCGAATCACCAGGATCAAACGTACCCGCGAGGACGACGGGGCGATCCCCCTTGCGCGTACGACCCGTATCGGCCTCGGCCGGGACGGCATCCGCACCAGCGGCAGAATCGGTGACGGGCCGCACGGCGAGCAGGGCAGCGGGTCCGGCGACTTCGACTACTACCGGGTGAAGCTGGGCAGCGACGAGCAGGTGGTCGCGACCGCGGAGGCACGCGCGGGCAGCGACCTGGAGCCGCTGATCGCGATTTGGAGCAAGACGGGCAGGCTGCAGGACTACCAATTCCCGCGCGGCAACTCGGTACAGTTGACGACGCCACTGACGGCGGGCACCTACTACGTGATGATGGGCGGCTGCTGTACCTACCCCCGCAGCAGGTTCAAATCCGGCAGCGGTGACGGGGCTGGGAGCGAGGGCCGATACCGCTTCTCGGTGCAGGCCAGCCGGCCGGACAGCGACTTCTTCGCCGTCAGCCTGGAGGCCGGCGACGTGCTCGGCGGCACCGTGGACGGCGCCACCTCGCTGAGTGTGTATGACCCTGACCGGCAGAAGGTATTCGGTTCGCGTTTCGACGCCAGTTTTATCTACCCGGACTCCACCCCAATGCCAGGCGGGGGGAGGGCGGTCGTCGACCACGTGGCGTCGACGACGGGCCGCCACACGGTGGAGGTCGTCTATGGCATCGGTGGCTATAGGGCCGACCTCGAGGTGTACCGGGCAGGCCTCGACGACGATTCGGCGGGCACCGAGCAGACCTTGTTCCTCGACTTCGACGGCGAGCGGCTCAACACCGGTATCTTCGGCGGCAGTGGGGTGACCCGGCTGAGCCCTATGCGGGCGTTCCTCGACCGGTGGGGGATTGCCGCGGCCCGGGAGGACGCGGTGATCGACGCCGTGATCGCCAACGTGCGCGAGAACGTGCGCCGCGACCTGGCCAGGCGGGGCCTCAACGGCAGCTTCGATGTGGAGATCCTCAACAGCCGTGACGATGCGGACCCGTGGGGCGAGGACAACGTGAGCCGGGTGATCGTCGGCGGCAGCATCCGCGAGTCCGGCGTCTTCACCATCGGGATCGCAGAGTCCATCGACCCGGGCAACTTCGACCAGGAGGAGTCGGCGCTGCTGTTGCTCGACTTGCTGTCCGCGCGCGAGCGGCAGCCGTACTCGATCAACCACTTCCTGAGTCCGCGCAGCGACCGGGTCGCGTTCGTCGGGCAGGTGCTGGGCAACGTGGTGGCGCACGAGGCGGGGCACTACCTGGGCAACTGGCACGTCGACCAGTTCGACGCCAGCCCGAACCTGATGGACCAAGGCGGGAACTACCGGGCCCTCTTCGGACCGGGACCGGACGGGGTCGGTGGGACGGCCGACGACCGCGACGTCGACTTCGGGCCGAACCGCCTCAACCCGTTCGAGGGCTTCGAGGGGCTGGAGAACACCCTCCAGCGCGCCGCTTTCGGACTGACGGCGGGCGGTTGACCGGGGCCACACTCTCCGTCCACCGGTTCAGAGCTCGAGCCAAATGCTGGTTGGGGCCACGGCAAGAACGGTCCTTGGGGAGGTCGACGTAGTCGCCGACGGAGCCGCGCTGCGGGTCGAGACTGTGGTCGGCCCGGGGCTAGCAGATATTGGTGGCAGCTCGGTCTAGGATGCCGTCGTCGCCGCGGTGGCGGTGGAGCACGATCTCAGCTGCTCAGCCGTGACGGACGTGCGGTAGGGGTGGACCGCCGGCTGGGTGCCGAGGTGGAGATGCTGCGCTGAGGCGGGGCGATGGACGAGTTCGAGGCGTACGGCACCTCGCACCAGCTGGTGGTCGCGCTGCTGCTCGCCGGCGCGGTCGCCCTCGTACCGCTGGGGCGGGCCGTGCGTGGCTCGGACGCCGAGGCCGGGTGGGGCAAGGCCCTCGCGGTGGCGGTGCTGCTGTTCACGGTGCCGCTGCACGTGCTCGCCATCGTCCGTGTCGACGGTGACCCGGTGCAGGCGCTGCCGTTGCAGCTGTGCGATCTGGCCTCGCTGGCCGCTCCGTACGCGTTGTGGACCCATCGGCGGTGGGCGATCGGTCTCACCTACTACTGGGGGCTCACCCTCACCACCCAGGCGGTGGTCACCCCGGACCTGTCGAGGGACTTCCCTGACCCGGTGTTCATCGCCTTCTGGGGCATGCATCTGCTGGTGGTCTGGGCCGCGTGCTATCTCACGTGGGGTCTGGGGCTGGCGCCGGGGTGGCGGGACTACGCGACCACAGTGCTCGTCACCGGCGTCTGGGCGGCGTGCGTGTACGCCTTCAACGAGTCGGCTGGCACCAACTACGGCTATCTGAATGCCAAGCCGCAGGCAGCATCCATCCTCGACCTGCTCGACAGCTGGCCGTGGTACGTGCTGGCGGAAGTGGTGATCGTGCTGGTGGTCTGGGCGCTGCTGACGTGGCCGTGGGTGGTTGCGGCTCGCGGTCGGCTCAGTCCCAGCCGACCGCCTGCTCCGCCCGGTGCTCGTCACTGACCCTCGGACAGGTCAGGCAGGCGTCGATCCCCGGGATGCGGTACAGGAAGCAGCAGCCGTGCCGCCGCCGGGTCCAGTGCCGGCGGCCGCGCACGTCGGTCACCTCGTGCAGGGTCGAGCCGCCAGGTCCGGGCAGCCGCCAGCCGCTCGCCCGGTCGAGCACGCTCGCCGCCTCCCGTGCGGCCTGCCGCTGCCGGCCGCTCACCCAGCCGGCGGTCAGGAAGGCGGTGTCGACGGCATCGGTGACGGCCGCCCAGCGGGTACGACGGCCGAACCGGGTCAGCGGCGCGTACGCGGCGAGGAAGGCCTCGGCGTGGTCACCGAGCTGCTCGCGCAACGCGTACGGGTCGGCGTCGACCGCGACGGGCTCCGGCCGCAGCAGCGCCACCGCCGCGGCCGGTGCACCCGCCGGTCCGGGCAGCAAGGACAGCCGGCTCGGTGCGAGGTCCGGCACCACCCGCTGCAGGTGAAAGGCGGCCACCGCCGGCGAGACCACGGCGGCGAGGTACCAGTCGAGCACCAGGCCGGCGGCCGTGAGTGAGGGGTCCACCTCGCCGACCCCGTAGGCGTCGGCGGTCTGCTGCTGCCAGCGCCGCAGCCGGTCCGGCTCCGCGAGCAGGTCGGAGCACGGCACCCATCCCGGCCGGTCGTCTGTACCGACCCGCACCTGCAGCCAGGACACCTTCGCGTCGACCTCGGCCAGTGCGGCCGTGAGCCGCGACGTACCCGTGGTGTCCCCGGTCGCCACCCCCGCAGGCTAGCCGCGCGCCCGGCGGCGTCCACCCGGAAGGGTGCCGCCGGCGTCGATCGCCCAGCGGTCAGCCGTGTAGGCCGCTCACTCGTACGAGCTCCTCACGCGCCTCGGTGGGCGACACCCCGACGACCAGCACCGGGCCGACGCCTTCGGCGTAGAACTTGTGCTCCAGGACTCGCGGCTCCAGTGGGACCCGGTCGCTGGTGCTCAGCACGTTGCGGTACAGCTCCCCACCAACCGCCACGTCATCGCGGACCGACAGCACCCGTCCCCGGTCCTCGGCCACCCCCTCGAGGTACTCCTGGCGGTACGCGCACCCGGCCAGCGGCTGCGCCGGCACCGCGACCCCGGCCTGGGCACCGTCCACCCCGTACTCGAACGAGCCCTCGGTGCTGACGACCTCGCCGTCCTCGTACTCGCGGGTGAACTCACCGAGATACCAGATGCTGCCGCCGGAGTCCTGCGCGTACCAGTCGAACGTCTTCTCCACCAGCTGCCCGTTCTCGGTCACGATGTCACGCACCACCCGGGCCTCGATGCCGCGGATCATCCTGGTCCGGTCCGTCACCACCACCTCGACCCGCAGCCGGCCGTCTTGGGCATCGGTCTCGCGGAGCACCCACCGGGCACCGACCGGCATCGGCCAGTACGGGTTGTCGATGTCGGTGCTGAGGTCTGCGGGGTCCAGGTCGACCGGCTCGTCGGTGTGCGGCAGCTCGTACGGGCCGGGCTGGTCGCAGCGGTCGCTTGCTGGCTGGCGGCAGGTGCCGTCGCTGGCCCAGGTGGCCGCGCCCACCGACGCCAGCACCGCAGCCGCGGTCACAACCGAAACCGCGGTCCCCCCGCTCCGGAAGGCTGCCTGCCGCTTGTCGCGCCTCATGATGTCTCCCTTCCCGGGCCTGGCGCCGACCGCCGGGCCCTGGGCACTACGGTGACGCAGAGTGGCTGTCCAGACACTGAACGCGCCGTACCTGGCCCGGCAACTTGCCGGCTGCGGCACTACGGCGGCGGGCTGTCTAGTCTGAGCGCACCCCAGCCCAGCGCCAGGAGAGCCGCATGCCACAGACCGTCCGTGGAGTCATCGCACCCGCCAGGGGTGAACCGGTCACCGTGCGGGAGGTCACCGTGCCCGACCCCGGCCCCG
>Ga0136622_10000032_pt1 | contig 43248 bp, 41 predicted proteins | sample AntDrymUQ4482106_2_FD_104803 | JGI IMG/M metagenome (GOLD analysis project Ga0136622, IMG submission 104803) | Polar desert sand microbial communities from Dry Valleys, Antarctica - metaG UQ448 (21.06) | ecosystem: Environmental > Terrestrial > Soil > Desert | place: Antarctica: Dry Valley...
AGGCGCCCCGATCAGTGTGGCCGCTCCGGTGGCCAGCTCGCACACCCGCTGCACGCACTCGTCGACCGGGCGACTGACGCTCACCCCGACCACGTCGTACGGCAGCGACAGCCAGCGCGCCCCGGCGACCAGGCCGGCTTGGGTGGCACACGACCCGGTCGCCAGCCACAGCCGGCGTGGGGTGAGGTCGGCCCGCAGCAGCTGGTCGGCCAGCTCGAGGCTCTCCCGCGCGTAGCCCACGGCAGCCAGTGCGGTGGCCCCGCCCCGCGGCAACACGTACGGCCGTCGCCCGGCGGTGCGCAGCATGTCGGCGGTGAGGTCGATCGCCGGGTCCACCGAGGTCCGGTCGGGGTCACCGGTGAAGGTGACCTCGGCGCCCACCTGCTCGGCGAGCATCCGGTTACCGGTCGCCGGCGCTGCGTCCCCGTAGCAGCTCAGGTACGGGTCGAGCCCGACCCGACGTGCGGCCAGTGCGGCCAGCATCACCCAGTTCGACTGCGGGCCCCCGCCGGTGACCAGGCAGTCGCAGCCCTGGGCCAGCGCCGCGCCGAGGAGGTACTCCAGCGCTCGCACCTTGTTGCCGCCCAGCCCCAGCCCGGTGAGGTCGTCGCGCTTGAGCCAGATCTCCGCACCGACCGCGGCCGACAGCCGAGGTGCGGGCTGCAGCGGGGTGGGGGTGGTGGCCAGCTCGACGCGGGGCAGCGACAGCAGGCCCGTCACGGGTGGTCACCGAGCCGCCCAGCCGCGGCGAGCACGCGGTCGACGAACTCACCGGAGGCGCCGAGTGCGGCGGCGGGGTCGAGGCCGCGGGCGATGTCCGGCTCGGCCAGCAGGGCCGCGACGGACTCGTCGGCCGCCAGCGCGTCGGACAGGCCCACCCCCCGCTCGATCCCGGACATGGTGGCGTCGTAGACCGCCTGGTGCGCGGCGTGCTTGCCGATCCGGTCGGTCAGCAGGCGCAGCACCGGCTCCGACAACACGTAGCCCGCCTGGGCGTCGATGTTGGCGCGCATCCGCTCCGGGTGCACCTGCAGCCCCTCCAGCAGCCGGCAGCCCAGCCCCAGTGCCGCCGCGGTGAGCAGGCACGCCTCCGGCAGCACCACCCACTCCGACTTCCAGGCCCGGCCGTCCCGCTCGTGCTCATGCACCATCGCCTCCACCGCGACCGAGGCATCGGCTCGGACGACGCGGGCCAGCGTCCCGAGGTGCTCGGACAGCTCCGGGTTGCGCTTGTGCGGCATCGTGATGCTGCCGACCTGCCCCGGCTCGAACGGCTCGGAGAGCTCACCGATCTCCGGGCGTTGCAGCTGGTACACCTCGTTGCCGACCTTGCCGAGGGTCGCGGTCACCATCGCCAGCTGGCTCATGAACTCCGCGACCCGGTCGCGCGCGGTGAGCCAGCAGATGTCGGGAACGGCCAGGCCGACTCGCTCGGCGAACGCGTCGAGCAGTGGCAGCGCCCGCTCACCCCAGAACTGCATGGTGCCGAGTGCGCCGCCCAGCTGGACGACCTCCCAGCGCCGGCGCCCCTGCGCCAGCCGGTCACGGTGCCTGGCCAGCTCGGAGGCCCACACCGCCGCCTTGAACCCGAACGTGATCGGCAGCCCGGGCTGGCCGTGCGTGCGTCCGCACATGACCGTGTCGCGGTGCTCGTGGGCAAGGGTCAACGCGGCGGTCTGCAGGCGGTCAAGGTCGCGGTCAACAATGTCACCGACCGTACGCATCGCCACGCTGGTCCAGGTGTCGGAAAGATCCTGCACGGTGGCGCCGTAGTAGACCCACTGCCGCGCGTGCTCGGGCAGCACGTCGGTCAGGCAGCGGATCAGGCCGAGCGTGGAGTGCCCGGTCGCCCTCGTCTGCGCGGCGACCTGGTCGAGGTCGAGCAGCCCGGCCTCGGCGTGGGCTCGGATCGCCGTCGCCGCCTCGGCGGGAACCAAGCCAACCTCGGCCTGGGCCTCGGCCAGCGAGGCGAGGATCTCCAGGTACGACTGGAACCGGCCGCGGTCGTCGAACAGCGCGTGTGCCTCGGGCGTTGCCCACAGGTGACCGTAGACAACCGAGTCGACGAGGTGCGCGCCCACGTCCGCGCCGCCTAATGCCACATGGCTGACGCGGTGCCGGCGTTCCCGGCTCGCGCCCAGGACGGATCTTCCGACCGCTCGGCTGTCATAGCGACCGAGACGTCGGAAGATCGGTGCGGCGCCGGGCCGAGCGGGACGCATCTTCCGACCGCTGGGTAGCCGTGGCAACCGATGCGCCGGAAGATCCGTCCGGGGCGTGAGCGCCACTGGCCTCGGCCACGCCGGTGAGGCAGCGGAGCGCAGCCCGTACCTCGTCCAGGCTGGTGCCCCAGGGCACGACTGCCCGGTCGGGCTCGAACTCGACGCCTCGCTCCAGCAGGCAGCACTTGGTCAGGGCAAGGCCGCCGTCACCTGCCGTCGCCCGCTTGCGCGGGCAGATGTCGACCCGCTCGGGCTCGTCGCCGTAGAAGTGCCGGTGGAACTGCAGCGAGCGCTCGCAGCCGATCAGCAGCCAGTCCTCGCGGGCGGCGGGCCGGGTGTCGAGGAAGTCCACGATGCCGTCGCCGAGCTCGACACCTGAGCCGCGGCACGGCAGCAGGTACCGGTCGGCCGGGTTGTCGTCGGCGAGGGTGCGGAGGTCGACGGCGTCCAGCACCAGCTCGATCGGCGGCAGGTCCTCGTCGAAGGCGACCACCTGCTCGGCCATCGCCAGCAGCTTCGGCGGCTCCGGCGGGACCACCTCGGTGACCCGTACCCGGATCGGCGCGGGCGCCCAGATGAAGTTCACGTGCTCGTAGCGGCCGAACACGACGTATGCGAGCGTGCCCGGTCGAGCGTGGGCGAGTGCCGCCCGGGCGAGCGCACTGGCGTTGCCGACGTCGGTACCGGGAGCCTCCACCCACACCGTCCGTTCGGGGCCGGCCAGCAGCCGCGCCTCGACGACGGGGGAGAACAAGGGCTCCAGTGACTGCTTGCGCACCGCTACCAGCGCGGTGTCGGCCGTCGGATCGGTCCCGTTGCGCAGCACCAGGTAGTCGGTCCGGCGGTAGACCTCCCGCCCGAGCAGCGCCGGGACCAGGTCGGCCTCGGTCAGCGCGACGTCGGTCTCCTGCAGGGACAACCCGCGGTAGGGGCGGGTGATCGTGTTCGGTGCCGGCAGCGGGATCATTGCGCGGGCCTGGTCTGCGCGGTGTCGGCCCGCAGCCCGAGGCGCAGCGTCTCCAGCGCGATGATCTCGGCGGTGGGGACGTTGCCCAGGTTGGTGTCCGGCCCGAGGTGGTCGATGAACCAGACCTGCTGGTCCTTCGTGGGTGCCTCGAAGATCACCCGGTCGAGGGGGACCCGCGCGGCGATGGCCTCCACCAGTGGCTCGCGCACCCTGCCGTCCTGGTCGTACAGCCCGACAGTGCCGCTCTCCCGGCCCTCGGCGATCACCCAGCGGGCACCGGCCTCGAGGTCCGCCTCCATCTCGGCCAGCCAGGTCTCGGCCACGACCGGGGTGTGCCCGTCCTTGGCGCCGGTCTCGGCGAGCACGATGAAGTCGTCGGACAGGCTCCGCACCAGCTCGGTCTTCTGGCCCTGGGTGAGGCACTCCAGCCCGTTCGACACCTCGACAGCGTGCACCCCGAGGTCGAACGCCCACCGGCGCAGCTCGTGCACCCGCCCCTGCGCGGCCGCGATCTCGAGCAGGGTGCCGCCGAGCGACACCGACACACCGGCCGCGTCGCAGGCGGCGACCCGCTGCTTGGCGCTCGGGTCCACGTACAGGACCCCCCAGCCGACCTTGAGGACGTCGACGATGTGGCTGGTCTGGGCCAGCAGGTACCCCAGCGCCTCTACCGGCAGGCCCTTGTCCAAAACGTGGGTGAGGCCGCGATCGCGGGGCTTCTGGCTCCGGGCGGGCAGGTCGAGGAAGTCCGGACCGTCCCACATGCGCTCGACCGTAGGTCTGCCCCGCCAGGGTGTCTGTGTTACCCGAGGACCAACGATCGGCGCCCCCTCGCCCCGCCGGGGCATGGAGACTGCGCGACCTCATTCGTAGCGTCACACCGTGGGCGGACGGCTTGTTGTCATCGGCGGTGGGGCCGCCGGGATGTCGGCGGCCTCGGCGGCCCGCCGGGTCGATGCCGGACTCGACATCGTCGTCCTGGAGGCCGGTCCGGACGTGGCCTACGGACTGTGCGGGCTGCCGTACTACCTGTCCGGCGCGGTGGACCGGGCCGATGAGCTGCTCGCCCACCCCGTCGAGGTCTTCCGCGACCGGCGCCGGATCGACCTGCGCACGGGCGCCGAGGTCGTCTCTCTCGATGCGGGACGGCACCGTCTGCACTACGTGCATGACGGCCAGGAACGCACCCTGAAGTACCGCCAGCTCGTCGTCGCCGCGGGCGGCGCGCCGGTGGTGCCGGACCTGCCCGGTGTCGACGACGACGCGGTGTTCACCGTACGCACGCTGACCGAGGCCGTCCGGCTGCGCAGCCTGCTCGACGCCGGGCGGATCGGGCGGGCACTCGTGGTCGGAGGCGGCTACGTCGGGCTGGAGATGGCCGAGGCGCTGCATGCCCGCGGCGTCTCGGTCACGCTCGCCGAGTCGCTGCCGCGGGTGCTGCCGAACCTGGACGAGCCGCTGGCCGCGCTGGTCGAGAAGGAGCTGGTCGCGCACGGGGTCGACCTGCGGCTGTCCACCGGTCTGCAGCGGGTGTACCGGGACGCAGACGGTCTGCATGCGGTGGTCGGCGGCGACATTGTCAGCCTGGACACGGTCATCCTGGCGGTGGGAGTGCGCGCGGCAGGTGGGGTCGCCGCTGCCGCCGGCGCCAAGACCGGCCCAGGTGGCGCGCTGCTGGTCGACGACCAGATGCGGACCAGCCTGCCGGACGTGTACGCCTGCGGCGACGCCATCGCGGCGCACCACCGGGTGCTTGACCGGCCCGCGTTCGTCCCGCTCGGCCCCGCCGCGAACAAGACCGGCCGGGTGGCGGGCACTGTCGCGGCCGGCGGTCAGGCCCGCTTCGCGGGAGTGGTTGGCACTGCGGTGGTCAAGGTGTTCGACCTCGCGGTCGCCCGGACCGGGCTCACGCTGGCCGAGGCGGAGGCGGAGGGTCTTCCCGCGGTGGCCACCGACGTGGAGGGGCGGTCGAGAGCCAAGTACTACCCCGGCTCCGACACGGTGACGGTGCGGCTGGTGCACCGCGACGACGGGCGGCTGCTCGGCGCGCAGATGATCGGCTCGGAGGGGGTCGCCAAGCGCATCGACGTGGTCGCTGCCGCGCTGCAGGCGGGCTTCTTCGTGGCCGACCTCGTCGACCTCGACCTGTCGTACGCCCCGCCGTACGCCCCGGTCTACGAGCCGGTGCTCCTTGCCGCCCAGCGGGCGGTCTGATGGAGCGCGTCGCCGTCGTCACCGGTGGGTCATCCGGCATCGGCCGCGCCACGGTCGAGGCGCTGTGCACGGACGGCGTCCGGGTCGCCGTGCTGGATCTCGCGCCCGCCCCGGAGGGTGCCGAGATCGCGGACCTCACCATCGAGGCGGACGTCACCGACGCCGATCAGGTAACGGCCGCGGTGGCCGGGGTCGTGGACCGGTTCGGCCGCATCGACGTCCTGGTCAACAACGCCGGCATCACCGGCTCACAGCGGGCCACGACGCTGCACGAGACGCCGATCGAGGAGTGGGACCGGGTCTTCGCCGTGAACGTGCGCGGCGTGTTCCTGTGTACCCATGCGGTGCTCCCGATCATGCTCGAGCAGGGCAGTGGGCATGTGATCACGCTGGCCTCGTCGGCCGGGCTGGTCGCCTTCCCCGGACGCAGCGCGTACACCGCGTCCAAGGGAGCGGCGTTGATGCTGGCGAAGTCGGTGGCCGTCGACTACGCGGCGGCGGGGATCCGGTCGAACGCAGTGTGCCCGGGGATGGTGGAGACCCCGATGACCCAGTGGCGGCTGGACGTGCCCGAGCTGCGGGCCGAGTCGGAGGCCAACATCCCGCTCGGTCGGGTGGCCCAGCCCCACGAGATCGCGGATGCCGTCTCCGTTCTGGCGTCCGGCCGGATGGCGTACATGACCGGGCACGCGCTGCTGATCGATGGCGGGTGGACTGCACTGTGAGAGGGAGCCAATGGTGACTGGAAGGTTGGACGGCAAGGTGGCGCTGGTCACCGGCGGCGGGTCGGGAATCGGTCGGGCCAGTGCCGAGTTGTTCGCGGCCGAGGGAGCGGCGGTCGCGATCGTCGACGTCGTCGAGGATGCGGCCGCCGACGCGGTCGGCAAGATCGCTGCCGACGGTGGCACGGCGGTCGCGCTGGTCGCCGACGTCACCGACGCCGATGCGATCGCGGCGGCGGTGGAGCGAGCGGTCGAGCAGCTCGGTCGGCTGGACGTGGTCTACAACAACGCCGGGATCGGCAGCACCGGGTCAGTCGCCGACGGTGCCGAGGACGACTGGGACCGGTGCCTCGCGATCAACGCGAAAGGCACGTTCCTCACCTCGCGGGCGGCCGTCGCGCACCTGGAGGCGAGCGGCGGCGGGTCGATCGTCAACCAGGGCTCGGTGGCCGCACTCGTCGGTGTGGCCAACTTCGCCGCGTACTGCGCGGCCAAAGGGGCGGTGGTCGCGTTGACCCGGTCGATGGCGGTCGACCTCGCGCCGCGCGGGATCCGGGTCAACGTGATCTGCCCTGGGACGGTGTTCACCCCGCTGATGGAGCCGATGCTGACAGCGCGCGGCGACGGTGACATGGCGAAGGGGTTGGCGATGACCGAGGCGAAGTACCCGATCGGCCGGCTTGGCACGCCGGAGGACATCGCCCGAGTGGCGCTCTTCCTGGCCAGCGACGACGCTGCGTTCGTCACCGGTTCGACGTTCGCCGCAGACGGTGGCATGACGGCGCAGTAGCGAGCATCCCCAGCAGGAGGTCAGATGCCCTTCCACGTCGGCTCGGACAAGCTGGTGCCGCTCGGGGCAGCGGCGGCCGAGGTGCGAGACGGTGCGCTGGTCGCCCTCGGTGGCGGGTTGTCGGCCCGACTGCCGATGGCCCTGGTCCGCGAGCTGGTGCGGCAGGGCCGCACCGGGCTGCACGTGGTCGGGTCGGCCCACGGCATCGACGTCGACCTGCTGGTCGCCGCCGGCGCGCTGGCGGTGTGCGAGGAGAGCTACGTCGGCTTCGAACAGGACCTGGGGCTCGCACCCGCGTTCCGACGGGCGGCCGAGGCCGGCTCCATCGAGGTCCGGGAGAGCTGCTGCGCCACGATCCTGACCCAGCTCCGGGCGGCGGAGTTCGGTCTGCCGTTCCTGCCGGTCCGCGGGGTGAAGGGGTCCGACATCCGCCGGCTCCACCCCGAGTACGGCGAGGTGACCTGCCCGTTCACCGGCGAGACGCTGGTGGCCGTTCCGCCGCTGCAGCCAGACGTGGCGTTGCTGCACGCCCCGCTCGGCGATCGGCGCGGCAACCTGCACCTCGACCAGCCGTACGTGCTCGACGAGCGCTTCGCCGCCGCCTCCCGACAGGTCGTTGCGACCGTGGACCGGCTGGTCGGTTACGAGGAGGTCGAGCGAGCAGGGGTCACCGTTCCGGGGCACCTGGTGACGGCGATCGCCGAGGTGCCGTACGGCGCGCACCCGACCTCGTGCTACCCCGGCTACGCCTACGACCGGCCGCATCTGGGGACCTACGTCGCGGCGGCAGCCGCCGGCGGGGACGCGCTGGCCGGCTACCTCGACACCTACGTCGTGGGCGTTCCCGACGAGGAGGCGTACCGCAAGGTGGTCGGTGCGGACCAGCTCGCCGCGCTCGGCACCTGGTCACAGTCGACTGCGCGCTGGAAGGAGCTGTTCACGTGAGTGGCGCAAACGGGGCGACCAGCGAGCTCACGTTCACGATCGACGAGTGGTTCGTGGTGGCGCTGGCCCGCACCATCCGCGACCGGGAAACCGTCTTCCACGGTTTCGGCAGCCCGTGCGCCCAGGTGGCGATGCATGTCGCCCGCCGCACCCACGCCCGCGACATCCTGCTGGTCGAGGGTGCGACGTACGCGGTCAACCCCGACCCACCGTTCATCCCGCCGACCGGCAACGACCTCGCGCTGCAGCGGGGTGCCGCCTATCGGATGCGGTTCGAGGAGTTCTTCGACGCGGCGGTCCGCGGCGACGTCGACCGGATGTTCGTGTCCGGGGTGCAGATCGACGCGTACGGCAGCACCAACGTGACCGCCGTTGGACCGATCGAGTCGCCGAAGGTCAAGCTCGGCGGCGGGGGCGGTGGCTGCAACCTTGCCGCCACCGTCGGCGCGCTGAGCCTGTGGACCACCCGGCACCGCACCGGGCGCGCCCTGGTCACCGACTGCGACTTCGTCACCGACATGGGGCACCGCACCCGCGACGGCAGCCGGTCCGAGCTGGGTTTCACCGGCGGCGGACCGCAGTGGCTGGTGACCGAGCTCGGGGTCTTCGACTTCGACGCCGACGGCCACGCCCGGCTGCGCCAGGTCTTCCCGGACGTCAGCCTCGAAACCGTCGAGGACAAGACCGGCTTCGAGCTGCGGGTTGCCGGCGACCTGCGGCCGGTGCCGCCGCCCGGCGGCGCCGAGCTGGCGGCGTTGCGCGGCATCGACCCGCTCGGCGTCCGTCGCTCGGAGTTCGCCCCGGCCGAGCTCGAGCGGAGGTTCCGCGCCGGGAGCGGCGCCCCATGCGCCTGCTGAGCCGCGGTCGACGGCGCGTCCTGCCCGGAAGCGGCCGACCGGGCTGAGATATTTGCAGCTGACAACGACACCCGACGTGCCGGGCGGTGCGCGCTGTGCCTGCCGTACCCCACCGACGACCGAGCCAGCGAGGGCGACTGCCGACGCTGCCCGGCCTGGAGGGCCTGCGGGCGGTGGCCGTCCTCGGCGTGGTCCTCTACCACCTCGGCCTGCCGTGGCTGCCGGGCGGGTTTCTCGGCGTCGACGTCTTCTTCGTGCTGTCCGGCTTCCTCATCACCACGCTGGTGGTCGAGGAGATCGAGCGGACTGGTCGCCTGAGCCTGCGCAGCTTCTATGCGCGGCGGGCACGCCGGCTGCTGCCCGCGCTGTTCGTGTTGCTGGCCGTGCTGGCACTGCTGGCCGTCGTACTGCTTCCCGAGGAACGTGGTGAGCTGCGCCGCGACCTGGTCGCCGCCCTGCTGTACGTCTCGAACTGGTCGTACGTCTTGGCCGACCAGTCGTACTTCGAGGCTGCCGGTCGGCCACCGCTGCTGCAGCACCTGTGGTCGCTTGCCGTCGAGGAGCAGTTCTACCTGCTGTGGCCCGCTGTGGTCGCCGCCGCGATGGTTGTCGGACGGCGCCGGGTGCGTCGGGTCGCGCTGGTCGCGGCGGGGGTGTCGGCGGTGTGGATGGCCGCCCTGGCGGTGTCGGGCGGCTACCCGGTGCCGAACGACCCCAGCCGTGCCTACTTCGGCACGGACACCCACGCGATGGGCCTGCTGCTCGGCGCGGCCCTGGCGACCTGCTGGACACCGTGGCGGATCTGGGCATCGGATCCCAGCTGGCTCACGAGCAGTCGCCCCCGCCCCCAGCGGGTCGGCGCTGCGATCGTGGACCTCGCCGGCCTGGTGGCGCTGGGCGGCGTGGTGTGGACGTTCTGCTCGGTGGGGGAGTTCTCGCCGCTGCTGTACCGAGGCGGCTTCCTCGCACTCGCCGCCTGCACGGCCGTGCTGGTCGCGGCCCTCGCCCATCCGGCCGGCCTGCTCGGACGTGGGCTCGCGGTCCAGCCGCTGCGCTACCTCGGCGAGCGGTCGTACGGCATCTACCTGTGGCACTGGCCGCTCGTCCTGGTGACCCGGCCGGGGTTCGAGCTCCCGTTCGGAGGCCTTGCCTCCGTTCTGCTGCGGCTCGGCATCGTCCTCGCGGCCGCCGAGCTGTCCTACCGGTATGTGGAGCGCCCGGTCCGCGACGGTGCGCTCGGCGAGCTGGTGCGCCGGGTCCGGTGGCCCGGATCCGCACCCGCGAGCACCAGGGCCAAGGTGGTGAGCGGCGCGGCGGCCCTCGCGCTGGGCCTCACCACGATCGGCGTCGGCCTGTTCACGGCTTCCGCCTCGAGCGGGCCCAGCTCGGAGGGGGTCGTCCAGCCGCCTCCGGGGCCGACGGCTCGCTCGGAGCCCCCGGCTGCCGCGCCGGCTCGGGCCTCGATCTCGGTGTTCGGCGACTCGGTGGTCTACGGCGCTGCGTACGAGCTGCGGGCCGCCGGTGCCCGGGTGTCGGCCGGTGAGGCGCGCACGTTCGACGAGGTGCTGACACAGCTGTCGGCCGCAGCTGAGCAGGGCACTCTGGCCGAGACTGTCGTGTTGCACGCGGGGAACAACGGGCCGATCGACGAGAAGGCGATGCAGGAAGTGCTCGACGACCTGACCGACCACCAGGTCCACCTCGTCACCCTGCACGTGCCGCGGACGTGGCAGACGTACAACAACGACGTGCTCGAACGCGCGGCCGCGAGGTACCCGAACGTGCGCCTGCTCGACTGGTACGCGCAGGCGTCGGCGCACGAGGGCTGGCTGTACCCCGACGGCACCCACCTGACCGCAGAGTCCGGGCGCAGGGGGTACACGACCTGGCTGCTGGATCAGCTCCGGTCGTGACCGGCGGCGCGAACCCCCTCCGGGCAGTGTTCGAACCGCGCCGGGTCGCGCTCGTCGGCGCGTCGGAGCAGCCGGGCCGGGTGGGGGCGGTGTTCTGGCGCAACCTGGAGAGCTTCCCGGGCGAGGTGGTGCCGGTGACGGCGGGCGGTGAGCCGGTCTTCGGCCACCGCGCGTACGCCTCACTGCGGGACGTGGAGGGGACGGTTGACCTCGCGGTGGTCGCGGTCCCTGCTGCCGCGGTGCCAGGGGTGATCCGAGACGCCGGGGCGCGGGGGGTCCCGGTGGCCGTCGTCATCAGCGGCGGGTTCGCCGAGACCGGACCCGAGGGCGCCGTGCTGCAGCACGAGCTGGTGACCGCCGCGCGCGAGGCCGGGGTTCGATTCGTCGGCCCCAATTGCCTGGGCGTGCAGAACTGCGACCTGCCGCTGAACGCGTCGATGGCTCGTGGTCTGCCGGCCGGCGGTGGCGGGATCTCGCTGGTCACCCAGTCCGGGGCCTATGGCATGGCGATCCAGGCCGTCGGGCTGGACGAGGGCACCCGGTTCGCCAAGGTGTACGCGGCCGGCAACAAGGCCGACATCGGTGACGCCGAGCTGCTGGCTTATCTCGGCGCCGACCCGGCCAGCCGTACGCTCTGCGTGTTCTGCGAGTCGCTGCCCGATGGGCGCTCGTTCGTCGAGGCGGCTGCCCGGGTGACGCCGCACAAGCCGGTCATCGTGGCCCGGACCGGCCGCTCAGCTGCCGGCTCGCGGGCGGCCGTGTCGCACACCGCCGCCCTGGCCGGCAACCAACAGGTCTGGCGCGCGGCGCTGGTCCAGGCGGGAGTCGTCCTGGCCCGATCAGGACTGGAGATGATGGACGCCGCCCGGGCGCTCGACACGCAACCGGTGCCGGCCGGCCCCCGGGTCGCGGTGATCACCAACTCCGGTGGGACCGGGGTGGAGCTTGCCGACCTCCTCGCTGACGAGGGGCTCGACGTCCCCGAGCTGTCAGCGCAGCTGCAGGCCGAGCTGGGGGAGGTGCTGCCGGCCCACGCCAGCAGCGCCAACCCGGTCGACATCACCCCGGTCTGGGGTCGCTACGCCGAGCTGTACCCGCTGCTGGCCGACCGGCTGGCCCGCTCCGACGAGGTGGACGTCGTGGTCGCGGTGCTGCTGCACCGCTCGGCAACCGACGACGATGCCGTCCTGGCGCTGCGCGACGCGGTGACCCGGCTTCGCCGCGACGGCTCGGGTGTGCCCGTCTACGTCTGCTGGGTGACGTCGCGAGCCGACCGCGCCCATGCCGAGCCGCTGCAGGAAGCGGGCGTCGCGTGCTTCGACTGGCCGGAGCGGACCGCCCGGGCGGTGGGCCACGCGGTGCGGTACGGCGCGGCGCGGGCCGCCGTGCGCCCGCCGCTGCCTGTCCCGGCCCGCCTGGCGGGACTGGACACGCTGCCGGACGGCGTCCTCGACCCGGATACGGGAGCCCGGCTGCTCGGCGCCGCCGGGATCACCGTGGTGGAGACGGTGACCTGCAGCTCACCGGACGCGGCGGCGGCTGCGGCGGATCGGCTCGGGTACCCCGTCGTGGCCAAGGTGGCGCACCCCGACCTCGTGCACAAGAGCGATGCCGGGGGCGTACGGGTCGGCCTGGCCGACGCGAGCGCCGTACGCGCCGCCGCCGAGCACCTGCTCCGTCTGGCGCCGGATGCGCGGGTCCTCGTCCAGCCCGAGGTGGCCGGCCTCGAGGCGGTCGTCGGCGGGCTGCGCGACCCGCAGTTCGGCGCGGTGGTGCTGGTCGGGCTCGGCGGGATCCACGTCGAGGTCCTCGCCGACGTCGCCGTCGGCCTCGCGCCCCTCGACCTCGTCGCATGCCACCAGCTGCTGTCCGGCCTGCGGGGCTCCGAGCTGCTGGCCGGCGCGCGCGGTGCCGCGCCGGTCGACGTCGCGGCGCTGGCCGATGTCGTCCGGGCGGCGGGGGACCTGGTCGCCTCCGTACCGGAGATCGCCGAGCTGGACCTCAACCCGGTGCTCGTGCGCGCTGCCGGCGCGGTGGTCGTCGATTGGAGAATCAGGGTTGGGATTTCGCCCGGTCAGGACGAGCCAGCGGCCGGTGTTTAGCCATCTCACCACGGAGAACTGAGCCAGGACGCGGCCGTACCCTCCGATGACCGGGGCGGCAGCCGCGCGGCCCCGACGACGAAGGGCCAGGCATGCGGATCGGATCCCAGGACGTGGTACTGCCGACGACGATGGTGGGCAACTACCCCAACCCCCGCTGGTACGACGGGCACTCGTACGCCGTCTACCCGCAGGGCGAGTTCGTGTACGACGCGATAAGTCGCGAGGCGTTCGAGGACGCGGTCGGCGCGATCGTCCGCGACCAGGAGTCCGCCGGCCTCGACATCATCAGCGACGGCAGGGTCTATGGCGGGGACTCGCCGTACGGCCAGATCATCTACCACTACTACCAGCGTCTCGGCGGTTACAAGATGTCCGGGCCGCCGATCGGGCTGCCGATCTACTCGACGCTGTTCTCGCCCACCTGCGTCGGCGAGGTGCGCCGCGAGCACCCGTTCCACCTGGCGACCCTGCGTGCCACCCGGAGGGCCACCAATCGGCCGGTGAAGATCTCGTACACCGGGATCCAGGTGCTGGCCGCGGCCACCACGAACGAGTACTACAAGGAAACCAAGGAGCTGGCGCTCGCAATCGCGAAGGCGTTCAACGAGGACTTCAAGGAGCTCGCCGACAGCGGCTGCGACATCATCCAGCTGGACGAGTTCGTGTGGCCGTACGGCATGGGCGACTGGGAGATCGAGGCCCTCAACACGGCTGTGGAAGGTGTGGACTGCCAGTTCTGGGTGCACACCTGCTGGGGCAACTACTCGGGTACGCCCGGCTACTTCCCCGACGAGGACGAGGACAAGGACAACGGCGCGTGGGTGCTGGACCACCGGACGTCGGCGTCGGCGGCTCCGGACCGCGCGCTGGCGATCTTCCCGCAGGTCAACGACGCCCACATCGCCGCGCTGAACTACGAGGTCGGCCGCATCGGTGCCGACGACCTGCAGCCGCTGAAGGACAACGACTGGCAGAAGGACTTCATCGCCGGCATCGTCGACGTCAAGTCCACCATCACCGAGACCTCCGAGGAGGTCGCGGACCGGATCCGCAAGGTGCTGGACTACGTGCCGGCCGAGCGGCTGGGGCTGTCCACCGACTGCGGCCTGATCAACCTGCCCCGCATGATCGCCAAGGCCAAGCTGCGCGCGCTCGCCGACGGCGCCCAGATCGTCCGCGACGAGCTCGGCAGGGGATAGCGACCGACGATGAGACATTCCCGTCGCTGCGTCGACGGGAATGTCTCATCGGGCGTCTCAGGCGGGCCTACAGCTCCGCGCGCACCATGGCGACCGCCTCGCCCATGTTGCGGAGCTTGGCGTAGGCCGCAGTCCGGCTGAAGTAGCCGAGGCCGCAGTCGGGAGCGACGAGCAGCCGGTCCGGGGGGACGATGTCCAGCCGGGCTCGGATCCGGTCGGCGATGGTCTCCGGGGTCTCGGCGTGCAGGTTCTTGGCGTCGACGACGCCCAGGCCCAGCACCTTGTCGGTCGGGAAATCGGCGAACGGCTTCAGTTCGCGGAACTCCGAGCTGCACGACTCCAGGTGGATGACGTCGGCTGTGGACTCCTTGAACAGCGGCATCATGTCGATCGTCTTGGCCTCGAAGACGTCGCGTTGCCCGTCCACGCTGCCGTAACAGACGTGCCAGAACTTCAGCGCGTCCACGCCGTCGAACATGGTGTTCTGGACCTCGACCTGCCACATGTCCTGGGTGTACGGCGCCAGTACGTCGATGAGCTGCACCGCCTCCAGCCCGATGCTCACCAGGTACTTCAGCTCCTGGTTCATCGCCACCGCGAGGTCGTGGGCGACCTTGATCGGGTCACCGTAGAACTGGTCGTCAACGATGATCGACTGTTGCGCCGGGCCGAGGTAGCCCACCTTGAACGGCTTGTCGGTCGCGCCCTGCATGGCGGTCACGACTGACTCGAACATCGGCCGCTTCCACTCGATCTTGCTGGTGACGGCAGCCTTGTAGAACGGCTTGTACTTCGCGCCATCACCGGGGGCCCCGTACGGCTCGAAGCCGCCGAGGTTCTCCGGGATGAAGTGGAAGATCGGCTCGAGCTGGAAGCCCGGCGCCTCCCACTCGTAGAACTGCGCGCCGTCGGTCAGCACGTCGAGGCCGGCGAGCTCCTGCTCCCGCGCGCACAGCTTGGTCGCGTCCTCGTAGGCCACCCGCAGGTTGTGGCTGCGGTAGACCGGTTCGCTCAGCGTGCCCAGCACCCGGCCTTGCAGCCAGTGCGGGCGCGGGAACGCGTTGATTGCCGAGGTAGGGAGGAGCACGTCCTCGCCACGGATTCGCATTCTGCATCAACCCTTTCGATTCGCCCCGTCCTTGTGGTCCATCAGGCCGGCGACCGCGGCGACCACCCGTTCCGCGGACGTGCTGACCTCCTGCTCGAGCTCCTTGGCGACGGGCAGTGGGACGTGCCCCCCGGACACCCGGGTCACCGGCGCGACCAGGTTGCCGAACGCCTCATCGGCCAGGATCGCCGCGACCGCGGCACCCCACCCGAGCTGACCGGGGTTCTCCTCCGCGATCACCACCCGGCCGGTGCGGCGTACCGAGTCCAGCACGCACTGGGCGTCCAGCGGCACCAGCGTTCGCAGGTCGATCACCTCGGCGCTGACGCCGTGCCCGGCGAGCTCGTCCGCGGCGCTGCGGCACATCCCGACGGTCGCGGACAGCGCCACCAACGTCACGTCGGTCCCGTCACGTACGACCGCCGCCTGGCCGAGCGGGACCAGATGCTCACCGTCCGGGCAGTCCTCGAAGCTGCCCATCAACGCCTTGTGCTCGAACACCAGCACCGGGTCGTCGTCGCGAACGGCGGCGGCGAGCAGGCCGGCCATGTCCGAGGCGCACGACGGCGACGCGACCTTGAGGCCCGGCACGGCGAGCGCCCAGTTCTCCAGCGCCTGGCTGTGCTGACTGCCTAAGCCGAGCCCGCCGCCGTTGGCCCCTCGGATCACCAGCGGCAGGCTGACCTGACCGCCGGTCATGTACCGCGCCTTGGCCACCTCGTTGGCGACCAGGTCCCAGCAGGTGGCGTAGAAGTCTGAGAACATCACCTCGGCCACCGGGCGCAACCCAGCCATCGCCGCGCCCATCGCGGCGCCGATGATGGCCTCCTCCGAGATCGGGGTGTCCCAGACCCGGTCCGGGCCGAACGTGTCGCGCAGCCCCGTCGTGGTCTTGAACACGCCACCGGAGCCGATGTCCTCGCCGATGAGCACGACCCGCTCGTCGCGCTCCATCTCCTGTGCCAGGGCTGCGGCGACCGCGTTCCGGAAGGTCAGTTTCGCCACTGCGCGCTCCCGTCGCTCCACATGTCGGTCCACGCGCTCGCGGGATCGTGCACCGGCGCTGCCTGGGCGTCCTCGGCCAGGGCTTGGACCTCCTTGCGCAGCCGGTCCTCGGTGGCCTGCACCTCGTCGGCCGATACACCAGCCTCCGCCAGCACCGCCCGCTGCTTGACCAGTGGGTCGCGCTGCTTCCACCCGTCCACCTCGTCGGCGTCCCGGTACTTGCCCGGGTCGGCGGCCGAGTGCCCGCCGAGCCGGTAAGTCAGCGCCTCTATCAGCGCAGGGCCCTTTCCGTCCCGGGCGGCCGCGATGGCGGCGCCGGCCACGTCTCGTACGGCCTGGACGTCATTGCCGTCCACGACGATCGGCTCCAGCCCGTAGGCCGATGCGCGGTCGGCGGCCGGCCGGCCGACCGAGATCATCTCCGCGATCGGGGTGTACTCCATGTAGCCGTTGTTCTCACAGACGAAGACGACCGGAAGCTTCCAGACCGTGGCCAGGTTCAGCGCCTCGTGGAAGGCGCCGATGTTGGTGGCGCCGTCGCCGAAGAAGCACGCGACCACCCGGCCCGTGCTCTGGATGCGGCTGGCCCACCCCAGTCCGCACGCGATGGGCAGGTGCGCGCCGACGATCGCGTACGAGCCGTAGAAGCCGTGCTCGACGCTGGTGATGTGCATCGAGCCGCCCTTGCCGGCGCAGATCCCGCCCTCGCGGCCGAGCAGCTCCTTCAGTACTGCACCAGCCGGTGCGCCCCTGGCTAGCGCGTGCGCGTGGCCACGGTAGGTCGCAAGCGAGTAGTCGTCGGTCCCGAGCAGCGAGGCGACGCCCACCGCCACCGCCTCCTGGCCCTGCCCGAGGTGGGCCGGCCCACGAACGAGGCCCTGCCGGTACAGCACGTCCACCTTGTCTGCGAACAGTCGGATGAAGCACATCTGCTCATGCAGTAGGGACGCTTCCCGTGCCTCGTGACCTGACATCCCACCGCCGCCCATGTGCCAGCTTCTCTTGGTCGCGGACGCTACGCCCATATTCGGCATCTCGCCCGCCGGCTGGCATATCGTCCGGCAATGCGAATCTCCATGGACCTCGGTACCGAGGCGCTGGGCGCGTCCGCGGAGCCTGCAAGCCTGGCCGCACAGGCCGCCACCGCCGAGGCGGCCGGCTTCGCAGCCGGGTGGTGCGTGCACTTCTCCCGCGGGATCGACTCACTGAGCAGCCTGCTGGCGGCCGGGACCCGTACGAGCAGCATCGAGCTCGGCGTCGGTGTGGTTCCGGTCTACCCCCGGCACCCGGTCGCCCTCGCCCAGCAGGCGGCGACCGTGCAGGCACTGGTCGGTGGCCGGGTGAGGCTCGGAGTAGGCGTCTCGCACCGGCCGGTGATCGAGCAGATGCACGGCCTTGCGTACGCCAAGCCCGCCGCGTACATGCGTGAGTACCTGTCCGTGCTGCGTCCACTGCTGCACGAGGGAAGGGCAACGTTCCGCGGCGAGTTCTTCCGCGTCGAGGCAGAGCTCGTCGTCCCGGGCACCAGCCCGGTTCCGGTGCTGGTCGGCGGCCTGTCGCCGAGGATGGTGCGTACGGCCGGGGAGCTCGGGGACGGGGTGGTCACCTGGCTGGCCGGCAAGCGCACGCTCGAGGGCCAGATCATCCCCGGTGTGCAGGATGCGGCCCGCGGAGCCGGTCGCCCGCCGGCCCGGGTCGTCGCCGCGCTGCCGGTGGCGGTCACTGACGACGCCACCGCGGCGCGGGAGGCGGCCAGCGCGACGTTCGCCCGGTACGGCGGGCTGCCCAACTACCAACGGCAGTTCGAGCGGGAGCAGATCACCGCGCCAGGTGACATCGCGGTGGTCGGTGACGAGGCGGCCGTCGAGGCCGAGCTGCGGGCGTACGCACAGGTCGGGGTGACCGAGTTCTGGCCGGTGGTGTTCGCCGTCGGTGACGGCTCGGTGGACCGCACCCGTGAGCTGCTCGCCTCGCTCGCCCCCGACCTCGCCTGAACGACCGTCAGACTGGCTCAGCGTGTCCCGGCGATCAGCGAGTCTCGGCGATCAGCGAGTCTCGGCGATCAGCGAGTCTCGGCGATCTCGGCGCGGATCAGCGCGTCGGCCAGCCTCCGTGCCCGCTGGATGGGCGCGACACCAGGGTCCATCGCCAGCATGGCGAACATGCCCTCGTAGAGCAGCAGGATGTCCTGAGCGAGGTTGGCCGGATCGCGTACGCCAGTAGCGGCGACCAGTTCACACATGCGCTGCCTCAGGTGCTGCTTGTGTGCCATGGCGGCCGTCATGGCTGGACTGCCGTCCTTGACCTGGGTCGCGGCAGCCGCGTGCGCACAGCCCCGGTGCGCCGGGGTCGCGCTGGTCCAGCGCTGCATGGCGTCGAAGATGGCCAACACCCGTGTGATGGGGTCACGCGCGTCGGCGATGCTGGCCTCCCACTCGTGTCGCCACCGGAGGTCACGGGCCTCGAGGTAGGCCGCGACCAGGGCGTCCTTGCCGCCGAAGTTGTTGTAGAGCGAGCCGGTCGCGACCCCGGCGCGCGCGATCACCGCGTCAACGCCGGTCGAGGTGATCCCCTCGCTGTAGAACAGCTCGTCCGCGGCGGCCAGCAGGCGGTCGCGGGGAGCCGGTGCTTGCCGCGGTGGACCCACGAGCCGTAGCCTAGCGGTCAATGAATAGAACGTTCGTTTTACCAACGATGGTCGACGGTCGATGAGTGCTGCAAATGCCACGGCCTCGGCTCGACGCAAGGACGTCGCGCGGTGGGGCATGGTCGCCGCCGGCACCGCGCTGATCGGCACCTGCTACGGCTTCGCCAGGTTCGCCTACGGCCTGTTCGCCCCGGAGCTGCGGGCTGACTTCGCGATGAGCTCCTCGGCCTCCGGCGTCGTCGGCGCGGGCAGCTACGCGGGCTATTGCGTAGCGATCGTGGTGAGCCTGGTGCTCACCGAACGGTTCGGCGCCCGCCGCCTCGCGGTTGCAGCCGGAGTGGTGGCGACGGTGGGAACGGCGACCGTCGCGCTCGCCCCGGGCCCGTACGTGCTGGCGGCCGGAGTGCTGATCGCCGGGTCGAGTACCGGGCTCGCCTCGCCGCCGCTGGCCGCGGCGGTGAGCCGCTGGATCCACGCCGGGGTGCAAGACCGGGCACAGACCATCGTCAACGCCGGCACCGGCATCGGGGTCCTCGTCTCCGGCCCGGTCGCGCTGGCGCTGCTCGACCAGTGGCGCTGGGCCTGGGCCCTGTTCTCGCTGCTCGCCGTCGCCGTGACCGTGTGGGTATGGGTCACGGTGCCGCCCGCCACCGCCGAACCCGTCGCCCGGTCGTCTGAGGCGGCCACCGACTCGCCGCAGCGCAGATACGTCCCCGGCACGGCCGCGATGGTCCTGGCTGCCTTGCTGATGGGTGCGAGCAGCGTGGCTGTGTGGACCTTCGGGCGGGAGCTCGTGACCACCGTGGGCGGGGCCAGCAGCCTGGTGTCGACCTCGATGTGGACCGTGCTCGGCGCGGCAGGCGTTGTCGGCGCTCTCGGCGGCGATCTCGCCGCGCACGTCGGGCTCGCCCGCTCCTGGACGACAACGATGGCCGTCATGGCCGCCGCCACGGTGCTGTTGGTGCTGCTGCCCGGCAACTCGGCCGCCGTCTTCGTGGCCGCCGCGGTGTTCGGGGCCTCGTACATCATCCTGACGGCCCTGGTCCTGCTCTGGAGCACCCGCCTCTACCCCGCACGCGCCGCCGCGGGTGTGGGGCTCGGCTTCTTGGCGATAGCCCTCGGTCAGGCAATCGGAGCGCCCCTTGCCGGCCTGCTCACCGACGTCACCGGCGCCACCGCCGCGTTCCTGACCTGCGCCGGGCTCGGCCTGCTCGGGTCCCTGGTTCGCCCGGGTCGGTCGCTGCCCGCCACCTCCGGCTAGAGGGAGGCGGCGCCTCAGGTGTTGGCGGCGAGCCAGGCCGCACCAACGATGCCGGCTGCGTTGCCCAGCTGGGCCGGGACGATCGGGGCCCGCAGGTGCAGCAGCGGCAGGTAGTTCTCGGCATGCTTGGACACGCCACCTCCCACGACGATGAGGTCCGGCCACAACAGGTTCTCGACGTGGGCGAAGTAGCGCTGCAGCCGGTCCGCCCACTCCTCCCAGGACAGCTTCTCCCGCTCGCGGGCGCTGCTCGCCGCGCGGGTCTCGGCGTCGGTCCCGTCGATCTCGAGGTGACCCAGCTCGCTGTTGGCGACCAACGCACCGTTGTTGAGCAGGGCTGACCCGATCCCGGTGCCGAGTGTGGCCAGCAGCACCAGGCCGTCCACGTTGCGTGCCGCGCCGTACTGCTGCTCGCCGACACCCGCCGCGTCGGCGTCGTTGACCACCGTCACCGGGCGGCCGAGCTCTGCGCTCAGGAGGTTCGAGGCGTCCGTACCGATCCACGACATGTCGATGTTCGCCGCGGTCTGCACGACCCCACGCGTCACGACCGCGGGCACCGTGACGCCGATGGGCGAATCACCGGTTGAGGCCTCGAAGTGCTCGGCGATGCGGGCGACGACCTCGGCCACGGCGTGCGGCGTCGACTTCTTCGGAGTGGCTATCCGCAGCCGGTCCTCCGCAAACGCGCCAGCCCTCAGGTCGACGGGCGCACCCTTGATGCCGCTGCCGCCGATGTCGATCCCCAGAGGGTGGTGGCGTCTGGCCATCAGGTGCCTGCCTCGGTCCGTGTCCGCGAGTGTCTGTTCACTCACCGTAGTGTGAGGATGCGCCCTGCACGCAACCGCGAGCTTTCGTGGCCGACCAGTTGCGAGAGATTCCCGCAAGTACCACCGGACCGGCCCGGCGATGGCTACGTTTGCCGCTGGTGGGACCGGACTCTCACCTCACCGTCGACGGGGGAGTGTCCATGCGCTACTACCGAGTGATCGCCGCGATGACCGGTCTCCTTGCAGCCGCGCTGGTCGGGTCCGGGGCGGTGACCGCCGGCGCAACGGCCGGCGAGGACACCGATGGCGACGGCATCGAGAATGTGGTCATCGAGACCGTCAACGTGGCCAGGTGCAGCCGGTTCGGGGCACCGGCGACCGTCACGGCCGTGGTCTCGGTGGTGGCGAAGACCGAGACGGGGGTGCTGGTGTTCCCCTACTACGCCGACACGACACACGAGGCCACCCAGCTCGGACGCGTTGCCCGCGCCCAGACGCGCACGGTCAGCCTCGAGTTCGGCCCGGGTGAGGGGTACGTCTACGCCCTGGGGAATCGCACCGGAGACTCGGACAACTCGGAGATCTTCGCCATCGGTGAGTGCCGCCCCGCAGCGCAGATCACCCAGCGGTGGGCCCGGGGCGTCAGCATCAACCAGAGCAACACCGCCAGCACGGTCCGGATGTGCTACGTGTCGCTCGCCAAGCGCGACGGGGTTGTCGAGCGTCGCAAGCGGACCTGCGTGCCGGCTGGAGAGCGGGCCGTCACCCCGATGCGCAACCTGCCGGCTGGGAGCACGGTCTTCGTGCACGCCGCCGGCAGGACTCTGGACGCGCTGCTCGTAGGGTGACCGGATGCCGTCTGACCCCCGCCCAGCCCTGGAGGAGATCCTCCGCCGCGTCGACGCGGAGCTTGCCGAGCTGACCAGGCGACCGGAGCCGAGCAGCGTCATCGGGTTCGGCAAGCGCGTGGGTGATGGCACCTCGGTCGCGGTCGAGCGCATCACCGACGTTGCGAAGCAAGAGGGCCTGTTGGCCAAGCGGCAGGAGACCGAGCGAGCGCTGACCAAGCTGGGTGACGGCACGTACGGGCGCTGCGACGAGTGCGGTGAGCCGATCGGCGCGGAGCGGCTGGAGTTCCGGCCGTACGCCGTCCGTTGCGTGCACCACGCCACCTGACGTCCCAGCCGGGGGCGGACACGCATGGCGTCGCCCTCGTCGTCTCGCCCAGGCTGGGTTGATCCGCACGTTCCTGCGCGACTCGACGTGCCCGTACGGTCGGCAGGTGGCCGTCGAGAGCTCCGATCTGCTGGTGCTGGGGGCAGGGCCGGCAGGGCTGGCCGCGGCCTGGCGCGCGGCGACCGCTGGGCTGTCGGTGACCGTGCTGGAGCGGGCCGCTGATCCGGGCGGGATGGCCGGCAGCTTCACCGTTGACGGCGTGCGGGTCGACCACGGCAGCCACCGGCTGCACCCGGCCACCGCGCCGCGCCTGCTCGCCGACCTGCGGGGGTTGCTCGGCGAGGATCTGCAGACCCGGCACCGCAACGGGCGGCTGCGGGTGTACGGCCGCTGGGTCGGCTTCCCGCTCCGAGCCGGCGAGCTGGCAGGGGCGATCCCACTGGCTGCCGTGGCCCGGATCGGCTGTGACACTGTCTGCGGTCCGTTGCGGCGGGGCACCGGTGACTCCTACGGCGCAGTGCTGACGCGCTCGCTCGGCCCGGAGCTGTACCGCGCGCTGTACGCCCCGTACGCCGTGAAGCTGTGGGGACTGGCGGGCAGCGAGATCGACCCCGAGCAGGCACGCGTGCGGGTGAGCGCGGACACCCCGTGGAAGCTGGCTTCGCGGATCGTGCGGGGGCGGGGAGATGGACAGGGGCGGGTGTTCCACTACCCGCGCCGCGGTTTCGGCCAGCTCGTCGAGGCGATGGCCTCGGCCGCGGTGCAGCTTGGGGTCGACCTGCGTACCTCGACCGCCGTGCACACCCTGCGGACCGACGGCGATCCGGCGATAGCCGCGACCGCCGGCGGTGTCGAGCACCGCGCCTCCCGCGTGTTCTCGACCGTGCCGTTGCCGGTCCTCGCCCGGCTGGTGACTCCGGCCCCGCCGGCAGCAGCGCTGGCGTCGGCGGAGGCACTGCGCTTCCGCGCGATGGTGCTCGTCTACCTCGTCCACCAGGGCGGACGCTGGACGACGTACGACGCGCACTACCTGCCGGGGCCGGAGACTCCCGTGACCCGGATCAGCGAGCCGGCCAACTACCGCGACAGCCGCAGCGACCCAGCCGACCGCAGCGTGCTGTGCGCCGAGATCCCATGCAGCGTGGGGGATGCGGTGTGGTCGGCCGACGACGCCACGCTGCACGGGCTCGTCACGGACGGGCTCGCGGCGGTCGGCCTGCCCACGGTGCGATCGGGCGGCGTGGTGGTGCGCCGGCTGCCGCACGTCTACCCGGTGTACGCGCGAGGGTTCGACGGCGCTCTCGCCGGCCTCGAGGCATGGGCCGACGCTTTGCCCACGGTCACCACCTTTGGCCGCGCCGGCCTGTTCGCCCACGACAACACCCACCACGCGATGGCGATGGCGTACGCCGCCGTCGACGCGTTGCGCCCCGGCGGTGGCTGGGACGGCGCCGCCTGGGCCGCCTCCCGCGAACGCTTCCGTGCCCACGTCGTCGAGGACTGACACCGTCAGTGCTGGCCGGGGCGGACCAACGCAGAGACATTCCCGCAGCCCTGGCTGCGCGAATGTCGCATCGTCGGTCCCGGCGCGGCGTTCAGCTCCGCGTGCACGGCGGGCAGCACCCGGCGCAGATAGGTGGGCAGCCGGACGAACGAGGTCCCGCCGGTACGGAACGAGTAGCCGATCGGCACCTCGGCGTAGCGAAAGCCCTTCGCCATCAGGTCGAGGGTGAGCACCTGCGCGTAGTTGTAGTCGTGCACCACCTCGGCCTCAGCCGCGGCGGCCGGGGAGAAGGCGCGGTAACCGCTCTGCGCGTCGCTGAGGTCGCCGCGCCGGGTCATCCACCGCACCCAGGCCGTCAGCATCAGGTTGCCGAACCGCCGGTGCGCCGGCATGTGGTCGATGTCGCCCGCGAACCGGCTCCCGACCACGTAGTCCGCAGCCCCCGACAGCACCGGCGCGGCCAGCAGCGGCAGGTCCGTGGGCGCGTACTCCCCGTCGGCGTCGAGGTAGACCACGCACGCCGGCGTCAGGGCGACTGCCTCGACCAGCCCGCGGCGGACCGCGGCGCCGAGACCCTGCTTCGCGCCCAGCCGCACCACCCTGGCACCGGCCCGCTCGGCCTCCGCGGCAGTCGCGTCGGTGGAACCGTCGTCCACCACCACGACGACGACCGGCCGGGCGGCGACCGAACGGGGCAACCCCGCGACCACCTTGCCGACCCGGTCTTGCTCGTCGTGGGCAGGCAGGAAGGCCACCACCGGCGCCTGCGGCGCGTACGCCACCGGCGCGGGTCGCTCGGGCAACCGCCGGGGCAATCGCCAGCGACCCCAATAGCCGGGAGCGGGCAGCACCAGCGCAACCGAACCGACGCCGAGTGCGTACGCCGTCTTGATCGCATGAGTGAGCAGGACCACCGCCAGCGCGTGCCCGGGTGGGGCGCCCAGCCCGACGAGTGCCGCCGTACCGGCCGCTTCGTAGCTGCCGATGCCGCCGGGGGTGAGCGCAACCGTCTGCGCGGCGATGGTGACCGCCGTGACCGCCACTGCCTGCCCGTACGTCAGCGGCAGACCGGCGGCGCCGGCCACGGCGAGCACGACGCTCGACTCCAGCAGCCACGCTCCCACCGCGACCCCTGCCACGGTCGGACCCGGCAGCCGCACCGGCGCGCCACCCTTGGCGAGGCGGCGCAGCCACACCAGGGTGCCCGAGGCAACGATCACGACCGCACTTGTCACGCCCGCCGCCCATCCCCAGCCGGAGGTGCCGCCGACCACCCCGATCACGGCCGCTGGCGCCAGGACGGCGGCGAGCGCGACGACCGCCAGCAGGTCGCCGACCCGGAGCAGGACCGCGCTGGCCAGCACCGGCTGGGTCTGCAGATCGGTGCGTCGCAACACGCTGGTGACCCGCAGCGCCTCGCCGAGGCGCAGCGGTAGCAGGTGGTTGCCGAGCAGGGAGACGTGCAGCGCCGCCCAGGACTGTCCCAGGCTGAGAGCGGGCAGCACCCGGCACCAGCTCCAGGCCCGCAGCCCGAAGGCCACTGCGTACGCGGCCATCGCCGCGGCGAGGGTGCCGGGAGCGGCGGCCACCCCGGCGGCGGCTCGGCGCAGGTCGGACAGGTCGACGACGAGACCGAGGTAGATCACCGCAGCCAGCAGCGCGAGCACCCCCACGGTTGCGCGCGCCGACGACCATTGCATAGTTAGGAGAGGGTGTCCTAAGTTGCAGGCGCCCGCCACCCGTCCACCGCCAACCGTCCGGCCGGAGCCCGCCCATGTCCCGAAGCGCTGCCGGCAGCGGACCGACCCGGGCCAGGCTGGTAGTGGGAGCAACGGCGGCGGCGCTGCTTGCCGGGGTGTTCGCAGCGGCCGGCATCGGCGTGCGCGCGACCGACGGCGGGCAGGCCGCCGTGGACGAGCCGCAGTACCTGCTCAGCGCGCTCAGCCTCGCCGAGGACGGCGACCTCGACATCGCCGACGAGCTCGCCGACACCCGGGCGCTGCAGTTCCACCAGGCCCCCCTGCCGGTACAGACGCAGGTGCGCCTCGACGGTTCCCAGGTGAGCCCGCACGACCCGTTGCTGCCGCTGCTGGTTGCCCCCGCCGTGGGCGCCGGCGGCTGGGTGGCGGCCAAGACGCTGCTGGCGGGGCTCGCGGGGGTGCTGGCTGCTCTCACCGTGTGGGTCGGCGTGCGGCGCCTGGGCGCACCGCTCGGCCTCACCGCGGCGGTGGTCGCGACCGGCTTCACCAGCGCGCCGCTGGCGGTCTACGGCCAGCAGGTGTACCCCGAGCTGCCGGCGGCGCTGGCGGTGCTGGCAGCGGTCGCCGCGCTCACCGGGCGGATGCGTGGGGCGGGCGTAGCCGTGCTGGTGCTCGCCGTGACAGCGCTGCCGTGGCTGTCGGTCAAGTACGCACCGGTGGCGGCCGTCCTCGCGGTCACCGGGCTGGTGCTGCTGTGCCGCGGCGGACGGCGGCTGGTGGCCGGCGTGGCCGCCGGCACGCTCGCCCTGGCGGGGCTCGGCTACCTCGCGGCGCACCGGATGATCTACGGCGGCTGGACCGCCTATGCCAGCGCCGACCACTTCCAGTCCTCCGGCGAGGTCGGCGTGCTGGGCTTCGCGCCCGACTTCGCCGGCCGCAGCACCCGGCTGGTCGCCCTGCTGGTCGACCGGGACTTCGGGTTGGTCGCCTGGCAGCCGGCCTTCCTGCTTGTCGTACCGGCGGTGGGTGCGCTTCCCTGGCTGTTGCCGCGCCGCTGGCCGGTCCTTGTCGGTCCGCTGCTGGCTGGCTGGCTGGTGGCGTCATTCGTGGCGCTCACCATGCACGGCTTCTGGTGGCCCGGCCGCCAGCTGGTCGTCGTGCTGCCCCTCGGCCTGCTCGCCGTGGCGGTGCTTCTCGGGGGACTGTTCGGGCGGCTGCACGGCACCCCCCGCCGGATGGCGTTGACAGCCGCCGCGGTGCTCGCGGGCAGCGGCACGCTCGTATACGGGTGGGTCCTGGTGGCCGGGTGGTCCGGCCGGCTCACCTGGGTCGGCGCCGCCGACGAACCCGTTCCCGCTCTGCTCGACGCAGCCCGGACGGTGCTGCCGGACTACCGCGACCCGTCGACGGCCACCTGGGCGCTGCACGCCTGCTGGGCGGTCCTGCTTGCCGCGCTGCTCGTTCTGGGAGCCCTCGCCGCCCGTCGTCAACATCCCCCGAGCCGGCCGGTTCGGCCGGCCGCGGTGACCGGACAATGCCGCCGGGCCACCGCCGGCGCCGCGACAGCGGTGGCGTTGCTCGCCGCCACCGGCTGCACCCAGACCGGCGACGACCAGGTGGTCCGGGTCTACTCCGCCCGGCACTACGACCTGGAGCAGGCCTTCGGCGCGTTCTCCGACGAGACCGGCGTCTCCGTGGAGTTCCTCTACGGCGACGATGCGGCGCTGCGCGAGCGGATCCAGGCCGAGGGCGAGGACACCCTCGCCGACCTCTACATGACCGTGGACGCCGGGAACCTGGCGCTGGCTGCCGACGAGGGCGTCTTCGCGCCGGTCCAGTCCGGCACGCTCAATGAGGCGGTTCCGGCCAACCTGCGCGACTCGGAGGGTCGGTGGTACGGCCTGGCGGCCCGCGCGCGCACCATCGTGTACGACCCGTCAGCGGTCGACCCGTCCGAGCTGTCGACGTACGAGGCGCTGGCCGACCCGCAGTGGGACGGGCGACTGTGCCTGCGCGGCGCCACCGAGACGTATACCCAGTCCCTGGTGGCCAGCATGATCGCTCGGCTGGGGTACGACGAGGCCAAGCGGGTGGTCGCGGGCTGGGTGAACGGCGCCGAGATCTTCAGCAACGACGTCGAACTGCTCGAGAACATCGCCAGCGGTGACTGCGAGGTCGGCATCGCGAACCACTACTACCTCGCACAGCTGGTCGAGGAGGACCCCGACTTCCCGGTGGAGATCTTCTGGGCCAACCAGCAGACCAGCGGTACCCACGTCAACGTCTCCGGCGCTGGGGTGACCGCGGAGGCCGACGACCCCGAGCTGGCCAAGCAGCTGCTGGAATGGCTGGCGACCGACGGCCAGGACGAGTTGACCGCCGGCAACTTCGAGTACCCGGTCAACACCGACGTCGAGCCGGTGCCGATCGTCGCCGGCTTCGGCGGCTTCGACGCCGACCGGCTGGAGGCCGCCGAGCTGGGCCGGTACAACGCCGACGCGATCCGCCTGATGGCCGAGACCGGGTACGAGTGAGCTCGGCGCCAGCCGGTGCCAGCACCCGGGCAGTGGCGACCACCTACGGCGACGGCCGCCGGGGCTGGCGCCTCGCGGTGTCCGCGGTCGCGGCCCTGGCCGCCGTGCCGGTCGGGTTGTTGGCGGTCAGCATCCTCACCCCGACCGCATCGGTGTGGTCATTGTGGTGGCGCACCGCGTTGCCGTCGATGCTGGTGACCACAACCCTGCTCCTGGTGGCCACCGTGGCCCTGGCGCTGGTGCTCGGGGGCGGTCTGGCCTGGCTGGTCGGCCGCTACCGGTTCCCGGGCCAGGGCCTGTTCTCCTGGCTGCTCGTGCTGCCGCTGGCGGTGCCCGCCTATGTCCTCGGCTTCTGCTACCTGGGCCTGCTCGACCACCCTGGCCCGGTGCAGCGCGGCTTGCGGGCCCTGTTCGGTGCCGACGTCGGGCTTCCCGACGTGCGCTCGCTGCCGATGGCGGTGCTGGTGCTGGCATTGGCGACCTACCCGTACGTCTACCTGCTGGCCCGTGCTGCTCTCACCGAGCAGACCGCCGCGACGTACGAAGCGGCCCGGGTGCTCGGACACGGGCCGCTGCAGGCGGCGCGGCGGGTGGTGCTGCCGTTGGCCCGCCCGTCGCTGGCCGCCGGAGCCGCGCTGGTGGCGATGGAGACGCTCACCGACTTCGCCACTGTGCAGTACTTCAACGTGCAGACCGTGTCGGTGGCCGTCTACCAGGTGTGGAACGGCATGTACGACCGGGTCGCCGCCACCGAGATCGCATCGCTGGTGCTCATCTTTGCGATCGTCGTAATCGCGCTGGAGCGGGTCGCCCGCGGCCGGGCCCGGTTCCACCAGGGCGGGGGAGCGCGCGCCGTCGAGCCGGTGCGGCTGAGCGGCGCCCGCGCCTGGGTCGCTACCGGTGTGTGCAGTGTGGTCGTCGGCATCGCGTTCGTGGTGCCGGTCGTGCAGCTGGCGGCGTGGGCGGTCGCGGCGAGGCTGGACAGCCAGGGCCAAGGGGCCTCCGGCCTCGACGCCCGCTACCTCGACTACCTGGTCAACAGCCTGACGGTGGCCGGCCTCACCGCTGTCGGGTGCGCCGCGCTCGCGGTGGTCGTCGCCTCCGGCACCCGCCTCGGGGGGCGCGCCTCGACCAGACGGATGGCCAGGTTGGCGACAGTCGGCTACGCGGTCCCGGGCCCGGTGGTGGCGATCGGAGTGCTGACGATCCTGGCGGCGGCCGACCAGGCGCTGGACTCGGTCGGGCTGCCGTGGGGTGGTGTGCTGGTGAGCGGCACCCTGGGTGGGCTGGTCTACGCCTACGTCGTCCGGTTCCTTGCGCTCGCACATAACACGGTCGAGGCCAGCCTGGACAAGGTTGCACCATCGATGACCGACGCCGCCCTGACCCTGGGCGCCAGCCCTCGGACCGTGGTGCGCCGGGTGCACCTGCCGCTGGTGCGATCAGGGGTGGGGGTGGCGCTCGTGCTGGTGGCCGTCGATGCCCTCAAGGAGCTGCCGGTGGTGCTGCTGCTGCGGCCGTTCGGCTTCGAGACGCTGGCCGTCTGGGTCTACCAGCTCGCCTCGGAGTCGCGGTGGGAGCAGGCCGGGCTCCCGGCGCTCACCATCGTCGCGGTGGCGCTGGTGCCGGTCGTGCTGCTGTTCCGCCGCAACCTCGCGGTGCCGCCCCAGGCGGGCATGTGACGTCCGCCGCAGCCGCCAGCCCCGGTCCGGTGCTCGCGCTGCGCGGCGTGATCAAGCACTTCGGCGCCACGGCCGCGCTCGACGGGATCAGCCTCGACATCCGTACCGGGGAGCTGCTGGCTGTCGTCGGCCCCAGCGGCTGCGGCAAGTCCACGATGCTGCGTGCGGTGGCGGGCCTGATGCGAATCGATGCCGGCCAGATCATGCTCAGGAGCCGGGTCGTGGCCGGACCCGGCACGTTCGTGCCACCGGAGCGGCGGGCCGTCGGCGTGGTCTTCCAGGACCTCGCGTTGTTCCCACACCTCGACGTGACGGACAACGTCTCGTTCGGCCTCGACCGCCGCAGGCGCGGGCGGCTAGGTGGGCGCAGGAACTCGCGGCGGGTGGCCGAGGTGCTGGAGATGGTCGGGCTCGAGCCGCTGGGGCGGCGATATCCGCACGAGCTGTCGGGTGGTGAGCAGCAGCGGGTCGCGCTGGCGCGGGCGCTGGCGCCCGAACCGGCGGTGGTTCTGCTCGACGAGCCGTTCTCGCACCTCGACCGCAACCTGCGTGCCACGGTGCGCGAGCACACCGTCGACGTCCTGCGCGCAGCCGGGGCGACCGGGGTGTTCGTGACCCATGACCAGGAGGAGGCGTTGGCAGCCGGTGACCGGCTCGCGGTGATGCGGGCCGGCAGGCTGGACCAGGTCGCCACGCCGGAGGAGGTCTTTCACCGCCCGGTCACCCGGTTCGTCGCAACCTTCCTCGGCGAGGCCGACTTCGTCCCCGGGCAGCGCAGGGACCGGCACGTCGACACGGTGCTGGGCACCCTGCCCGTCACCGAGGCGGGCAGCGGTCCGTGCCGGGTGATGCTGCGTCCACACGAGATCGGCCTCGACGCCGACCCGACGGGCGACGCCGTGGTGACCCAGACCGAGTTCCGGGGCGCAACTGTGCTGCACCACGTCCGGCTGGGCGAGGGCACTGCGGTGCGCGGGCTTCGGCCGCACACGTCTCCGTTGTCGGTTGGCAGTCGGGTGCGGGTCCGGCCGCTCGTCGACCACCCGCTTGCCGTGTTCCCCGACCTCACCCGGGTGCCGAATGTGGCGCCAGAGGTGCTGGAGCGATGATGGCTTCGCGCCGTCCCGGCACCGGGAATGCAGCACCGTCCCTCCTACGATGCGCCGGTGGCGACGATCCGCACGGAGCGGCTGGACCTGGTGCTGCTCGACCGGGCCTGGCTGCAGGCGTACGTGGACGCAGAACCGTTGCCCGACCTGGGGTTCCGGGACCCGGGGAACTTCCTCGGCGGGTCGGCGCACGTCGTACACATGAGGGTCGAACAGCTCGCGACCGACCCTGGGCAGGAGCCATGGCTGTTGCGCGCCATCGTGCCGCGTGCCCGTGGCGAGGCGGTGGGCTATGTCAACTTCCACGCCGCGCCGGACGAGCGAGGGATGGTGGAGATCGGCTACCAGGTGCTGCCGGCGCACCGGCGACAGGGCTACGCCAGCGAGGCCGCTGAGGGGATGTGGCGGTGGGCCGGACGGCACGGGGCACGGGTGCTTCGGGCCAGCATCTCTCCGACCAACCAGCCGTCGCTGGCGATGGTCCGCAAGGCCGGGTTCGTCCAGGTCGGCGAGCAGATCGACGACGTGGACGGGCTCGAGATCGTGTTCGAACGCCCGGTCTGAGCGTCCAGAGCGCAGGCGCGGCTACTGGCTGCCGGCGACGTACTGGTTGAGCTGGTCCCGCTCGAACTCCAGCTCGCTGATCCGAGCCTTGACCGCATCGCCGATGCTTACAAGCCCACGCAGCCGGCCGTCTTCGACGACCGGAACGTGCCGGATGCGCTGGTTGGTCATCAACCGCATCAGGTCATCGAGGCTGTCGCCAGGCTCGCAGACGTGGACGTCACTGGTCATTATCGTGTCGACGGCTGCATCCAGGTGATCGGTGCCTGCAGCGAGCAGGCGGACGACGTCGCGCTCGGACACGATGCCGATGACGTCCACCCCGTCTTCGCTGACCACGAGGGCACCGATGTTGTGCTCCGTCAGAACTTGGAGCAACTCACGGACAGACGCCGTTGGCGCGATTGTCCTGACGGCTCCGGTGGGCTTACCCGCCATCACGTCCTTGATCCGCATGCCGCCAGGCTAGTCCCGCACCCGCCGCGCGGCCATCCTCGCAGCCGGCGGGCGGACCGGAGGCGAGGACGGCTGGCACCATGCGCAGGTGGGCACCCCCTCCGCGCTGGCCGTCGTGGCCTGGATCAGCCTGGTGCTGTTGCTCGATGCCGACGGCTCGCTGTGGCTGCAGCGCGGACTCGGACTGCTCACGTGGCTGCTGCTCCTCACGGCGCTGTCGCGAATGCGGCCAACGGTGCGGGCCCAGACCGCGGTCGTGGTCGTGTTCGCCACCGCCGTCGAGTACACCTTCTCCCCGCTGCTGGAGGTCTACACCTATCGCTTCGACAACGTGCCGGCCTACGTCCCGCCCGGGCACGGGCTCGTCTACCTGGCCGCGCTGGGTCTCGGACACTCGAGCGTCGTGCGGGCGCACCTACGGGCCAGCACCGCAGCGGTGCTGGCCGTCGGGGGTGCCTGGGCTACGTACGGCGTCACGGTGTCCGACCGCCCGGACTGGCTGGGAATGTTTTGGTTCGGCTGCCTGGTCGGCTTCCTGTTCTGGGGACCGTCCCGCGAGCTGTACGTCGGCGCGTTCGTCGTGGTGTCCTACCTCGAGCTGGTCGGGACCGCGGTCGGCGCCTGGCAGTGGCAACCGCGTGACCCGACCGGTCTGGTGCCGATCGGAAACCCGCCGTCCGGCGCGGCAGGTGGCTATGGCTGGTTCGACCTGGCCGGGCTGCTGCTGGCCGGCCCTCTGCTGGCCCGCTGGGCGAGCTGGAGAGCCCCGTTCGGCAGTCCGCTCAAGGATCGCTGCGGGGATCGCGGCGCCGCGAGGCGAGATCGTGCAGGCTGCCCCCACTGTCGTCCGCGCCCGCGGGATCGGACCGCCCCCGCGGCTCGGGCCGCTCACCACGGCCGTCGTCGGGAAAGTGCCCGACGAAGGCCATCGCGGCATCGTGCAGCCGACCGTTGGTCGACAGCGCGCCTTGACCGAGCGGTCCAGGGCGCCCGTCCAGCCCGGAGAACCGCCCACCCGCCTCGGTGACCACCACCTCCAGCGCGGCCATGTCGTGCAGGGCGAGTGCCGGTTCGGCGGCGATGTCGACTGCACCCTCGGCGACGAGCATGTGGGACCAGAAGTCGCCGTACGCCCGGCTCCGCCAGCAGCGTCGGGTGAGTGCGACGACGGCGTCGAGGCGCCCTATGTCGTCCCAGCCACCGAGCGAGGAGTAGGAGAACGACGCGTCGGACACCTCGGTGACGTCGGACACCCGGCACGGCCTGGCGCCCAGCAGCGACTTGCCGGTCCAGGCCCCGCCGCCCTCCGAAGCCCACCAGCGACGGCTGAGCGCCGGTGCCGACACGCAGCCGACGACCACCTCGTCGTCCTGCATGAGGGCCACGAGGCTCGCCCAGACCGGCACGCCGCGGACGAAGTTGTGGGTGCCGTCGATGGGGTCGAGCACCCAGCGGCGCGGACCCCACCCGGTCACCCCGGCCTCCTCGCCCAGCACCGCGTCTCGCGGTCGGGCGCGAGACAGCATGCGGCGCATCGCCTCCTCGACGCTGCGGTCGGCGTCGGACACCAGCGTGGTGTCCGGCTTGGCCGACACGTGCAGATCGGCCGAGCGGAAACGGTCCATCGTCACCGAGTCGGCGTCGTCGGCGAGCAGGTGCGCCAGCCGAAGGTCGTCGAGGTGCGTACGGACCATGTCCGAGAGGCTAGCCGTCGCACGGTCTCTGGATCGGTGGGTGGCTGCCCTTCTCGGCACGTGGCGCCCTGGCGGGGTTGAGTGCTGCGCCGGTCGTGGCAGGCTCGGCGTCGTGGTGCCTGACACGGTCGGCGACCTGCCGCTGCACGCCCTTGCCGTCCACGGGGCGGTCGTCCTGGTTCCGTTGGCTGCCGTCCTCGGTCTGGTCTTCGCGGTCCCGCAGCTGCGCGGGTGGGCGCGGGTTCCGCTGCCGTTGCTGTCGGTTGCGGCTGCGGCCTCCACCTGGGTCGCGACACAGTCAGGCGAGGCGCTGATGCGAGCGGGAGGCCTGGGCGCCGCCGGGCTCGGTGGCCGGGTCGCCGAGATCGTCGAGCGGCACGAGGACCTCGGCAAGCAGCTGTTCCTCATGACCGTCGCGTACGCGGTGGTTGCGGTGGTCGCGGCTGCGGTCGCCGGGCGTACCGGGGGCGGCTCCCGAGTACCCATGAATGTGGTCACGGTGCTGCTGCTGATCGGTGCGGTCGCAGTCGGGGTGCAGACGTACCGGGTCGGCGACGCCGGTTCGGAGGCGGTCTGGAACCCCACCGGCAACGTGGAGTACTCGACCGACTAACGCCGGCACTCTCGGCAGGTGCTAGGCATCCGGCCCCCGCGCGTCACCGCGCTCGAGCTCACGGCTGGACAGCAGCCGCCGGAAGGAGTCGACCCGCTCTGGGTCGACCTGCTCGCGGGCGACCGCCAGGTCGAGTGCACACTCCGGGTCGGCCGCGGTGTGCCCGCAACCGCGCGGGCAGTCGCTGGTTGCGGCGGCGAGGTCGGGAAAGGCCCGGATGATTCGGCTGGGCTCGACGTGTGCCAGGCCGAACGAGCGGATCCCCGGCGTGTCCACGATCCAGCCACCCTCAGACAGCGGCAGCGCGACCGCCGAGGTCGAGGTGTGCCGACCTCGGCCCGTCACGGCGTTGACGACTCCGATGTGGCGTCGCGCGTCCGGCAGCAGCGCGTTGACCAGCGTCGACTTGCCCACCCCGCTGTGACCGACGAGCACACTGACCCGTCCGCGGAGCCGGGCCCGCAGCGGCTCGAGGTCGCCGCCGCGCGTCACCGCGACGGCGTCCACTCCGAGTGGTCGGTAGGCGGACAGCAGCACGTCCGGCGAGGCCAGGTCCACCTTGGTCAGACACAGCAGCGTGCCCATGCCGGCGTCGAGCGCTGCCACCAGGCACCGGTCGATGAGCCGCGGACGGGGTGGCGGGTCGGCCAGTGAGGTGACCACCACCAGCTGCTCGGCGTTTGCGACGATGACCCGCTCGACCGGGTCGTCGTCGTCGGAGGTACGGCGAAGCACGGTTCGGCGCTCCTCGACCTCGACGATGCGCGCCAGGCTGCCCTCGTCGCCGCTGCGATCACCCACAACGCGCACCCGGTCACCCACTACCACCGCGGTGCGACCGAGCGTGCGCGACTTCATCGCAGTCAGGGCGCGTCCCGCGCCGACGTCCTCGTTGCCCGCCGCGTGAACATCGGGCACCAGCAGCGTGAAGCGACCCCGGTCGACCGTCGTCACCAGCGCGGTGGTCGCGTTGTCGTACGAGGGGCGGTCCTTGGTGCGGGGCCGGGTGTGCCGACGGGGCCGGTCGTAGTGCGCGTCCTCGTCCCAGCGGCTCACCGGCGTACCAGCCCGGCCCAAGCGTCGGCGAACCGGGGGAACGTCTTGTCGGCGGTGCCGATGTCCTCCACCTCGACCCCGGGCACGGCCAGCCCGAGCACCGCGCCGGCGTGGGCCATCCGGTGGTCGCCGTAGGTGTGCCAGCGCCCGGCGTGCAGGGGGCGGGGGTCAATCCGAAGTCCGTCCGCCAGCTCGGTGACGGCTCCGCCCAAGCGGTTTATCTCGGTGGCGAGGGCGGCCAGCCGGTCGGTCTCGTGACCACGCAGGTGTGCGATGCCGCTCAGCTGCGACGGTCCGCTGGCCAGCGCGCAGAGCGCAGCCACCACAGGGGTGAGCTCGCCCACCTCGTGCAGGTCCAGGAAAACGCCGTTGATCGTGCCCGGACCGCAGCAGACGAGGTCCGCTCCGTCGCGCGTCACGCTGGCGCCGGACGCGACCAGGAGCCTGCGCAGCTCGTCACCGGCCTGCTCGGTCCGATCGGGCCAGCCGTTCACCCGTACCCGGCCGCCGCTCGCCAGCGCGGCGGCAAGGAAAGGTGCCGCCGTCGAGAGGTCCGGCTCGATCTCGACCGCCAGCGGCTCGATCGATCCCGGTTGCACCACCCAGCGGTTGGGCTCGGAGTCGTCCACGTCCACCCCGCGGCGGCGCAGCTCGGCCACCGTCATGGCGACGTGTGGCAGCGACGGCACCGGCTGGCCGTGGTGGCGCACATCGACCCCGTGGACGAAACGGGCCCCGGCAAGCAGCAGGCCGGAGACGAACTGGCTGGAGCCTGCAGCGTCGATGCCCACAACACCTCCCGGGGCACTGGGACTGCCGTGCACGGTGAACGGCAGGCCGTCCCCGCCTTCGACGTCGACGCCTGCCCCAAGTGCGCGAAGCGCGTCCAGCGTCTGCTGCATCGGGCGCTCTCGGGCGCGCGGGTCGCCGTCGAAGCGCACCGGGCCGTCGGCGAGCGCGGCCACCGGTGGCACGAAGCGCATCACGGTGCCGGCGAGCCCGCAGTCCACCTCGGCGGGCCCGCGCAGATGGCCGGGAGTGACGGTCCAGAGGTCGGGACCGGTGTCGATCGAGGTCCCGAGAGCGCGCAGGGCGGCGGCCATGAGCTCGGTGTCGCGAGCAAGCAGCGGCCTGTCGATGGTGGACGGACCGGAGGCGAGTGCGGCCAGTACGAGTGCCCGGTTGGTCAGCGACTTGCTGCCCGGGAGCGAAACCGTCGCGTCCAGCCGGTGGTCGCCGGCCGGGGCCGGCCACCACCGGTCGGGCACCGCGTTGTCAGTCGCTCTCGAGCTTGCGCTTCACCCGGCGGGCGGAGATCTCGACCCGCTCGCGCGCCGACGGCTCGAGGTCGACCGCGGCGATCATCAGGCCCCCCATCATCGAAACGTTCTTGAAGAACTGGATCTGCTGGGCGGCCTTGGCGTCGGGCTCGGTCTCCTTCCAGAACGCGTGCGCGGCCACGGTGGTGGGTGCCAGGCTGGCGGCGAGGGTGAGGGCGGACAGTCGCGGGAACCGGCCGGTGGCCAGCGCCAGCCCGGCCAGCACCTTGATCGCCCCGTCGACGCGGACCCAGCCCGCGGTGTCGGAGGGCAGTGGGATTGCCGGTGCCACCCTGGAGGCGATCACGGGGGCCACCTTATGGGTGACCGGGTGGGCTGTCGGCGCCATGGCCACCGCATTGCGGATCTCGTTGACCCCTCCGGCGACGAACATGGAGGCCAGCATCGGACGGGCAAGTGTGCGTACCAGACTCATGCACCCATTCTTACCGGTTCCGGCACGCTGGTGGCCATCCGCGGGTAGGCGGCGACGCGCGGGGGACGCACGATGAGACATTCCCCTGCTGCGACAACACGTCTGTCTCATCGCTGGTCCCCGCGGCGGCGCGTAGGTTTGCCTACGTGTGTGGGCGCTACGCGGCCAGTCGGCACATCGACCAGCTGGCCGAGGAGTTCGAGATCCGGCATGTCGACGTCCGCGAGACGCTGGAGCCCGACTACAACGTCGCACCGACCAAGCCGGTCCCGGCGGTGCTGACCCGGTCCCCACGCGGGCGGCGCGACGACCCGCCGGTCCGCCAGCTGGTGGCGCTGCGCTGGGGCTTGGTCCCGTCCTGGGCAAAGGAAGCCGCCATCGGCAACAAGCTGATCAACGCCCGGATGGAGACCGTCGCCGACAAGCCGGCCTTCCGCAAAGCGTTCGCCCGGCGCCGCTGCCTGCTCCCGGCCGACGGTTACTACGAGTGGTACGCAACCGAGCAGAAGACTGCCAGGGGCAGGCCGGTCAAGCAGCCGTACTTCATCCACCCGCGCGACGGCAGCCAGCTGGCCATGGCCGGGCTGTACGAGGTGTGGCGCGACAAGGCGCGCCAGGACGATGACCCGGAGGCGCTCCGCTGGACGTGCGCGGTGATCACCACCAGTGCGCCGGACGACCTCGGTCGCATCCACGACCGGATGCCGCTGCTCGTCGAGCCGGACCGGTGGAACGACTGGCTGGACCCCGCGCCGCGAACGACCGCCGAGCTGCTCGGCCTGCTGGTGCCGGCAGCGCCAGGCCGGCTGGAGGCCTATCCGGTGACCACCGAGGTGAACAAGGTGGACAACAACGGTCCTCAGCTGTTGAACCCGTTGCCGCTCGAGCAGGAGACCGCTCAGGCGATGCTCACCGAGGGGGCGGGCTGAGCGCTACCGGCAGAAGCTGTGTTGTCCCGACGGCCCAGGGTGATGCTCGGGTCGTGCGGCACCCAGCCAGCGGGGGGGCCGGCGCCAGTGCCGCGTGGGTGACGATGGTGCTCTCGCATGGGGCCGGCGGCGGTATCGACGCCCCGGACCTGGTCGCGGTCGCGGCCGGGCTGCCGGCGTACGGCGTCGATGTGGTGCTCGTCGAGCAGCCGTGGCGGGCAGCCGGACGCAGGCTCGCCCCGCGCCCGGACCGCCTCGATGCGGCGTTTGAAGCTGTCGTTGCGCACCTCGCTCCGGCGACACCGTTCGTGGTCGGTGGCCGCAGTGCGGGTGCCCGGGTCGCATGCCGCACCGGGGCTGGACTCGGTGCGGTCGGCGTGCTCGCCCTCGCGTTCCCGCTGCGGCCGCCAGGTCGCCCGCAGCAGGCGCGGACAGCCGAGCTCATCGCGGCCGGGCTGCCCACGCTGGTCGTTCAGGGCGCCCGTGACCCGTTCGGCTCCGCAGCCGACGTACGGGCCGCCATCGCCGCGCAACCACTGAGGGGACCAGATCCGGACATTCGCATCGTCGACGTGGCCGGCGCCGACCACGGCTTCGCCGTCCGGGTTCGCGACGGTGGGACCGCGGCACGTGACCACGCGCTGGGCGGTGCGCTGATGGATGTCCGCGCCTTCTTGGGGGAGGTGGCCGGGCCCAACCGAGCCGGGAACACCTGACCATGCCGCCCGGTTGCTCAAGGTGTGCTGATCACCATGGACACGACGTCCAGGACGGGTGCGGGCCGGCCGACGGTAGGCTGGCGGGCGATGACCGACACCACGCCGCCGCTGGGTGACACCCAGCCTCTGCCGGACGACCAGTCAGCGGTGGAACCGCCCGAGATCGGCGACGACCCGGACCGGGCGGATGCCAACGAGTCTCCCGAGGACCGGGCGGCGCGGTTCGAGCGGGATGCGCTGCCGTTCCTTGACCAGCTGTACTCCGCCGCGTTGCGGATGACCCGCAACCCCGCTGATGCTGACGACCTGGTGCAGGAGACCTACGTCAAGGCGTTCGCGTCGTTCCACCAGTTCCGCGTCGGCACGAACCTGAAGGCGTGGATGTACCGCATCCTCACCAACACTTATATCAACTCGTACCGCAAGCGGCAGCGACAGCCGCTGCAGCAGCCCACCGAGGAGCTGGAGGACTGGCAGCAGGCGGCCGCCGCCGCGCACACCGGCGCGGGGATGAAGTCGGCCGAGATGGAGGCGCTGGAGCATCTGCCGGACTCCGACGTCAAGGACGCGCTCGCGCTGCTGCCGGACGACTTCCGGTACGCGGTGTACCTTGCCGACGTCGAGGGCTTCGCGTACAAGGAGATCGCCGAGATCATGGGCACCCCGATCGGCACGGTGATGTCGCGCCTGCACCGCGGTCGACGCCAGCTCCGCGAGTTGCTGTCCGACTACGCCCACGAGCGCGGGATGGCGGTGCCGTCCGTGGCCGGCACCGGAGGCGACCCGGCATGAGCTGCGGTAACCCGCACGACAAGAACTGTGCCGAGGTGCTCGTCGAGCTGTACCGGTTCATCGACCAAGAGCTCGACGGCGCGTCCCGTGCCGAGATCCAGCACCACCTCGACGAGTGCGCTCCGTGCCTGAACCACCATGAGCTGGACATCCTGGTCCGGCGCCTGGTGGCTCGGTCCTGCACCGATCGCGCCCCCGAGCCGCTGCGCGACCGGGTGCTGCTCGACGTGCGCCGGATCGTGCAGGTGCAGGTCACCGAGACCCGGCCCGTGGACCCGTTGCCGTGGCAGGGTCCGCCCCGGACCCTCTGAGGGCAGGTCGTCAGGCGTCAGGTCATCAGGCGTTGGGTCGCTTGCCGTGGTTGGCCTTGTTCTTACGCCGCGCGCGCCGCTTGCGGCCGGTCTTCCCCATGCGGAACTCCTCTGTCAGCACTGCCCGGACGGCAGGACCAACCAGTGTCCCACGCCGCGCGGAGGCGGCCAGGCCCCGCCTCACCGCACGGTCCCCGGTGGTCTGTGAACGGTTCGGGTCTCGACGGGCAGGCTCAGTCAGCAGGTTCAGCGACTGCGACAGGCGCCGCATGCGCAGAGCAGGCCCACGGGACGTTGTCTTGCGGGAGTGGTTGACCAACCGGCTCACCCACGCAGCGCCTGACTGATCCGTGCTGCCTGCCGGGTGAGGTGGTGGCGTTCGGGCAGGTTGGGGGCGGACCGGGCGGCGTCGGCATACAACCGTGCCGCAGTCGGAAGGTCGCCCCCCTTCTCGAGGAGGTACGCCGTGGCGGCGGTGTGACGGGGCAGGCCGGGATCCACGGTGGCCAAGGCCGCGAGGCCGGCCGCGGGGCCGTCGGCCTCACCGATCGCGATGGCCCGGTTGAGCTGCACGATCGGGCTGCCGGTGAGTCGGAGCAGCTCGTCGTACCAGCCGGCGATCTGCACCCAGTCGGTCTCCTCGGCGCGCGGAGCGTCGGCGTGCAGGGCGGCAATAGCGGCCTGGGCCTGGTACTCGCCGAGTCGGTCGTGACCTAGCGCCAGTTGCAGAATCGCGACGCCCTCGGCGATGAGTGAGGTGTTCCAGCGGGAGCGGTCCTGCTCGGCCAGGGGGACCAGACTGCCGTCGTGCCGGGTCCGAGCCGGTCGCCGAGCGTGGTGCAGCAGCATCAACGCCAGCAGCCCCGCGGTCTCCTCGTGATCGGTCATCGACGCCAACTGCCGGGCGAGCCGGATCGCCTCGGCCGCCAGGTCGACGTCGCCGGTGTACCCCTCGTTGAAGACCAGGTAGAGCACCCGCAGCACTGTCGCCAGGTCGCCTGGCTCCTCGAACCGCACGTCACCGACCGTGCGTTTGGCCCGGCTGATCCGCTGCGCCATTGTCGCCTCCGGCACAAGGTAAGCCTGGGCGATCTGCCGGGTGGTCAAGCCACCGACGGCGCGCAGCGTGAGCGCCACAGCGGAGGCCGGGGTCAGCGACGGATGGGCGCAAAGGAAGAAGAGCTGCAACGTGTCGTCTGCGGTCTCGGTCGGTCCGGGCGGCGGCTCGGCCTCGACCCGCCGGTCCCGGTCACGACGGGAGGCCTCGGAGCGGTGGGCGTCGAGGAACTTGCGCCAGGCAACCGTGACCAGCCAGCCCTTGGGGTCGGTCGGCGGCCGGTCCGGCCAGGTCAGCGCGGCCTGGAGGAGTGCTTCCTGCACGGCGTCCTCGGCCGTCGCGAAGTCAACTCCGCGATGCACGAGGACGCCGATCACGGCGGGAGTGAGCTCCCTCAGCAACAGTTCGTCCATCACCGGATCTGGGCTGGCCGATCCAGTCACTCGGTGACCGTCGGCGGTGCGCTCAGGAACGGGCGCACCTCGAGCCATTCGTGGATCGGCTTGCCGCCGGCTCCGGGGGCTGCCGACAGCTCGCCAGCCAGGGCAAGCGCGCGCTCGTAGGTGTCGACGTCGATCACCATCCAGCCGGCGATGAGGTCCTTGGTCTCCGCGAAGGGCCCGTCGGTGACCGGTGGCCGGCCCTCCCCGTCGTAGCGGACGAAGGTGCCCTCGGGCGAGAGCGCCTGGCCGTCGACGTACTCACCGGTGCTCTCGAGCCGGGCGGCGAAGTCGGCCATGAACTGCAGGTGGTCGTCGACCTCCGCCGGGGTCCACTGGTCCATCGGGACGGCGTTGACGGCCTCGGGGGCTCCCCGGTAGTGCTTGAGAAGCAAGTACTTCGTCATGCTGGGCCTCCTCGGTGCGGTGCGGCCACGACGGCCGCATCTGGGCCTGGGACGGAGCCGCCAGGCCCGTCTCGACATCCTCGCCGCATCTTGTTCGAGAAGCTCCCCCCGGCACAGTCCGACCCACACCAGCGATCTTCAGTTCGCAAGCAGCCAGGCACCGTCCGGTGGACGAGCTCGGCAAAGCTCGAAGTCTTCATCGCCGTTGCGCAGGCAGAGGTCACGGCTTCGGCGTGGGCTGTCCGCGGCGATCGACAGGTCTGCGAACCGGTCGACACCCCGGGACCCTCGACGGCGTCGATGTTGGCTGGCGTGACGCCGGCGGCACGGGTGCGGGAGACTGCCTCGGTGGCTGCTGAGTACGCCCAGAGTGACCAGTTCCGTGGTGCCCGCATCCACCTGTGCGACCTCGCTGGCCTCGAGATCCGCGACTGCGAGGTCAACGGTCTGAAGATCGTCGACTGCTATGGGAGCGACGTTTACCTCGGCGGCGACTTCGAGCGTCTCGTCGTCAACGATGTCGACGTGACCGCCTATGTCGAGGCTGAGCTCGACCGGCAGCATCCCACGCGGGTGCTGGGGCGTGACGCGGCTTCGCCCGAAGACTACCGGGCTGCCTGGGATGCCATCGAGACGCTGTGGGGGGCAACGCTCGACCGCGCCGGGCTGTTGCCCGAGGTCAAGCTGCACGAGCAGGTCAACGGCGAGTATTCGTTTGTCGAGACCCAACGGCACCTGCTGTTCGCCGGCGATGCTTGGCTCGGCAATGCCGTGCTCGAGGAGGAAGCGCCGTACCATCCGTTGGGCTTGCCTGCCGGCGCAATGCCGCCCGACGCGGCGGCGAAGCTCGGGCTCACCCCCGAAGCCACCCCCACGCTCGGCGAGACACTCGCGCCGCGGCTCGCCCGCATGGCAACGATGCGGCGGGCCGTCGACGGGCTCACCGAGGCCGAGCTCGATCGGGTGTGCGGTCGCAAGCCGGCGGACCCGTATCCCGACCAGGAGTACGTCGTGCGCCGCTGCCTCAAGGTGGTGCTGAAGGAAGAGGCCGAGCATCACCGTTATGCGGTGCGCGACCTCACCGTGCTCGAGACCGGTGCCTGAGCCGAGTGAGGGAGCGCCACCCGGCCGCTCCCGCCTGACAGCACCGCGCCGGCTCGTTGATGTCGGCGCACACACACGCAACCCCAGCGGCTCCTTACCTGTACAACGGTTCGCCAAGCCGCTCACAGGTCTTGGCGACGCCCCCGAGCGCGCCCTGCAACGCCGAGTCTGCGGCTGGGTTGTCGGCAACCCTGTTGGCCGTCTCCCGCGCCGCCGCCACCAACGCTCCCAGCAGCGGCTCAGCTGCCGCCTCAGCCTGCTGGCGGGCCGCCTCTATGTCGTTCGCGAATGCGTCGTACACGCGCGCCGGGTAGGTGCCCTGTAGCTGGTCGGGGAAGTTCGTTTCGACCGCCGATCTGACGTCGGTACACGCGTCGACCATCACCGTCGGCGCGGCAGCCTCAGCGGCCCGCGACGCCAGCGAGTCCGCCGACGGTTCGTTGCCGCTGCAACCGGCCAGGATGGGCACAGCCGCTACCGCCACCACTACCAGTCGCTTCATCGCCATCCTCTCCTCGCCGCAAACACTACGCCGGGGCGGTTCGGGCAGATTGGCACACCGCCGCACCCGTGCCGGGGCGTTGCACGCCAGCGGCTCACCCGCCACCGGATCGGGATCCGGACTGCCAGGCCCTCTGTTGTGCGATTGCGTGCCGGAACGAGTACCGCTCAGCCGCGCCCGTACAACAACTCGCCCAGGGATGACAGCCGAGCTCCTAGCCGGGTAGCAAGAGCACCGGTCTGCTCACAGCGGTGTACCTGTTCCGCGTGGCGGCAGGAGTCGGTGCCCAACCCTCCGTTAACGAGATCGACCCCGGGGCCACCGTCGAGGCCGTCGTCGCCGCGGCCGCCGAGAATGATGTCGTCGCCGTTCTCGAGCACGTCGCCACTGTCGTCGGGGAAGAAGGTCGCCACGTCGTC
>Ga0136622_10000033_pt1 | contig 42570 bp, 41 predicted proteins | sample AntDrymUQ4482106_2_FD_104803 | JGI IMG/M metagenome (GOLD analysis project Ga0136622, IMG submission 104803) | Polar desert sand microbial communities from Dry Valleys, Antarctica - metaG UQ448 (21.06) | ecosystem: Environmental > Terrestrial > Soil > Desert | place: Antarctica: Dry Valley...
CCGTGAACAGCATGCAGTCGACCAGCACCGCGTCGGCCGGCTCCCGGGCCAGCTCCTGCGCGACGTCGCGGCCGATGGTCGAGCTGAAGCAGAGCTCCTCGATGAGCAGCTTCACCTCGGCTTCGAAGTCGTCGGGATCTTCCATCGCGTCCCAACCCTTGGGCTGAGTCAACGGGACGAAGCGGGCGCCCACATCCCGCACCGCTCGGCGATCGTGTCGTGTCCGATCATCCGGACGTCGTGACCACGCGTGATGAGCTCGCGCGTGATGCCCAAGGCCAGCACCCGGAGGTCGAGGATGACCTCGTCGATCACCGGGCCGATCACTGGTTACCCCGGGTGGACGCACTACGGCGCCAGCAAGGCGGCCCAGCTGGGCTTCCTGCGTACCGCGGCCATCGAGCTGGCGCCGAAGCACATCACGATCAACGCCGTCATGCCGGGCAACGTGGTTACCGAGGGTTTGGCCGAGATGGGCGAGAACTACCGCCGGGAGACGGAAGCGGCCATCCCCCAGCACCGGCTGGGCAGCGTCGAGGACATCGGCAACGCGGCGCTGTTCTTCGCCGCGAAGGAAGCCGGGTTCATCACCGGGCAGACGCTGGTCGTCGACGGTGGCCAGGTGCTGCCCGAGTCGCCGGCCGCGCTGGAGGGGTTCTAGTCGGCGTGACTGCACCGGGTGCCGGGATCGGTCCGGCCGGCGAGGCGACGCGGCGGCGGTTGCTGGATCAGATCACCCACGGTCAGCTGCGACCGGGTGAGCGGCTCGGCGCCGAGCGCGACCTCGCGCGCCGCCTCGGGGTGAGCCGGTCGACTGTCCTGCAGGCGCTGGGCGCCCTCGAGACCAGCGGGGTGGTGCGCCGCGTCCCGGGCCGCGGCGGCGGCACGTTCGTCCTCCGGCAGAAGGTAGAGCGCGACCTGTCCCGGGTGGTCGGTGTCCCCGCGTTGCTCCAGGCGCAGGGCATGACAGCGGGTTCACGGATCGTCAGCACAGCCTTGGTCGCCGCCGACGAGGAAACCGCTGCGGCGCTGGCCGTCGGCGTCGGCAGCTACCTGACCGATGTCGTACGCATCCGGCTCGCCGACGGTGCGCCGATCTCGCTGGAGCACGCGCGGCTGCCCGCGCAGCGGTTCCCCGGCCTGCTGGACCTCCCGTTGGGCAACTCGTTGTACGACCTGTTGCGCGAGCACTACGGCACGGTGCCCGGTGAGGCGGTCGAGCACATCGAGGTCGTGCCTGCCGGGGTGGACGAGGCGTCCATCCTCGAGGTGGAGCAAGGAGCCCCGCTGCTGTCCATCACCCGAACCACCAAGGACGGGCGGGGCCGGATCTTCGAGTTCTCGCACGACCTGTTCCGGGCCGACCGGACGGTCATGACCGTGCGTACCCCGGCGTCGCGGGCCAGCGACGAGACGGCCGGGAGCGGCCGGGTCCTGCAGATGCGCCCGCGGACCGCGGGCTGATCGTCACCGGTCTGTCGCAGTGAGGCACAGCAGCCCGTACGCCACTGCGTACCGATGCCCGACCGACCCGCCCACGTTGCCGCGGCCGACCGCGGTGCCGGCGGGGAGGGCACCGCCGACGGCCGCCAGTACCTCGTCATCACCGGCGGGCCCGCCGACGACCACGACTGCGCGCGGTACCTCGCCCAGCGTGCGCAGCGCCCGGGCGACGTTGCCCCCGATCAGGTCCACCTTCAGCCGCAGCCGCAGCGCCCGCCACTCCCCGGGCGCCATCGTTCGGTGGAACGGCAGCAGCCCTGCCGGTCCCCGCGCGATGAGCATGCCGACCGCGTCGGCGGGCACCGGACGCTCCAGGAAGGAGCGGGACCCGTCCTCACCCAGCAGCAGCTGCGGTGCCTCGACCCGGTGCGCCGGTCCGCGCTTGACCCACTCGGCGGCGGCCGCGCTTGCGCCGGTCAGGGCGGCGACCGAGAGCGTCAGCAGCTCGCCGGCGCCGGCTGCCACCACGGTCGACGTCGCCGACACCGCGTCGACCGTCCCCCCGCCAAGGTCGATGATCGTGGTGTCATCGCCGGCGCCCGGTGTGGACAGCCCGCCGGCGCGGGCCGCCGCGGACTCCGAGGACATCAGGTGAACGGGGATGGCGAGCCGATCGGCCAGCGCCGCGGACGGGTCAGCGCACGGCGCGTCAGCGCGCAACGCCGCCACGCCGACCGGCCGCGACACCGGCCCGCCCCGACGGGCCTGCACGGCCGCCCCGACAGCAGCCAGGTCGACGGTCCACAGATCGTCGACCGCGCACGGGATAGCCGATGGTGGCAGTGCGTAGCCTCGCGCGTGCCCGACGGGGCCGGCTGTTACCTGCTCGTGCCCGGTGAGGAAGTCCAGCCGGCCGTGGCCGTGGACGTCGATCCAGCCGCCGGAGTCCCGGGGGGTCCGGACTGGCGCACCACCCACGGCAACCACCGCGACGGTGGAGTCGTGCAGCAGAGGCGCTAGCCCCGCCGCGTCGTGGAGCTCGCCGTCGGACAGGCCGAGCTCTGCCACCAGCCGGAGCGGGTCGGGCAGCAACCGCAACGGCCGGCCGTCGCCGGCGACCTCGACCGCGACCCGATCGGCGTGCAGCACAGCGGTGGCGTCGACCTCGTCGACGACGGGGACGTCGACGTCCAGCCGGTTGGCAACCAGGACCCCCTCGTCGTCCTCGACCAGAACGGCGGCGAGTCGGCCGGTCGCCAGTACCCGGGCCAGGCCGGAAGCGGCCGTGGCGTACCCGGTGCCGGCCGGCACGACGACCACGACCCGCTCGTCGCCGCTCAGCGCAGCACCGAACCGCACCGGGATGCCGACCCCGACGCCATGACCACCCGCGGTGCCCGCACCGCTGCGCGCGAGCCACAGCCGTCCCGTGACGGCTGCCTCCTCGGGCAGGGTGCCGCTGGTCGACTGCACGGGTCGCAGCGGCGCGGCGACCGCCCACGCGGCCTGCACACACGACTGTCGCTCCAGCCGCCGTACGAGCGCCGCGGCCCCGTCCAGACTCTCGACCGACCCCTTCGTGCGACGGGTCGGTGCCCGTCCGGTGGCGACCACCTCCAGGCCGTCCGGAGTCAGCCGCCCGAGCACCACTTCGGTGGTGGAGTTGCCAACGTCGATACCCGCGCCGACCGGGCTGGTCACCTGAGCAGGCCGCGCCGGGCGTAGGCGTTGGCTGCCTCCCGCACCAGGGCGGCGCACAGGGGTGCTTGGTTCTCGTCGAGCCGGGTGGCGAGGGCGGCCAGCTCGCTGGCGGTGGAGCGGTGCGGGCGAAGCGCCTCGTACAGCGCCATCAGCTCGTCCTCCGGCACCGTCGCGAGCTCTGCGGCGCGGCGGAAGTTCGCTGCGAGCTGGGGGTTGCTGTGCCGCTCGGCCACCTTTGCCTGCGTCTCCAGCGTGTCCGGGTGGATCCGTACGTCATCAGTGTCGAGCTCGTCGCGGGCGAGCCGGTCGAGTGTCAGCTCTTCGGCGTCGCGACCGGAGAAGGCCCGGGTCATGGTGCGACCTCGATGTCCTCATTGTCGAGCGAGCGATCCACGCAGGCGCGCTCGAGCGCCACCAGGGCGATGACGCTGGTGTGGTACCTCGCCTCGATCGCCTCGTCGGTGTAAGGGTTGCGCACCGGCACCGGTGTCGCCCCCTTCGCGTGCCGGCCGGCGTTGGTGGCGAGCATCCGGTACAGCGTCGGAGTGATGACCGGCGCCATGCTGTACAGCTCGAGATTCGCCAGTGGCGGCAGGTCGCGGCGGTGGATCAATGCCGTCCCCTTGCCCTGTAGGCCGATGCCGATGCCCGACCCGGCCAACCGCGCCGCCGTCAACCCGACCAGGCCGAGGTCGAGGGTCCGGTTGACGCGCACGACCCGTGCCTGACAGCCCTCCTCCTCGAGGCCGGCGAGCAACTCGCGCAGCACCTCGACGACGGTGAGGCCCGATAGCGTGCGCCAGACGGAGCGACCGACGCCGGGGGAAAGCCCGATCACCACCTCTCGCGGGTCGCTGCCCTGCGCAGCTGGGCCGACCGACGTCAGGTCGTCGGTCACCCACCCTGCCTGGTCGGCCCGTAGATCCTCGACCCCGCGGGCCTGGCGGATGGCGTCGATCTCGGCCTGTCGGGCGGGGTCGGGCTCGTAACCGGTACCGGGCCCGGCGTAGTCGTTCGGGTCAGTGACCAGGCTGAGAAGGCGCATCTGCTCGTCGAAGATGGCGGCCGTCTGCAGATGGTCGCCGTGGACACGGGCGGTGAGCATGGCGAGCACGCGGGCCGCCCCTTCGTCGTACCCGCACTCCTGCAGCGCGCGCGCCACCTCCAGTGAGCCCAGCCCCGAGCTGCGGATCGCCTGCGCGGCCCCTAGCACGACCATCGGGTCGGGGTCACCGAGGTCCTTGGACCCGACCGCATCGACGGCCAGCTCGACGTGCTCGTCGGTGAAGTCGGCGAGGCCGAGCCAGCGGTAGACGTCTCGGCACGCTTCGGCCGCCCGTCGACGCACTGGGCCGATCGCGTCCGCCTCGGCGGTGCGCAGCCCACCGTCGACACCCCAGTCGCGCTGCATCGCGAGCCAGTCGTCGATGTCCTCCGCGTTCCACTGCGACGGACCGAACATGTTGTCGTACCGCTGGATGGAGCCGAAGCCGCTGCACACGTAGTCGCTGCCGCCGAGCAGGATCGGCAACGTGCGCGACGTACGCCGCACGTCGGACTCCGACATCAGTGCGTCGTTGCCGGTGCAGGCCTCGAGGTTGCGGGCCATCACCATGACGTTCTCGGCCATCATCTCGCGGACCCCCCGCGGGACGGCGCCGGCAACGCTGGCGCCGTCGATGCCACCGTTCTGCACGCCCTGCACGCCCATCTCGCGCGCCAGTGACACGCACCTGGACTCGAGGTAGAGCATCGAGCACTGCTCGGCGCCACCCATCAGCACCTCGGAGCCGGCCCCCGACGACACTCGCATCTTCACATCACGGCTGGCGTAGCCGGCAGCGAGGATGGCCTTGCTGTACGGCGTGTCATCCCCGTCGGTGAACACTGATTCAGTCCCGTAGAGACTCACCGTCTCGGCATACGACACCAGGCCCCGGATGCCCATCTCGAGCTCCATCGCTTCCTCGACCGAGCACTGGACGAGGATGCCGGGTGAACCGATGGCGGCTCCGATGGTGACAGCGACAGCGTTGGACGGCGCGTCCGCGAGCACGGGGACGGTTGTCTCGATCTCCCGGAAACCCCACGCCGCGGCGGTCGCGGCATCAGCGGCCAGCAGCAGGGGGTCGTCCAGCCGGTTGGTGACATGCGCCTGGTTGCTGGGCGTACGCCGAGCGCGCATCTTGGTCATGGCCATGGTCAGTTCGGCCGGACGCAGCAGTGCGACGACCCGCGCCAGCTTGGCCGGCGTTGTCCCGGCGACAATGCGTATCACCTCGGCGCGCCGCACGGACGGGTCGACGAACATCCGCGCCAGCTCCACGTTGTCGTGCGCCATCGCCTCCTCGGCCACGGAGAGGTCGATGCCGTGGGTGGCGATCATGGCGTCGAGGGTGTCGAAGTCGGCCACGCCGCGACCGTCCATCTCAATGATCCGCCCGGCATCGACGACCAACGAAGGCTCGGGGTCGTTCGGGCCCATCATGGCGACGAGGCCGAGCCCGACGTCCTCATGAGCGAAGCCGTCGAGGTTGACCCGCTGCTTGTCCATGAAACGAATGCGGCCGACCGGTCTGTCACTCACGCGCGCACCCTAGTACCGCAGCTGCAAGGGTCGCCCGTCTCCCCGACCCGACGGGCGGCCGCTGCCTCCCGCGAACCCGGACGCTCACGATGAAGCCGGTCAGCCTGTGGTCGCGTGGATCGTTTTTTCGACGTCGCCTCCGCAACGATCTCGGCGTACCCCGGCGACCGGGACCAGTTCGGGCAGCCCCTATCCCTTAGCCATAGAGCAGGTGGACCACGGCGACCGCGGTCACCAGCAGCGCCAGTACGCCGGTGAGCAGCCGTTCATCGAGACGAGGCTGCAGGCGGGCGCCGAGCAGGCTCCCGGCGAGACCACCGAGTCCAGTCACCATGCCTAGCCGCCAGTCCGGAGCTGCAGGGCGGGCGCCGAGGTCGATCGCCTCCAGCACCGTGTAGGCGGCCAAACCGGTGACCGACGTCGCAAGAGTTGCCAGCAGCGCCAGCGGGGCCACCTGACGCGGCCCCAGCGCCGTAACCACCACCAGGGCAGGGGCGAGCAACGAGCCACCACCAAAGCCCACCGCAGCGCCAATCAGGCTGGTCAGCGCGGACAACCCAGCCAGCCGCCCGAGGGCAGGAGCTGCCGCCGAGCGAGGTCGACTCCCGGCTCCGCGGGTTGTGGCCGGATGCCAGCACTGCCACGCCAGGGTAGCCGCGATCGGCAGCAGGGCCGTTGCTACCAGCACTCGGAAGACATCGGCGTCGGCCAGCACCGTGACCCGAAGCAGCGCCCCGCCAACAGCGGCTGGCACCGCAACCACCAGCACCGCAATGACCTCGCGGCGCACGAGCCGAGCCGTACGGCCCAATCGCGTCAGTCCGCCCGGAGTGGACACCACATTGAACAGCAGGTTGGTGGAACTGACCGCCGGCCCAGCCAGGCCAAGCAGGTTCGTCTGCGCCGGAAGTAGCAACACCGCTCCGGACACCCCCACCGGCGTACACAGCAGTGCCACCACCAACCCCGCACTGGCGGCGAGCAGCAGATCGCCCACCAGCGCACCCTGTCAGATTCGACACAGTCGCTCATCGGCCCGGACGGTGGCGATCCCCCGACGTCGGCCGGGCGCTGGACGGCTCAGATGTCAGGAACGACAGGCTAGGGCGAACATCAGCCCTGAGCCTGGACCCCCGGCTGGCACCGGGCTCCTCACAGTCGGGCAAGCAGGTCGTTCATGGCGGTGATCTCAGCCTGCTGGGTCTGGATGATGCCCTCGGCCAAGGCGATGGCATCGGGATAGGTGCCGCCTTCTGTCTCCTGCGCGGCCATGCCGATAGCGCCGCTGTGGTGTTCGGTCATCTGCTGCAGGAAGAGCCTGGACGCCTCGTCCGCGGGCGCGGCTTCCAGGTCACCCATGTCCTGCTCGGTCATCATCCCCTCCATGGAAGACATGTCGTCCATGGACTCCATGCCGGTGGTCGGCGGGACGTCTTCGTCCCATCCCTGGAGCCAGCCGGTCATGGTCTCGATCTCGGGGCCTTGCTCGGCTTTGATTCGCGCGGCCAGCTTCGCAACCTGCGGGTTCAAGCCGTCTTTGGCGAGGAGCAGGTCACTCATCTCGATGGCTTGGGCGTGGTGCGGGATCATGCCCTGGGCGAAGGCCACGTCGGTGTCATTGTGGCGGTCGTCGCTGCCCACCGCGGTGTCCTCGCCACCACATGCGGTCAGCAGCGCTGCGGTCACGAGTGCGATCAGTAGCAGAGGGATCGTACGGTTCATGAGGTGTCCTTCAGGTAGTGCGTGCACAAGGAGTGCGTCGCGGGCACCCCAGACATGACGAGCACGGCAAGCTCGCCCCCCAGCTACGTTCCACACCGACAGCTGGTGCGTGGCGCCGGTCTACACACCCACACACCGTACCCCCTCATGGTATGATGGCAAACCCGCATCAAGAATCTGCAGGGAGACGATCATGGTCGGCTATGCCAGCACAAAGGAAGAACAGCTCAAGCGGCTCCGCAGGATCGAAGGCCAGGTGCGGGGCCTGCAGCGGATGGTGGAGAAGGACGAGTACTGCATCGACGTGCTCACTCAGGTTTCAGCGGCAACCAAGGCGCTGCAGTCATTCTCTCTCGGGCTGCTCGACGAGCACATCGCGCATTGTGTTGTTGAGGCCGCGCAGGCCGGTGGCGACGAGGCTCAGGCCAAGGTCCGCGAGGCCCAGCAGGCGATCGCTCGCCTCGTCCGCTCCTGACTATCGCATACTTGACACAATACCCCAAGGGGGTATGGTGGTTGTGTGTGGCCGCGAACGTCGGGTGGCCTGTTAGTTCGGGAGGGCGAGATGAGCAACCACGTGCAGCAGCAGCCCCCGTCGGGGAGGACCACTCCGCCGGCCGATGAGGTCATCGAGTTCACGTGCCCGATGCACCCTGAGGTCCGCCAACTCGGCCCGGGTTCGTGCCCTATTTGCGGGATGGCCCTCGAACCCTTGGTGGTGACGGCGTCCTCCGGTCCCAGTCCCGAGCTCGCCGACATGAGTCGACGGTTCTGGATCGCCTTGGTCCTGTCGGTTCCGGTGGTCCTGCTGGAGATGGGCAGGGACCTGTCCTCGTCACTTGATGAGCTGATCGCCCCGTCCCCGGCGAAGTGGGCCCAGCTCGTGTTGGCGACCCCTGTGGTGCTGTGGGCAGGGTGGCCGTTCTTCACCCGCGGCTGGGCATCGATCCGCACCATGCAGCTCAACATGTTCACCCTGATCGCGATGGGGACAGGCGTGGCCTGGCTCTTCAGCGTTGTCGCCACGATCACACCTGACCTGTTCCCGGACAGCCTCCGTGGCATGGATGACACGGTCGATGTGTACTTCGAGCCAGCGGCGGTCATCACCGTCCTGGTCCTGCTGGGTCAGATCCTGGAGCTGAGGGCCCGCGAGCAGACCTCCGGCGCCATCAGAGCCCTTCTCGACCTCACTCCGAAGACCGCACGCCGCATCACCCCGGGCGGGATCGAGACCGAGGTTGTGCTCGATCAAGTCCAGATCGGTGATCTGCTCCGGGTCCGCCCCGGTGAGAAGGTGCCCGTCGACGGCATCGTCGACGAAGGCCGTTCGTCTCTGGATGAGTCGCTGGTCACCGGTGAGTCGATGCCCGTCACCAAGACCGCGGGCGACACGGTGATCGGTGGCACGCTCAACCAGACCGGTTCCTTGATCGTCCGCGCCGACAAGGTCGGTCGGGAAACGATGCTCGCGCGCATCGTGGCGATGGTGGCGGACGCGCAGCGCTCCCGCGCACCGATCCAACGCCTCGCCGACCGGGTCTCCGCCTGGTTCGTGCCGGCGGTGATTGCGATCGCCTTGGCGGGATTCGCTGTCTGGGCAAGTGTCGGGCCCGAGCCTCGCCTGGCACACGGCCTCGTGGTGGCTGTCGCGGTGCTGATCATCGCCTGCCCCTGCGCGCTCGGGCTGGCCACGCCCATGTCGATCATGGTGGGGGTGGGCCGAGGCGCCGGGCTCGGCGTGCTCATCAAGAACGCCGAGGCACTCGAACGGATGGAGAAGGTCGACACAATCGTGGTCGACAAGACCGGAACTCTCACCGTGGGACGTCCATCAGTCACGAGCATCGTGCCCGCCACCGGCTTCGACTCCGACGACATCTCGCGGCTGGCAGCCGGTGTGGAACGCGCGTCGGAACATCCCCTGGCTGATGCCATCGTTGCGGCGGCAGAGCAGGCAGGCCTCACGATCCCCGCGGTCACCGACTTCGACGCCCCCGTCGGCAGGGGAGCGATCGGTGTGGTGGAGGGCCGGCGCGTGGTTCTCGGGAGCCCGGGTTTCCTGCGTGAGCACGAGATGGACCCCGACTCACTCAGTACTGATGCCGATCGCCTACGGGGTGATGGTGCCACGGCGGTCTTCGTCGGTGTAGACGGAACCATCGCCGGGATCTTCGCTATCGCCGACCCGGTGAAGGGCACGACCGCCGATGCCCTGGCTGCCTTGCGGTCCGATGGTATCGAGGTGGTCATGCTGACCGGTGACAACCGGGTGACCGCCGAAGCTGTCGCAGGTCGGCTGGGCATCGATCGTGTCGAGGCCGAGGTGCTCCCTGATCGCAAGAGCGACATCGTCAGGCAGCTCCGTGAGGAGGGACGGGTGGTCGCAATGGCCGGGGACGGCGTCAATGACGCCCCCGCGCTCGCCGCTGCAGACGTCGGTCTCGCCATGGGCTCTGGCACAGATGTGGCCATCGAGAGTGCCGGCGTGACCCTGCTCAAGGGCGACCTCACCGGCATCGTCCGGGCCCGACAGCTCTCCAGGGCGACCATGGCCAACATCCGCCAGAACCTCGTGTTCGCCTTCATGTACAACGTTGCCGGCATACCGGTCGCCGCCGGAGTCTTGTACCCGGCCTTCGGCCTGCTCCTCTCACCCATGATCGCGGCCGCCGCGATGGCCCTGTCGTCGGTCAGCGTCATCGGCAACGCCCTGCGACTACGCGCTCAACATCTCTGACTCGTCGCCTGCTGTCGACGTGCTAGCGATGACGGGATCCAGCAACGGCTGTACTGTCCACCCGTGTTTACGCTCGACAAACATTTTGGACGCCATGACTCGGGCGGCCGGTCGCTTCGACCCCACCCGGTTCCGCATCCTCTTGCTGTCGACTGGCGGAGGGGCTGCGGACTGGGCGTCACGAAACACGAAGGGCACCAGGTCCGCTACGAGTTGGCTCAACTACAGCTCGCTCATCCATTGGGTGACTTCCTCGATCTCGTACTCGCTGCCGATCAGACGACTGATGCAGCTTCGACGCCGGAACAGCCGGTGACCCGGTGGTGACCATCACGCCCGGCACCGAGCCGACGCGAACGGCCCTGCGCCGCCGAGCCCAACTGCTGGCCTGGGCGACCGTTGGCTTCAACGCGTTGGAGGCGGTGGCCGCTATCAGTGCCGGTGTCGCTGCAGGCTCCGTGGCCCTGGTGTCGTTCGGGCTCGACTCGTGTGTCGAGGTGTTGTCGGCGCTTGCGGTGTCGTGGCAGTTCGCCGGTAGAGGTGTGCGCTCGGAGGAGCGTGAGGCGCGGACACTACGGTTCGTGGCGCTCGCCTTCTTCGCCCTCGCCGTCTACGTCGCCATGGAGAGCGCCCGCTCCCTGTTGAGTGAGGTACGGCCCGAGAGCAGCGTGCTGGGCGTCGTCATCGCGGTCGTTTCGCTGATCGTGATGCCTGTGCTCAGTCTGGCGAAGCGACGTACGGGACTTGCGCTCGGTTCGGCCTCGGTGGTGGCCGACTCGACGCAGACCTTGCTCTGCACGTACCTGTCGGGTGTCCTGCTGGCCGGGCTTTTGTTGAACTCCCTGTTCGGCTGGTGGTGGGCCGACCCGTTGGCAGGACTTGTGATCGCCGCTGTCGCGGTCCGCGAGGGCATCGAGGCGTGGCGCGGCCAGGATGACTGCTGCTGAGCGCTTCAAGGGCACAACCTGGTTCGCCGCACCGCCGACGAGCTTGACGTCACCGCCGCGACGCCACCGCCGCGACGCTGCTCAGCAGCCCTCGTAAGCAGGGCAACAAACCAGAGCGAAGTGGTGGTCAGCCGCCGACGTGGATGCCGGGTCGGCGGGCGGGGTCGGGTTCGGCTTCGCGGAGCACCTCGCGGGTGACAGGTGCGGTGTCGCCGGTCCCGAGGAGCAGGTACTTGATGACGTGTGCGAGCGGGTTGCCTTCGGACCAGGCGAAGTAGCACTGTCCGCGCAGCTCGGTGACATCGCGCAGGTGTAGCAGGATCGCGGCGAGTGTGTTCGGTACCGCGGGGCTCTCGACGCGGAGCACCTTGTAGCCATCGACGTCGACGCCGTGCACAATGAGCTCGGTGGCGAAGTCCGAGGGGTCGGCCACATCGACCTCGAGGAAGACGATGGGCACCTCGTCGGGGATGGGGTTGACGGCGCGCTGCTCATGTTCCTTGTCCCGGTACTCGGCCGCATCGCCGGCCTGGCGCTTGTTGGCGATGATGTGCAGCTCGCCACCGCGAGCGGCCTGCTCGATGAACTCCGCAGCGGCATCGTCGAACTCGACGTAGTCGGCACGCAGTTCGGTGGTGCGGGAGACGCGCGAGACGAGCGAGATCACGATGATGCCCAGGATGAACCCGGCGGAGATGAGAAGCCCGTCGGGTTGCTCGATGATGTTCGCGGTCAACGCGTAACAGAAGATCAGCGTCACCAGCCCGAAACCGAATGAGGCGCCAGAGCGTCGAGCCCGGCGGGAGACAACGGTCACCGCGAACGAGGCGGACACCATCATCGCCAGGATGCCAGTCGCGTAGGCACCAGCTTGTGAGTCCACATCGGCCTCGAACGCGATGGTGAGGATGATGGTGATGGTCGTGTAAACCAGCACCACCGGCCGCACGGCGCGGCCCCATTCCGGGGTCATGCCATACCCGGGGAGATAGCGGGGCACGATGTTGATGAGGCCGGCCATCGCGGAGGCGCCGGCGAACCAGAGGATCAAGATCGAGCTGATGTCGTACGCCGTGCCGAAGCCGTCGCCCAGGTACTCGTGGGCGACGTAGGCCAAGGCACGGCCGTTGGCCTCACCGCCGGACTCGAACTGCTCGGACGGGATCAGCACGGTGGTGACGAACGTGGTGGTGAGCAGGTACACGCTCATGATCACGGCGGCCACAGTCAAAAACCTGCGGGTGTTGGCCACGCGATGCTGGATCCGTTCCTGCTCGTTGCGACCCGATGACTCGACCAGGGGCATCATGCTGACTCCGGTCTCGAATCCGGACAGTCCCAGCACGAGAAGTGGGAACGCCAGCACGGTCGTGCTCACCAGTGATCCCAGGTCCCCGGTCGCGGTCAGCGAGTCCTGCCACCGGCTCAACACGCCGGGCTCACTGACAGACTCAACCAAGCCGACACCCACGACGACAGCGTTCAGCAGCAAGAACGCTGCAACCAGCGGGATCGCGATGCGTACCGCCTCGCTGAACCCGGCTAGGAACACACCTCCGAGCAGAGCCAGCAGACCGATGGTCAGCAGCACCTCCTGGTCACGCAACACAGCGGGCGCGTATGGGTTCTCCACGAAGTGCGCGGTGGCATCGGCCGCCGACAAGGTGATGGTGATGATCCACGAGGTGGCGACGAACCCGAGCAGGCAGAGCACGAACAGCTTGCCCTGCCATAATGGAAGCAGCTTCTCGAGCATGGCCACCGAGCCCTGGCCGTACGGGCTCTCGGCTGCCACCCGTCGATACATCGGCAGCATCCCGCACAGGGTGAGCACCACAATCAACAAGGTGGCCACCGGGGACAAGGCGCCTGCGGCCAGTGCCGCTATGCCGGGCAGGTAACTCAGACTGGAGAAGTAGTCCACACCGGTCAGGCACATCACCTTCCACCAAGCGTGCTGCTCCGACGTCGACTCCCGTGCCGCCGGCCCAGCGGCAACATGCACCTGATGTGCCAACAACCACCGTGTGAGCGGCCGCGAACCGGGGACCGGAGCCCGCTCGCCGCGGTCCGGATCTTGGGCTGAACTCATCTCGTGCACTCCAATGTGCGGTCAGCACCCAGGTTGACCACCGCCGGCACCGTACCCCCTGCCACTGGCAAACCAGGCCAGTGACACCCGACGATCACCAGCGGGCCAGTGGCCTGGCAGGAGGCGATCACGGGGCTGGGCACCAACGGGGCAGGGTTCCGCAACGCCGACTCTGCGCACCCCCTCGAGCACCTCAACCCGGTGGGCAACCTGCTGCAGATCCTCCAGTTCCTGACGCTGTCGGCGTCGACTTGTGGCTAGGCATCATGACCGCGAATCTGGGCACTTCCGTCGACGGCCATCGCTCGTCCGCACCGCACCTAGGAGTCGCTGTGACCGTACACACCCCCCAGCCACTGTCCACACCGCAGTCCGGGTACGCCACGGTCAACGGACTGCGCATGTACTACGAGCTCCACGGTTCGGGCGGGACACCGCTGCTTCTGTTGCACGGTGGGCTGTTCAACATCGACCTGCAGTTCGGTGAGCTGCTCCCGAGCCTGGCCGCGACTCGCCAGGTCATCGCCGCCGACTTCCAGGGGCACGGACACCAACGACATAGACCGACCGCTGACCTGTGCCAACCTGGCCTCCGACGTCGTCGGCCTGCTGCAGTACCTGGACGTGCCGCAGGCGGACGTCTTCGGCTTCAGTGTCGGCGGCGGTGTTGCTCTGCACCTCGCGATTCGGCATCCCGAGCTGGTCCGCAAGGTGATCGTCTCCTCCGTGTCCTTCCATCCGGTCGGAGACCGGCCGGAGAACTCCGAGGCGGTGGGACAGATGACGGTCGACATGATCGCCGGCACCCCCATGGAGCAGGACTACCTCGTAAAGTCGCCACACCCCGACCTGCTGCAGACCCTGCTCGACAGGCTCGGCACCTTCGATCACGGCTTCACCGGCTGGTCCGACGACGACGTCCGAGGCATCGCCGCGCCAACCCTGATCACCTGCGGCGACTGCGACGCCGTCAAACTCGAACATGCCGTGCGGTTCCTGCAGGTGCGCGGCGGCGACGTCAACGGCGATTTCGTCGGAGTGCCTGCATCGCGGCTAGCGGTGTTCCCCGGCACCACCCACTTCTACGGTCTCGCCAGCACCGACCTGGTACGCGACGTCGTACTGACCTTCTTGGATGACCCGATGCCCGACGCCTGAGACCACGACCCGCCACGACCAGTCCCCCCTGCCCGCAATCGTCAGGTCACCGGGTGCGTCAACGATGGGAGAGCCGAGGTGCCGGGTTGGTCAGAGCATCCGCGCCAGGTGCCGGTGCCGGCGTACGACGGTGTGCTTGAGCACCAACCCGGCGTGCAGCGCGATCACGCCGAGGAGCAGCACCTGCGCCGTCACGTGCACCGGAAGCCAGTCATTGCTGCCGACGACAAGCAGCAGCCCGGTCCCGGGCACAACGAAGAGCAGCGTGAGCAGGACCTTCTCCAGCAGGGACTGCAGTCGTCGCTCTCCGGGGCCTAGGTAGTCGGCCCAGGGTGGCAGGGGCGTGCGGGCCCGCCACAGGACCCGGAATAGGCCGAGGAGCATGATCGACAACCCCAGCACCACGTGGAGCTCGGGTCCGGAGAGGCCGCCGGCCAGCAGATCACCGGAGGGCACGTCGGAGAGCGCAGCGGCCACCCGATTGTCCTCGCTAGCGTCGAGCTCGTCCCTTAGCCGGTCGATCTTGTTCTCGAACGCCTGCTCCACGGCTTCGCCCTGGATCTCCGCCTGCTCCTCGCCGAGCTCCTCCAGCCGGTCGATGCGCTCGTCCGCACGCCTCAGCGCGGCATCGTCGGCGTCCATGGTCCAGCCGATGGCGAACTGCCCGGCGATTATCGCCACGGTGAGCCAGTGCAGGAACTTGGTGACCACCCCGTACCCGTGATCGCCGTTGCGCAGACGCATCAGCTGCTCCCGTCGCCGTACGAAGCCGTGAACCGGCAACGAACACCACACTCCAACATGGACACCGACCTAGGACGTGCCTGCCCACAGGCTGACAGGCCGCGCTGACAAGGGGTCAGGATGGCGGCATGAACCGGGTCGCCAGTGTCGAGCGGGTGCTGCGGCGCCGGTTGGCGACGCAGCGGTTGACCGCGGCGCCGCTGCCCGACGCGGCTGAGGCAGTGCGGTTGCTCACGTGTGTGCAGAGCCAGGAGCGCGACCACGCATTGTTCTCGCTCGGCCTGCGCAGCCGCAGCGATACATACGGCGCGGTGCGCGCCGAGCTCGATCGCGGAGCCTTCGTCCGCACCCACATCCTGCGTCCCACGTGGCACTTCGTCGCGCCCGCGGACCTGCGCTGGATCCAGGCGCTGACCGGGCCGCGGGTGCTGTCGTCGATGGCGGCTCGGCATCGCCAGCTCGAGCTCGACGACGACCGGGTGGTCGGGCGTGCCCTCGATGCCCTCGCCGCCCTGCTGGCTGGTCGTACATTCCGCACCAGGGCCGAGATCGGCGTGGAGTTCGCCGCCCGCCCGGGTCTGCCCAAGGCTGGCGAGCAGCTCGGTCACCTGCTAATGGTCGCCGAGCTCCGAGGCCTGATCTGCTCCGGACCCACCAGGGGTGTCCACCACTCGTACGCGCTGGTGGAGGAGGTCGTCGACCCGACACCGCCGCGCACTCGCGAGGAGGCCGTGGTCGAGCTGGCTCGGCGGTTCTTCGCCGGTCACGGGCCGGCGGCGGTCAAGGACTTCACCCGCTGGTCCGGACTCACCGCCGCCGACACTAACGCCGCGCTGGCGCAGCTCGGCGACCAGCTCGAGGCGGCCGAGGTGGACGGCGTCAAGCTGTGGTTCGACCCTGCCCGGTCGAGCCGGGCCACCGGCAGCCGGCGCGCCTTTCTGTTCCCCGCCTACGACGAGGCGGTCCTGACCTACCCGGGCCTGGGCTTCCCGGCCGCCGAGGGCCACCCGCACGACGCGTACCGGGATGCCTTCTGGGCGCTGGTCGTACTGGACGCGGTCAACGTGGGACTGTGGAAGCGGACGGTTCGCGGCGCCACCGTGAGCGTCGACGTGCGGCTGGCAGCCTCGCTCGGCAGCGACGCCCGCCGAAGGGTGCGCGCCGGCGCCGAGCGGCTCGCCGCATTCCTCGAACGGGACCTGGACTACTTGGAGGGCAGCTTGGCGGCCTTTCGCAGCGGTAGCCAGGTCGCCGGTGACTAGCCGCGGATGAGGCAGAACGGGTGTCCCACCGGATCGAGGTAGACCCGGAAGCCCCCGTCCTTCGAGGGCTGATGCGGGTGGACCCGCGCACCGGCGGCCCGCACCGCGGGCTCAGCCGCGTCGATGTCGGGCACCGACAGGTCCAGGTGGCCCTGCTGCGGGTGGGCGCCGCCTGGCCAGGTGGGCTCGACCCAGTCATCGATCCGCTGAAAGGCCAGCGTCGTACGGCCGTCGGGGTTCTCGGGGGTGACCCCACCACCCGGCGGAGCGAGCGTGGTGAACTCCTTGTCCGACCCCTCTTCGACGCCCCAGCCGAGGATGTCCGCGTAGAACCTGCCGAGTGCCAGGGCGTCGGGACAATCGAGGACGACAAGGTCGAGCTTGGGCAGTCGGGTCACCTGGTTCATGTGGTCACCGTAGACGGCTCTGCCGACCACCGTGCCGGTGTGTGGCCCGTCGATGCGCCGATGCGCTGTCGATGCGCAGCGCTCTACGATCGCGACGTGGCGCTTGGCGACCCACCATGCGTTTCCCGGGCGGCTAACACGAGCGCCGTGACGTGCGCAGCGAGATGATCACTTGACAGCCCAGCACGAGCCGACGTCATGGGTCCTGCACGTCGACATGGATCAGTTTCTCGCGGCGGTCGAGATCCTGCGTCATCCAGAGCTCGCGGGTCTGCCGGTCGTCGTCGGTGGGCGCGGCGATCCGACCGAGCGAGCGGTCGTCTCGACGGCCTCCTACGAGGCTCGCCGCTTCGGCATTCGGTCCGGTATGCCGCTCAAGACCGCCGTCCGTCGGTGCCCCGAGGCGGTCTTCCTACCGGTCGACCTCCCCGTCTACGAGGCGGCCTCGGCGCAGGTCATGGACACCCTGCGGGCCTTCCCCGGCACCGTCGTGCAGCTGCTCGGCTGGGACGAGGCGTTCGTCGGCATCGACAGCGACGACCCTGAGCCCACCGCCCGTGCGCTGCAGGCCGCCGTGCTCGAGGTGACCGGGTTGCACTGCTCGATCGGCATCGGCGACACGTTGGTGCGCGCCAAGATTGCCACCGAGTTCGGTAAGCCCCGTGGGGTCTACCGGCTCACGCGGCACAACTGGATGGACGTGATGGGTGACCGCCCGACCACGGCGCTGTGGGGGGTCGGCACCCGCGTCGCAGCGCGGTTGGCCGGGCTCGGGATCCGCACCGTACGCGAGCTGGCCCAAGCACCCGACGAGCCGCTCATCGCGGAGTTCGGCCCCAACACCGGCCCGCACTTCGGCCGGTTGGGCCGCGGGGCGGGCAGCGCCACGGTCGACGACACGCCGTGGGTCGCACGCGCGCACGGCCACGAGACGACCTACCAGCGCAACCTCAGCACAGCTGAGGAGATCGGGCAGGCGCTGCGCGTGCTGGCCGACCAGGTGGTGGCGGACCTGCGGCGGGAGGGCCGGGCCGCTGCGCGCATTCACCTCAAGGTGCGCTTCGCGCCCTTCTTCACGGTGACGCGGATCCGCAAGCTGCCCGAGCCGACGTACGACCCTGTCGTGATCACCCAGATCGCTCTGGAGCTGCTGCACAAGCTGGCCGACGACCGCCCGATCCGGCTGCTCGGCGTGCGGGCGGAGATGGTGCCACCTGAGGGTGGCTACGACCCCCCTCGAACCCACGGACGCCGCGGCGGGACCCTAGCTGCGGACCACATTCGTCGCGCGGGACGGACTCACTCGGGGTCTGACCCGTCTCCGGCAGGGAGCGAGATTCACGATCGGTCAAGTCGGCGGCGTGATGGGCATCGCGGTCCAGGCAGCGGACAGACTCGTACGTGACAGGGGTTGTGTCGTTCCGCAATCCAGGTCGTTAGCCGGGATGAGCTCATGCCAGAACTGTGGGTGCTGCTCGCAATGGAGCACCGCGGTCACTCGACCTCGGACGGGCTCGTGCGCGTGGGTGGCGGTGACCTGGACGTAGCGGTGGCCGGAGTCCTCGCCGCGCCAGGCGGCCACGATGGGGTCGGACAAGATGTTCGCCCAGGCGACGAGTTCGGAGGGGTTGTCGACGGTGGCGGTGACGTCACCGACGATGTCGAGCTCTCGACTGATACGCAGCAGGACAGAGAGCTCGCGTGCTTGGTGTGTTGGGTACATGACCAGGATCTCACTTCGGTTGCATAGGGCCTGGCCGCCCACGTTCGGGGCGGCCAGGCTCAACCAGTCGGGATGCATGCCGGTGACCGGGTTGTGCTAGCTGCTGATCTCCTTGTGTGTGGATCCGCCGGTCACCTCGACCTTGCGTGGTTTGGCTTTCTCCGCGATGGGGATCGTGATGGTCAGCACCCCGGAGTCGTAGTCGGCGGTCAGATGTTCGGCGTCGAGGGACTCGCCGAGGAAGACCTGGCGGCTGAAGACGCCGTGGGGGCGTTCGGCGACCACGCGCTCGGCGCTGTCGGCGCGCGGCGGCCGGCGCTCAGCATGCACGGTGAGCACGTTCTGCTCCACCGTCAGGTCGATGGACTCGGTCGCCACTCCGGGCAGGTCGAGATGGATGACGAACGAGCTGCCCTCCCGGTAGGCGTCCATCGGCATCACCGCCGGGCGGGTGCGGGTGCCGAGCATCGCCTCGGTGAGCCGGTCCAGGTCGCGGAACGGGTCGGTGCGCATCAGCATGAGTGACTCCTCCTCCTGCGCCGGCCCCGGTCGGGTGGTTTGCGGCCTGCCGTCCCGAGGCAGGATGTGTAGTGACTGTCATAGATTCTCCAGTCGTGTGGGAGCATGTCAAGTGGCTTCGACGATATAGATCGTGAATCGGGAGGTGTCGACGATGACGAGGATGAACGGGATAGAGCGGGCGGCGTTCGCGATTCTGGGGTTGCCCACCGACGCCACAAGGAGCGAGATCGCACAGGCCTATCGGCGGCTGGCTCGGGCCACGCACCCGGACCTGTGCGGTGATGTTGACGCTGGGGAGCGGTTCGCCGCGATCAGCGCCGCCTACCAGCAGGCGATCACGACCGCGCCCGGGGCGCCGGTCGCTGACCCTGTTCGGGATGTCTCGCCCGGCCCGGGGCGGTCGTGGCGAGGCGGGACACCAAGCGTTGCTGGTGCGGAGGTGGTTGCCGGGCCTGTGCATGTCACCCCCTTGCCGCCCCCGCCGTCGCCGCCCGACCGGAGGCACTGACCATGGACCTCGGTCGCGATCGGGCGCTGTACGGGATGTCGGTCACCGCCGAGTTGACCGGCGTCAACCCACAGATGCTGCGGGTCTACGAAGCCAAGGGCCTGCTCGAGCCGTACCGCAGCGACGGAGGCACCCGGCGCTACAGCGACCACGACCTCGAACGCATCGATCAGATCACCACCCTGCTCGCGGCCGGTCTCAACCTGGCCGGGATCGATCACGTCCTGCGACTGCAGGCCGAAACCCGCCACCTGCAAGCCGAGGTCAACCAACTCCGTGCCCGCGACCGCCGCGGTCGCGCCAAGACCAGGACGAAGACCCGGGAGGAATAGCGCAGGAACAGCGCTGCCTGCCCGCTACGGCGAACATCAAACAGACGCGATCATCGCCGGGGAGAGTCGCCGTGAACAACAGACCGATGCTTGTCGCCGGCACTGTGGATCAAGGTCGCCGTGTGCTGCTGGAAATGGCGGCACGCCCGGCCTCGAGACGGGCGACCGGGATCCGGAACGGCGAGCACGACACGTAGTCGAGTCCCGCGTCGTGAAAGAAGTGAACGCTGTCGGGGTCGCCGCCGTGCTCTCCACAGACACCGATCTTCAGGTCGGGCTTGGCGTCGCGGGCCTCCGCCACGGAAATCCTGACGAGCCGGCCGACACCTTCCTGATCGATCGACTCGAACGGGCTGACGCCGAAGATGCCGAGGTCGAGGTAACGCGAGAAGAATGAGGCTTCGACATCGTCGCGGCTGAAGCCCCAGCCCATCTGGGTGAGGTCGTTGGTGCCGAACGAGAAGAAGTCGGCCGCCGCCGCGATCTGTCCAGAGGTGAGCGCCGCCCGCGGGATCTCGATCATCGTGCCGACGAGTGCCTCGACGCCCACCTCCGCGAGGATGCGTAACGCCTCCTCACGGACGACCTCCAGTTCCTGCACCGCGCCGACCAGCGGAACCATCACCTCCGGCCTGGGATCGAGACCGTCCTCGCTGAGCGTCTTGGCGGCCTCGGCGAGCGCCCGGACCTGCATGCCGAAGAGCCCGGGGATCAACAGCCCGAGGCGGACGCCGCGCAGGCCGATCATGGGGTTGCTCTCGTGCAGCCGCTGGACGGCGTCGAGCAGAGCGAGACGCTTGGGGTCGACCGTCTTCTCTGTCGCCTCGGCGACCGCGACCTCGACGGACAGCTCGATCAGGTCGGGAAGGAACTCGTGCAGCGGGGGGTCGAGCAGGCGGACCGTGACGGGCAGCCCGTCCATCGCGCGCAGGAGGCCGACGAAGTCCTCGCGTTGCAGCGGCAGCAGCGCGTCGAGGGCGACTCCCTGCTCCTGCGGCCCGTCCGCGAGCACCAGGTCCTCGACGAGCTGGCGTCGCTCGCCCAGGAACATGTGCTCGGTTCGGCACAGGCCGATTCCGCCGGCGCCGTACTGGCGGGCGCGCTCGGCATCCTCGGCGTTGTCGGCGTTCGCCCGCACCCCTAGGCGCCGCGCCTCGTCGGCGTGCCGGACCAGCCGGTGCACCGCTTGCACCAGGTCGTCGCCGTCCTCGGGGGCGAGCTCGCCCTCGAAGTACTGCACCACGGGGCTCGGGCTGACTGGGACGGCGCCGATGTAGACGGCGCCGCTGGTGCCGTCGATCGACAGCACATCGCCCTCCCGAACCACGGTGCCGTCTGCGGAGGTGATCGTGCGCGCGTCGACGTCGACATTGAGATCCTCGGCCCCGCACACGCAGGTCTTGCCCATGCCACGCGCTACCACGGCGGCGTGGCTGGTCTTGCCACCACGGCTGGTGAGCACGCCGTCCGCAGCGATCATCCCGGCGAGGTCGTCCGGGTTGGTCTCCCGTCGGACCAGCAGGACGTCCCCCCCGCGGGCTGCCGATGCCACGGCCGCCGCGCTGTCGAAGACGACCTTGCCGACGGCTGCACCCGGCGACGCGCCCATCCCCGTTGTCAGCAGCGAGCGGCTGCCGTCGTCGGTCGAGGCGAACGCCGGGAACATCAGCCGGGCCAGTTGCACGCCGGTGACCCGGCCAAGGGCCTCGTCGAGGTCGATCAGGCCCTCGTCGACGAGTTGGGTCGCGATGCGGAAGGCGGCGCCGGCGGTGCGCTTGCCGACGCGGGTCTGCAGCATCCACAGCGTGCCGCCCTCAATGGTGAACTCGATGTCGCAGAGGTCGCGGTAGTGCTCCTCCAGCGTTTGCATCATGCGCAGAAGTTCGGTGTACGAGACCTCGTCCAGATCCTGCAGGTCGGCCAGCGGCACTGTGTTGCGGATGCCGGCGACGACGTCTTCGCCTTGGGCGTCTTGCAGGTAGTCCCCGTACACCCCCTGCGCGCCGGAGCCGGGGTCGCGCGTGAACGCGACCCCGGTGCCGGAGTCCACCCCGAGGTTGCCAAAGACCATTGAGCAGACGCTGACCGCGGTGCCCAGGTCGGCTGGGATCCGCTCCTGGCGGCGGTAGAGCCGGGCCCGCTCGCCGTTCCATGAGTCGAAGACGGCCCGCGTCGCCAGCTCGAGCTGCACGCGCGGGTCCTGCGGGAAGGGCTCGCCGGTGTGATCGTGGACGAGCTGCTTGAACTTGTCGACGAGCGCGCGCAGCTGAGTCTCGTCGAGCCCAGTGTCGCTGTCCGCACCTTGGGTGTCCTTGACCTGCGCGAGGGCATGCTCGAAGCCCTCGACGCCGAGGACGGTCTTGCCGTACATCTGTATCAGCCGCCGGTAGGAGTCCCAGGCGAAGCGCTCGCTGCCGGCCTGCTTGGCCAGTCCTTGCACGCTCTCGTCGTTGAGCCCGATGTTCAAGACTGTGTCCATCATCCCGGGCATGGAGAACTTTGCGCCGGACCGGACGCTGACCAGCAGCGGGTCGCTGGGATCCCCGAGCGCCTTGCCCATGCGCTGCTCGAGCGCCGTGAGGTGTTCGTCGACCTCGGCGGCGAGCTCGGCCGGCACCGCTCCGGTCTCGAGGTACGTCCGGCACGCCTCCGTACTGATCACGAAGCCCGGCGGCACCGGCAGGCCCAGCCCTGTCATCTCACAGAGGTTCGCACCCTTGCCGCCGAGCAGGTCCAACATGTCGCGCCCGCCTTCGCCGAAGTCGTAGACCAGCTTTGTCATGACGGCTCCTTGGGCGACAGCGGGACAGGACACGATCGTAGGTGTCGAGGGGCGGCCCTGCCGGACGCGGTCAAAGCCCCCGGTTGCCTCCACCCGGGGCGTCGAGGACATGCCGTGGTGATCTGCGACCGGGCTCGCTACGACCTACGCGGCAGCGGCTGGATGGTCGGGTCCGCCGCTCGTGCGACCCGTAGAACTTCCGCTGCTTGTCCGTCCTCGTGGGTGACGACGACCTTGCTGCCGCTGAAGCGAACCATCGGGAGTGCGTCGTAACCAGCGACCCTCATCCGCGCGGCCAGGAGCCTTGCCTTGCTGACACTCCTGACTTCGAAGACTGAGTCCACGTTCGGCAGTGTCACATCCCCAGGGTGGAGGCACAATCAGCCATGTCGGATCCTGAGCGCCGTGAGGATGCAAGAGTGCATGGCGTTTCGGGATGCGGCTGGTCGACGCTGGGGCCACCAGGGCAAACCTCAGCCTCAGCGCAGCTCCCACCGGTATCTACGGCGCGGTGAGATGCGCCCAGTCAGATTGCAGGCTTGGGAGGTCTGCGTAGACCGTTCGGGCCCCGGCCTCACGCAGCTCCCCGGCGGCGATACCGCCACTGAGAACACAGACCGTTGGCACGCCCAGCTGCGCCGCGGAGTGCACATCCCAGATCGAGTCGCCCACCATCACCGCCGCCGAGGCGTCCACCCGTCGCATCGCGCTCTGCACCAGGTCTGGCGCTGGCTTGCTCGCGTCGGCGTCCTCGGCGGTCACCCAGGTGTCCGCGAGCTCCCGACCGTTCAGCAAGTCGAGGTAGTGGTCGACATGCTCGGGTTTACCCGATGTGGCCAGTACCACCCGGAGCTCTTTCCCGTGCAGGAAGGCCAGGAATTCCGCGGCGCCAGGAAGCAGGCCGACCTCTCGAAGGAAGGGGTCGAACTCCTCAGTCCACGCAGCCCGCAGCGCGTCTCCAACACGGGCCTCGGTGTCGTCTCCGCCAACGGCAGCCACCAGCCGGTCGCCGCCCATGCCGATGGCGCGGTGGATGCGCCACGCCGGAGGGAACAGTTTCTGCCGAGCGAACGCTCTGGCCCAAGCCAGGGTGTGGTGATAGTTGGTGTCGACCAGCGTGCCGTCAACGTCGACCACTGCGGTGTCGACCGCACCGATCTGGACGTCGGCGGGCTGCTGTTGCTCCTGCAGGCTCATGGTGCTCACGATACGGCGAAGCGTGCCAGGGTCGCAGCCGTCACGTTGCGCTTGCCGTCAGCGACCGCTGGGCTGATGGGGCTGGCCGACCGAGCGAACCCGGTCCGGTTTCCGCGGCGCTGCTCAAGCTATGACGGCGTCAATGGCCTTCTTGAGCGCGCTCGGCTGGGCCGGGTGGCGTGGGGCGGTCTTCTTCAACTCCAGCATCCGTGCGCCGATGTCGGCGAGCTGCTTGCGTCCCAGCCCGTCACGGACCTTGGGGAACCACTCCTGCTCCTCCTCGTCCATGTGGTGGGTGACGTTCTCGATGAGCACGGTCATCTTGGCGTCGAAGCGTTCCTCCGCGGGAGTCATGGCCGCGAGCTCCGCGCACAGCAGATCAGCCACATGGTGCTCCTCGTACGACTCGAGCACGTCCTTGCCCAGATCCGGCAGCAAGGTGCGCGTCTCGGGATACATGACCTCGTTCTCGATGTACGTGTGCACGGTGAGCGCCTCGAGAATGCTGTCCGCCAGCGACTGTTTGGTTTTCAGGGCGTTCTCCCCGGCCTGCTCGAACCGCCTGAACAGGCTACGGATCTGCTTATGGTCAGCTTTGAGGATGACGATCGCGTCGGTGGACATGGTTCAGGCTCCGATCGGTTCACACACGAGGACGTGCAGAAAGCTCGACGACTCTAAGCTGGTCAGAACTGCCGCAAGTGGACTCCCTGCCAGCCAGCCCAACAGTAAGGGCATTCGCCTGACAGCGACGCGGCTCCGAACCAGTCTGCCTGGCGGCGCCCATGACGGTCCGGCCATCAACCCAGTTTGCGCAGGTCAGCCGCAACCCCGGCCGGCGTTCGTCCCCTGAGCCGCGATGACGTCACGACTCGAGGCCTGCGCGGACGCGCGACCGCGTACCCACCGGTTACCAGGTCCCGCACCAGTTGTAGGTCCTCGTGAGCCGGTACCGGCTGGAAGCCCCCGACCGCGAGGTAGGCATCGGCTCGGACGCCGAGGTTGGCTCCGTGGACATGTCCGTGCCGTTGCCGGTACGACGCTGTCCAACGGCGCCGTGTCTCGCGGTTCCCTGTGCCCGTCAACGTCACCATGCCGGCCACCGCGTCATGCCCACGGCCGGCAAGCACCAACTGCGCGGACAGCCAGTCGGGGGGCACCTGCGAGTCGGCGTCGGTGTGCGCCAGCCAGATCGACTCGTACGGCAGCCCGCCTAACCGGTGGAGCGCATAGGTGCAACCGGTCGCACGTGCGGCGCCCACGCCGCCAGCGAGGGACCCCGATCGGACCGCGACTGTGGCACCGGCAGCCGCGGACCGCGCTGCGGTTTCGTCGACGCAGTGGTCGGCGACCACGACGGTGAGCACGTCCAGGCTGACCTGTCGGGCGGCGATCGCGATCGAGCCCAAGCACGCGGCGACTGTGTCCTGCTCGTCGCGCGCGGGCACCACGACAGCTACGGCTTGCGGCCTCATCGGCCGGTCACACGAACACCGTCTCGTGCGGCCGGGTGAAGTGGGCCATCACGTGAGGTGACAGCACCGCCTGGTCGGAAGGATCCGCGCTCAGTGGATACAGCTGGCTGGCGAAGCATGCCACGGCTGCCGCCTTGGCGACCCGCTCACGCGGGTGCAGCCGGACCATGCGAGCGCGGACCCACGGCAGTCGGCGATCAGCAGGCGAAGCCCAGTGCCATGCCCAGACTGCGTACTCCCACAGCGCAGGCGGGTTCGAGGCGCCTTTCTCCGGGTGGGCGAGCTCGGTGAGCCGATCGACCGCTCGACGGCCGGCCCGGCCGGCGGCGTCATGGTCGGGGTGCCCGTCCCCGGACCATGGTGCGAGCAGTACCGCCGCTCCCACGAGATGGGGAGCGAGCCGTTGGACGAGCTCCCCCTCGTGCGTGGTTAGCGCCGCATCGGGAAGGTGCAGCAGCAGCCGTTCGGAGCCGGCGTGACCGAGTGCTCGCAGCGCGGCGTCCAATTCACGGATTCGTCGCTCGGCCAGATCAGCTGGCTCGATGGTCGGGCTGCTCGGGTGCGAGTGCTCACCATCGGTCGCGCACACGAACAGCAGTTCGCAGCCACGCTCGGCAAGCCGGGCCAGCAGTCCCCCCGCCGCCAGCACATCGTCGTCAGGATGAGCGGAAAGCACCACGACCCGTTCACCTGCACCGGGTGGAGACAGCAGTGGCAGCCGCTGCCATCCCTCCCACTCCATCCACTCGGTCTCATCGCTATACCGTTCGTGGTGACCGGCGCGTGGCTCGACTACCGGCGGCGGGACACCACTCACCACAGCTCGACAGCCGCCCAGGACCGGACCTCGTCCCCATCGGCACGCATCCGCCGCCTCCTCTCATCGACGTACCCCGCTTCGGTGATCATCGTCGCCATCCCTGCGGTGTGTCGCCCACGGTGTCCAGATGACCTCCAGCCTCGTGTCCTCGCCGGGTCGAGGATCTGGATGACTGGAGTTGGCTCGGAGCCGGTTGAGCCTCGGTGGGGCTCAGCCGGCGTGCAGCGGCGGTGTCGGTGCTCCGCGGGTGTCCAATAGTCCGGTCCGCAGGCTGCGCAACGCGTCTGCCCCGGTCTGCCGAGGCCGCCAATCGAGTCGCTCCCGGGCTCGCTCGGTCGACAGCATCGGAACCCGCAGCAGTGCGTCGAACAGACGAGGATCGGCCGGTAGCAGGCGCGCGGCGAAAGCTGCGGCGACCAGCGATCTGACCAGCCGAGCCGGCAGCGCGATCGGACGTCCGCCGAAGACCTGCTCAAGCTCGCCGCTGCGCAGGATGCCGTCGCCGGCGAGATTGAAGACCCCACCTTCGCGACGGTCCACGGCTGTGACAATCGCAGCAGCCACGTCGTCGGCATGTACGGCTTGCAGGGCAACGCCCTCCGGAAGCGGGAGCGCCAACGACGCTGCCCTGATGGCCAGTCGCGTTGGCAACAGACTTCCCGCGAAGATGCGTCGCTGCTCCTCGGCCGCAGATGCCTGGAACACGAACACCGGGCGCATCCGAGTCAGGACGACCGACGGGTGGGTCGCCTCGAACGTGTCGAGCAGTCGCTCCACATACGCCTTCTCACAGGCGTAGGGCGCCTCGGATGCTCCATCCGTTGGCCATTGTTCGTTGACCGGGTGGAGGTCCAGTCGCTGCGAGTACGCCGCCACCGACGAGACGACCAGCACGTGGCCGACACCGGCGCGATCGGCAGCGTCGAGGACTCGCCGGCTACCCAACACGTTGGTCCGCCAGGTCTCATCCGGCCGTCGGGCCGGGTGGAATGCCCAAGCCAGGTGCACGACAGCGTCGGCGCGCTCAAAAGCGGCAGCCGGGTCGTCGGTGCGCAGGTCGCGCTCCACCCACTCGGTCCGTACCGGCGCGCGGAGCGCCTCAGCAGCCTCGGGGGAACGCCGGGCCAGCGCCAACACCTCGGCGTCCGGCATCTCCGCGGCCAACTTCGCGAGCACAGCGGTCCCCAGGTTCCCGCTTGCTCCAGTGATCACGATGCGCACGCGCTGGTGCCTCCGTTGCTCGCGGCTGGCGCCCGGACGAGCGACTCAGTGTCCTCAACCTACGGTCGCCGCTTGCAAGCGTGGCGCACCGGTCTGACGGTCATGGTGAGCCGGTTGGCCGGTTGGCGTAGCCGACGCCAGACCTGCCGATGCCCGGACCTGGCCTGGACGTGCGGCTCGTCCGCAGCGGTAGGTTCCTGACTCGGGATCGAGGGCCGGGAGAGGGCAGTGCACCGCTCAGACTGGAAGTCCGTGCTCGATGTAGCCGCGCCCGAGGCGTTGCGCTACCTGCGGTCGCTGCCGGAGCGTCGGGTGTATCCGCAAGGCGAGTACGCCGAGATCAGGCGATCTCTCGACCACGGGCTGCCAGATGAGGGTCTGGAGGCGGCGCAGGTCGTGGCCGACCTGGTCCGTGATCTCGGCCCGTACGTCACCGCGCACGCCAGCGGTCGGTTCTTCGGTTTCGTCATCGGTGGCTTGCACCCGGCGGCCTGGGGTACCGAGCTGCTGGTCTCGACGTGGGACCAGAACGCGGGGCTGTTCCCGCCGACGCCCGGCGTGGCTGTCGCTGAAGAGATCGCCGCCGAGTGGCTGGTCGACCTGCTGGGTCTGCCATCGGCAACCTCGGTCGGCTTCGTGACGGGCGGTCAGATGGCGAACTTCACCTGCCTGGCCGCGGCCCGGCACGAGGTGCTGCGCTCGGCCGGCTGGGACGCCGAGGCGGACGGGCTGCTCGGCGCACCTCCGGTGAGCGTCGTCGTCAAGGAGGGTGCGCACTCCTCGGTCCTGCGCGCGCTGCGCTTCCTCGGGCTGGGGGAGCGGGCCGCGGTCCTGGTCCCGTGCGACGACCAGGACAGGGTGCGTACGGACCTGCTCGCGGACACCCTGCGTACCCGGTCGGGTCCGACCATCGTGGCGGTCGAGTGCGGCAACGTGAACACCGGCTCCTTCGACGACTTTGCGGCCGTTGCGGACATCGCCGAAACCCATCGGGATGCGGGCAACCCTACTTGGGTACACGTCGACGGCGCGGTGATGCTGCTGGCGGCCGCTTCGCCGGGCATGTCCGAGCGGGTGCGTGGTCTCGACCGCCTCGACTCGTGGTCGACCGACGGGCACAAGCTGCTCAACGTGGCATACGACTGCGGAGTGGCCTTCTGCCGGAACCCGGCGGCGCACCGCGCCGCCATGAGCGTGCAGGCGGGCTACCTCGAGCAGGGAACCGGTGCCCGGGACCCGATGGACTTCAACCCGGAGTTCTCCCGGCGGGCCCGCGGGGTCGGTGTGTACGCGGCGCTCCGCTCGCTGGGGCGCACAGGTGTGAGCGAGCTTGTCGAGCGCACCATCGGGCTTGCGCGACGTTTCGCTGAGGCATTGGCGGCCAGTGGTCGAGCGGAGATCGTCAACGAGGTCGTGTCCAACCAGGTCCTGGTCCGCTGGCTCGCGCCGGACGGAGACAACGCCGGTTTCGCGAATGCCGTGATGGCCGGTGTCCGTGGCGAGGGGATCGCGTTCTTCAGCGGGACGACCTACCGGGGCGAACGGCTGATGCGGATCTCTGTTTCGGACTGGGCAACCGACGAGCAGGATGTCGACCGGGTGGTGGAGGCACTACTCCGGCATGCCGGAGCTGTGCCCACCGTGCCGCCGCAGAAACCCGCTCTGCGCCCGGCACCGTGACAGGATCCCCTCACCCCGCCTCACCGTGACCCCCCGCCGCTACCCTCCCGACAGTGGCTTCGATGTCCAGCACCGCGTTCGACCTGGAGGCAGCGAGCTGATGCGGATCGGAATCGTCGGAGCAGGTCGGATCGGGGGCAACACGGCGCGCCAGCTGGCCCGCGCCGGCCACGATGTGCTTCTGAGCTACTCGCGCGACAGCGACAAGCTCGAACGGCTGGCGGCTGAGATCGGCGCTCGTGCCGGCACGAGTACGCCACGCGAGGCGGTCGCGCTGGCCGACGTGGCGGCGATCTCGGTGCCGTGGCGACTGCTGGACGAGGTGCTCGAACAGTTGGGGTCGCTCGACGGCAAGATCGTGGTGGACACCACCAACCAGTACGGGGCCGCGGGGCTCGAGGATCTGCCGATCGGTCGTACCGCAGCCCAGGTCAACGCCGAACGGATGCCCGGCGCGCGCTACACCAAGAGCTTCAACACGCTGACGTCGGCATTCCAGGCCGAGGCGGCAGGCGCGCCGGTGCCGATCGTGCCGTGCAGTGGATCTGCGGCGACGATGCCGAGGCCAAGCGCATCGTCGCCGGTCTCATCGAGGAATCGGGGTATGTGTCTGTCGACCTCGGTGGCACTGCGGACGCCTCGGTGATGGAGGCGCCGCGCCGGCCTGGCGCGGTCTACGGTGAGGAGTACCGTGCGGCCGACGCGGCGGCCGTCGTAGCGGCGGTGCGGGCTGGGCGACCGATCCCCCCAGCGCCCTCGTACCCGTCGCCGAGCATCTGAGCGTGCGCACCGGCGGACGCGTCCGCGAAGCTCGGCGCGGGACTCGGCCTGCCCACCCGTGCCGACCGGGACGGCTCTCGAGCGGCTTGGTCAACGTACGGTGAACTCAGCCCTTCCCGCCGACTGGTACCGGTCCGTCAGCAAGTAGTGCACGACGTAGTCGCCGGGAGGCAGGGGCCAGGGACGCCCCCGAGACGATCCGTTCAGGATCATCGACCCCATTACGGACGGCGGTACGGCACCGGAGTCGTGGCCGCCGGTGTAGCCCCAGAGGAGATAGTCGTCCTCCTCCGGGTCTGCGGCGCCGGCGCGGTAGACCCCGATCCAGTCCCAGCGGTTCGCCGGTCCGTCCTCCCACGCCACCTCGACAGGATCTGCCGCGCCGTACGTCGAGCGGTCGGTGCTGACCTGGACGTCTGCTTTCCTGGAACGCACCCAGAACTCGTTGCGGGCAATCTCCAGGCCGGCTTCGTCGAGTAGCACGACGTCATAGCCTCCTGGCTCGAGCTCTGCCGTGTCGAACGACATGGTGCCGACGGCATTGTCGGACGACTGCGACGTCAGTTCCTCCTGCGGCGCGTCGCCGCCCTCGGGGACGACGGCGACCGTCGCCTGCGATGCGCCGGGTGTGTTGTGGTGCACGGTGACCTCGTCGCCCGCCGTGAGCATGCGCCGGTCCAGTGACACGGTGGTCGGCAAGGCCAACGGCTCCAGCTCGAACGTCGACAGCACCGCACGGTGGTCGGAGGTCCAATCCTCGAACCCGATGTCGACGAGCGGATCCGCCGCTTCGCCGACCAGCTGGCTGTCCAGCGTCTCCACGGGACCACCGGCGTAGACGTAGTCGATCCGGTCGCCGCCGCCGTGCCTGAGGTCGGGGTCGCCGTGGGTCAGACCGGGATCGGCGACCGGATCGGGATGGACCTCCCGGAACGTGTCGCGGAAGTCGATGTCGAACAACGCCTCACTCACCGGCCACGGCACGACCTTGTCGACCCCCTCGCGTGTCCCGATCGTCTCGCCGGTGTAGTCGAGACTGGATGGCTGGTTGAAGTCGCCGGTCAGGAACGTGGGGTAACCGGCCTCGGCGGTCTCGGCGAGACTCGGCAGCAAGATGTCCATCGACGAGGTCCGGATCTCGTTCTCCGAGGCGATCACGTCCTGAACGGGCATTCCTGAACTCAACAGCTTCGGTCCATAGGCCACGTAGTCGAGGTGGGTGTTGAAGAACGCCACCGCGTAGCCAGGCTGCACCTCGACGAGTGCGTACAGACCGCCGGCACCCGAGGGTTCGTGGATCGGGTACTTGGAGAGCAGCTGCAGCCCGACGTTGTAGTAGGGGTACCCCGTCTTCTCGGCTATCTCCGGGAGCCTGTTGTACGACTCGAGGACACCGATGATGTCCGCGTCGAGTGACCGCATCACCTTGTCGGTGGAGGCGTTGCCGCCGTACTCGATGTTGAAGACCAGGACGTCCAGGTCCATCGCCTCAGCGGTCTCCCGAGCTCGGTCACTGTCGGCCTCCGAGGGCGGGCCCGAGCTGTCTGACGTGCATCCGCCGGCCAGACCCGCGAGGAGCAGACACAGTGCAAGCGAGCCGGACCTGGTGCCGAGTCGCCGACAGCGCACGCCGGGCAGCCTAGTGACACCAGGCAGGACACCCAGCTTCGAGTCCGGGTCCGCGGGTCAGTCGCGCGAGCGCCGCCTGAATGCCGCCATTGCCAGTGGGGCGAAGATCACCGTGATGATGACCGACCACAGCACGGAGGCGACGACGGGGTGCTGCAGGGGGAAGGCGGCGTCGGCCAGCGCTGGATCACCGTTGCCCCACAGGTTCCGACACGCCTGGGTGAGCGACGACACCGGGTTCCATTCGGCGATGACCCGTAGCCACGAAGGCATGTCACCCGTCGGGGCGAACGTGTTCGCCACGAACGTGAGTGGGAACATGACGGTGAACATGAATCCCTGGACTGCTTCGACGGACTGCAGCAGCGACCCGACCCAGATCCCGAACCAGATCATCGAGAAGCCGAACAGGAGAAGCAGGCCGAAGGCCAGCAGGGCATTGGCGAACCCCTCTCGCATCCGCCAGCCGATCAACAGCCCGGTTATCGCCATCACCAGGATGCCGATGCTGGAGTGGATCAGACTGGACACGCTGCGTCCCACCAGCACCGATGCGCGCGACATCGGCAGCGACTTGAACCGGTCCACGATGCCCTTGGCCAGGTCGTTGGTGAGCCCGACCGCGACCACGAAGCAGGAGAACACGATCGTCTGCGCCATGATCCCGGGCAGCAGGAACTCGCGGTAGTCGGCACCGCGAACGGCGATGGACCCGCCGAAGACGTAGGCGAACAGCAGCGTGAACATCACCGGCTGGATGGTGACGTCGAGCAGCATCTCCGGCATGCGCCTGATGTGCAGCAGGTTGCGCCACACCACGGTCATGGACTGCTGAACCAGTCCCCGGTGCTCGACCGGGACCGGGCTCCGGGTTTGCGTCGCGGTGCTCATCGACCGGCCTCCGTCTTGGACCCGTGGGTGACGGACGCATCATCGTCGGTGGGCTGGTCGTCAGCCTCGGCACGCCTGCCGGTCAGGTGCAGGAACACGTCGTCCAGGCTGGGCCGCTTGAGGCCCAGGTCGTCGACCTCGATGCCGCTGGTCTCGAAGGCATCGGCGATCCGGGTCATGTCGCCCAGACCGTCAGCCTGAGCGGTCAACCGGCGGCTGGACTGTTCCGCGTGCACCTCGGGTGAGCACGTACGCAGCAGCTGCTCGGCTCGGGACAGGTCGGCTGCGTGCTTGAGGGTGAGCACCACGCTGGCCTGGCCGGCTTCGTCCTTGAGCTGGGTCGGGGTACCGGACGCGATGACCCGGCCGCGGTCGATCACCACGATCTGGTCGGCCAGCTGGTCGGCCTCCTCGAGGTACTGGGTGGTCAGCAACAGCGTGGTGCCGTCGCGCACCAGGTCTCGCAGCACGTCCCACAGCTCTACCCGGCTGCGCGGATCGAGCCCGGTCGTCGGCTCGTCGAGGAACAGCACGGGCGGGGCGGCGACCAGGCTGACCGCGAGGTCGAGGCGCCGGCGCATCCCACCGGAGTAGGTCTTGGCCAGCCGATCCGCCGCGTCGCTGAGCCGGAACCGCTCGAGCAGGTCGTCGGTTGTATCCCGCAGGTACGCCATCGGCAGGCCGTACAGGCGACCGATGAGCCGGACGTTCTCCCTGCCCGTGAGCAGCTCGTCCACCGTGGCCGCCTGGCCGGTCAAGCCCATGCTGCGACGCACGGCCGCCGGGTCCTTCACGATGTCATGCCCGCCGACCAGACCGGTGCCGCTGGTGGGCCGGGAGAGGGTGGTCAGCATGCGTACGAGAGTGGTCTTGCCGGCACCGTTGGGGCCCAGCAGCCCCAGCACGGAGCCCTGCGGGATCGAGAAGCTCACCCCGCCCACGGCCACGGTCTCACCGAAGCGTTTGACCAGGTCGATGGCCTCGACCGCGGTCACCGCGCCCGAGACTGCCGTCGCCGATCCCAGGCCCGCAGTGGTTCGCGTCATGGCCGAGAATCTAGGCGCGGCCTCCGACAGTGTGGTGCTTGGCCTCTGCATCCGTCCGCCTTCCTCGTCGCTGGCTGGCATTCGATCACCTCGTACCGACGCTAGGAGCTCAAGCGGGGTCGAGGTCAAGCTGTTCCCACGTCGGTCGGGTCGCCGTGGCACGTCGCCAACGACAAGCACACCTGGTGAGCACCACGAGGAGCAGCTGCAAGCTGAGCGCGGCGCGCCCGGCTCACGCGATACCGGCAGTGACGAGCCAGGCGGCGGGCCAGTGGACCGCCCTGCGGGCGGATCCGACGAGGAGAGCGACACGGCGGTGAATCCTCAGGGCGGGGGCGATGAGTCGCCGGACCTGCCCACCGGGTCTGGCGGCTGAGCGGGCCACGGGGAGCAGCGTCGCGACCTAGGCCGTAGGTGTGCACGCCCAAGGCAGCGAGACCGGAGGCGATACGCACCAGAAGCCCGGTGGTTCCGGCCGGGTCGATGAGCAGTGCAATACTGAGTGCGGCAGACTGGGCGAGCCGCATCGTTCCAACCAAGACGCCTGGCCACGATCGAGGCGAGGAGCCATGGCGACATCGAGCGCCGGTCTCCGGTGGTGCGGTCGGTGAGGTCGCCGGCGGCTCGCGGCCTGCTGAGCGATCGCCTGTTGCAATCGCTGGCCGGTCCCCTCGCTCCCGTCCCAGACCTGCCGGCCATGGCGGAGCGCAGGGTGTCCGCCTGCCGAGCCTTGACCGACGAGGACATCCAGCTGAGCTTGCTGGTGTTGCAGGAGCTGGTCTACGACGGAATCGACGCCGCAGACGAGCGCTGGGAACGCTCACCGGATCTGGCAGCAACGAGGGTGGTTCTCGAAGACGCCTGTGAGGCTGAGCTGCGCGCCGCGGTGAAGGGGCCGGTGAGTCAGGTTGCGCAGTTGGCGCACGTCGACGTCGCAGCGGCGATCTTCGAGCTTGCCGACGCCGTCGAGGCACCCCGGCTGTCCGCTCACCTGCACCGGCAGGCGACCCTCGAGCAGTTGCGCGAGTTCTTGATACACCGGTCGGTCTACCACCTCAAAGAGGCGGATCCGCATACCTGGTTGGTGCCTCGGCTGCGAGGTGCGCCGAAGGCAGCCCTGCTGGAAGTGCAGATCGACGAGTACGGCGGGGGACGGCTCGATCGGATGCATGCGCAGCTGTTCGCCAAGACAATGCTGGCGGCCGGCCTCGACCCGACTTACGGTGCGTACGTCGACAAGGTGCCGGCTGCCACGCTTGCCGTCACCACGACGATGACGCTGTTTGGCCAGCAGCGGCGGTTGCGAGGCATGACCGCAGGTCACCTGGCGGCGTTCGAGGCCACCTCATCGTTACCGAACCGGCGTTACGCCGAAGGCGTACGCCGACTCGGACTCGGCGAGCAGGGGGCGGCGTACTTCGAGGAGCACGTCGTCGCCGATGCGGTGCATGAACAGGTAGCCGCACGCAACCTGTGCGGCGGACTCGTCGCGAGCGAGCCATCCCTGCTGGGCGACGTGCTTGTCGGTGCTGCCGCCTGCCTCATCCTCGACGCGTGGTCTGCGACGGCCATCTTGGACGCCTGGGCAGCGGACGAGTCGGCGCTGCTGCCAGCCTTGACACCGCAGGCGCAGGTCGCTTGATGACAGGCTCAGGCGCTCGAGATGAGCCTGCTCACGTGCTGCTCGGCACCCCGCTCGAGGCGCAACCGGCGGCGGCTCGCCAGCCGCAGGTCGAGCTGTGTCCGGACGGTCCGATGCTGGTACGAGGAGCAACCGAGATCACCGCTGCGGACGGCACCGTTCATACGGTCGAGCGGCCAGTCGTGGCCGTTTGCCGGTGTGGTGGCTCCGCCCGCGCTCCCTGGTGCGACGGCACGCACAAGCTGCTCCAGCGTCGAAGCGTGGGCAGAGCGGGAGAAGCCTGACTCGCGTCGCGGGTCGCAGGCTTTCTGCCGTAACCGTACGGCCGTCGGCAGTGTCCAGCCATCCGACCCCCGGTCTTTACTGCAACTGTCATTGCTGATGTGGCAAGGTCTCCTCTCATGGATGATGATCTGAGCCACGCGCTCACGTCGGTGGGACCCCGGCTACGTGCGCTGCGCCAGCAGCGCGAGACGACGCTGAGCGACCTTTCCCAGGCGACCGGCATCTCGATCAGCACCCTGTCCCGGTTGGAGTCCGGTCAGCGTCGACCCAACCTCGAGCTGTTGTTGCCGCTTGCCCGGGCCTACCGGGTCGCTCTCGACGACCTCATCGGCGCTCCCACCACCGGAGACCCGCGCGTCCACCTGCGACCGATCAGCCGCAACGGGATGACAATGCTGCCGCTGACCCAGCGTCCCGGAGGGCTCCAGGCGTACAAGGTCGTCATCCCCGCGACGAAACGTCCGCAGCAACCGCGGCTGCAGACACACCAGGGATACGAATGGATCTACGTCCTCAACGGCCAGCTCAGGCTCGTCCTCGGTGAGCAGGACCTGGTGCTCTCACCCGGCGAGGCCGCCGAGTTCGACACCCGCACGCCGCACTGGTGCGGCGGGTGTGGCGGGGAACCCGCGGAGTTCCTGGCCCTGTTCGGCACCCAAGGCGAGCGAGCCCATGTCCGCGCCAAGACCCGGAACAGCTAGCGCCGAGACGGCTGCGGCATGCCGAAGACGGTCCGCACTCCAGCCGACCATAGTACCGAGTCGGGCGGCTGGTGGCTGACACCCGGCAGGCCTGCCGCACCCACCAGATCATCGTCGAGATGCTGGAGGGAAGCGGTGTGCAGCGGCCACGTCGCGTGCTCGTTCGGCACGTAGAGGCGCCGGCGCACCCACCGGGTGTGCAGCCCCCAACGGGCGGTGAGGAAGTGAGCCAGCGAATCGGCGCGCACCGCGACTGCCTCCGGACGTACGACGATGTGCGCACCGGGGCACCCTCCGCGGGGTAAACGGCGCACTGTCGTGTACTCGATGTCGCGGCCGACTCGCCGTACCTGCATTCTGGCCCAGCAGTAGGGCAGTCCGAAGGCAAGGCGAGCACCGATCACCACCGCGAGACGGGAGGCGTCGAGGGACCGGAAGACGACCCCTCGGCGGCCGGTGGTGTCGACGGCATACAGGCGGACGTTCGTCTCGGCGAAGGTTCCCAGCCACGGCACGGCAGGCCCTGTCAGCAGACCCGCGCCCACCATGCGAAACGGGATCAGCCCCACCCACGAGCTGCCGTCGAAGACGTCGGGCGTCGTACCGGCCGGCAGCAGCGGCGCCACCCTGGCCGCATCCACCCGCCAGTGAAGGAACGCGACCTCCTCCCAGCGCTGGTGCATGATCTGCCGACCGCGGAGCTGAGGGGCTTCGGGTGTCACGGGCTCTGGGGCACTCACTCGGCGAGCCTGCCACCTCGTCGTCTGCTGCAGTTGGCCTAACCCAGGGTGCGGGTGGTCGCCGCGCTGGATCGGTCTCCGATCTCGATTCGGGTGCTAGCGGACTGGCTGGCTCCACCACGTACGACGATCTCGACGAGGCCGTCGTCGAACTCAGCGGTGATCTGGCTCGGAGCGGTCGACTCCGGCAGGGTGAACGAGCGCCGGAACTCCCCGTAGAAGCGCTCCCGGACGTAGAAGTTGGCAGGGTCGTCGTCTGCCAGCTCGGTCCTCCGGTTGTCGGAGACGGTGAGGATGCTGTTGGAGAAGCTCAGGTGCACGTCGCTGGGGTCGACGCCGGCCAGCTCCACCCGGATGACCAGGTCCTGCCCCTGGGCAACGATGTCGGTGGCCGGAACCCATGCGCTGGCGTGCGTGCGTTGCTTGTCCTCGTGGGCGGGTTCACGGCCGTGCGTACCGACGTCGCGCAGGCGGCTCAGCTCGCTGAACAGGTCGGTGACGCCCCCGAACGGGCGCCTGGGCTCGTCTTGCGGCATGTCCCCTCCTCGTGGATTCGTGGACAACGTCGGATGCACCGCTCAGAGACTCAGCCGCCGCCGATCGGCTCCAGGAGACCGGCCTCGCGAAGGAACTGCTCAGCGACGTCTTCCTCGACTCGCCCCTCCGTCACGGCGGCGTTGAGGTCGACGATGACGTCCTGGGTGAGCAGGCTGTTAACGGCGTCGACCACCTCCAGGAACGTCTCCTCGCCGACGCGCTCGAGCTCGTCCTCGCCGACGACCATCACGACATTCTGCGAACCGAACAGGAGGTCGGGGTCCTCGAGCACCGCATAGTCACCGCCGAGCAGCTGCGGGTCGGTGGTGAACGCGTTCACGGCGTCCGCGGCACCGCTGTCGAGCGCCGCGTACTGCTTGCCCAGGGTGACCGGTTTGAAGTCAGCGTTGGTGAAGCCGTACACGTCCACCAGGCCCTTGAGACCCAGGTAGAGGTCCTCGAACTCCGGCCGGGCCGCCAGCCTGAAGCTCGACAGCTGCTGCAGGTCGGCGATCGACTGCAGCCGCTCGGACTGCGCGAACTGTGCCGTGGTCGCGATGGCGTCCTTGTTCTGGAACGGCGTCATGGCGCTCATCGCCATGTCACGGCTGTCGTAGAACGCCTTGGCCTCGTCGTAGGTCTGATCCGGGTCGAGTCCGGTCACGTCCTGGTCGGCGACGATCGACAGCACCGTCCCGGTGTAGGCCACATAGCCGTCGATCACGCCTTCCTGCAGGGCGGCGTCGAGATCCTCCGCCGGCCCGACGCCCCTGCGGAGGTCGACGGTGTAGCCGTTGACGGCGAGCGCCTGGCGCCAGAGCTCGCCGAGGACACGGGCCTCTGGGAACTCCTGGGTGCCCAACGTGATGCGCAGCGAGGCACCCTGCGGCTGAGATCCACTTGTCTCCTCGTCCGCCGTGCTGGCGCCGCAACCGGCGAGAGCCACCAGCACGACGAGCACGGCGCCGACTGCCAGGCGACTTCTCACTGCGCCCGTCCGCTCTCCGCACCTGCCGGCCGGCCGGGTTCTGGTACCCCACCCACCGGCACCGGCTGGTTCTGAGCGGCCGCGGCGGCTGTCCGCCTCGGCGGCGCCGCGCCCTCGTCGCGTCCGGGCACGCGGTCGGCGCTCAGCGCCTTGATCCAGCACCACGCGACCCCGATGGTGACGAAGGTGAATGGCACCGCGCCGAGGATGGCGGCCTGCTGGAGCGCCGAGAGCCCGCCGACGAGCAGCATCGCGCAGGCGATGGCACCCATCAGCACGCCGAGCACGACAACGACCAGCCTGGGCGGCTCCATGGAGCCTCGGGTGGCCATCGTTGCCATCACGATCGCTGCCGCATCCGCGCCGCTGATGAAGAACAGCGCGATCAGGAAGACACAGATCGTCGAGGTGACCACAGGGAACGGCAAGGCGTCCAGGGCCGTGAAGAGCGACAGCTCGGGAGTGGCGACGGAGGCGAGCAGATCGGCCTGGTTGGTCTCCTGGAGCTCGATCCCGGTTCCGCCGACCACCGCGAACCACAAGAACCCGAAGCCCGTCGGTGCTGCGACAACGCCGAGCACGAACTCGCGGATGGTGCGTCCCCGGGAGATGCGGGCCACGAACATGCCGACGAAGGGCGCCCAGGAGATCCACCACGCCCAGTAGAAGATCGTCCACCCCGCCATCCACGGCTCGTCGCCGACTCCGGTCTCCAACGACATCGGCAGCACCTCGATGACGTACGCGCCGATGGTCTCGATCCCCTGCGAGATCACCAGGACGGTCGCCCCGCCCAAGAACAGGAAGAAGGCGAACAAGCCGATGGTGGCGAAGGCAGCCAGGTTGGCCAGGAACTGGATCCCGCGTTCGACGCCCGTCGTTGCCGAGACCACGAACAGCGCTGTGACGATGACGATGATGACGACGGCAACCCCGTTGGACTTGTCGACGTCGGAGGCGAGGAAGTTGATGCCGCTGTTGAGCTGCAACCCGTTGAGGCCCAGCGAGGTGGCGGTGCCGAACAGGGTCGCGACGATGGCCAGGGCGTCGATCACGCGACCCAGCGGCCGCTCGTGGGCCCGCTCGCCGAGCAGCGGCGTGAAGGTCGCGCTGACCAGCATCGGAGTGTTCTTTCGGAAAGAGAAGTACGCCAGCGCACCACCCATGATCGCGTACAGCGCCCAGCCGTTGAACCCCCAGTGGAAGTACGTGTACTGCAGAGCCACCGCCGCGGCGTCCTCGCTCCGCGGCTCCGCCAGCCCGTGCGGTGGGGCCGACCTGTGCGAGATGGGCTCGGCTGTGCCGTAGAACAGCAGCCCGGCACCGAGCCCGGCGGCGAACATCATGGACACCCACGAGAAGGTGCGGAACTCCGGCCGGGAGTCGTCCGGACCCAGCCGGATCCCGCCCCAGGGGTGCAACACCAAGAAGATGCACATGACCAGTCCGGCGAAGGCGATGAGGATGAAACCCCAGCCGAAGTTGCTGATGATGAAATCCAGCGTGGTCCTCATGCGCTTGCCTAGGCTGTCTGGACCGATGAGCCCCCACGCCACGAACGCGGTGATGAGTGCGGCCGAGCCCCAGAAGACGTAAGGGTCGACGCCCTTGGCCAGACGATTCATGGTGCTCCTCGGAGGAGTCACCAACGCAGGCTCGAGCGGCCCGAGCCAGCCTCGACTCGGAGGAAACTCTGCGGAACATTAGTCCGAACGGCTGGAATCGCCAATGCCGAAACCCCGGGGCATACCGCGCGGCCCCGAGTGGTTCAGCACCAGGTAGGACAGTTCCCACCACCTAACCAGGAGCTCGCCCATGCAAGCACTGCAGTTCAAGGCGTACGGCGGTCCGGACGTCCTCGCCGTGGGGGAGGCGCCCGAGCCACACGCCGGCAAGGGTCAGGTGCGCATCGCGGTGCGGGCGGCGAGCGTCAACCCGATCGACTGGAAGATCCGCGCCGGCTTGCTGTCCGACGGTGTTGAGCTTGAAGAGCCCGTCATACCGGGCGTTGACGGCGCGGGCGTTGTGGACGAGGTAGGCGACGGCGTCGGCACAGTGCTCATCGGCGACGAGGTCTTCGGCCTAGGCTCAGCAACGTCCGCCGAGTACGCGGTCCTCGATCATGTCGGACCCAAGCCGGCGAGCATGTCCTGGGAGGACGCCGCCGCGCTGCCTGTCGCCGTGGAGACCGCGGCGCGCACGCTTGATCTGCTCGGAGTCGACTCTGGAAACACCGTCCTCGTCGAGGGGGCGGCCGGTGGCGTGGGCAGCGCAGCGGTCCAGCTGGCGGTCGCCCGCGGTGCGACGGTGATCGGGACGGGCAACGAGACCAACCACGACTACATCCGAGGCCTCGGTGCGATCCCGACCACCTACGGTGCGGGTCTGGCCGAGCGCGTCGCCGCCCTCGCGCCCGACGGGGTCGATGCGGCGCTGGACACCCCGGGCAAGGGGTCGGTCCCGGCCCTGATCGAGATCGTCGGCGAGCCCAGCCAGGTCGTCTCCATCGCCGACTTCTCCGCGCCGGAGCGCGGTGCCCGCGCCACCTCCGGGGCCGAGGAGCGCGCCACGTACGCGCTGGCGGCCGTGGCCGGCCTGTTTGAACAGGGAGCATTCGTGGTCAACGTCCAGCAGGTGTTCCCGCTCGCCGACGGTGCCCAAGCGCATCGTCTGAGTGAAGGCGGGCATGTCCGAGGCAAGCTCGTGCTCACCGTGGACGAGTAGCGCGATACCAACGGCGATCGGCTTACCAAGCGCGGGGTCGCGCCGGGGCAGCAGTGCACCGCCGATGGTCTGCCGGCGAAGATCACCAACGACGGCGCTACTGAGTCAGCTGCGCAGCCGGGTAGCCTGCGCACGTAGCAGCGACTGGGGACGCTGCTGCTCGCCCTGCTGCGCGCCGAGGATGACCAGGACACCGGTGACAGCAGGGATGGCCCATTGGATGGTCTGCAGGCGCTGCTGGGCGGTCGCGAGCTCTGGACTAGCCGCCTCGTGCGGTTCGGTTGCACCCTCCCCGCCTTGCTGGGAGTTCTCGTTGACGTCGCGCCCGACCTTGCCGCTATAGGCGGTGAGCCCGACAGCTGCCACGGTCAGCGCGGCCTTGACCAGCGTGTTGGCCCGAGCCCCCGGCTGGCCGGCCACCCGGCCGCGGTTGGCAATGATCAAGCCGAGACCACCCACCGCGTGCACCCCGATGGCGGCGGCATTGACAGGTGCCCAGCGCGCCCACCCGGTCGAGGACAGCTGCAGTCGCTCGGTCGGGTCGCTTGCCTGCGCGGTTGCTCCGTTGAGCCCCACCGCACCCATCAACGAGCCGCCGAACCAGGCAGCCAGGCCGACATCGTGCATGCTGCGGATGAGGGTGTTCTTCTCCGACATGTCTCTCCATTGTTCGGGTGATTACTCGGCTGATGGTGGGCGCGCGCATCCGGTGGATCGAGACGGTGCCTGTCCCGGGTCGAGCGCCGAAGGAGTAATTGTCGCAGACCGTGCGACCGGCGCGTGACTCAGGTGGACGTACGACCGGCATACCAGCCGTTTCGCCCGGTCTCGCGCATCGTCGTGGCTCGCGGGTCGCCGGCGAGCCTAGCGTGACTCAGATGGCCCAATTGGTTGGTGGAGCGGGGGCGGGGACGGTGTCGTGGTTCGAAGTGCGGGACCGAAAGGGCAACGTGCTGCTGTGGATGGAAGCCTCCGCGGACGACAAGGCACCCGTCACGATCGCAGGACCCGCTGGGGGGAACTTTCAACGGTTCGCCCTGTCCTATGTCAACACCTACGGGCTGAGCGTGCGAGGCATCGCCTCGACTGTCCGCGCACACTCGACCGGACTGTTCACCTCGGTTGGGCCGCCCCCAGACGGCGTCACCCGGCACCGAGTCGACGAGGGAGTGAGTCAGTCGCACGTGACCGCTCGGCATCGAGGCACGCACGAGCGGTTGCGCGGAGTGTAGGGGTCCGGTCTAGAAGCTGTTGACCAAGGGACCCGGGTTGCGTACCGGAATCAGGTGGGAGACGTCGTCGTTCCCGTTCAGCCGGTGCAGCATGATTCCCGGCGGCTCTTGGATGAAGGCACCCGGGCCGTCCGGATCGAGGTCGAGGTGGACCTGGCGGTCGGTGCTCGGCGCGGACATCACTACCGCTCCGGCCAGCAGGCCGGTCATCGGCCGGTGCAGATGACCGTGCAGGATCCGCACCACCGGTTGGTGCCGCGCCAGCACCCCGGCGAACTCGGCTGCATCGGCGAGCATGATCTCGTCCATCGC
>Ga0136622_10000034_pt1 | contig 42487 bp, 41 predicted proteins | sample AntDrymUQ4482106_2_FD_104803 | JGI IMG/M metagenome (GOLD analysis project Ga0136622, IMG submission 104803) | Polar desert sand microbial communities from Dry Valleys, Antarctica - metaG UQ448 (21.06) | ecosystem: Environmental > Terrestrial > Soil > Desert | place: Antarctica: Dry Valley...
CCTCGTCGGTGGCGCCGAGGCGGTCGAGGATCTTGTAGATGCGCTCGCCGGCGAAGAGCCGCACGAGGTCGTCCTGGGCCGAGAGGTAGAAGCGCGACTCGCCCGGATCGCCCTGGCGGCCCGAGCGGCCGCGGAGCTGGTTGTCGATCCGCCGCGCCTCGTGCCGCTCGGTTCCGAGCACGTACAGCCCTCCGGCATCGACGACGCCCTCACCAAGCTTGATGTCGACGCCACGACCGGCCATGTTCGTCGCGATCGTGACCGCGCCCGGCTGACCTGCGTCCTTGATGATCTCGCCCTCGCGCTCGTGCTCCTTCGCGTTCAGGACGTTGTGCGGGATGCCCTTTCGCTTCAGGAGCTCAGCCAGGAACTCCGACGTCTCGACGGCGATCGTGCCGACGAGAACCGGCTGCCCGTTCTCGTGGCGTTCGACGAGGTCGTCGAGCACGGCCTGCCACTTCGCCTCGACCGTCTTGAAGATGTAGTCGTTCTCGTCCGCGCGGGCGATCGGCTCGTTGGTCGGGATCTCGACGACGTGGAGGTTGTAGATCTCCACGAACTCCTTCTCCTCGGTCTTCGCCGTGCCGGTCATCCCGCCGAGCTTCTCGTACAGGCGGAAGTAATTCTGGAGCGTGATCGTGGCGAGGGTGACGTTCTCCTCGCGGATGCGCACGCCCTCCTTCGCCTCGACCGCCTGATGCAGGCCCTCACTCCAGCGCCGGCCCTCCATGATGCGGCCGGTGAACTCGTCGACGATCTTGACCTCGCCCTCCTGCACGACGTAGTCGACGTCGCGCTTGTAAAGCGACTGCGCCTTGAGCGCCTGGGTCAGGTGGTTGACGAGGAGAACGTGGCTCGGGTCGTACATGTTGTCGATCCCGAGCGCGTCCTCGATCGCCGCGATCGCAGTCTGCGCAGGGGAGACGGTCTTGAACTTCTCGTCATAGAGGTAGTCCGCGCCGGAGGTCTCGGTCTCGTCCTCTCCCTTCGCGGACTTGCGGGTCGCGGCCTTGCCCTCGAGACCCTTGACCGCGCGCGCGAACTCGTAGTAGGTCGATGCCGCCATCTCCGGCTCTCCCGAGATGATGAGCGGCGTTCGCGCCTCGTCGATCAGGATCGAGTCGACCTCGTCCACGATCGCGTACGCGTGGCTGCGCTGGACGGTTCCCTCCAGCGACACCGACATGTTGTCGCGCAGGTAGTCGAACCCGAACTCCGAGTTCGTGCCGTACACGACATCGCAGGCATAGGCCTCGCGGCGCCCCGCGAACGGCATCATGTTCTGGATCGAGCCGACCGACGAGCCGAGGACCTCGTACACCGGCTGTGTCCACTCCGAGTCGCGCTTGGCGAGGTAGTCGTTGGTTGTCACGAGATGAACGCCCTGACCGGTGAGCCCGTTCAGATAGAGCGCCTGGACGGCCACGAAGGTTTTCCCCTCGCCCGTCTTCATCTCGGCGATATCGCCCTCGTGAAGCACGATCCCGCCCATCAGCTGCACGTCGAACAGGCGAACCCCGATCGTGCGTTTGAACGCCTCCCGCACTGCGGCGAACGCCTCGAAGATGATGTCCTCGAGCGTCTCCCCGTTCTCGAGCCTGAGCTTGAACTCAGCGGTCTTCGCGGTCAGCTCGGCGTCGGAGAGCGCCTCAAACTCGGGCTCGAGCGTGCTGATGTATACCGCTTGCTCTTGAAGGCGCTTGAGGCGCCTCCCCTCGCCCATGCGGAGGACGCGCTCGAACTTGCCGAACGACTGGCTGGACACGGGCCTAGGGTACCGGCTCGGGTTCCGGGTGGTCCGCTTCTGAATCCGTCAACTCGGGTCACCAGATCGCCACCACTCGGACACCCAACGCCCTGGAAGCCAGTGGGAGCGTCGCCGGCATGGATTCGGGACATCTCGCCAAGATCCCGCTCTTCGCCGGGCTCACCCTGGACCAGCGGGACCTGGTCGCCGGCGCATGCTCGGAGGTCGAAGTCGAGGAAGGAGCGACGCTCCTCAAGGAAGGCGACTTCGGGTACGCCATGTTCGCGATCACGCCGGGACGCCAACGTCCTTCGAGACGGAGTCGTTATCCGAACGCTCGGCTCGGGCGATGTCTTCGGCGAGATCGCCGTGCTCTCGGGCGGCCGGCGCACGGCTACCGTCGTCGCGAGAACTTCGATGTGCCTTGTCACCGTGCTCAATCGCGACGTGTGGCGGCTGGAGCGGGAGGCGCCCGCGGTAGGCGCCGCGCTCCGCGCGAGAATCGCCGAGCATCTCGAGCCCGCAGTACCGCGGAATCCCTAGAGCGGCTCGACCTCGATCTCGAAGAGCGAGTCGGTGAGCCTGTGTGCGCGGGCTACAAACGACGCGAAACGCGCAGCGCCTAGCTCTTCCAGCTCGGGGAGATGCGCGCCTGACGGCATCCCGTCGACTCGGATCAGGAGCCCGTCCGCGGTTCGCACCACCTCGAGCGCATCGCCGCCCGGCGCGCGTGGCAGCTCGAGGATCCTGATCGAGCAGGCCCCCACCGCCCAGAGCTCCGGTCTCCGTCGAGCGACGGCGCGGTAGGGGGGTTCGATCGATCCTTCGAAGGCCGCCGCCAACGGCAGCGCGTCGAAGCCGTCAGGCCCCGCCTCCAAGAGGACGAGCCCATCCGGCAGCGCGACGAACTGCACCTCGTCGCCGGTGCTCCCGGGTGACTCCACCAGCTTTACGGCATCCCACTCGCGCTGACGCGGGATGCCTGTTATGCCGGCCGCGAGCCAGTGACGGCCCGGATCGAGCGGCATCAGAGGAAGTTCACGCGGCTGCTTCGTCCTGCTCGCCGCCGGTCTTCTCGACCACGACGTCCTCGAGCGGCGGCGGGACGGCGCCCCGCTTCTGGGCTTCGCGACGCGGCTCGTGGACGCGCTTGTCGCGGTAGCGCTCGATCTGGCGCTCCAACTTCTCCACCAACAGATCGATCGCCGCCTCATACGTGAGCGCGGACTCGCGCGCGACCAAGTTCGGCCCCTTCGTGTAGACGATCGCCTCCGCCGAGTGGTTGTCTCGGATCGAAGGGTTGTGCTCCTTCCACAGGGTCACCTCGACGAGCGTTTGGTCGTACAACCGCTTGCCGAGCTTGCCGATGCGCTTCTCGACGTATGCCCTCACCGAGTCGTCGATGGTGTCGTGCAATGCCTTTACCTGGAGCCTCATGGACGCCCCTTCCGGATCGACGTCGGAAACGAAGACCGCAGCCTCAATCTAACGAACTGCTCTCGCCAGGGTGACGACCTCGACGCGTCGCGCTCCTACCTTGCGAAGCGCAGACGCGCAGGCGTCGGCCGTTGCTCCGGACGTGTAGACGTCGTCGACGAGACAGACGGCTCGCGGAACCTCTCCTTCGGCGACGACGCTGCCCCGCACGTTTCGGCGCCGCTCGGCGAGGGCGAGCCCACGCTGACGCGGGAGCGAACGACTCCGGCGGAGTGGTTCGCACGTAGGCAGATCCCACAGGTCGCCGAGTGCCACAGCGAGCCCTCTCGGAGGCACGACACCGCGCTTCCACGCGCGCTCTGGGTCGCCGGGGACGTGCGTGAGCGCGTCCACCTCGGGACGGGCGACGACCTCGGCGACGAGCGACGCTGCCTCTATGGCGAGCCGCCTGCGCCCGTGCTCCTTCCACGAGCGGACGAACGCCTTGGCTCGACTGTCGTAGATAACGGCCGCGCTCGCTCGGGCGAAGGCGAGGCGGCGGCCCGAGCACTCCGGACACCGCCGCACCGGCCAGGCGCCGGGCGAGCCGCAGCGCTCGCAGACGGGCGGGCTCAGGCGGATTAGCTCTCCACGACAGCGTTCACAAAGGGCGCGACCTGGCCGGTCGCACACCGCGCAGCGCTCCGGGAGCAGCAGATCGAGCACCACCTCATTGTCGGCGGCTACCCGTCACGACTCTGCGAAAAAATGCGATCGGCTTCCTGGAGTGTCTCCGCTGAGCCGATGTCGTACCAGGCGCCGGGCAAGCGCCACGTGTAGACCGGCGTGCGCGGATACAGCCACTCGATCAGCCGTCCAGGCTGGTCGGGATTGTTGCCCTCCGCCAGGTACTGCCGAATGAGCGGAAGCGTATGGCGCGGGTAGAAGTAGAGCGCGACTCCGGCCAGAGTCGACCGCGCGTCCTCGGGCTTCTCCTCGAAGAACGTGATGCGCCCCTGGTCGTCGATCTCGATCTGGTTGTACTCGCGCATGCGGCTCAGGTCGCCGACGTCGTGGACGGCCAGCACGGGTGCGTCCACCTCCTGCCCGTATACGGCGAAGCCGGAGACGTCCTCCCCGAAGAGGTTGTCCCCTGCGACCACGACGAGGTCGTCGTCGAGCCCTGTCTGGTCGAGCACGAAGGCTGTGTCTCCGATCGCGCCGAGGCGGTCGTCGTTCGAGGTCGTGCCGTCGTTCACGATCGTGACGTCAGCCTTGCCCGTGGCCCACTCCTCGAAGTGCGGGGTGAACTTCGCGTTCGTCACGACGATCGTGTCGTCGACTCCCATAGCCTGCAGCCGGTCGAGGACGTGGTCGAGCATCGGCCTCCCGCCGACCTCGAGAAGGGCCTTGGGCCGGTCGAGGGTGAGGGGATAGAGCCGTGTCGCGTAGCCGGCTGCGAGGACGAGGGCCTTCAAGCGTGCACCGTCCGTGGCAGCGAGTCCACATACGGAGCGCGATGTATCCCTTCTTCGGTGACGATCGCTGCGATCAGCTCGGCCGGGGTCACGTCGAAGGCAGGATTCCGCGCCGGGTATCGATCCGAAACCTCAAGAGGGTCACGTTCCTCGATCGGGATGTCGGCGCCCGTCGCGGCAGCCGGGTCCAGCGTCGTCGTCGGCGCTACGACATACAGCGGGATGCCGTGGTGCCGAGCGGCCACCGCGAGACCATACGTGCCGATCTTGTTGGCCGTGTCGCCATTCGCCGCGATGCGATCGGCTCCGGTCACGACGCAGTCCACGTCGCCGGCAAGCATCAGCGAAGGCGCCGCGGCGTCTGCGATCACCGAGAAGGGGATCCCGAGCGAGTCGAGCTCCCAGGAGGTCAGCCGTGCCCCTTGGAGCAGCGGCCGTGTCTCGTCGACCCAGACGTGCTCGACGAGTCCACGCTCCCAGGCGGCGCGGATCGCGCCGAGCGCGGATCCGTAGCCGCCGGTCGCGAGGCCGCCGGTGTTGCAGTGCGTGAGAACCCGTGAGCCGGGGGCCACCAGCGTTGCCGCGTGGGCAGCCATCCGGCGGCACCTCGCGACCTCGTGCTCGTGGATCGCGAGCGCGCGCTCGCGCGTGGGATCCGAGCGCATCTCCTCGAGCGCCCAACGCAGATTGACCGCCGTCGGGCGAGCCGATACGAGCTCCGCGTAGGCCGCGTCGAGATCCTCGCCGAGCGCAGACGCGAGCGCGAAGCCGTACGCGGCGGCTACTCCGATCGCAGGCGCGCCGCGGATCGCGAGCGTTCGAATCGCGTCCGCGACCTCGAGCGAGGACCCGCAGCGGAGCTCCACCTCCTCGTCGGGGAGGCGTCGCTGATCGAGGACGACGACCGCGTCGGCCTCGAGCCGGACGATCCGACCGGGTTCGATGTCCTCCATCAGCGCTGCGGATCGCCGACGTCGAGCGGCGGCCCGCGCCGCGGCACCGGCATCGAATGGATGATCGAGGTCGTCGTCTGCCCATGCGGAGTGAAGCGATCGAGCACGTCCTCGAGCTCGTCGATCGAGCGCAGGTGGAGCCGGAGCAGGTAACAGTCGTCGCCGGTGATCCGGTAGCACTCCCCCACCTCGGCCGTCTCCCGCGCGATCTCGGGGATCCGTTGGAGCTGTCCCGGTGAGGGCCTGATCCGGACGACCGCAGATACCGGGAAACCGAGTGCCGACGGGTCGATCTCGGCGCGGTAGCCCGTGATCACCCTCGCCCGCTCGAGCCGCTGGACGCGCTCCGCGACGGCGGGCGCCGACATGCCGACTCGCCGGCCGAGCTCGGCCATGCCGATCCGGCCATCCATCCGCAGCTCCTTCAGCAGACGGAGGTTGATCTCGTCGAGAAGATTCGCTTCGTAGGCAATCGCGTCACGAGTCCGTGCTTTGCGTGGCATTTTCTCCGTTCTTCCATCGATCAGCCATTCCATCATGGCAGAACGCCCGCAATCATGACGGTGTGTCGGTTACGCTCGCCCGCCTCGTCGAGAGAACACGCCCCGAGGCGTTCTTTGTCGGAAGCGCGATCTTCCACTACCTGGGACCCGCGTTCGCGGTGCTTCTCTTTGCCCGCGTCGACCCGCTCGGCGTCGCGTGGCTTCGGATTGCGAGCGCGGCGGCGGTGTTCGCCCTCTGGCGGCGGCCGTGGCGGCGGCTCGTCGGCATCGATCGGGACGGACGGAGGATCGTCGTCGCGCTCGGCGGGGTCTTCGCGGTGATGAACGTCTGCTTCTACGTCGCGATCGACCGGCTGCCGCTGGGAACCGTGGCCGCGATCGAGTTCCTGCCCGTGATCCTGCTCGCGGCGCTCGGCGCTCGGACCGGGAGGAACGTTGCCGCACTCGGTCTCGCGGTCGTCGGCGTCTACCTCCTGACCGACGTCGAGCTCGAGGGCGAGCCGGTCGGCCTCGCGTTCGCGTTCGCAAACGCCGCGTTGTTCGCGCTCTACATCGTGCTCGCCCATCGGCTCTCGCGGATCCCCGGAATCGGCCGGATCGACGGTCTGGCTGCGGCGATGCTCGTCGCTGGAGTCTGCGTGACTCCCCTCGCCGGCTGGAGCGCGGCGCCGGCGTTTCTCGACCCGGTTGCCCTCGCCGCGGGCGTCGGGGTGGGCATCGCGTCCTCGGTCGTTCCGTACGTCTTCGACCAGCTGGCGATGGCTCGCCTGCGGCGAGCGACCTACTCACTCTTGGTGTCGCTCCTGCCGGCGACCGCGACCGTCGTCGGGATCGTCGTCCTGAGCCAGCTCCCGTCGTGGATCGAGCTCGCAGGAGTAGCGCTGGTCGTCGCCGCCGTCGCCGCGCATCGGGAGCGGGACGAAGAACCTGGTGCCAGTCAGCCTGCGGGTGACAGGCACCAGGTTCAGGCCGCCGACGTGCCTTCCCGTCCGTAGCGGTCTTCGATGCGGACGACGTCCTCGAGATGCGGCGTCGAGACCTCGACGATGAGGGTGTCCTCGAGCGCGGTCACGCGGTGCACGGTGCCGGGCGGGTAACGGAGTGCTTCCCCCGGCCCGACCTCCAGCACCTCCAGCTCGTCTCCCACCCTACCGAGCTCCAGCCGTGCCCGTCCCTCGTGAACGAGCCAGGACTCGTCCTTCACCTCGTGGTACTGGAGGCTCAGCGCCTCACCCGCCCGAATGAAGAGCAGCTTCCCCACATACTGCTCTGTCTCCGCCCAGATCAGCTCCCAACCCCAGGGCTTGTCGACCCGGCGGGCCGAGAACCCGTAAGCGGCGCCGGGGTCCTTGCTCACGAGAAGCGGAGCGCCTTCTCGGGGATCCGCTGGTCGGCGCCGACGCGGAGGCCGTGGTCGAGCTCGTTGCCCGCGCCGAGCGCGGCGCCCGGTCCGATCACGGCGAGGTTGCGCACCTCGCACCCGTCACCGAGGTGGGCCTCGTCTCCGACCACGGAGCCGACGACCACCGAGCCGGCCCCGACGGTGGCACGCGCGCCGACGACCGCGTTCTCGACGATGGCGCCCTTGCCCAGGCGCGTCCCCTCGCCCACGACAGCCAGGCTGCCTACGCGCGCGCCCGACTCGACCATCGCACCCGGGCCGACGTAGACGGGGGGCACCAGCCGCGCTTCGGGATGGACCTCTGCGCTCGGGTCGACGAGCGTGAAGTCGGATCCGAGAGCTTCCCCCACCTCGGTCGTAAAGGTCCGCTCGAGGACGTCGCGGTGAGCCTGCAAGTACGACTCTGGCGTCCCGACATCGAGCCAGTATCCGGGAAGAGCCACACCGAACACCGCTCCCGCCTCGGCCAGCCGCGGGAAGACCTCGCGCTCGATGGAGACCGCGCGGCCCTCGGGAACGAGCTCCAGCACCTCAGGCTCGAGGACGTACAGACCGGCGTTGATGAGATCGGTGTCGATGTCCTCGGGGCGCGGCTTCTCGAGAAAGCTCTCGACCCGGCCGTCGGCGGCGATCCGCACGAGCCCGTAGCGGCTGGGGTCGGCCACTGGGGTGAGCAAGATCGTCGCCTTGGCGCCCGTGGAACGGTGGAAGCGAACGAGCTCGGAGAGATCGGCTTCGCGCAGCGAGTCGCCGTTCAGCGCGAAGAAGCTGCTCTCGAGCTCGCGCGCCGCGAACCCGATCGCCCCGCCGGTTCCGAGCGGCTCCGGCTCGACGGCGTACTCGAGCCCGAGCCCCGCGTAGCTCTCGCCGAAGGCCGCGCCGATCTGATCCGGCAGGTAGCCGCACGAGACAATCCCCTGGACGACTTCGTGCCGAGCCAGGTGCTCGAACGTGTACGCGAGAAGGGGCCGGTCGACGAGCGGGAGCATGTCCTTCCGCGTCCGATCGGTGAGCGGGCGGAGCCGCGTGCCTTGACCGCCGACGAGGATGACCGCGGGAAGCGTCATTCGGCGGCACGTCCGATGCCCTCGTACTCGAAGTCGAGCGCACGCAGGCTTGCAGGATCGAGCATGTTTCGGCCGTCGACCACAAGTCGATTCCGCATCCGCACCCCGGCCTCGGCCCAGTCGAGCTCTCGCAGTTCCGGCCACTCGGTCACGATCACCGCCGCGTCCGCTCCCTCGAGCGCTCCGAGGGGCGAGTCGGCGATCTCGACTCCGTCCAGCTGGTCCGCGGCGTTGGCGACCGGGTCCCAGGCGCTCACCTCGGCGCCTTCGGCCTGCAGGCGGGCGGCGAGAACGAGGCTCGGTGCCTCTCGCATGTCGTCGGTGCCGGGCTTGAAGGCGAGCCCGAGGAGCGCGATCCTCTTCCCTCGGAGCGAGCCGAGCCGGCGTTCGAGCTTGCCGACCACGCGGCGCTTCTGGAGCTCGTTGACCTCGATGACCGCCGCGAGCAGCTGGAAGTGGTAGCCGGAGTTCGACGCAAGCTGCTTCAACGCGAGCGAGTCTTTCGGAAAACAACTTCCCCCATAGCCGATGCCCGCGCGCAGGAAGTGCGGCCCGAGACGCCGGTCCATCCCGACTCCCTCGGCAACCTTCACCACATCGGCGCCTGTTGCCTCGCAGACGTTCGCGATCTCGTTGATGAAGCTGATGCGGGTCATCAGGAAGGCATTTGCCGCAAGTTTGATCATCTCCGCCGAGTTGACGTCGCTGCGGAGAACCGGGGCGTCGATGCCCGCGTGCAGCTGCTCGACGACATCGCCGTCCCCCGCATCGAAGGCCCCGATTACGATCCGATCCGGGTGCATGAAGTCACGAACTGCGGTCCCCTCCGCGGTGAACTCGGGATTCGAGACGTAGCCGACGTTCTCGAGCCCTCGCTCGTCGAGGCGGTGGCGCACTGCATTCCCGGTTCCTACCGGCACGGTGCTCTTCATGGCCAGGACGATCCTCCGTTCTACCCGCGGCAGCTCGTCCACGACCGTCCAGACCGCTGTCAGGTCGGCATCGCCGGAGTGAGTGGGCGGCGTGCCGACTGCGACGTACACGACGTCCGCCTCGGCAAGCGCGTTCCCGACCTCCGTCGTAAAGGTCAACCGCTCGCGGTTCTTCTCGAGTAGCTGCGCGAGGCCTTCCTCGTGGATCGGAACGTCACCCCGTCGCAGCGTCTCGATCTTCTCGGTGACGATGTCGCGTACTACGACGTCGTGCCCGAGCTCGGCGAAGCAGGCGCCGGTGACGAGGCCGACGTAGCCGGCGCCGAAGACCGCGATTTTCATAGGAGCTAGCTACTTCCCTCTCGCCAATGGCTTGAGACCCTTGGCGATCGCGAGCATCGTCTCGTTCGAGAGCCGGTCGAGCAGGGAGTTGACCACCCAGTAGCGCGCTTGCTTCGTCCGCAGGACGACCATGTGCAGCTTCGGCCCGTCGTAGTAGAGGTCGTAGATGCGTCCCTTGATTCGCCGCGTGTGGCTCTTGTCCGCGAGCACGGGAGCGTCGTCCCAGTCGGTCATCTGCACCCCCCAGTACTCGTTCGAGCCCATGCTGTAGACGAGGCGCACAGCCTTGTGCTTCTCGTCAGGGTCGATCCAGTACAGGCGGACGGGCGTCGACCGATCCGTCCACGAGCTGCGCTCGATCACGGTCGGCAGCAGCAGCGGGAAGGGGACGCGCGAGCGGCGCTCACGGAGGAGATCGCGGGCGGCGCTGGGAGCGAAGACGACGTTCGGCTTCTCGCGCCGCGGGGTCTGGTCGATCGCACCCGAAGCGAGAGTCCCATGGAAGGTCTGGCCGACGACGACGGTCAGCATGGCGCCGTTGGCGAGCTGGGAGATCGCTCTCGGAAGACGCTCGGTTTCCGCGGAGCCGAACAGATTCGAGACCTTCTCCGCGGCCCGCAAGGCGCCCGGCGCTCTGGGGGCGTAGTAGACCTTCGTGCGGAAGTACTCGAAGCTCGGCGCATTCGCCGGCAGCCCGTTCGGCGGAGTCAGGATCTGGTACCCGCGCTCGCCGAGCTGGAAGCCCGCGGTCGAGGCCGAGCCGGGCACGGCATTGCCGTTCAGCACGGTGACGGTCGTGTCGCGCGGTGCAGGCACCCGGCCCTTCAACTTCTCGCCGAGCGCGACCGCGGTTGCCTTGTCCGACGAGTCGCCGTCGGGATGCGTGAACGTCCGAACGGCACGGATCACGTTCGACGAGTCGGTCGTCAGGTCGTTGACGCCTTCCAGCCCCTCGATCTTCGTTTGATACACGTGGCCCCGCGGAAGCCCGTACGCGAAAAGGGCGTAGGAGAGAACAGTGCGTCCCGGGACGTCCGCCCCGCCGCCCTGCGCAACCTGGACGTTGTTCGTGATCGCACTGACCACCTTGGGCAGAGCGAGCGCCTTGAAGCTCGATTGCACCTGGGTCTTGAATCCCTTCACGAACTGCTGCTGTCGGGCCACACGGTAAAGGTCGGAGTCGGTGTGGCGGTAGCGGACGAAGTCGAGCGCTCGACGTCCGGTGAGCTGCTGATACCCCGGATTGAGATTGATCGTCGCGTAGCCGAAGGGACCGCCTCGGTCATTGAAATACCGTCGATCGACGTCGACCCAGACCCCGCCGAGACGATCGACGATCTCGCGGAAGCCTCGAAAGTTGACCGTGATCAGGTAGTTGATCTGAAGGCCCGTGAGTCCCCGCACCGTCTGCAGTGAGCCTTGAGGGCCGCACTCCTGATAGGCCGAGTTGATCTTCCCCACGAACGACGCCTGACCGGGACAACGAACCTCCACCTGGAGATCACGCGGGAACGAGAGCAGCGAGATCGAGTCCGTCTGCGGGTCGGCGCGCAGGAGCATGAGAGTGTCCGAGCGCGACGGCGCGCCCTTGCCGTCGGTGAGGCGGTGGTCGTATCCGATCACGAGCGCCACCGCGGGCTGGCCGGGAAGCGGCACCTGAAGCTCGCGGGCGGCTTGCTTCACCGCCGGATCCTTCGCCGCCACAGCCGCAACCGACTCGTGGAAGTAGAGGTAGGCGCCTCCTGCGGAACCGGCGACAAGAATGAGCGCGGCCACTCCGAGCCAGAGCGCGATCTGCCCGACCAGAGCCATACGCGAGCGGCCCTCCGGCGGCGGCGGCCGGTAGACCATCATGGGCGACGACGCGCCGGGAGGAAGAACGGGGTTCCCGTTTCCGTTGGGCGACGAAGCGCGCCCTAAGCCTCGCTTCAGAGTAGTTCGCATGACAGCCGACGAGCGCCCCTCAGGCGCCCGTCATCGGAGGATAGCTCAGGCATAGGCGGTGTTTCGCGCTCCCACCGAGGTATCCCTACCAGCGACACCCTGACGTCCGCTCGCGCAGCAGACCCTTAGAACTCGTTTCACATTGACGCTTCGTCGCCGGGGTGCGTTGGGTGGTGCGAGGCAAGGACGCAGGGAGCGTCCATATGACACATATGGGCGCGACCGAGGACGCTGCATCGCGCCGCCCAGCGCGGCCCGGCGGCACAAGGCTTCATTGTGAAACGAGTTCTTAAGGGGAACGCCCTCCCGGCCGTGGGTTACCGTGTCTTGCGTGCTACGCGTCTCATTCGTTGTCGCGTCACTCCTCACCGCGGCGCTTCTCGTGACCGCTGCCGGCGCCGCCAGGAAGCCAGTACTAGCCACCTTGGTCGGCGACTCGGTCTCGGCGTCCATCACACAGGTTCCCACCGCCGAGGCAGAGCTGAGGCGCGGGCTCTCGCTTCGGCTCGACGTCGAGGTGTGCCGACGCCTGGTGCACCCGAGCTGTGTCTTCCGCGGAGCGAGCCCGACCACCGCGTTTCAAGCCGTACAGAGCTACGGCCGCTCTCTCGGCGAGGTGTTGGTCATGCACGTCGGCTACAACGACTCCGCCGACGGCTACGCCCAGGGCATCGACCGGGTGCTGCGAGCCGCACGTTCCCAAGGTGTGGACAGCGTCGTGTGGGTGACGCTGCACGAGACGAAGAGCACCTACCAACGGACGAACGAGGCCATCGAGCGCGCCGCGAAGCGCTGGCCTCAGATCGTCGTCGCGGACTGGAGCACCCACAGCCGTGACGAGCCGTGGTTCCGACGCGACAGCGTCCACCTGAACGACGCGGGAGCGAGCGCCCTCGCCTCGTTTCTCCGGGTACACGCGCTCGAGGCCGTCCGCCGCGCCTCCTGACGTGTACCGGATCAGGCTCTGGTGAAGAAGGCCGGCGCGACCGCGTCCAAAGCACTCGCGAGAAAGTCGATCTCCTCCGGTCTGCCGACGGTGATCCTGAGCGCGTCCGGCGCCCCGAACGGAGTCAGCGGGCGAACGATGACTCCCTGCCGCAGCAACGCGTCGTTGAGCGCGCGCGCGTCCTCCACCTGAACGAACAGGAAGTTCGCGACCGCGGGTGTGGCCGGCTCGAGCCCGCGCTCGCGGAGAACGTCCTCGAGCGCCGACCTCGCGTCGCGGTTGACCGTGCGGCGGCGCGAGAGCTCGTCGCCGTCGGCAAGGCTCGCGAGCGCGGCCTCCTGGCCGATGGAGCTCACGTCGAAGGCTCGCCGGACCTTGCCGATCGCCCGGATGATCTCCTCCGGTCCGACGCCATAACCGACACGCAAGCCGGCCAGACCGAAGATCTTCGAGAACGTGCGCAGAACGAGCACGCTCGACCCTGCCTTCGCGAACTCCTCGATCGCGTCAGGATAGTCGGGATCGTCGACGTACTCGAAGTACGCCTGGTCGACGACCGTCAGCACGTGGGGCGGAACCTGCTCGAAGTACGCCCCGAGCTCGGCACGGCTGTTCGTCGTCCCGGTCGGGTTGTTGGGGGCGGCGATGAAGACGAGCTTCGTGCGCGCGGTGATCGCGGCGAGGATCGCCTCCAGGTCGAAGCGGTTGTCTCGCAGCGGTACGCGCACGGGAACACCGCCGAGCTTCAGAGTGTCGAGCACGTAGCTGGGGAAGGACGGCCAGCCGGTGACCGCCTCGTCCCCGGGATCGAGCGTCACCATGGCGAGGTAGCCGATAACGGCATCTGCGCCTGAGCAGACCGTCACGTTCTCGAAGCGCACGCCGTGTCGCTCGGCGAGCGCGTGTCCGAGCCGCCAAGCGCCACCGTCGGGATAGCGATTGAGCTCGAGCGCTGTGCGCGCTATCGCCTCTCGAGCAGCCGAGAACGGGCCGAACGGCCCTTCGTTGGAAGCGAGCTTGACGACGCAGTCGAGTCCGAGCTCGCGCTGGACTTCCTCTACCGGCTTACCGGGCTCGTACGGGACGAGATCTCGAACGGCGCGGCGGATCATCGACGGATCGATGTCGCCGTGCCGACGGCTCACGCCGCCGGAAGAGGCTCCGGGCTCGCGGCAACCTGCTCGCCGACAATCTCGCTCTCCCCTTGACTGCCGACGTCGGTGTCTACCGCTGCCGGCTCGCTCTCGCTCCGACGACGCCGAAGCACCGCGACGAGTCCGGCGAGCACGCCCGCCGACACGAGTCCGAGTGCGAGGTAAAGGGCGATCTTGGGAGCGTTCCGCTTCGATTGCTTGCGGCGGCGCTCGAGCACCTTCAGCGTTGCGTACCCGAGGACCGCGTTTCTCCTGTTGATGACACTCATAGGAGACAGGTTAACCAACGACGGCCAACGTCAAACCGCAGCCTTCCGTCGCGGCGGCAGGTGGATCGCTCGCTCGAGCGCCACGAGCCCGGCTTCCTTGAAGGCTTCGGACAGCGTCGGGTGGGGCGCCATCCCGTCCGCGATCGTCTCCACCGTCGCCTCGGCGTCGAGGCCGACGACCGCGGCCTCGATCAGGTCGGTAGCGTGCGGGCCGACGATCACGACTCCCAGGAGCTCGCCGTACGTCGTCTCGTGGATGGTCTTCACCCAGCCGGTCGTCTCGCCCATCATCACCGCGCGCGCGTTTGCCACCCAGGGGAACCGGCCGACGGCGACGGTGTCCCCGTGCTGCTCGCGTGCCTGTGCTTCTGTCAAGCCCACCCCCGCGATCTCGGGGTCCGTGTAGATCGGGCGCGGGACAGCGGGATCACCGATCTCCAGCTCGTGCCCGAGGGCGTTCTCGGCGGCGATCTCGCCCTCACGGAAGCCCGTATGCGCGAGCTGCCAGTACCCGGCCACGTCGCCGGCGGCGTAGATGTGCGGCACCGACGTCCGTCTGTGCGCGTCGGTCTGGATCCCCTTACGTGGATCGAAGGTGATGCCGGCCTGCTCGAGGCCGATTCCGTCGACGAGCGGGGCGCGCCCGACCGAGACGAGCATGAGGTCGCACTCGACCATTTGTCCCTCGCCGAAGCGGACAACGAGGCCGGATCCGGTGTCCTCGACGTTGGTGCACTGCTTGCCGAGGTGCAGGATCACCCCGCGCTTCGTGAACGCCTTCTCGAGCTCCTTGCTGGCATCGGCATCTTCGAGCGGAATCAGCGAGGTGAGCATCTCGACGATCGTGACCTCGGTCCCGAAGCGCTCGAAGATCGACGCGAACTCGCAGCCGATGATCCCGCCTCCGAGGACGACGAGACGTCTCGGAACCTCGGTCTGGGCGAGGAGGCCCGTGGAGTCGACACAGCGCGGAGACTCGAGCCCTGGGGTCGGCGGGCGCATGGGGAAAGAGCCGGTGGCGACGATCGCGCTCGTGAACGTCACGTCGTCCCCACCCTCGACCGCGAGCATGCGTGCGTCACGGAACTGCGCGGCGCCCTTCACCCACTCGACGCCGTTGGCCTTGAATAGCGACGCGACGCCGTTCGTCATCTGCTTGACGACTGCGCTCTTCCACTCGTTGGCTTTCGGGAAGTCGAGCGTCGGCTCTCCGGTCATCACCCCGAGCTTGGGATCGATCTCGCGAGCGGCATGCAACGCGTGCGCCGTCTGCACCCACGCCTTGGTCGGGATACAGCCGACGCGCAGGCAGGTTCCTCCGAGCTCGGGCTCCTTCTCGATGCACCCCACGCGCGCCCCGAGCTGCGCCGCGCGGATCGCCGCGGTGTATCCCGCCGGGCCGCCGCCGAGAACGGCAACGTCGAATTCCATGGCGCGAATCCTAGAGGCTCGATCCGAAATGAGAGTGGGCTCCCGGCCGCGAAGCGGACGGCTTCAGGGATTTTCGCGCGATCGGAATCCGCGCGAGCGGATTCCGATCTTGCGCCAGCTACAGCTCGCGGCGCATGGTCACGCTCTCCTCGCCGTCCTCGCGGGCGCGCGTGAACCCGTGCTTCCGCTCGTAGTAGGAGACGAGCGGCTCGTTGCCACGTTCAGCCGCGAGACTCACCGCTTGATGGCCATCCGCCTTCGCCCGCTCGTAGAGCGCGTTCAAGAGCGCGTCGCCGATCCCCCGTCCGCGCCGGCTCGGCACGACCGCGATCGCGAGCTCCGGTGTCTCCTCGTCCACGAACCCGTATCCGGGGTGGTCGCGCCGGAACAGCCGGTACCAGGCTGCGCCGACCGGGAAGCCGTCCTCGATCGCGATCAGCGCCGTATCGCCGGCTCGCCCCCAGCCCTTGACGTAGAGGGCCACCGGGCCGGGGCCCTCCCCCGGCTGGCGCTCACGCCAGTAGTACGCGTGATGAAGCATGTCACGCAGGAAGCGAACGTCCTGGCGGCCGCCGCGGCGAATCACCATGCCTGGGAGATTAGATGCCTGATCGGGAGCGGAACTCACAGCTCGAGCCGCCAGTCGTTGCCGCGAACTGGAGTGCCCGGCGGATACTCGAACTCGCACTCGCCGAGGAGCGTAAACCTCAGCTTCCGGCAGATTGCGTTCGACGGCTCATTGTAAATCGACGGAAACGCGTGCACGAACCGGTGCCTGCCCTGACCACGCGCGCGCTCGATCGCCAGCTCCGTCGCCCGCCCAGCGATGCCGCGCCCCTGGAAGCCTGGGAGGACGGACCACCCGATCTCGTACGACTGCTCGTCGCGCCACGTCCGCACCCAGAAGCCGACCCAGCCCACACCTTCTCCGGTCTCGAGGGTGATCTTGTACTGGCTCGAGCCGAGTTCCTCGTAGCGACGTTGTCGGTCGGCGATCTTCTCCGGGCTCTCCGGGCCCCCCAGGTGCTCCATCATCGACGGGTCGCCGAGGAGCTTCTCGAGCAGCTCGAGATCGCCTTCGCCCCAGGGCACGATGCAGACGGCGTCCCCTTCCGCCACGTCAGAGCGCGAGCGCGGGCGATTCGACCAGCGTCTTCACGGTGCGCAGGAACTCCGCTCCCTCCGAGCCGTCGATCGCGCGGTGGTCGCAAGTCAGCGTCATCGTCAGCGTGGGCCGGATCCCGAGATTGCCGTCAACTACCGCCGGGCGATCCTCGATCGAGCCGACGGCGAGGATCGCGACCTGCGGCGGATTGAGCACGGCGATGAACTGCTCGATGTCGTACATGCCGAGGTTCGAGATCGTGAAGGTGCCTTCCTCGAGATCGGTCATCTTGAGCTTGCCCTCGCGCGCTCGTGAGACGAGATCGGCGCGGACGGCGGCGATCTCGAGCACCGATTTCTGGTCGGCGGCTTGGATGACCGGAACGACGAGGCCGTTCGGGGTCGCGACTGCCATGCCGACGTTCGCGCGCCGGTAGCGGTGGATTGCCCCGTCGACGAAGAGCGCGTTCACGGCTGGGTGACGCTGGAGCGCCGATGCGACCAGGCGAGTGAGGACGTCGTTCACTGTGGGCTTCGTCTCACCCTCACGGAGAAGCCCGACCATTCGCTCGCGCGTGGTTGCGAGCTCGGAGGCGTCCGCTGTCACGGAGAGCTGGAAGACCGGTGCCGCCCAGGCCGCCGTCAGACGGCGAGCGATCGTGCGGCGAACGGAGGTGAGCTCGACGGCCTCGAACTCAGCGTCGGCCTCGGGCGCTGCGCTCGCCGTGGCGGCAGCGACCGGGGCAGCGCCGTCGCCCGCCTGCTCGACGTCCTCGGCGATGATCCTGCCATCGGGACCGGTGCCGCTCAACGCTGCGAGATCGAGCCCGCGCTCGCGTGCGATACGCCGCGCCAGTGGGCTCGCCTTGATCCGCTCGCCTTCGACACGCGTCGGAGCGGAAGCGGTCTCGGACCCCGCCGCCTCCTCGCCTTCTAACACACTGTTACTTGGGGTTTCGGCCTCGGATGACGCTTGGGTGGAAGGTGGCACGTCCTGGGCGCCGCCGTCTTCAGTCGGTGGCTCCTCACTCGCTCGCGCTTCCTCGGCAGACGCCTCGGCCGCAGGAGCAGCGCTGTCTCCGTTTCCGCCCTGGGCGCCGGCAAGGAGCCCGGACACGTCCTCGTCGGCTGCGCCGATCACCGCGACCGTGGCTCCGACGTTCGCCTCACCCTCGGGGACGACGATCTTGAGCAGGACGCCTTCCGCGTCGGCCTCGACCTCCTGCGTCACCTTGTCCGTGTCGAGCTCGAAGAGCGGCTCGCCCTTCGCGACTTCATCGCCTTCGGACTTGAGCCAGCGGACGATCGTGCCCGCCTCCATGCCCTGCCCGAGACGCGGAAGCTTGATCTCGGTCGCCATCGCCTGGTGGCCTCAAGCCCTCGCGACCGTGCGCTTGATCGCGTCGAGCACGTCCTCGACCTGCGGGACGACGTACTGCTCCATCACGGGAGCGAACGGGAGCGGCGCGAACCTCGAGCCCACGCGCTCGATGGGGGCGTCCAGCCAGTCGAACGCCGCATGCTGGATCACCGCTGCGAGCTCGGCTCCGAAGCCGCCCCGGACGACTGCCTCGTGCGCGGTCACACAGCGGTTGGTCTTCTTGACGGACGCGATGATCGTCTCCTCATCGAGCGGCAGCAGCGTGCGAGGGTCGACGACCTCGACCGAGATGCCGTCCTTCTCCGCCTGCTCGGCCGCTGACAGCGCGTCGTGGACGAGCCGGCCGGTGGCGACAACGGTGACGTCCTTGCCTTCCCGGTGCACGCGCGCCTTGCCGAGTGGAATCGGCTCGAGCTCGTCCGGCACCTCACCCTTCAGCGGGTAGAGGGTCCGATGCTCGAAGAAGACGACGGGGTTGTCGTCGTAGATCGCGGACCAGAGGAGACCACGCACGTCCTCGGGAGTCGAAGCGAAGACCACCTTGAGCCCGGGAACGTGCACGAACCACGACTCGAGCTGCTGCGCGTGCTGCGCGCCAGGAGACCAGCCCGCCCCGCCCTGCGTGCGAATCGTCAGCGGCACCTTCACCTGGCCGCCCGACATCGACCGGTGCTTCGCCGCCTGGTTGACGAGCTGCTCCATGGACAACGTGAGGAAATCCTCGTACATGATCTCGACGACGGGTCGCATCCCCTGGATGGCCGCGCCGATTCCGCTGCCGACGATTGCCATCTCCGAGATCGGGGTGTTGCGGATCCGCTTCGGGCCGAACTCATCGAGAAGACCCTGGGTCACGGCCATCGAGCCGCCCATCTCGGCGATGTCCTCGCCCATCAGGAAGACATCCTCGTCCTCGCGCAGCGCGCGCGAGAGCGCGTCGCGGACGGCCTCGCGGTAGGTCAGCTCAGGCATAGACGTTGGCGAGCGCGTCCTCGGGCTTCGGATCCGTACCCGCCTTCGCGAACTCGACGGATGCCTCGACCTCGGCCATGACCTCGGCGTCGAGCGAGGCGAGCTCGTCGTCCGAGAGCTCGAGCCGGGCGCGCAGGAGCTCGATCGGGTCTTTCGTCGCCTTCGCCTCCTTGAGCTCCTTCTTGTCGCGGTAGACCTGCGGATCGCCGACGTAGTGCCCCACGAGCCGGTACGTGCGAAGGTGGAGGAGCACCGGCCCGGCGCCGGAGAGCGCGTGTTCCCGCGCGGCCAGCGCCGCGAGGTAGACCGCCTCGACGTCCTGCCCGTCGGCCTCGATCAGCTTCATCCCGTATGCAAGGGCGCGCTTGCCGAGCTCGTCGACGGGAAGCGGCAAGTGCTGCTTCGCCGGCGTCGACTCGGCCCAGCCGTTGTTCTCGAGGACGAAGATCGCCGGGACCTTCCAGAGCTGCGCGAGGTTCATGGACTCGTGGAACGTGCCGGCATTCGTCGCTCCGTCGCCGAAGAACGCCACCGCGACACGCTTCTCGCCGCGCATCTGGAACGCGAGCGCTGCGCCCACGATCCCCGGGATTCCGCCCGCGACGACCGCATTTGCGCCGAGATTTCCGACCTCGACGTCGTAGAGATGCATCGAGCCGCCGTAGCCGTGCGAGCAGCCCTCGACCTTCCCGTACAGCTCGGCCATGATCCGCTCGATCGGAGTGCCCTTGGCGATCGAGTGGCCGTGGGCGCGGTGCGTGGACGCGATCACGTCCTCCCGCTCGAGCGCGGCGCACACTCCCGACGCGACGGCCTCTTGACCGATCGCGACGTGCAGGAAGCCCGGCAGCTCGCCCGCGCGAAAGCGCTCCTCGACCTTCTCCTCGAAGCGCCGGATCAGGAGCATCTCGCGGAAAAATCCGCGCATGCCCTCCTTCGAGACCCGCCCTCCGCCGGAGCCGGACTTCTCCTCGACCGCGGTCATGAACCGGCCATTATGCTGATCCGCTCTCGCGGGCTGCTGTTTGCCCCGCTTTGCGCGCGGGTAGGCAACTCGTCGATGAACGACAAACGACGCAATCCTGTGTTTCTCCTGGTGGGAGCGGCCGCGATAGGCGCGCTCGTCGCCCGCATGATCGACTGGCGGAGTCATGCCCACCCCCGCTAACGGCGGCGTCGGCAGCGTCATCCACGAGGTCGCCGAGCGCGCGAGCGCCTTGGCGCGGCTCGAAGCCGAGCTCGCGATCTTGGAGCTCCGGCGGAAGATCATGTCGCTCGGCATCGGCGGGGCTCTCGTGCTCGGCGCCGGAATCCTCGGGCTCTTCGCCGTCGGTTTCCTTCTCGCCACCGCGGCCGCCGGGCTCGCAATCTTCCTGGACACCTGGCTTGCCCTGCTCCTGGTCGCTGTCGGACTGCTCGCCTTGACGGCCGTGGCGGCGGCAGTCGGCATCTCCACGCTCAAGCGGGGACTGCCGCCGATTCCCGAGCGCGCGGTGGACGAGGCGAAGCTGACAGCGAACGCGTTGAAGGGGAACGGCCGTGGCTGAGACCCGCAGCCCCGAGCTCGTGCGAAGCGAAATCGCGGTTGAGCGCGAGCGCCTTGCCGCAGCCGTCGACGAGTTGCGTAACCGTGTCGGCGATGCTACGAACGTGCAACGACAGGTTGGCTCCCGGATTTCCGTGCTCGCGCCCGCAGCGTTCGCAACCGCCTTCGTCGTCTCAGGCGGCATCGGAGCGACGATGCGCTACTTCGCGCGCCGCGGTCGCGACCGCTGACTCCAACTCCGACTGAAGCAGCCCTGCGAGAGCCTCCTCTGCCGTCGCCCGAGCTGAGCGCGCTTCCACCGCGGTCGACAAAGCTCCGCGACCTGTCTCGCGGCGATTGGCTCGCAATCCTCAAACGCGCCGTCACGGAGTCACTCGACGACGCAATTCCTATGACCGCTTCGGCGGTCGCGTACAGCTCGTTCTTCGCGATCCCCTCCACACTTCTGCTCGCGCTCGGTCTGTTCACCCTCGTTTCGAGCGCGGAGACGATCCGCGACTTCATGGATCGGCTCGACGCCTTCATGCCCGCAGACGCGACTCAGCTCCTCGGCGACAGCCTGGCGCGCCTCGAGGAGCAGCCCTCGACCGGCGTCGTGATCACGCTCCTCGGGCTCGTGCTCGCGCTCTGGGCGTCGACGAGCGCGATGACGACGTACATGGCCGCGCTCTCGAGCGCCTATGACCGCAAGGACAAGCGCAGCTTCGTCCGCAAGCGGCTCGTCGCCCTCGGCCTCGTCGTGGTGATGGGAGTTGCCGTCGCGCTGATCGTCTTCCTCCTGATCCTCGGTCCGTATGCGCAGCGAGGGGTGGGGAACCTGCTCGGGATCGAGAGCGTGCTCTCGTGGGCGTGGTGGGTCGCCCAGTGGCCGCTGCTCTTCGCCGGCCTGCTGGCTGCGTTCGCAGTCCTCCACTATTTCGGGCCCGACGTCGAGCACCGCGGCTGGCGGTTCGTCATGCCCGGGGCGACGATCGCTGTCGTCGCGTGGGTGCTCGTCTCGCTCGCGTTCGCCCTCTATACCGGACTCTTCGCCTCCTACAACAAGACCTGGGGGTCGCTTTCCGCCGTCATCGTCACGCTGACCTGGCTGTGGCTCACCGCTGTCGCCTTGCTCTTCGGGGGTGAGGTGAACGCGGAGGTCGCGGATCAAGCCGAAGGACGCGATTCCGCTGAAGTAAGCTGATCCGCCCATGCAGGCGGCGGACCAGTGGAAGCAGATCGAGCGTGATCTCGGAGCGGGCTGGGTCGAGGCGCACTTCTTGTTCTCTGTCGAGGATGCCGGCTCTATCGGCGACGCAGCAGCGGTGCTCGCCCCGCTCGGTCCAGGTCGCGCGGGCTCAGAGCTTCGTTTCCAGGTTCTTCGAGAAGGGGGCGGTCCGGACAAGGTCCGGAACCTCGTCGGACGCCTCGACCGCAAACGGATCTGGGGCACGCTCAGCCTGGTCGAGTCGCGGGCCGAGCCTCGCATTGCGCCTCTGCCCTTAGAGCGCGACGACGAAGTGAGCATCCTCGAGAGCTGGGACGCCGCGCTCGCGGATCTTCCCCCTGGCTGGCGCGACCTCCTTTGCGAGCTCGAGCTCGACTCGACGGACTACCTCCCCCGCGCTGCGCTGCTCGGCGCGCCGTTGAACCCGACGCGTAACCCCGACGAGATCGCGCTTCGCTTTCGGGTTTCCTCGGGCGTCGGCTACGGAACGTCGCCGGGGATGGCGCGGCGCTGCCTCGAGCGCATCGAAGGCGACGGGATCACGGGAAGAGCGAGCGTGCTGAACGTTCTCTCCGACACGGGAAACGAAGCCACGTTGGGTCCCGTCTGGCGCATCGCCGGGCGCTCCGTTTAGGCGCAAGAACGGAATCCGCTAGCGCGAATTCCGTTCGCGCGAAGATCCCTAAAGGCGTCCGCTTCGCGGCCGCTGCGCCTCGGCTCTAGCGGACGATCTTTGCCGACCCGCGCATGCCGAAGGCGGCGTGCGGGTCGCAGAGAAACCGGAACGTCCCCGATTTCTTCAACGCGACCTTCCACGTCTGCGTCCCTTTGAAGCTCAGCGGGGTGGTCTTCCGGTTGTAGCCGGGTGCCACGATGTGGGCGTTGTGATCACTCCCACGGTCACGAACGGTCACCGTGTACGTGCCGAGCTTCATGCTCTTGACCGCTTTGCCGGCCGCGGTCTTCAGGGTGATGACCTGGGAGGGCCCCGCCGTGAGCAGGAGCTTCGTCTTCGCGGTGATAGCCGGCGACGGAGACGGATTCGCCGGCGGTGGCGCCGGGTTCCCGACCACGAACTTGTCGCCGAGCGTCGGGTGCGGGTCGCAGAAGTACGAGTAGTTTCCGTCTTTGAAGGTCACCGTCCAGTTGACCGTCCCCGTGAACGCGACCTCAGTTCGCTCGTCGACCCCCGGCCCTTGCAGATGGAATGTGTGGACGTCAGCGAGGTCGCGCACCTGAACGTCGTACGTGCCCGGATCGAGCTTTGTCACCTTGTTGCCCTGCGCGTCGCGGAACGAGATCTCGAACTCGGGCCCGACCGTGCCGAACAGCTTCGGGTTCTGCGCCTGGACCGCTGCTCCGTCGGCCGCTCCGAGGAGTGCGGCGACGACGAGCGCGACGACGAAGGCGGCAGCACGGGTCATTGCAGCACTCTACGGGGCCGATCTCGAATCGGTTTGCCCGGCTCGCAGGCCACGTACGAGCGTGCGAGCGAGCTCGGAGCCGGCTGTCCCATCGGTGTCGAGAGCAGGGTTGTAGATCGTCACTTCGACGCCGGCGACGCTGCCTGTGGCCATCGCGGCGGAGAGAATCGTCGCGAGCTCGTCAGGCGAGAGACCGCCGGCCTGCCGATAGTCGACGGCGGGCATGACCGCGTCATCCAGCACATCGGCGTCCACATGTACCCAGAAGCGCCCTGGAGCGCCCGGACGGGTCAGCTGGCCGAGTGCACGCTGGGCAGCCGTCCAAGCCCCCATAGCGCGAGTCGCCGCAAGGTCGAGAGCGAGGAGCTCTGCAGGAAGTGGTTGGCTGCCGTCGCACACCTGCTCCTCTGCGTCGCGGAAGCCGACGATGACCACGTCCTCGGCGCGGACGAGCGGCGAGCGTCCCTCGACGTCGCAGATCTCGGGCGGGCCGTGGCCGGTGACCAGCGCAAGATCCATCGACGCGGCCTCACCCGACGGCTCGGCCGAAGGTTGGTAGAAGTCGGCGTGTCCATCGAGAAACAAGAGCCCGGCTGCTCCCCGCCGACGGAGAGCGAGCGCTCCGCCCAACAGCACACTGCAGTCGCCGCCGAGAACGAGCGGCACGTCGCCCGCGTCAAGCACCTCTCCGACTGCGTCGGCGAGCTCGAGCGCATGCGACACGATCTGGGGCCCGTTGAGCACCCCGCTCGCCGGGTCGCGAATTCCAGACGCAGGCGGGGGCGAGACGGTCGCGGCGATCCTCGCGTCGAGCGCCCCTGCCAAACCGCGACCTAGAAGCGCGTCCCCGAGCCCTTCCACGCCGGTCGCGCGCAGCCCCAGTCCCGACGGCGCCTGGACAACGGCAAACCGGCCCGCCCTTAGGCTCGTAGCTCTGCTCCGAAATCGTCGGCCAACGCGCTCACGATTCGGCCCCGCAGCTCCGCAGCTTCCTCGTCGGTGAGCGTGCGGTCGGGAGACTGGAACGTGAGGTGGATTGCGGCTGACTTCTTCCCCGGCCCGACCTGCTCTCCCCGGTAGACGTCGAACACGCGCGCCTCCCGCAGCAACGGCCCCGCCGCCGCGCGCGCGGCGTCTAGCAGCGCGCCCACTTCCACCTCCTCTTCGACAGAGACCGCAATGTCCTGGTGGATCGCCGGGTACGTCATCACGTCCTCGTACGGAACCGGATCGCGGGCAGCGCCTGCGAGCTTCGCGAGATCGAGCTCGAAGGCGCCCCACGCCCCGTCGATGAGAGCGGGATGGACCTCTCCCACGATGCCGGCCTCGATCCGTGCCGCCTTCCCCGGATGGAGCAGCGGATGCTGTGTCCGCGCCCAGGAGGCATCAGCATGGAGGGAGCGCAGTAGCGCCTGCACCGACCCCTTGACCTTCAGGAAGCCTCCTTCGGCAACACCCGCGACGCACACGCGCTCATCCGGCAGCTCATCGTCTCCCCGAGGGAGGTAGGCGCGCGCGACCTCGAAGAGCGCGACGGGCGCATTTCCGACCTCGGCGTTACGCCGGGCCGCCTCGACCAGCGAAGGCAGGAGCTCCGTTCGCAGCAACGCGAGCTCGACAGTGATCGGCTCCTGCAGCCGAAGCGCGCCGGCATCCCGATCCTCCTCGACGAGGGACGGGGTGTACACCTCCGAGAAGCCGAGCGCCGCCAGCGTGTCCTCGACCCTCCGCCGCACGCGCTGGGCTCGGTCGAGCCTCCCGGACATCTCCTGCCGAACCGGAAGCGTGAACGGCACGTCAGCGAGGTGGAAGCGGGCCACCTCCTCGATCAGGTCGACCTCGCGGAGGAGGTCGCGCGCACGCCAGGTGGGGACGACGTACTCGCCGTCACGTGGCTCGTTTCCGAGCCGCGTGAGGATGTCCTCCTGCTCTTCCGCAGCCACGTCCAGCCCAATGAAAGCGCTCGCCTGCTCCGGACGGAAACTGACGACTGGACGTTCCGGGAGCTCTCCCTTCGCATCGGTGTGCCCGACGAACCGGGCCCCCGTGAGGAAGACGATCAACTCGGTCGCCCAAGCGGCGGCCTGCTCGGCGAGGTAGGGGTCGACACCTTTCTCCCAGCGGTTCGAGCCCTCGGTGCGGAGCCGCATGCGCTCCGATGTCCGCCAGAGCCCTGTGGGCTCGAAGTTCGCGGCCTCGAGCAGCACCTCGGTCGTCTGATCGGAGATCTCCGTGTCCTCGCCGCCCATGATCCCCGCGAGCGCGATCGAGCGCTCCGCGTCGGCGATCATCAGGTCGGAAGGGTCGAGATCGCGCTCGACGCCGTCCAGCGTTCGCAGCTTCTCACCCGCGCGCGCCCGACGCACGACGATCTTCTCGCCCGCGAGCGTCGTCTGGTCGAACGCGTGCAGCGGGTTCCCGAGCCCGAGCATCACGTAGTTGGTCACGTCGACGACGTTGGAGATCGGCCGCATCCCCGCGGCGTCCAGGCGGGCGCGGAGCCAGAGCGGCGAGGGACCGATCCGGACGTCGCGCAGGAGCCGGCCGATGTAGCGCGGGCAGCGGTCGAAGTCCTCGATCGTGACGTCAACGGGTTCGTCACTGGTCGGCTCCGGGTCACGACCGGGGGGCGCGGCGAGGTCGAGACGGAAGAGCGCGGCGATCTCTCTGGCGAGGCCGTAGACAGACAGCAGATCAGGACGGTTGCCGGTGATCTCGAGATCGAGAACGACATTCTGAAGCGGAAGGACGTCGCCGAGCGGTGTCCCCGGCTCGCCGTCGTCCAGGACGATGATCCCGGTGTGATCCCGCCCGAGCTCGAGCTCTTGCTCGGACACGATCATCCCGGCTGACTCTTCCCCGCGCAGCTTCCGCCGCCCGAGCACGAGCCCGCCCGGAAGCATCGCCCCGGGAAGCGCGACGGCGACGGTGGCACCGGCGCCGAAGTTCCAGGCGCCGCAGACGATCTGGTACGGCTCCGACTCCCCCACGTCGACGACGCAGAGCTGAAGGCGGTCCGCGTTTGGATGCTTCTTCGCCTCGAGCACGCGGCCGACGCGGAAGAGCCCGAGGTTGCCGTCCTCGTCGGGGACGCCGCGGTGCTCGATCCCGGCGACGACGGCCGAGGAGACGTCGAGCCGGTCTCGCAGGTCCGCGAGAGGCATGTCCACGGCGACGTAGTCGCGCAACCAGGAGAGCGGCAACTTCACGGCGTCAGAATTGCCTCAGGACACGCAGGTCGTTCTCCCAGAACGGCCTGATCTCGGGAATCCCATGCCGGAGCTGGGCTGCACGCTCGATCCCGCACCCGAACGCGAATCCGGACCACTCGTCGGGATCGATGCCCACGTTCGCGAAGACCTCGGGGTCGACCATGCCCGCGCCGCCCATCTCGACCCAGCCCGTGTACTTGCAGGTGCGACAGCCCTGCATGTCGCAGATCGGACACGAGACGTCCGGCTCGATCGAGGGCTCCGTGAACGGGAAGTAGTGCGTTCGAAAGCGCACCTGGCGCTCTTCGCCGTAGAGCGCGCGCATCACGTGCAGCAGCGTCCCTTTGAGATCGGCGAGCGTGAGGTTGCGATCGACGGCAAGCCCTTCGAACTGGTGGAAGATCGGGAAGCGGGTGGCCGTGATCTCGTCGCGGCGGTACACGCGGCCGAGGGAGACCATGTAGATCGGAGGCTTCTTCGCCTCCATGACATGGATCTGCGACGGCGACGTCTCCGTGCGGAGCAGGCGAACCGGGTCGATGAAGAACGTGTCGCGGTGCGAGCGCGACGGATGCGCAGGACCGAACGCGAGCTGATCGAAGTTGTAGTGGACGGTCTCGACCTCCCGGTCGTCGATGACCTCGTAGCCGAGGCCGAGAAACGCGTCCTCGACGATCCGGCGGGTGAGAGTCGTGGGGTGCAACGTCCCGAGGAGACGCTCCTCGCCCGGCAAGGTGACGTCGAGCACGTCCTCGGTCAACCGCCGGTCGAGCTCGGCCCGCTCGAGCTCCTCTTCGCGCGCGTCGATCGCCGCCTCGAGCCGCTCGCGGAGCGCGTTCAGCGTCATTCCCGTCTCGCGGTCACGCACCTCGCGAAGGGCGAGCTTGAGGGCGCTCTTGCGGCCCAGGTACTCGACCCGGACGCGCTCGATCTCGTCCGCTGAACCGGTCGCCGCGACCGCGGCGAGCGCGTCGCTCTCAAGCTTTTCGACGTCCATTCGAGTCAGCGAGGTTAGCTTTCGCGGCTCAGTCACGCACCGGACGCAGCGCACCGACGTACACGCCCGCAAGAACGAGCACGCCACCGAGCACCAGCCCGAGGCCGACCTTCTCGTCGTCGAGCCAGGCCGAGAGCGCGACCGTGACGACGGGAATGATCAGGAACCCGTACGTCGTGCGAGACGCGCTCCAGCGCGCGAGCACGAACAGGTAGAGCACGAACACGAGAACAGAGCCGACGACGATGAGATAGACGAGCGCAGCCCACGTCTCGCCGTCACGAGGAAGGGGATGCGATTCACCTGCAAGCAGCGATCCTGCAAGCAGAAGGACAGCGCCCGTCGCCATACCTAGGGCGTTCATCGTCACCGGGTGCGCTCTCGGGAAAAACCGCAAGAGCACCGCCGCCTGCGCGACACAGAGGGCGCTGCCGACGGCGGCGAGCAAAGAAAGAAGCGGGACCCTCTCGGGCAGCGACGTGCGCGACATCACCACGATGCCGCCCAGCCCGACGATCGCGCCGACGAGCGCGATCACGCGAAAGCGCTCTTGGCGTTGGAGCACTGCGATGAGCAGCGTGGCGAGCGGCACGAGCGCGAGCACGATCTGCCCGAAACCCGCCTGGAGCTCGACCAGCGCGTAGTACAAGAGCGCGTAGGCAACCCCGAAGTTCAACGATCCATACAGGAACGCGCCGATCGCCGATCGCCCCTTTGGGAATGCGAGGCGAAGCACTGCCATGACGGCGAAGAGCAGTGCGGCTGCAAGAGAGAACCGAAGCCCTGCTCCCCAGAGCGGGTCGAGCTCGCGGTTGCTGAAAACGAACGGCTACCGCGTTGACTCCTCCCAGAACGGACGTCGCCAGAAAGGCCGCGAAAACCACCCGTCCGTCGTCGACGCTCATCGCCCAAGCGTACGGTCGCCTTCATCCGCTGCTTGAATCGCAGGCGTGAGCGGCTACGACGGCTTTGCGCCGATCTATGACCAGTGGTCGGCGGACATGACCGAGGACATCGAGTTCTACGTCGAGCTCGCGCGCGAAGCCGAGGGACCGGTAGTGGAGCTCGCCGTCGGTACTGGACGGGTCGCGATCCCGATCGCGGAGCGCACGGGGCGGAAGGTGATCGGCATCGACTCGTCGCCGGCGATGCTCGCGGTCGCACGAGAACGTGCCGCCAGCGCCGGCGTCGAGCTCGATCTGCGGGAAGGCGATATACGGGACTTCTCGCTCGAGGAGCCGACCGCGCTCGTCATCTGCCCGTTCCGCTCGCTCCTCCATCTCCCCACGTGGAGCGACCGGCGTCGGGTGTTCGAACGGGTGGCCGCAGCTCTTCGCCCCGAAGGCATTTTCGCGTGGAACGCTTTCGCATTCGACCATCGCATCGCGGACCGGCTCGACGGCCAGTGGCAAGAGGAGCCCATCAGACATCGAATTGACTACGCGCCCGCCGACAGCCGCATCGACATCGCCGTCGAGGACGGCCCGCACATCTCGCTCTGGTGGGTGTCACGCAGTGAATGGGAGGGGCTGCTCGACGTCTCGGAGCTCGAGATCGAGGCGCTCTACGGCTGGTTCGACCGGCGGCCGTTCGACGAGGCGAGCCGCGAGTTCGTCTGGGTGGCCCGCAAGCGCGGATGACGCTGTACGACGAGATCGCCCGCTTCTACGACCCCTGGAGCCGCTCCGTGACCGAGGACGTCGGTTTCTACGTCGACCAGGCGCTTGCGTCGGGCGGCCCCGTCGTCGAGCTGGCTGTCGGGACAGGCAGGATCGCCGTCCCCATTGCGCAGGCGGGAGTCTCGCTGATCGGGGTCGACTCCTCACCCGGGATGCTGGCGGTCGCGCGGGAGGCGGCGGAAATAGCAGGCGTACGTGATCTCCTCGATCTCCGCGTAGGTGACCTTCGCGAACCGCCCGTCTCCGAACGCGTGCCGCTCGTCATCTGTCCATTTCGGTCTCTCCTGCACATGGAGACCGAGGAGGAGAAGCTGCGCGCGCTTCGCGCTGCCCGAACGTTGCTGGAATCGGGAGGGCGCTACGTCTTCGACGTGTTCGCGCCGAGCCGCGACGACATCGTGGAGACGCATGACCGCTGGCTCGAGCGCGAGCCGGGCATCTACGAGCGCGCCGCGTGGGACGAGGGATCGCGGACGCTCTCACTGTCTGTTCGCTCAGGGGACGCGTCGGTGACGTTCGGCCTGCACTGGCTCTCCGCTCCGGAGTGGCTGCGCCTGCTCGACGAGGCCGGATTCGAGGTGGAGGCGCTCTACGGCTGGTTCGACTCGAGGCCGTACATGGACGACGAGGACATGGTCTTCGTCTGTCGCAGGCGCGGGGTCAGGCTTTAGCCTGATCCCGTCTTTAGGTTGCTTCACCCGGCAGGCACGACCGCCTGACCTTCAACGCTAGGTCAGGCTGAAGCCTCACCCCCATCGGGTACGAGCTCGATCGGGTCGCCGACGACGATCTCTCCGCCCTCGACGATGTGCGCGAGCATGCCGCGCTTGTCGTCGAGCTCGGAGCGCAGCCCTTCGCGCAACTCGTCCATCCGATGGCACGGATCGCACACCATGGTGATCTCGAGCAGCACCTCGCCGACCTTGACGCGCTGACCGACCGGCCACGACTGGACGTCGGCGCCTTCGACCGTCACGTTCTCGCGGATCGCTCCCGGCTCGACGCCGACCGCGTCCAAGTGCGCTTTGGACGCGAGCAGCACCTCGCGTCTCGGCGGATTCCCGTGGGCGCAGCCTTCGAGGCCCTGGTTCTCGACCGCGAACACGCGTTTTCGCGCCTCCGAGCGCCCACTCTTTCGGCCTGGGGAGACGAAAAGACCGGTTACGGTTGCCATTCGGCCAGCCTATCCATAGAGTCGGCTCGTGATCTGGATCATCGTTGTCCTCGCGGTCATCCTCGTGATCGCGGTCGTCCTCGTCCTGCTCTACAACAACCTGGTTCGCCTCCGGAACCGGGTCGACAACGCCTGGGCGCAGGTCGAGGTGCAGCTGAAGCGGCGCTGGGACTTGATCCCGAACCTCATCGAGACGGTGAAGGGCTACGCCGCGCACGAGCGCGAGACCTTCGAGGCCGTGACCGCGGCCCGCACGAGGGCTCAGCAGGCGGGGACGCCTGCCGAGACCGCGCAGGCGGAAGGCATCTTGGGCGCGGCGCTCGGCCGCCTCTTCGCCCTCGCGGAGGCCTATCCCGAGCTGCAGGCCGACGAGAACTTCCGGCAGCTCCAGACGGAGCTCGCGGAGACCGAGAACCGGGTGGCGGTTGCCCGGCAGGTCTACAACGACTCGGTCCTGACGTACAACAACGCGATCCAGACCTTCCCCGGGCTGGTACTCGCGGGGCCGTTCGGGTTCAGCATCCGCGAGTTCTTCGAGGTCGAAGACGAGGCACAACGGCAGGTGCCGACGGTCGATTTCTAGTGCGCAAGACCGGAATCCGCTCGCGCGGATCCCGGTCGCGCGAAGCAAACCCCTTCATGTAGGGGCATATCCGGAGGCCTCGGGGTTTGATACCGGTAGCGCCGCAATCAAAGCTGAGTCTGTTCCTCGTCGCGAGCGTGGCAGCGCTTATCGCGCTCGCAGTGGTACCGACGGCCTTCGCGCAGTCGTACGAGCTCATCGCATCCGACGTTCAGACACAAGTCGGAACCGACGGCAGCGTCGCGGTCGAGGAGCGGATTACGGTCGCCTTCGGGAGCGACTTCCCGTTCACGTACGGCTTCCGTGAGATTCCTTACCGGAGCGGCGAGCGAATCTCGGACATCGCCGTCCTCGAGAACGGGCGCGCGTACGGTCCCGGCGCCTCGACCGAGCTCGAGCCCGGCGGTCCGGCCGGCAGTTTCGGCATTCGCGATCTCGGCGGACGGATCCGGGTCGTCTGGCGATTCCAAGCGACGGGCGAGAGGCGCAGGTTCGCGATCCGCTACCGCTTCAGCGGTCTCGCGGTCGGCTACGACGACGTCGTCGACGTCAACCTCAAGGTGTGGGGAGACGAATGGGAGCAGTCTCTCGGCCGCCTCACCGCAACGACTTCGGGACCGGGAGAGGTCATACGGGCCTGGGGTCATCCTGTGTGGGTCCGCGGAGACGTCACACTCGCGGGGCCACGCGCGCTCCTGCGTGCGCTCGACGTGCCCGCCGGGCAGTTCGTCGAGCTCAGGGCCGTGTACCCGCGCGCTGCTTTCTCGTCGACCGCGGGGATGCAGGTCGAGGACGGCCCTGGGCTCGCGAAGATTGTGGCCGAGGAGCAGGCCGACACCGAGGAATACGCGAAAGACCAGGAGCGGATCGACGAGCTCAAGGACAACCCGCTCCGGACGGGTCTCGTCGTGCTCGCGCTCGCAACGCTTCCCGCGCTCATCGTCATCACGGCGGTGTTCTGGCTCCTCGGCCGCGAGCGGCGTACCCCGTACGACCGAGAGTACGAGCAGGAGCCCCCGACCGACACCGAGCCTGCGCTCGTCCCCATGCTGCTTCGGCAGGGCGGCGAGGCCGGATCGTATGAGTTTACGGCGACGCTCTTCGATCTGATCAGGCGCGGCGCCTACACGGCGACGCCCGCGACCACGGAGCGGAAGATCTGGGGCGGGCTTCGCACGCAGGCAGTCTCGGATCTCGAGCTCCGAGCGGGCGATAGAGCGGATCTGACCCCTTGGGAGCACTACGTCGCCGAAGTCGTCGACGCGGTCCTGGACGGCGGCTCGGAGCGGCTCTCGAACTTCCGCGACCGAATCGAGGACGAGCGGGAATCGATGTCCGAACGCTTCGATTCGTTCAAGCGAGAAGTTGGACAGGAGGCCGATCGACGAAGCTGGTTCCGCTCGCTGGGCGCTCTACCGCTCGTCGGCGCCGGAGTCTTGTTCGCGCTCGTAGGAGCGTTGCTCCTCTTTCTCGCCCAGGACGGCTGGCGCTCGGTGTATCCGCGCTACTCCGACGTCTTACACGTCGGGGTCGGTATCTGCCTTTTCGTCAACGCGGCGTTGCTCGGCGCGACGGTCGTCTTCGGGCGTCGCCTCTGGCGCAGGCGGTCGCCACCTGCACAGACGGAGGCCGAGCGCTGGGACGCCTTCCGCCGCTACCTGACCGACTTCCCGCGCCTCCAGGAGGCGCCCCCCGCGACCCTCGTCCTGTGGGAGCGGTTTCTCGTCTACGGGATCGCCTTCGGCATCGCCGAGCGGGTCCTGCAAGGTGCGCAGATCCACATGCCGGAGGCGCTCCACCAAGCGAGCACGATCTACTGGATCTCACCGAGCGGCGACCTGAGCTCTGGTGTCACCAGCCTCTCGATCGGCGACCTGACCTCGGGGTTCGGCAGCGCGCTCGCGCCGCCGAACTCGGGCTCCGGCGGCGGGGGCGGCGGCTTCTCGGGCGGCGGCGGCGGCGGCGGAGGAGGCGGCGGCGGAGGCTTCGGCTAGAGAGATCGGCGTCAGAGACATGTTAAGCCGGTGTCAGACACCGGCTCCTGTCAAGCGGATTCGTGCCGAGATTGAGCCAATCGCTCCACACCCCAGTTGCATTCAGCGCACAGAGCGTGCGTGCGGGAGAGCTCACTTCGTCGTTCAGCGAACGGGCAGGCCGTCCGAACGCGGTGTCTGACACCGTCGTTCAGAGCAGGCTGCGACGCGAGAGCTCGTAGAGCGCGATCGCTCCCGCGGCCGCGACGTTCAGCGACTCGGCCTCGCCCGGAAGCGGAATCGTCGCCTTGTGACACGGTGTCACTAGGGCTTCCCGCAGGCCCTCCCGCTCCGAGCCCACGAGGATCGTGAGTGGACCTTCGAGTTCGACATCTGCGAGCGGCACCCCGCCGTGCGCGACGAGCGCGACGCAGCGACTCGGTGCGTCGTTCCACTCGACGAGCGGCACGCGAAAGATCGCGCCGGCGGACGCGCGGAGCGCTCTTGGGCCGAGCGGATCCGCGCACTCCGGCGAGAGCGACACCGCTGCGCCGAACGCATCGGCCGTTCGCAAAAGCGTGCCCACGTTCCCCGGATCGGTCACCCGCCAGAGCGCCAGCGTCACGTCGCGCGTTCCCGCAGGCAAGGCGTCTCGCCGGAAGACCCCGATCACCCGCGGCGCGTGCCCGAGCGTCGACACCTCGGCCAGTAGCTCGGCGACCACGTTCTCTGCTGCGACGAGCAACTCGACCGGCTCGATCGCTGCTTCGCGCGCCGCCTCGACCAGATCTTCGCTCTCGACCGCGAACAGCCCGCTCTCCTCGCGATGCTTGCGCGCAGAGAGAAGCTTCCGGACGAGCCGGAGCTTCTCGTTCTGACGCGACTCGATCAGGCTGCGGAGGCGTCGGCCTCGAGCGAGGCCTTCGCGCGCTCGGCGACGACGGCGAACGCCTTCGGGTCCGAAACCGCGATATCGGCGAGCGACTTGCGATCGAGCTCGATTCCCGCCAGCCGCACGCCCGCCATGAAGCGGTTGTAGGAGAGGCCATTCGCGCGCGCGGCCGCGTTGATACGCACGATCCAGAGCGACCGGAACGTCCGCTTCTTGACCTTCCGGTCGCGATACGCGTACACGAGCGAGCGATCGACCTGCTCCTTCGCATACTTGTAGTTCGACTTCTTGAGCCCTCGGTAGCCCTTCGCCTGCTCCAGGACCTTCGCGCGCTTCTTGCGCGCGTGGACCGCACGCTTGACCCTGGGCACTAGTGCACCTCCCGGTGACGATTTCGCGTCTCTGGTGTGCGAGACGCAAGCAGTGCTAGGACGCAGGCCGCGTGCGGGCTAGAGAGCCCGGACGTGGCCGAGGACGACGCAATGCGCCGCGGATCGCGCACCAGAGGCGCACTAATTGTTGCCGGGAGGTGCACTAGTCTCCCCTCAGGAGCCTCTGAACGCGCTTGACGTCGCTCTCGGCGACGTCGTACATTTTCCGAAAGCCGCGCCTACGCTTCGACGACTTCTTCTCGAGGTTGTGGCTCTTCATCGCGTGCCGGCGCAGGATCTTCCCTGACCCCGTCACCTTGAATCTCTTCTTCGCTCCCGACGAGGTCTTCATCTTTGGCATCGGTCTTCACTCCCGCGTTTCTCAATGGCGCCAGAACCATGACCATGTTGCGTCCGTCGAGGATGGGCTGCTGCTCGATCGATCCGAGCTCCTTCACGTCCTCGGCGAGCCGCATGAGAAGGTTCCGGCCCCGTTCCGGGTGGAGCGTCTCGCGCCCCCGGAACATGATCGTGACCTTCACCTTCGCTCGCTGACCGAGAAAGCGCACCACGTGCCCCTTCTTGGTCTCGTAGTCATGAGTTCCGATCTTTGGTCTGAGCTTGATCTCCTTGACTTGGATCTGGAGCTGGTGCTTGCGGGCCTGCTTTGCGCGCTGCTCTTGCTCGTAGCGGTACTTCGAGTAGTCCATCACCCGCACGACGGGCGGATCGGCGCCTGCGGCCACCTCGACGAGGTCGAGCCCCTTCTTGAACGCGAAGTCGAGCGCTTCCTTCGTCTCCGTGATCCCGACCTGTCCTCCGTTCTCGTCCACGAGGCGAACTCGCGGCACGCGGATCTCCTCGTTGATGCGCTCCTCCCGCTTGCGCGGAACGACCCGGTCCATGCTGGGCCGGCGGCGCCGCGGTCTCAAAAGCTAATCACCAGACTCTCGATTCCCTCCTCGTATACGACAAAACCGCTGCAAGCAGCGGCATGATCCTCGTCGACCGATCGGCTCGGTTGAACCCCCGCGAGGCATGCTCGTGGAGGTGAGGAAGCTGCTCCGCTCCTGCTTGCAGAGCGGGGATGGTAGCAGGATGGGGAGACCTGACTAGTTCTCCTGCTCGTAGGGGCGAGGCTTGCCTCGCCTCGGGCTACCTCGGGCTTGCGAGGGCGAGGCAAGCCTCGCCCCTACGGTTCGGTGAGCTCGCGAAACCGCTCCAGAAGCCCATCGAGCGAGAGCGTCGACTGCCCTCCCCCGTGCTTTCTGACGGCGAGCGCCTCGTCCGACTCGCGATCCCCGTACACGATCACGAACGGGACCTTCTCGAGCTCGGCGTCGCGAATGCGCTTGCCCAGCGTCTCGTCGCGCTCGTCGGTCTCCGCGCGGAAGCCCTCGGTGGTGAGCCGGTCTCGCAGTCCGCGCCCCGGCTCGCGATGCGCCTCTCCCACCGGGAGGACGCGCGCTTGCACGGGAGCGAGCCAGAACGGGAAGTCGCCCGCGTAGTGCTCGACGAGGATCCCGATGAAGCGTTCGAACGAGCCGAAGAGCGCTCGGTGAATCACGATCGGCATGTGCTCCGTGTTATCGGCGCCCATGTACGTGAGTCCGAACCGCTCGGGCATCTGCATGTCGTACTGGATCGTCCCCATCTGCCAGGAGCGGTCGAGAACGTCGGTCATGTGCAGATCGATCTTCGGCCCGTAGAACGTGCCCTCCCCCTCGCCGATGACATACATCATTCCGTGCCGATCGAGAGCGCTCTGCAGAGCTGCCTCGGCCCTGTCCCATTGCTCGTCGGAGCCGAGCCGGTTGTCGGGTCGAGTCGAGAGCTCCGCGTGCGGCTCCATCCCGAACAGGCCGTAGAGGTAGCGGACGTAGTCGATCGCGGCGTCGACCTCTGCTGCGACCTGGTTCTCCGTGCAGAAGATGTGCGCGTCGTCTTGCGTCACGTACCGGACGCGGGTCAGCCCATGCAGCGTTCCTGCGAGCTCGTTCCGATGCAACGGAGCTGCCTCCGCATACCGGATCGGCAGCTCGCGATAGCTTCGCAGCCGGCTGCCATAGAGCAGCATGTGGCCCGGACAGTTCATCGGCTTGATCCCGTAGGTTTGCTCATCCGTGTCGCCCGGGATCAGGAACATGTTCTCCCTGAACTTCTCCCAATGGCCTGAGGTGATCCAGAGCGCCTTGTCGTAGATCAGTGGCGTCTTCACCTCGAGATAGCCGCGCTTCGCATTCTCGCGTCTCCGGACCGCCTCGAGCTCGTTGTAGATCGTCATGCCTTTGGGGTGCCAAAGCGGCGAGCCCGGTGAATGCTCGTCGAAGTGGAACAGATCGAGCTGCATGCCCAACCGGCGGTGATCCCGTGCGCGCGCTTGCTCGAGCCGCTCGAGGTGCGCGTCGAGATCGGTCTGGGAGTAGAAGGCCGTGCCGTAGATCCGCGTCAGCTGGGTGTTCTTCTCATCGCCGCGCCAGTACGCGCCGGCGAGGCTCGTCAGCTTGAGCGCCCTGATCGGGGAGGAGTCCTGAAGGTGCGGCCCACGGCAGAGGTCGGTGAAGTCGCCCTGGGTGTACAGCGAGATCGTCCCTTCCGCCTCACGCGCGAGCTCGGCCTTGTAAGGCTGCTCCTCGGCTGCGAAGCGGGCGAGCGCGTCCTCGCGTGAGATCTCCTCCCGCGTCCAGCTGCGGCCCTCGGCGATCTCGCGCCGTATCTCCTCCTCGATCGACTCGAGATCGGCTTCCGAGATCGGCTCCGGAAACTCGAAGTCGTAGTAGAAGCCTTCGGCGATCGGAGGCCCGATCGCGATCTTGACTCCGGGGTGCAGCCGCAGCACCGCTTCTGCGAGCAGGTGCGCGGTCGAATGACGAAGCACTGCGAGCGCGTCGGAGTCCTGCGTGTCCCGCGTCGTCAGGAGCTGGATACGCTCACCGTCTGCGAGCGGGAGACGAAGGTCACGCGTCGCGCCGTCGACACGCGCCAGCACCGCCTGCTCGGCCAGCTTGGGGCCGATCGCGCGAGCGGCATCAAGGCCAGATGCGCCGTCCGGAAGCTCGAGCTCGGAGGAGTCGGGAAGGACGACCTTCATCGCGGCAGGATAGTCAGCGGTGGCGCGAGGTTGGGGTCAGGCTCTAGCCTGATCCCGGTTTGAGGTTTTCGGACGCGTTCAACCCAAGGGCGAGGTCAGGCTGAAGCCTGACCCCTAGCGTCATGCGGACCGGATCCTGGCTCGCGGTTGTCCTCGCGCCCCTCGCGTTGCTCGTGGTCCTGCTCGCGCGGCCGAAGGTCGACATCGACTGGGAGAACCAGCAGGCGCACTTCTGGCTCGTGCTGGGAGCGGCCGTGGTGGCGACGACGCTCGGCTGGGCGATCAGCGCCGCGGCGCGGAGACGCCGAGACGCGCGACTCTTCCTCATCTCGCTCGCGTTCATCGCCAGCTCCGGCTTCCTCGGCCTACACGCTCTGGCGACCCCCACCGTCCTCCTCGGGCCCAACGCAGGCTTCGAGCTGGCAACGCCGTTCGGGCTCGTCGTGGCGGGCGTGTTCGCTGCCACATCGGCGATCGAGCTCGGGCCCAAACGCGCCCGGAGCGTCGTCCGCCACGCTCGGCTCTTGCTCGGATGCCTCTTTGCCCTGATGGCAGCCTGGGCCGTGGTCTCACTCGCGGAGCTCCCGCCGCTCGACGGCCCGCTCGAGGCCGAGGAGCTCGACGGCTGGCAGCTGGTGCTCGCCGCGGTCGGCCTCGGGCTCTACGGGCTCGCCGCCCTGGGTTACGTGCGCCTGTATCGCCGACGCCCCGAGCGCTTCGTGTTCGCGTTCACGCTCGCGTTCGCGTTTCTCGCCGAGGCGATGGTGGTCATCGCGTGGGCGAGCAATTGGCGGCTCTCCTGGTGGGAGTGGCACATCCTCATGCTCGGCGCATTTCTCGTGATCGGCCAGGCGGCGCGCAGCGAGTGGCACGAGGAGCGCTTCAGCGCGCTCTATCTGGACGAGACCTTGGCGGGAGCCAAGAACGTCAGCATCGTCCTCGCCGACCTCGAGGGCTACACGCGATTTTCGGAGGACCGCCCGCCCGCGAACGTCGCGGTCATGTTGAACGCCTATTTCGAACGAATCATCCCGCTCATGGAGCGCGCCGGCGGCGAGGTGCACCAGATCGTCGGGGACGAGCTCATGGTCGTCTTCGGAAAGCGCGACGAGCCCGATCACGCGTTCCGCGCAGCGCGCGCGAGCCTACTCCTGCAGCGAGCCGCGCGCCGAGCGGCGGACGGCCACGACGACTGGCCGCGGTTCCGGGTCGGCGTGTCGAGCGGCGAGGTCCACGCGGGCGTCGTCGGCGCCGCGCGGGGACATCGAAAGCACGGGCTCGTCGGTGATGTCGTCAACCTCGCGGCACGTCTCCAGGCGGAAGCGCCGGTGGACGGAGTGCTCATCAGCGACGAGACGTTTCGCCTGCTCGGACGACGCGCAGTCGTGCAAGCTCTGGCGCCCCGGCAGGTGAAGGGCAAAGCTGAGCCGGTCGGCGCATACCTTCTCCGCGGGATCGAACGCGGAGAGCCCTAGATGTCTCGCGGCTCGCTCTCCAGCGCAAGCTCGAGCTCGAGGTCATCGAGAGCCCGGCGCAGGATCACGATCCGCTCAGTGACATGAGCGTGCGCCTCCGGATCGAGCGGCGAGGCGGAACCGTGGCGGCCAGGGTGGCGCGCACGGATCGCCTGCCGCCGTTCCAGCTCTCGTGCCTCTTCCATCGAGTTCAGGACGATGCCGATCAAGACGTTCAACACGATGAACGCAGCGACCAGGATGAAGCTGACGAAGTAGATCCAGGCCCACGAATGGATCTCCATCGCCTCGGCCATGTATACGGGGAAGTCCTCGAGCGTCAGCATCACGAAGAGCGTCAGCATCGCGGTGCCGATGTTTCCCCAGCGTTCGGGGAGGTCGTCGGCGAAGAGCACCCAGCCGACCATCCCGTAGACGAAGAGGATCATCGCCGTCACGGCGGCGATCGAGGCAAGCGGAGGAACGCTGCGCCAGACGCCGAGCAGGAGCACACGCAGGTCGGGTAGCACTCGCACGAGGCGGACGACCCTGAGCAGGCGCACGAGACGGAGCAGCGTCGAGTTCCCGGAGACGCCTGGAACGAAGGTCGCTCCGACGACGACGAAGTCGAAGATGTTCCAGCCGTTGCGGAAGAACTGCCAGGGCCGCGGCCAGTACGAAGCGATCCGAATACCGAGCTCGACGATGAAGACCGCGACACACGCGGCGTCACGGAACGTGGGGGCATCGCCGCCAATTCTGGCGAGGCCATCGGCGGCACAGGCCCCTAGACTCAGACCATGAGCGGAACCCCAGCCGTGGAGCGCGATGGGTGGATCGCCCGTTTCGTGCGTGGCTGGGTGAGCGCGGCGCTGGGAGTCCTCGTGGCGCTCGCGCTCGCAATCGAGGATCTCTTTCGCGACCGGGGCCCGCAGTATGCAGCGGCGATCGCTTTCCACGTGCTCTTCTCGCTCTTCCCTCTGATGATCCTGCTCGTCTCGATCTTCGGGCTCGTGCTCCAGGACGACACACTCCGGTCGCGAGTTATCGACGAGCTGCTCGCCGTCCTCCCGGTCTCACCCTCGGGCGAGGAGGATGTCCGGAGCTCGATCGAGCAGATCGCCTCGCCGCTGTCCGCGCTCGGACTGCTCTTCCTCGTCGCGCTGCTCTGGGGCGCCTCCGGGATGATGGCGGCGATCCGGGTCGGCCTCGAATCCGCGCTGAAAGCCGACCGCCGGCGGCCTGCGGCGCACGCGAAGCTCGTCGACTTCGTGCTGGTCGGCGTCACGGGTGTGCTCGTCCTGGCCGTGATAGCGCTGTCGGCATTCGCGACGCTCTTCAGCCGGGTCGTCGACTCCGCCTCGGACCGGCTCGGTACCGGCGTGATCACGAGCCCGACCGGCGCACTCGTCCGCGACGGCGTGCAACTCGTCCTCATCGCCGTCATGACGCTGCTCCTGTACCGCGTCGCGCCCGGAAGAAGGCTGCGCCGAAGCGCAGCGCTCGCCGGGGCGATCGTCACGGCAGTCGGCATCTGGGGCGCTGCCAAGGTCCTCGCGTTCTTGCTCGGCTACTCGCGCTATAACGTCATCTACGGGTCGATCACGGGCGTGATGACCTTCCTCATCTTTGTCTACGTCGTCGCGTTGATCCTGCTCATCGGCGCCGAGTTCGCCTACCAGTGGTCGCAACCGCCCGGGCCCCCGGGGCCGCCGATCGGCACGCGCCTCAAGGGCTTCCTCCGTGGGCTCGTCGTCTACCAGGAGCCCGAGGAGACCGAGGAGACCGACGGGGTCGACAACCCGTTCCGCCGACGCTAGCCCGGCGTTACCGACAGACGCGGACGGTCTGCACAGCTTCGGCCTCACGCCCGCGCGTGTCCGAGACGACGGCCGTCAGCTGGTGCGCGCCACGCTTCTTCCCGGTCGTGCGCCATGAGATCTCGTAGATGCCCGCGACGTTTCGGCGCGTACGTCCGATCTGGCGGCGCCCATCGAAGAAGCCGACGGAGGAGATGGTCGCGTTCGAGCCGGCGGCGACCTGCAGGCGAGCGCGGGCGGGGAGACACACACCCTTGCTCGGGAGGATCCAGGTCACGGTCGGGCGGGTGACGACCTCCATCCGGACTCCCCGGAACCGGGAGTTCGGCATCGGGTTGGCGCCTTCCGTCGAGATGTTCTTCGTCTCCTGGAAGTCGGAGGCGAAGATGCGCATGAACTCTGGCCCTGCGTTGAGCGGGTTCGCCTCGCGCGGGATCGGGAAGATGGCGATACCGGTGCTCGCGTCGTATGCGGTCGCGCTGAGCTGGAAGTCCTGGCCGAAGAGCAGCAGCATCGACAACGGATCAACGCCCGATCCCGCGTCACGCACACGAGCGACGATTGTGGGACGGCCTGCGGAGATGCGTCTCGTGATCAGCTCGATGTTCGGCGGCTTGACATCGTTGATCCAGGAGTGGAGCCGATAGGGTCCGGCGAGCGAGCGGCCCGTAAAGAAGTCGCGTCCCGAGTCCACGGAGACGTAGTAGCGCCCCGGCGGGAGGAAAACACCCCCTGCCGCTCCGACGTTTCTGAGGAAGTCGGGCATCAGGCCGTTCGAGTTGACCGGGATCCCCGAGTAGCCCTGCACGTCGTTCTCGTCAAGCGAGCTCAGAAACCACGGATGAATCGGCGCGTTCGAGCTCAAGAGCGCGGTGATCGACGCATCCAGCCTGAGCGCGGGGCGCTCGATCACGACGCCGGCGTTGACCGCCTGCTTGGCGATGTCGAGGGTGTAGACCGTCTCCTTGCCGTCGTCGTTCACGGAGGGATCGACGCCGAAGATGGCGAGGATGCCGAACGGGAGCGTGGGCCAGCGATAGACGCGCGCCCGGTCCTCCCCGCCGGTCGCGGTGTTGCCGGTCTGGCTCGCCTTCAGTGGGATCGTGCGGCTTCCCGTCAGCTGCGGCCGGGTGACCGAGAACGCGTACGGGATCCGTCTGACGACGTCTCCTCGCCGAAGGACGACGAACCCGAAGTTGTCTCCCTGAGGCGCGCCTGCGGCTGCGCTCGCGACCATCTGGACGACGGCCGTTCCGCCGCTCGAGAGCGTAAATGGGGCGGCGCCCACGCTCGCGCCACTCGAGCTCACCTGCGGCTGGATCTCCACGCTCCACGAACCCGCCCCGTCGCCGGCGTCCGAGATCAGCACGGGGATCGCGCGACTCGCGGCGCCGGCGTTGACGTCGAGATAGCCGAAGGAGAGGGACTGCGGATCGGTGAAGAGAACCGGTCGGTCGGCGGCGGCCACGTTGACCAGCCCGGCGCCCTGGAGGAGCACCGATGCCTCCTGTGTCAGCGCGGTATCGGCGAACGCCCGGCCGGCCGTGGACATCATGGCCGACTTCACCTGCTTCGGCGTCCACGTCGGATGGCGCTGTAGGAGCAGGGCCGCGACCCCCGAGACGTGCGGGGCCGAGAAGCTCGTGCCCGCGGAGATGATGAAGGGGTCCCCGCCGAACTCGGGCAGCGTCGAGGAGAGGATGTTCGCCCCCGGGGCCGTGACGTCGGGCTTGAGCGCATGGCCGAACGGCGTCAAGCCTCCGGCGGAAAAGCTCGTCGGCACCCCCGGCCACGTCGTCGGCACCTCGAGTCGGTCCTTCGTGAACCGGATCTGCACCGCGCCCCCCGCTCCCGCAGCCGCGGCGCGGAGCCGGGCGCCGTCGAGGTCTGAGATCGTCCCACCTGCTCCTTGGAAGATCGAGAACCCGGGATCGCCGGGCGCGCTCTCGGATACGACCATGCCGATCGCCCCCGCGTCGCGGGCGCGATTGCTCTTTGCCTGGTACTGACAGCCGCCACGGGC
>Ga0136622_10000035_pt1 | contig 41591 bp, 41 predicted proteins | sample AntDrymUQ4482106_2_FD_104803 | JGI IMG/M metagenome (GOLD analysis project Ga0136622, IMG submission 104803) | Polar desert sand microbial communities from Dry Valleys, Antarctica - metaG UQ448 (21.06) | ecosystem: Environmental > Terrestrial > Soil > Desert | place: Antarctica: Dry Valley...
CCCTACATGTACCTGATCTGCACCGGCGCCCTCCAGGCCATCCCCACCGATCTGATCGAGGCGGCGAGGGTCGACGGGGCCGGGCCCCTCCGGGTGTTCCGCAACATCACCTTCCCGTTGCTGATGGTGTCGCTGGCCCCGCTGCTGATCGGGTCGTTCGCCTTCAACTTCAACAACTTCGTGCTGATCTACCTGCTCACCACGGGTGGTCCGCCCATCCTCGACGCCGCCGTCCCCGTGGGCTCCACCGACATCCTGATCACGTTCACCTTCGACCTGGCGGTCGCCTCCGGTCAGGGCAACCGGTTCGCCCTCGGCGCCGCCATCACCGTGTTCATCTTCTTCTTCGTGATGATCATCTCGTCGATCAGCTTCCGTTACACCAAGCGGCTGGAGAGCATCTATGGGAGCCTCTGAGACACCGGCCCGGCGAGGGCCGTTGGGGAGGGGCCGGGCACCCGACCCGGTGTACGCCCCGATGTCGTTCCAGAAGTGGTGGCGCACCCTTGGCTGGCGCCACCTGGTGCTGCTGGTGGCGGTGCTGTTCTCGCTGTACCCGCTGGCGTGGATGGTGTCGGCGTCGATCAACCCCATAGACACCCTGTCGGGCGCCCGGCTCATCCCCCAGGGGGCGTCCTTCGAGAACTACGGTCAGATCCTCGAGAACCCTCCCGGGTCGCCCTTCATGACCTGGCTGGCCACCTCATGGAAGATCTCGCTGGTGGTTGCCCTGGCCAATGTCCTGCTCGGCGCCATGTCCGCGTACGCCTTCAGCCGCTTCCGGTTCACCGGCCGCAGGCTGGGGCTGCTGTCGATGCTCCTGGTCCAGGTGTTCCCGCAGTTCCTCGCCTTCGTGGCGATCTTCCTGATCCTCGACCAGCTCGGCGTCGTGGTCCCCGCCATCGGGCTCGACACCCACCTCGGGCTGATCCTGGTGTATCTGGGTGGCGCCATCGGGTTCAACACGTTCCTGATCAAGGGCTTCATGGACTCGGTGCCGATCTCGCTCGACGAGTCGGCCCGGGTCGACGGGGCCACCCCGACCCAGATCTTCTGGCGGATCATCTTGCCATTGGTCCGTCCCGCCCTCGCCGTGATCGGGGTGATCGCCTTCGTCACCGCCTTCTCCGAGTTCGTGCTGGCCCGCACCCTGCTCACCACGGTGGACAACCTCACCTACGCCGTCGGGCTGCAGACCTTCACCCTTTCCGAGTACGCCTCGCGCTGGGGCCAGCTCGCCGCCGGGGCGGTGATCGGGTCGCTGCCCATCGTGGTGACCTTCCTCGTGTTCCAGCGGGCGATCGTCAGCGGGCTCACCCAGGGCGCCGTCAAGGGCTGAGCCGTGCCGTCGACGACCGTCGCCCCCGAGCCTGCCCGGCGCCGCCTCGCCTCCGACTTCCAGGTGTACGGCACCGGCAGCGTCCGTCCCCACCGGGTACGGTTCGACCCCGCCGACCCAGGCTTCCTGGCCCGCCTCCCCGACGGGCGGCTCACCTTCCGGGTGCTCGGACCCGGCAACGTCGCCGAGGCGATGGTGGTGGCACGGGTAGACGATCCCGACGAGGTGATCGGGTACCCGCTCACCCTGCTCGGGGCGGCGGGAGCCGTTTCGCTGTGGGAGACGACCATCGAGCCGCCCGCCCCGTTCTTCGGGTGCTCGATCGCCCTCAGGCTGGCCGACGGCTCTGCCGTGTACCTGGCCCCGACCGGGATCGCCAGCGGGATCGAGCGGCTCGACCGCTTCCCCGTCATGGTCGCCGACGTGCCGTGCCACGATGCCCCGGCGTGGGCGGCGGGAGCGGTGATCTATCAGATCTTCCCCGATCGGTTCGCCAACGGGGACCGGGGCAACGACCCGGACGACGTGGCGCCGTGGGGTTCGGAGCCCACCAGGCGCGGGTTCATGGGCGGCGACCTGGCAGGGATCACCGCCAACGCCGACTACCTCGAAGGTCTCGGCGTCGACGTGGTGTACCTGACCCCGATCTTCGCCTCGCCTTCGAACCACCGCTACGACACCGTCGACTACCTGGCCGTCGACCCGATGCTCGGCGGTGACCAGGCATTCGGTGAGCTGGTGGCCGAGCTGCACCGCCGCTCGATCCGGGTGCTGCTCGACGTGTCGCTCAACCACGTGCACCCCCGCTTCGCCGGGTTCGCCGACCTGATCGCCTCCGGCGAGGCTTCGGCGCACCACGGCTGGTTCGCCGTCTCCGACTGGCCGGTGCGGGTCGAGTACCGCCCCGGGCTGATCGAGCCCGGCGACTTCTGGGACGAGCATCTGGAGCGGATCAGGGACGAGGCGGGGGTCCCGGTGGTCGCCGTCGACGGCGAGGGGCCCGTGGTCCGCACCACCTACGAGGCCTGGTACGGGGTGCCCACCATGCCGAGGGTCGACCTGCAGCACCAGGGGGCGCGCCGGTTCATGCTCGATGTCGTCAACCATTGGGTGGAGCGGTTCGACATCGACGGGTGGCGGATGGACGTGGTCCGCTACATCGACCACGACTTCTGGGTCGAGGCCAGACGTGAGCTGCGGGCGGTCAAGCCGGACGCCTACCTGCTGGCCGAGGTGATGGGCGATGCGAGCCGGTGGCTGGCGGGCGACGAGTTCGACGCCACCATGAGCTACACCTTCCGCGATCTGTGCGTCGACTTCTTCGCCAAGGGGACCATCGACGCCGCCACCATGCTGGAGGGATTCCTGGAGATGACGGCGATGTACTCGCCTGCCGTCACCGCCATGAGCCACAACCTCATCGGCAGCCACGACATGCCCCGGTTCCTCACCGTGTCGGGGGGCGACCTCGACCGCTTGATGCTGGCCACCCTGTTCCAGCTCACCGTCCCCGGCGCCCCCGGGCTGTACTACGGGGACGAGGTGGCCATGGCGGGCGGGCCCGATCCCGCCAACCGGGGCGCCTTCCTCTGGGAGCGGGCGGACGGCCCGCACGTTCGGCAGGTGCGCTCGCTGCTCGGGGTGCGCCGGGAGCGGTCATCGCTGCGAACCGGGTCGTGGCGGCTGCTCGCCCACGACGGCGATGCGTTCGCCTACGAGCGGGTCGCCGGCGAGGAGCACACCGTCGTCGCCCTCAACCTGGCCACGGACGAGGCCAGGCTGCCCGTCGGCGGCGCCGGTCCCGTGCTGTGGTCGTACGGCAGGGCAAGGCCGCTGCGCCGCTCGCTCCGGCTCGGCCCCCGCACCGGGGTGGTCCTCGCCGGCTGACCGGCGCCCCGTCCACCCGGGCGGCGGCCACCGCCGACGCCTCCCAGCACGGCTCAGGCGGTGAGCCCGTCTCCCGGTGCCCCGGCCGGCTCCCAGGCGTCTCCGATCGACCCGGCGATCCGCACCGGGGACCCCGACTGCTCGGCGACGGCGAAGCAGGCGATGCGCCGGTCCCCGTTGGACCAGGCGACGGGCCCGGTCACCGTGGCGTACGTCCCCAGGGTCGCCCCGTCGACCTCCTCGGCCGAGGCGGCCGCCTCGAGCAGAGGCTCGCATGCGGAGAGGGGGTGGCGCAGGTTCCTGCCCGGCCAGGTGCCGGCGTTCGACGTCACCTCGCCCAGGTACTCGAAGTCGTGCGGGTGTTCGCAGTCGACCCGGTCCTCGCGCACCGTCCAGGCGTGGCAGTCGCCCGCCACCCGCTCCACCGCCATGGCCACGCCTTCGCCCCGGAACGACCGGTCCACCAGGGTGGGCTCGGCCTCCCTGGTCACGGTGGCGACACAGGCGGTGTAGCGGTCGCCCCGCTCCCATTCGAGGGCATCGGGCATGTAGTGGACCAGCTCGAGCGAGCTGTCGAACGGGGTGCCCCCCACCAGCTCGGCGAACCCCGTCTCGCACGCCTCGGACGTCCCGGCGTACACCTCGTCCGGTTCCGGCATCGAGGCACCCGGGTTGTCGCCGAAGGCGGCGCCATCGGCGGCCAGGACCTCCCACTGGTGCGGTTGGTCACAGGGCACCACCACCTCCTCGCCATACGGCGAGTAGGGGGGGCCCAACCCGTCGGCGGTGGCGATGGCGATGCAGTCCCCCGCGGTCCACAGGTACTCGTCTGCGTTGAAGGCCGCCAGCGCCGCCATCCGGGACCGGGCCAGGTCCCTGGGGCCTCCGGTGAGCAGGATGTGGGTGTGGTTTGCCCACAGGTACCACCAGGCGTCTTCGAGCTCGATCTCGACGAGGTCGAAGCCGTCTCCCTCGACCGGGACCGGGGCCGTGTCCTCGCCGGCGATCAGATCGGCCATGGCCCGAGGCAGGGTCGGGTCGCCGCGAAGCTCGGAGTACGGGTAGATCGACGCCACCAGCACCCGCTGGTCACCGGCGGCGAGGTGGTCCCACACCAGCGACTGGATCACCGGGTTGATCTCCGCCAGCCGGAATTCGAGGATGGCGAGAAGCCTGGATTCCTCCCCGACGGCCCGGAGATCGCCCAAAGGGGCGTCGAGCGCGGCGCCGGCGATCTCGACCGGGTCGGGCGCCTGCGGTGGCTCCAGCACCGGCCCGGGCATGGTGGTCGTGGTGGTGCTGCGGTCGGGGGCGGCGGTGTCGACCGGCGGTGCCGTCGAGGGCGGAGCCGTGACCGCGGGGACGGGCTGCGCCCGCACCGACGGGTCTGCGGTCTTGGTGGCGGGGGCACTGCACGCCGTCACCGCCAACGACAGGGCGAGGACGGCGATCTCCGCCGGGCGACGGATCCGACTCACCGCCGTCGTGCCGCCTCGACCCGGTCGAGCAGGTATCGGTCGAGGTTGGCGAACACGTCGACCAGTGAGCCAGAGGCGACCCTGGCTATGGCCTTCTCGGCGACCATGGCCCGATCCACCGCCTCGTCGAGCACCCGGTCGACAAACCCGCCGGAGCGGACGATGTCGAGCAGCCTGGTCACGGTTGAAGGGTCGGGTCTACCGTCGGCGAGCGTGGCCCGGATCTCGGCGCCGTCGGGACCGCCGACGGCGTAGAGCACCGGCAGGGTGTGGGTGCCCTCGAGCATGTCCGACCCTGCGGGCTTGCCCAGGAACGCCTCGTCGGCCACCAGGTCGAGGACGTCGTCGGTCATCTGGAACACCAGGCCCATCTCCCAGCCCCACTCCGAGATCGCCTCGACATGGGCGGGATCGGCCCCCCCGGTCATCGCCCCGAGCCGGGCCGAGGTGCGGATCAGGCTGGCGGTCTTGCCGCCGATCACCTCGTAGTACTGGTCGGGCCCGTGATCGATGCTGTCCCTGAGCCGGAGCTCGAGCGCCTGGCCCTCGACCAGGTTGGCGTATGTCCTGGCGATCAACGACACCGCTTCCTCGCCCAGCGGAGCGGCCACCTCGGAGGCCCTGGCCAGCAGGAAGTCCCCGGCCAGGATGGCGACGGTGTTGGTCCAGTTGGCGTTGACCGAGACGGCGCCGCGCCTGGTGCTGGCCTCGTCGATGACGTCGTCGTGGTAGAGCGACCCGAGATGGACCAGCTCGACCGCCACCCCGGCCTCGACCGGCTCGTCACCGGGGTTGGGGCCCAGCTCGGCGGCGACCTGGGCCAGCAACGGCCGGTAGCGCTTGCCCCCGGCCTGGAGCCCGTGCTGGGCGACCTCGGTGAGGAACGGGGTCGACGCCACGGTCACCTGGCGGAGACGGTCCTCGACCACTGCGAGCCTGTCCCACACCCGCGGGATGTCGACCAGGACGGTGAAGAGCGGCAGATCCATCACCGGAAGCCTAGAGGCCGAGCCATCCCCACGAGATCGGCGGTCGGGAGCTCGGGGTGGACCGGAATGCGCCCCCCGTGCTCGGCGTTGAGGTATCCGGCGGGGTCGTGCCGGATCGGGTCACCAGGCTCCCGGCGTTGGCGCCACCCGGAGCTATACTCCGTGAGGCGCACGGGGACCCCCCGGAGCGCCATGTTTGTAGAGGTGGTAGCGAGTGTTCGAGAGGTTCACCGACCGTGCCAGGCGGGTCGTGGTGCTCGCCCAGGAGGAAGCGCGCCTCCTCAACCACAACTACATCGGCACCGAGCACATCCTGCTCGGGCTGATCCACGAGGGCGAGGGTGTCGCCGCCCGCGGTCTGGAGAGCCTGGGGATCAACCTCGAGGCGGTACGCAACCAGGTGGTCGAGATCATCGGCCAGGGGTCACAGGCCCCCAGCGGGCACATCCCGTTCACCCCCCGCGCCAAGAAGGTCCTCGAGCTGTCGCTGCGCGAGGCGCTCCAGCTCGGTCACAACTACATCGGCACCGAGCACATCCTGCTCGGGCTGATCCGCGAGGGCGAGGGCGTCGCCGCCCAGGTCCTCCAGAAGCTCGGCGCCGAGCTGCAGAAGGTCCGCCAGACCGTCATCCAGCTCCTCTCCGGTGTCCAGTCCGACGAGCCGTCGGGCCAACCCCATCCCTCGGGGAGCAGCCGTTCCTCCAGCACCAGCGAGGCGTCCCCCGGCGGCTCCACCGTGCTCGACCAGTTCGGCCGCAACTACACCCAGCTCGCCAGGGAGCGCAAGCTCGACCCGGTGATCGGGCGGGCCAACGAGATCGAGCGGGTCATGCAGGTTCTGTCCCGCCGCACCAAGAACAACCCGGTCCTCATCGGCGAGCCCGGTGTCGGCAAGACCGCCATCGTCGAGGGCCTCGCCCAGCGGATCGTCGCCGGCGACGTGCCCGACACCCTCACCAACAAGCACCTCTACACCCTCGACCTCGGCGCCCTCGTCGCCGGGTCGCGCTACCGGGGCGACTTCGAGGAGCGGCTCAAGAAGGTCCTCAAGGAGATCCGAACCAGGGGCGACATCGTCCTGTTCATCGACGAGATCCACACCCTGGTCGGCGCCGGCGCCGCCGAGGGCGCCATCGACGCCGCCAGCATCCTCAAGCCGATGCTGGCTCGGGGCGAGCTTCAGACCATCGGCGCCACCACCATGGAGGAGTACCGCAAGTACCTCGAGAAGGACTCGGCGCTGGAGCGTCGCTTCCAACCGATCCAGGTGGCCGAGCCGTCGGTGGCGGACACCATCAAGATCCTCGAGGGGCTGCGGCCCAACTACGAGGACCACCACCGGGTGCGCTTCACCGACCAGGCGCTGGTCAACGCCGCCAACCTGGCCGACCGCTACATCTCCGACCGCTTCCTGCCCGACAAGGCGATCGACCTGATCGACGAGGCGGGGAGCCGGATGCGGCTCAAGCGGACCGACCTGCCCCCGGATGTCAAGGAGATCGACCAGCGGCTGGCCAGCCTCCGCGCCGACAAGCGCGAGGCCGTGCAGGCGCAACAGTACGAGCGGGCCGCCCAGCTGCGCGACCAGGAGCGGTCCCTGCTCGCCGACCGGTCCGACAAGGAGCGCGAGGCAGCGACGTCGGGGCTCGACATCACCGCCGTTATCGGGGAGGACGAGATCGCCGAGGTGCTGGCCCAGTGGACCGGCATCCCGGTCCACCGCCTCACCGAGGAGGAGACCTCCAAGCTGCTCAACATGGAGTCCGAGCTGCACCGCCGCATCGTCGGCCAGCACGATGCCATCGCCGCCGTGTCCAAGGCCATCCGCCGCACCAGGGCCGGGCTCAAGGACCCCAAGCGGCCGGCAGGGTCCTTCATCTTCCTCGGCCCGTCGGGTGTGGGCAAGACCGAGTCGGCCAAGGCCCTCGCCGACTTCCTGTTCGGCGACGAGGCCGCCCTCATCCAGATCGACATGTCCGAATACATGGAGAAGCACGCCGTCTCCCGGCTGGTGGGCTCACCCCCCGGCTACGTCGGGTACGACGAGGGTGGACAGCTGACCGAGGCGGTGCGCCGCAAGCCCTTCTCGGTGGTCCTGTTCGACGAGATCGAGAAGGCCCACCCCGACGTCTTCAACATCCTGCTTCAGATCCTCGAGGACGGGCGGCTCACCGACTCGCAGGGCCGGTCGGTGGACTTCAAGAACACCGTCATCATCATGACCTCCAACCTGGGAACGGCCGAGCTGCGCAAGAAGGCGCTCGGGTTCGTCGCCTCATCCGAGGAGCTCGACTATGCCCAGATCAAGGAGAAGGTCACCGACGCCCTGAAGGGCCACTTCCGTCCCGAGTTCCTCAACCGGATCGACGAGGTCATCGTCTTCCACGAGCTGACCATGGACGAGGTCAAGGTGATCGTCGACCTGCTCCTCGACCGGGTCCGTCGCCAGCTCGCCTCCCAGTCGTTGGAGCTGGTGCTGACCGAACCGGCCAAGGAGATGCTCGGCACCAAGGGTCACGATCCCCAGCTGGGGGCGCGGCCGCTGCGCCGGGCCATCCAGCGCCTGGTGGAGGACCCGCTGTCGGAGAAGGTTCTCCACAAGGACTTCCCGGCGGGGGCGACGGTGCTGGTCGACATCGACGCCGACGATCCCGACCGCCTGTCGTTCGTGCCGGTCGAGACCCCGGACCAGCCGCCGGTCGAACTCGCCGATCGGGGCTGAGCGGGACCGGGCGCTGCCACGCCGACCGCGGCGAGGTCACTCGGCGAAGATCCCGAAGAACCGCACCTCGGCAAGTGCCAACTCGTCGAACGCCGGGCTGTCGCCCACCGGCTCGCCCGGGTACGTGGTCAGCACCCGCACGGTCAACCGGGTGGTCCGCAGCGTGTCGAGCGTGATGCGGTGCGGGTCCGAGCTGTCGGGGATGGTGAAGGTGAGCTGCAGCTCGAGGTCGTCGACGGTGACCTCGATGTCCTTGATCCGGTAGTTCTGCCGGAACGGGTTGCGCTGCTGGATGTTGGTGAACTCCATCTCGGACAGGGCGACCGGTTGCGCGAACACGAAGGTGAGCTCGGCGTCGACACCGCGGGCCGACTGGTCGTTCCAATAGGTGGAGACGTCACCGTCGATCAGGCGTGCGGCCTCGTAGCCGTCGAGCTGGGAGCTGGCGTCGACAGAGGCGGGGGCGATGGCGACCTGCTCGACCGGGTCCTCGATCGCGGCCGTGGTGGAGACGTTTTCCTCGGGTGTGGCCGTCCCGTCCCCGCCACCCCACAGGTTCATGAACAGGGCGATCAGGGCAACGAGGAGGACCACACCGCCGAGGACGCCGAGGGCCCTGCCACCGGGGGTCGATCGTGACATCGGCGGCGCCGCCACCGGGAGAGGCCCCTTTCCCAGCCTGGCGCCGCATTCCTCGCAGTGGCGGTTGTGGGCCGGGTTGGGTGCTCCGCACGACTGGCAGCGCACGGTCGGCACATTCGACTCCGGGGTGTACTGCTCGACCCGCGGTGGAGCCGTGTACAGGGGAGGGTCGGTCCTGGACACACTCGGCTCGTCCTCGAGCTCGAACGGCTCGAAGAGGTCGTCGTCGAACGGGTTGTCGGTGTTCTTGGCCACGAATTCCACGACTGATCGCTGCCCTCGGGTGAGGGGCAGCCGGGGGCTATTGTGCCACGGATGCTGCTGATCGCAGGTGTTCGCCAGGCCGAGCCCTGGTCCATCCCCAACATCATCGGCGCCGCCGCACTGCTGGTGGCATTCATCGTCTGTCTCATCTGGCTGATCAGGCGCTATCTCGACGGCTGAAGCCGTCACCGCTTGGCCCGGCCTTCCCCTCTCGGTTTCTTGTCACACCCTCGCCGTACGGTGTCGGGGCGATGAAGAAGGCAGCAACGACCGAGCAGACCGTCGGGATGACCCTGGTCGACGACACCGACAACGTCATCACCGGCACCAAGCGGTTCCTCGCCGAGAAGCCGCACCTGCCGTGACCCAGCCGTCGACCTACCACTGCAAGGAATGCGGCTACGCCACGGCGAGGTGGATGGGGTTCTGCCCCCAGTGCCGTGCCCAATCGAGCATGGTCGAGGGGCTCCGACGGGTGGCGTCGGCCGCCCCGGTGTCCATCGCCGACCTCGGTGAGCCGGGGCGCCCCGCCCGGGCGCCGAGCGGCATGGCCGAGGTCGATCGCGTTCTGGGCGGCGGCCTCGTTGCGGGGAGCATCGTGCTCGTGGGCGGCGAGCCGGGGGTGGGCAAGTCGACGCTGCTTCTCCAGATGGCGGCGGCGATGAGCAGCACGGGGCGGGTGCTCTATGTCACCGGCGAGGAGAGCGCCGCCCAGATCGGGGACCGGGCGGAGCGGCTGGGTATCACCGGAGGCGGCCTCGAGATTCTCGCCGAGACCGAGGTGGTCCCGGTGGAGCGCTGCGTTGAGATGGGCGGGTACCGGATGGTCGTGGTCGACTCGATGCAGACGATGCGGGTCGACGACACCGCCGGCACCCCGGGCGGGGTCACCCAGGTGCGGGAGGTGGGGGCGCGCCTCACCGCTCTGGCCCGAAGGGCCGGTATCCCCGTGGTGCTGGTGGGCCATGTCACCAAGGACGGATCGCTGGCCGGGCCCAAGGTGGTCGAGCACCTGGTCGACGCCGTCCTCTACCTCGTGGGAGACCCCGATCGCGGGGTGCGCTACCTGCGCGGGCTGAAGAACCGCTACGGCTCGGTGGCCCAGGTGGGGGTGTTCGAGATGACCGGCGACGGCCTGGTCGAGGTCTCCGACCCCTCGGGGCTGTTCGTCGGTGACGCCACCGGGCTGGTGCCGGGAACGGTGGTGTTCCCCGCCCTGTGTGGCCGGTGCACGCTGCTGGTCGAGGTCCAGGCGCTCGTCGCCCCGACCGGCTCACCCCAGCCCCGCCGCAGCGTCACCGGTGTGCCGGCCCGCCGGGTCCACCAGCTCCTCGCCGTGCTCCACCGCCATGCCTCGCTCGATTGCCGGTCGTGCGACGTGTTCGTCAGCGTGGTCGGCGGGCTGGTCGTCGATGAGCCCGCCGCCGACCTGGCGGTGGCACTCGCCATCGCCTCGTCACGGCTGGAGAAGCCTCTGGGCCCGGTGGGGGCGATGGGCGAGGTCGGGCTGGCGGGCGAGGTCAGGGCGGTGGGGGGCGCCGCCGACCGGAGGGCGGAGCTGGCCCGCTTCGGCTTCGAACGGGTGATCTCCGGCGGGGGCAGGCGGCTCGTCGCCGAGGCGCTGCTCGAAGCGGGTCTCCGACCCGACCGTCCCCGCCGTCTCCATTCGGCGGGGGGGTGATCACGGCGGGCGGATGAGGTCGTTCGGTGTCGGCGACAGGCGGCTAGTAGCCTCACGACAGGATGACGTCTCGGGCCGTTGGGTTTCTCGAGGTTCTCGAACAGTTCGCACCTGGCACCAAGCTGCGTGACGCCGCCGAGCTGATCCTCCGCCAAGAGACGGGGGCCCTGCTGGTGTTCGGCTCGGCGCCGGAGGTCGACGCGGTGTGCAGCGGCGGGTTCGAGCTGCGCAACGCCGAGTTCACCGCCCAGAGGATCGCCGAGCTGGCCAAGATGGACGGCGGCATCGTCGTCTCCGAGGATGCCTCGTCGATCATGAGGGCAAACGTCCAGTTCATCCCGGACCCCGCCATCGACACCAGCGAGACCGGCACCCGGTTCCGCACCGCCGAGCGGCTGGCCAAGCAGCTCGGGGTCCCGGTTCTGGCGGTCAGCGAGGAACGGCGGGCGGTCGCCGTCGTCTTCACCGGGGACAACCATTTTGACCTGCGCAACCCCAACGAGCTTCTCGCCGAGGGAAATCAGAACCTGGTCGCCTTGGAGCGTCTCCGGCGCCAGCTGGCTGACGCCGAGGACAGGCTCACCCGGCTCGAGGTCGACGACGGGGTGACGGTGCGCGATGTCGCCCTGCTGCTGGCTCGGGCCGCCCTGGTACGACGAATGGGGGCGCAGATCCGGCGGATCGTGGTCGAGCTCGGCGGTGCCGGCGACCTGATCTCGATCCAGGCGTCCGATCTCGGCGAGGGGGTCGACAACGTGCTCGAGCTGGTCATCGACGATTACGCCGACAGGCCGATGAAGCCGGGCGAGGCCAGTGATCGACTCCGCAACGTCCCGGACGAGTCTCTGAAGGATCTCGCCGTCGTCGCCGAGGCTCTCGGGCTAGGCAACCTCGATCAGGCGGTCCGCCCCCGTGGCGGCCGGGCCCTGGAGCGGGTATCCCGGCTTCCCGACAACGTCAAGAACTCGCTGCTGGACCACTTCGGGACCCTGCAGAAGCTCCTCCACGCCTCGGCCAGCGAACTCGCCGAGGTCGAGGGCGTGGGGCGGACCAGGGCCAACCAGCTGCGGGGCCATCTCGACCGGCTGCTCCAGCACGGCACACCGTTCGGGCTGGTCGACTGACCGGCGACGGGGGCAAGGCCGGCGGCGAAGCCAGCGGTGGCGGTCCGGGCCGAACCCGCCGTTGGGTACAATGCCCCCCTCCGATCCCGTCCCCAGAGGTTGACTCGTGGCCGACAAGCAGAGCAGCGACGCGGCCAGGGCGGCTGCCAAGACGACCAGAGCGAAGCCCACCGCCAAGGCGGGCTCGAAGCCGTCGACTGCGGCGTCGTCCAAGAACGCCACGACCGGCAAGGCGGCACCCGCCAGGAAGCCTGCAGCCAAGACCACGGCGTCGAAACCGACGGCGGCCGGGTCGGCGGCGGCCCCGACCTCGACGGCGGCGAAGTCTGCGGCGGCCAAGTCGTCTGCGGGGGGCAAGTCGTCGGCGGCGGCCAAGCCTTCGGCAGCGGCGAAGTCTGCGGAGGCGAAGTGGTCGGCGGCGGCGGCGAAGTCTGCGGCGGCGGCGAAGTCGTCTGCGGCGGCGGGCAAGTCGGCGGCGAAGTCGTCTGCGGCGGCGAAGTCTGCGGCGGCGGCGAAGCCCTCGGCGGTGGCGGCCAAGCCGTCTGCGGCGGGCAAGTCTGCGGCGGTGGCGAAGCCCTCGTCTGCGGCGGCCAGGTCGGCGGCGGCCAAGCCGTCAGCGGCGGCCAAGTCCTCTGCGGCGGCCAAGTCCTCTGCTGCGGCCAAGTCGGCGGCGGTCACGACCTCGGCCGCCAAGAAGTCCGCAGCGACCAAGGCAGGCACTCCCGAGAAGGCGACTCCCGCCAAGGATTCTGCCGAGAAGAAGGCGACCCCCAGGAAGGCGGCTGTGGCCAAGGACGCTCCTGCCGCCGAACCTCCGGCCCCGGCAGCGGCCAAGGCGAACGCCAAGAAGCCCTCCCCCTTCGTCGTCGGGGACAAGGTGGTGTACCCACATCACGGCGCCGCCACCATCACTCGGGTCGAGCAGGTCGACATGGGCAATGGGCGCGAGCCCTATTTCGTGCTCGAGGTGGTCGCCGACCAACTCATCGTCTGGGTGCCGGTCGAGGGCGCCCTCGACCTCGGGGTGCGGCCCGTGATCTCGACCAACGTCGCCCGCAAGGTGTTCGCCACCTTCCGTGACGAGCCCCAGGAGGCGGGGGCGAACTGGTCGCGCTGGTACAAGCTGCTCACCGAGAAGATCAACAGTGGCGATATATTCCAAGTGGCCGAGGTGGTGCGCGACCTCACCTACGCCCAGCAGATCAAGGGGATCTCCCCCGCCCTGAAGCGGATGCTGGCCAAGGCCCGGCTCATCATCGTCAGCGAGCTCCGGTTCGCCCTCAAGGTCGACGAGGAGGATGCGATCCGTCGCCTCGACCGCGCCCTCCCCAGGGTCGACGAGCCGATCGAGCTCTGATCGGCAACCCCGTGCGCATCGGCTCCGGTGTCGACGCCCACCGCTTCACGCCATCCGGAGGTGTGACCCTCGCCGGTGTGCTGGTCGATCGGACCAGGGGCGTGGCCGCCACCTCCGACGGTGATGTGGTCGCCCACGCCGTCATCGATGCCGTGCTCGGCGCCGCCGCCCTCGGCGACCTCGGCGACCACTTCCCGTCCTCCGACCCGCGCTGGCAAAGGGCCGACTCATTGGTGATGCTGGAGCACGCGGTGGGCCTGGTCGCCGACCACGGGTTCGCCGTGTCCTCCGTCGACGTCACCGTGCTCGCCGAGACGGTGCGGGTGGCCGACCACCGCCCGGAGATGCGGGCCAACCTCGCCGCCCGGCTCGGGGTCGAGGTGGGGGCGGTCTCGGTGAAGGGGACCACCATGGACGGGCTCGGCTGGCTGGGGGCCGACGAGGGGATCGCCGCCACCGCCGTGTGTGTGATCGCCCCGATTGCCGGCTGACCGACTGCACACTCCGGCGGTCTACCCGGCCAGCACCTCGTGAGCGGCGGCCGGATCGTTGGTGATGATCCCGTCGATCCCGGCGGCGGCGAGGCTCCGCATCAGCTCCGCTTCGTCGACCGTCCAGGCGACCACGGCGATCTGCTCCCGGTGGGCGGCCGCGATGACGGCGACGGCCTGGTCACGTAGCGACGAGTGATGGGGGAGCACCCACCGGTGCCCCTCGGTGGCGGCGAGGGCGATGGCCACCTCGACCGGCTCGAAGACCTCCACCAGCAACCCGGTGGCGACCGCCGGGCGATGGGCTCGCACCGCGGCGACGGCGCCGGGATCGAACGACGTGACCACCGCTCGATCGTGCAACCGGTGCCGGTCGACCCATGCCGCCACCCGCTGCGCCACCCCCTGGTCTGGGTCGTAGTCCGGATCGCCCGGATCGCTCTTCACCTCGATATCGAGCAGCAGGTCGCCGGTGACGTCGAGCGCCTCGTCGAGGGTCGGGATCCACGTGGCCTCCAGCCGCAGCTCCTCGAGACGCATCTGCACGATCGGCCCCAGACCGGCCACCTCGGAATCGTGATGGATCACCAGCACGTCGTCTGCGGTGCGGCGCACATCGAGCTCGATCCCGTCGGCGTCCTGGACGACGGCCAGCCTGAAGGCGGCCAGGGTGTTCTCCCGAGCCGAGGCCGACGCTCCCCGATGGGCGAGGATGAGCGGGTGCGGGCCGGGCATGCTGGCGACCATACCCCACCCTCGTCGGTGGCCTCCGGGGTGGGTCGGTACCATGCCGGGAATGGACGTCTTCAACACTCTTGGCCGCCACACCCAGACGTTCGAGCCGCTCGAACCGGGACGGGTGGGCATCTACGTGTGTGGGCCCACCGTCCAGTCCCGCCCCCACGTCGGTCACGGCAGGGCGGCGGTGGCCTTCGATGTCGTCCGCCGCTACCTGGCCTGGTCCGGGTACGACGTCACCTACGTTCAGAACGTGACCGACATCGAGGACAAGATCATCGCCGCCGCCGCCGACGAGGGGGTCGATCCTCAGGTGCTGGCCAAGCGCAACGCCGAGACGTTTGCCGCCGCCTACCTCAGGCTCGGGGTGGGGCCGCCGGATCTCGAACCGGCCGCAACCGATCACATCCCCGAGATGATCGAGCTCATCGAGACGCTGATCGCCGGGGGCCACGCCTATTCGGCAGGGGGCGACGTCTACTACGCGGTGCGCAGCTTCGACGGGTACGGCAAGCTTTCCGGGCGCCAGATCGACGACCTCATCTCGGGTGCCAGGATCGAGCCCGGCGAGCACAAGCGGGACCCGCTCGACTTCGCCCTGTGGAAAGCGGCCAAGCCGGGCGAACCGACCTGGGACTCGCCGTGGGGCCCCGGCCGACCGGGGTGGCACATCGAGTGCTCGGCGATGGCCCGCCGCTATCTCGGCGACACCTTCGACATCCACGCCGGGGGCAACGATCTCGTCTTCCCGCATCACGAGAACGAGATCGCCCAGTCCGAGGCGGCCACTGGCAAGCCGTTCGCCCGCTACTGGCTTCACAACGGGATGGTCGATCTCTCCGGCGAGAAGATGGCCAAGTCGACAGGCCATGTCGTCGACCTGATCGAGGCGCTGGGCACCTATCCGCCCCAGGCGGTGCGTCTGTTCTACCTGCGCTCTCACTACCGCAAGCCGCTCGACTTCACCGCCGAGGCGCTGGAGGACGCCGTCGCATCCCTCGAGCGGCTGTGGGCGTTCCGGCGCCGGGCGGGCGATCCGGTCGGCAGGCTCGCCGACCCGGCAACCATCGCCGCCTTCCGAGCGGCGATGGACGGCGATTTCGACGCCGCCGGCGGTCTCGCCGTGCTCTTCGATGCGGTGCGGACCGGCAATCGGCTGCTCGATGCCCATGAGGACCCCTCGGCCCTGGCGGCCGCGTACGACGAGCTGGTCGAGCTGCTCGGGCTGGCCGAGCCCGGTCGCTCGGTCGACGACATCGCCGAGGCTCTCGGTGCCCTCGGCTCCCGGTTCGGGGTGGCGGGCGATTCCCCATGGGACCTGGTCGAGGGTCTGGTCGCCACCAGGACCGCGGCCAGGGAACAGCGGGACTGGCCCACCGCCGATGGGGTGCGAGACGCCCTGGCCGACCTCGGGATCGTGGTCGAGGATGCCGCCGACGGCTCTCGATGGCACAGACGCTGAGAGGCTGGGCCGATGGCGGAGACTCGGCGGTTGGGCGCTGCGGCCACAACCGCAGTGCGATGAGGCGGCGGGCAAGGATCCGAGGGCAGCAACGCCAGAGCGAGCGTCCGGCGCTCGCTCGGCGATGACCGGCGAGGTCAGCGGATGAGCGGCGACGGGTACGGTGCTGATGTCGAAGGCTTCCACGCCGTCAGCGAGGCGGTCGCCGCCGGGCGGGTCCGGCGGCTCACGGTGGAGAGCGCCCGCCTGCGCCACGATGACTACCAGCGGCTGGTCGCCGCGGCCGAGGCTGGAGGCGCCGTCATCACCAGGGTGGAGGACACCCGGCCCCTCGCCGCCACCGGGGCACCCCAAGGGGTGGTTGCCACCTGCCGGCCGCTCGCGTACCTCGATCTCGAAGACGCCGTCGGTCTCGCCGACCCCGCCGTTCTGCTCGTCCTCGATCACCTGCAGGACCCGCGCAATATCGGGGCGCTGGCCCGCTCCGCCCGGGCCACCGGGGTTCCGGTGATGGCGACCCCGGGGCGCCGCGCGGCTCCCATCGGCGCCACCGCCTTCAAGGCCGCCGCCGGAGCGCTCGAACATGTCGCCGTCGCCCAGGTGGGATCGGTCGCCGACGCCCTGGTGCGGCTGCGCAGCGCCGGCGTCTGGCTCGTCGGGCTCGACGGCGCCGCCGAACGGTCGATCCTCGGGCTCGACCTGCTCACCGAGCCCGTCGCCATCGTGCTCGGCGCCGAGGGCGAGGGGATCTCCCGGCTGGTCGCCGATCGGCTCGACGTGGCCGCCCGCATCCCGATGCAACCGGGGGTGGAGAGCCTGAACGCCTCGGTGGCAGGGGCGATCGCCATGTTCGAGATGGCCCGGATCCGCGGCTGGATAAGCTGACCGCGCGTCATGCTGGCGTAGCTCAGTCGGTCAGAGCAGCTGATTTGTAATCAGCAGGTCGTGGGTTCGAATCCCACCGCCAGCTCCATGTATCATAAGGGTATCCGGGTCACGGACGCCTGGTCACCGCCGGGGGACGCACGCGGGACCCGAGACCGCTCGAACCTTGCTTCGAGCGGGTCGCCGACGCGCAGTGCCACCGCTTCACCCACCACAACCCGGACTACTCCAAGAACCGGAGGAGCGTACCGGATCCGGGACGGATGCAGTCTGCTGCATCGGCCAGCTCGGCCAGCCCCTCGCCGGTGAGACACCTTGGTCGCCGCGGCGAAGGCTACGGCACCGATCGCGCCGTGGTCGGATCGCAGCAACGTGAGGTCCTGGACCTTACGGGCCACGGCAACTAGCCCGTAGCAGCGTCCCGCATCATGGCGATCACCACATCGGCCGCCCCCCAAACCATCGCGCGTCTATAGCCAGCAGAAGCGTGGCCCGGAGCTGGACACTGGTCTTCCATTCGATCTCGATTGCCTGATTGCCTGAGCTAGCGCGTCGCAAACCTCACCTGAATCTTACGAAGGGACGAACCTTCGGTACATGGCGGCGTAGGTCCCCCCACCCCAGGATTTCATCCCTCTGAAGGCGACCGATCACGAACGAGGCGTGCACTCCGTACTCGCGGGCGGCTGCGAGAACAGAAGGCATGCGTGGACGGCCGGGCCCCACATCGAAGCCGCCGGGAAAGACCCACGATCCCGCCAGCTCATTCGCGGCGACCTCGATGTCAGGGCCGCCACCCGCCGCAACATCCTCATCGATGCGCACGCCCCCTGGCGCCACGTGTCGCAACGCAAGGTGCGCGAGCTCGTGGAGAAGTGTGAACACGAACCCGTCCATCCGATCGCCCCGTGTGGACAAACCGACGACCGGGATCCCGTCATCGCCGAAAAGGACAGCTCCGTCGATCTTGCTGCCCATTATTGGCTGCTCGATGACGAGCGCTACCTGGTAGTCAGCCAGCCACGAATGCAGGTTCTCTAGGTCATGGGGGTTACGGATGCGACGAACGAGGGAGGCTCCCAGCTCGGCGACGCGGGTCACGTCGAACGAACCCGATACACGCCCGGATGCGACTCGCTTGACCTGGGCGATCCAAGCTGTCTGCTCCGGCGTGAACTCGACAGGCGACTTGGTCCGGCGAGCAGCGACAGCAAAGGCTGGCTCTTCCGCCGGGGAGCCGATCCCGAGCAAATCGCAGACAGCGGCCTCCAGCTCGTCGAGGTCGCCGGTGTCCGGCAGCCACTGGAGCTTCTGCAGTTCACGGACCGGGACCAGGGCGCGAAGCCGAGCACGACGCGCCACCGGAGTTCGATCAAAGTCGTCGGAGCGGGCCTGGTGGAGTCGGTACATGGCTTGCAGATTGAGCCAGAGCTCCGCGCTCGTGCTCAAAGCCGCTCCCAACGCAAGCGCCGTCTCCGGGGTGATCTCCTTCTTGCCATTCAGAATCTCTGACACTGCCTGCACGGGTCGCCCGAGGATCCCCGCAAACTCAACCGCCGACCAGCCACGCTCCTCCAACTCGTCACGCAAGAACTCACCGGGAGGAAACGCCTCCGCCGGTGTCATCACATTGCTTGCACTCATGCGACTCCTCCTCTCAGTGGTAGTCAACGATCTCGACAACTATCACGAGCCGACCGCGCTCGTCCTCCTCCAATCGGAGGATCAGCCGCCATTGCCTGTTGAGGCGGATCGATCGCTGGCCAAGACGGTCTCCCGACAGCTTCTCGAAATGCAGCGATCTCATGGCGTACAGGTCGCGTTCGTCCTTGACCGCGACCAGAAGTGCCACCCGCTTCCTGTAGGCCCGCGTCACCTCCGGCCCGAGCCTGGCGATCCGGAACCCCGGGTCCGTGTACAGGCGACGCAGGTCGTCGTCCTCGAACTCGACTCTCACGACCGTGTGGCATCCTTCTAGTCACCTCTAGGGTGAAGTTCAGGGTACCAGATGTGCGCCGAGAAGCGCAACACCCTTAGCCGAGCCTGCTCCAACGGGAAGCTGGACAGGGAAGTCGGCCGCGTACGCCTCCCCGGTTGGGAGCGCGAGTGCGGGTCTCCCGCCGGCGCCTACCGCCAGTGTCTCCTCCGCAGGCAGCGCCGACGAGGAGATTGCCACCTGTTCAGCCACCAGTTGGCTCGAAAACCGACCGACGGCACCGACGCCGGTCCAGGGCGAGACCGGGAGCGTTTCCGACTCGCTGTCGGGCGATGCCCCCCATACGCTCACGACCCACGCCCTGGCTACTAGGGAAGGGCTGCGTCCGTGTGCTGCGTCTGACAAGCCTGTCGTTCGCCCATCCGGTGGTTCCCTCGGACCGCCGCGCCCTGTTGGCACTCCCCGAGAATGCCCTCCGTCTCGCCCATCGTCGCCTGGTGGCCGCGGGACATGAGGCATTCCTCCTGTCCACGTGTCTGCGGGTCGAGATCGCTTGGGTGGGAGCCCCGCACGCCGCGTCTGAGCTGTTGGCGGTCCTGTACGGGGACGGAGCGCTCGCTGGTCTCGCCCAGGTTCGACCCGACGAGGATGCCTTCCGGCACCTATGTCGCGTCGCCGCCGGGCTGGAGTCGCCCCTGATCGGCGAGCCGGAGGTTCTCGGCCAGTTCCGTCGCGCCGTAGCGTCCTATAACGAGACCCCCGCAGCCTCCGCCAGCCTCGGCCGGGTGCTCGAGGCGGCGATCGGGGTCGGGCGGAACGGGCGAAGGCTGATCGATCACTCGCCTCGTGGTTCGCTGGCGGCGGCGGCGGCGGCGGCGGCGGCTCCGTTGGGACGGGTCGCCGTTCTCGGTGCCGGATCCATGGCTCGTGCCACGGCCGAGCAGCTCGAGGGGGTGGAGGTGTCCGTCTTCGCCCGGCGGCCGGGAACCGTGGCCGGGCGCAACACGTTGGCTTGGGAGGCGGCGGTGGAGGCCTTCGCCCACTACCCGGCGGTGATCTCGACGGTCCCGGGCAAGGTCCCGTTGTTCGGCGAAGACGTCATCGTCCGGGCCCTTGCCCGCCGCCGCGAGCCGCTGCTGTTGGTTGACCTGGGCATGCCGCCCGGGTTCCCAAGTACCGGCGCCGATGATCCGGTCCGCTACCTCGGAATCGACGAACTGGCGTCGACGGTCGAGGCCCGACCCTCGGTGGTGGCTGCGGAGCGCATCGCCGAGGAGGCGGCTGCCACCTGGCGCCGGCTCACCGCTTCCGACCGGGCCGGGGCAGTGATCGCGGCGATGGTCGGGCAAGGCGAGGAGGCGGTGACCGACGTGGTGCAGCGCTTTGCCGGCCGGCTGGCGGTGGTCGAGGATCCGGAGCGGATCCTGAGGCAGGTCGCCCACACGGTCGCCCGCCGGGTACTCCATCGACCGATCTCCTTCGTCGGCACTTCCGGGCGGGGTACCGAAGCGGTGGACCTGTTGGCCGAGGCCTTCGGGATCGACGATGACTGAGGTTCGGATCGCCACTCGCCGGTCGCCGCTGGCGCTCGCCCAGGCGACTCGGGTTGCCGACCTGCTCCGGTCGGCCCATGACGACGTGTCGGTGACACTGGTGGAGGTCGACACCACCGGTGATCGCGACCAGGCAGGGTCGATCGCCGAGCTGAGCGAGCTGGGGGCGTTCGTCCGCTCGGTGCAGGAGGCGGTGCTCGAGGGGAGAGCCGACCTGGCGGTGCACTCGCTGAAGGATCTACCCGTCTCGGGGCCCGACGAGCTGGTGCTCGCCGCCCTCCCCGAGCGGGGGTCGCCCCTCGATGTCATGGTGGGGGCGTCGCTCGATGCGTTGCCGGCGCACTCGGTGGTGGGCACCGGCAGCCCGCGCCGTGTGGAGCAGCTCCTCCAGCTCCGGCCCGACCTGCGGACCACGCCGCTACGAGGCAACATCGACACCCGGCTCCGCAAGGTGGCTCATGGCGAGATCGACGCCGCCGTGCTGGCCGAGGCCGGGCTCGATCGGCTGGGCCGGTCCGATCACATCCGCCAACGCCTCGACCCTGCCCAGATGGTGCCGGCACCGGGTCAGGGGGCGCTGGCGGTCGAGGCTCTCCGAGGAAGCGGTCCCGCCGAGTTGGCCGGGTCGCTCGACGATGGGATGCTCCGGACCCTCCTCTCGGCCGAGCGGCTGCTGCTGGCCGAGACCGGGGCGGGCTGCCGGGCCGCCCTGGGGGCGCTGGCCAGCTGGGAGGGGAGGGACATCAGGCTCGAGGTCTTCGTGGCGGATGGGCGGGGTCGCCGCCGCGGCGTCGCTCTCGGGGAGACGCCCGAAGCCGTCGTGGCGCAGACCCGCAAGGAGTTGGGGCTGTGATCCGGGTGGCGATAACCACCGATCGCTTCGGAGCGGCCGCGCCCCCCTTCGCCGACCGCGGGCTCGAGCCGGTCCCCATGCCCTGCATTCGCTTCGAGCCGGCCGGGCCGCAGGTGTTGGATCGGGCCCGCCAGGCGGCACTCGGGGCCGACCTCCTGATACTCACATCGGCTCGCAGTGTCGAGCTGCTCTGGCCCGGCGGCTCGATGCCCGGCGTCGACGTAGCCGCCGTAGGTGAGGAGACGGCCGCCGCGGTGACGACACGCCGCGGCCGGGTGACGGTGCTGGGACGCTCCGGGTTGGCATCCCTGACCGACAAGATGATGGATCGGCTGGGTTCGTCCCGGGTCGTGTTCCCCCACGCCGCCGGGACCGACCCGGTGCCCCTGGAAACCCTTCGGGCCCGAGCAGCCGGACTCACCGAGTTCGAGATCTACCGGATGGTCCCCGTGGCTCCGGGACCCTTCCCGGTACGGGCCGTGGCCTTCGCCTCCCCTTCGGCGGTGGCCGGATGGTTCTTGTCGCACGATCTCGAAGGGCTGGTGGTCGGGGTGATCGGGCCGGCGACGTGGGCGGCGGTTGCCAGGCACCGGGAGCCCGACGTGGCGGCACCTCACCCCTCGCACCGGTCCCTGGCCCAAGCCTTGGCGTCCTACCTGGAGGTGGACCATTGAGCAGCTTTCCCATCGTCCGTCCGCGCCGGCTGCGGATGCGGGGTGCGTTGCGGCGGGTGGTGGCGGAGACCCGCCTTCATCCCGCCCAGTTGGTGCTCCCCGTCTTCGTCGTGGCCGGGGAGGGGGTCAGAAGACCGATCGATTCCATGCCGGGACACGCTCAGCTCTCCGTCGACCAGGTGGCGCTGGTCGCCAAGGAGGCTTCGGCGGCAGGCGTGGGTGGCATGATGTTCTTCGGCATCCCCGAGCAAAAGGACGAGTCGGGCTCATCCGCATGGGATCCCTCCGGGCCGGTGCCGCGGGCGATCGAGGCCGTGGCCAAGGCCGCTCCCGACCTGCTGCGGTGGGCCGATGTCTGCCTGTGCGAATACACCAGTCACGGGCACTGCGGGCCGCTGCGAGGCGGCACGGTCGACAACGACGCGGCGCTTCCCCTGCTCTCCCGGGCGGCGCTCGCCTACGCCGATGCCGGTGCAGACGTGGTGGCGCCTTCGGACATGATGGACGGTCGGGTGGGGGCCATCCGGGCCGGTCTGGACGGCAAGGGGCACATCGACACCGTCATCTGCTCGTATGCGGTCAAGTACGCCTCGGGGTACTACGGGCCGTTCCGCGAGGCGGCGGGGTCGGCCCCGGCGTTCGGCGATCGTCGATCCCATCAGATGGACCCTCCCAACGCCCGGGAGGCGATCCGGGAGGCGTGCCTCGACGTGGAGGAAGGCGCCGACATGGTGATGGTGAAACCTGCCGGCCCATACCTCGATGTCGTGCGGGCGGTACGGGAACGGGTCGAGGTCCCGGTCGTGGCCTATCAGGTGTCTGGTGAGTTCGCCATGATCGAAGCCGCCGCGGCCCGGGGATGGATCGATCGGGACCGAGTGATGATGGAATCCCTCGTCGGGATTGCCCGGGCGGGAGCGGGGATCGTCCTCACCTACTTCGCCATTGACGCCGCCCACCACCTCGGGGAGGTCGGGTGAACCCGGAGGCGGCGTCCCCGGCGCTGGTCGACCCCGGCCACGACTCCCGCCGGTGGCACCGGCGCGCCATCGACGTGATGCCGGGTGGGGTCAACTCGCCGGTGCGCGCCTTCCGGGCAGTGGGCGGCTCCCCTCCGTTCATCGAGTCCGCCTCGGGCGCCCGGATGCGCACCGTCGACGGGAAGGAACTCGTCGACTTCATCGCCTCATGGGGCGCCCTCATCCTCGGCCACGCCCATCCCGACGTGGTCGAGGACCTCCGCGAGGCGGTCGGTCGGGGCACCTCCTTCGGGGTACCGACCGCCACCGAGGTCGAGCTGGCCGAGCTGATCTGCGCCCTGGTCCCTTCCGTCGACGTGGTGCGCATGGTCAACTCCGGCACCGAGGCGACCGCCTCGGCCCTGAGGCTGGCGCGGGCCGCCACCGGCCGTCCGGCCGTGATCAAGTTCGAGGGCAGCTACCACGGGCACAGCGACGCCTTCCTGGTCAAGGCCGGATCGGGTCTGGCCACCTTTGGGGAGCCCTCCAGCCCGGGTGTCCCGGTGGGCACCGCCGCCGATACCAGGGTGGCGCGCTACAACGACCTCGACTCGGTGACCGAGCACCTGGCCGACGGGCGGGTGGCGGCGGTCATCGTGGAGCCGGTCGCCGGGAACATGGGATGCGTTCCCCCCGCCCCCGATTTCCTGCCCGGCCTGCGGCGCCTCTGCGACTCGTATGACGCTCTCCTGATCTTCGACGAGGTGATGACCGGGTTCCGTGTGGCGCTGGGGGGAGCCCAGCAGCGATATGGCGTGTCGCCCGATCTCACCGCCCTGGGGAAGGTGGTGGCCGGGGGCACCCCCGGGGCCGCCTATGGGGGTAGGGAGGACCTGATGAGGATGGTGGCCCCCGACGGTCCCGTCTACCAGGCGGGGACCCTCGCCGGCAACCCCCTGGTCACCGTTGCCGGGCTGGCGACCCTGCGCCACCTGGTCGATCATCCCGAGCTGTACGAGGACTTCGAGCGGGCGGGGGAGGCGATCGCCTCCCGGTTGGGGGCGGCCTTCGATCGGGCCGGGCTCCCCGGGGTGGTCACCCACGTCGGTGGCATGTTCGGGGTGTTCCTGGGCATCGAGCGGGTGGAGAGCTGGGACAGCGTCGCCGGTCTCGACCAAGATCTGTTCGGTCGCTTCTTCCACGCAGCCCTCAGGCGGGGGGTGCTGGTGCCTCCGTCACCGTTCGAGAGCTGGTTCCTGATGGCCTCCCATCTCGACGGGACGCTCGCAACCGCTCTCGACGCTCTCACCGAAGCGATCGCCGAGGCGGCATGACACCCTCCAGACTCCTCGACGCCCTCGATCGCCGGCCCCTCGACCGGCCCCCCATCTGGTTCATGCGGCAGGCCGGCCGATACCTGCCCGAATACCGCCGGCTCCGCAGCCGCCACTCCTTCGCCGAGGCGATGCGTAACCCGGCCATCGCCGCCGAGATCACCCTCCAGCCGCTGCGCCGCTTCCCGCTCGACGCCGCCATCGTCTTTTCCGACATCATGACGCCGCTCGCCGCCATGGGGGTCGGGGTCGAGTTCGCTCCGGGGCCCGTGTTGGCACCGCTCACCCTGATGGATGTCGCTCGGCTGCCCGGGCTCGAACCGGCCGGGGTCGATTTCGTCGGCGAGGCCATCGAGATCGTCCGAACCGGGCTTGATAGGGAGGTGGCCGTGGTCGGCTTCGCCGGCGCCCCGGCCACCCTGCTCGCCTATCTCGTGGAGGGAGGCGGATCACAGCAGTTCCCGAGCTTCCGTCGAGCTCTCCATGCCGACGCCGCCCCCGAGGCGCTTGCCGTGCTCGCCGAGGCGATGCGCACCTACCTGCTCGTCCAGGTGGAGGCGGGCGCCGACGTTGTCCAACTCTTCGATACCTGGGCGGGTCTTCTCTCCGCCGACCAGTTCGAGGCCTTGGCGGTGCCCGCCGCCCGCCGAGCCTTGTCGGGGCTGGGTGTGCCCACCGTGTACTTCGCCCCTGGATCGACCCACCTGCTCGAGCGGTTCCATCTGGTGGGAGCCACCGCCTATGGGGTCGACTGGCGGCTCGGGCTCGGGGAGGCGTGGCGGCGGGTAGGCGACCACCCGCTGCAGGGCAACCTCGACCCTTCCGTTCTTCTCGGCGACCGCGCCGCGGTTCGGTCGGGCACCGTCCGGGTGCTGGAGGAGGCCGGGGGGCGGCCCGGGCACATCTTCAACCTCGGCCATGGCATCCTCCCCGCCACCCCGGTGGAGAACGTCGAAGCGATGGTCGACAGCGTGGTCGGTTGGGCCGGCACGGACTGCGCCGGTGTGTCGCACGTATCCGGGTCTGCACCATGACCGCACCGGAGACCCTCGACGGTTGGTTCGCCCTCCACGATATTCGCCGGTTCGACCGGGCCGGATGGAACGGGCTCACCCCGACCCAGCGCAACCGTGCCGTGACCGAGGCCACCGACCTGCTCTCCTCATTCGAACAGGTGGCGGATGCCCCCGAAGGGCGTAGCGTCACCTACGGGGTGGTGGGACACAAGGCCGACCTGCTCATGTTCCATCTCCGACCCGAGCTCGCCCACCTGCACGACCTGGAACGAGCGTTCGACCACACGTTGCTGGCGTCGTTGACCACCCGCCCCTACTCGTATCTCTCGGTGGTCGAGCTGAGCCGTCACGGGTCCCCCGAGGGGGCGGTCGAGAACATCGAGGACAGCCCCTACGTGCAGGCCCGCCTACGTCCGGAGATACCGGCCCATGGCTCGTACCTGTGCTTCTACCCGATGAGCAAGAAGCGCGAAGGGGTGGACAACTGGTACTCCCTCCCCGCACCCGAGCGGGGGGACCTGATGCGGGCCCACGGTCGCACCGGCAGGCGCTACGCCGGAAGGGTGACCCAGATCGTGACCGGTTCGATGGGCCTCGACGACTGGGAATGGGGGGTGACCCTGTTCTCCGACGATCCCCTCCTGTTCAAGAAGCTGGTCTACGAGATGCGGTTCGACGAGGTCAGCGCCCGTTTCGCCGACTTCGGGCCGTTCTACGTCGGCCGACGGCTCGCACCCAAGGAGCTGGGGACGTATCTGGATGGGTGAGCTGCGACGCCGAGGGGTGTTCCTGGTCGGCTTCGGCGGCCCCGAGTCGCTGGAGGCCGTGCCCGGCTTTGTCGAGAGCGTGCTCGGGCGAACACCGCCCGAGCATGTAACCGGGGGAGCCATTGGCCGGTACCGAGCGATCGGCGGAGGCTCGCCGCTCCCCGCCACCACCCGACGTCAGGCCCTGCTGGTCGGTGAGGAGCTGTCGAGGCGGGGGCTCGACGTCGCGGTGTACACCGGCATGCTCCACGCCCACCCCACCATCGGCGAGGCGGCGGAGCAGATCCTGGACGACGGCGTCGAGGACCTCATCGTCCTCAGCCTTGCCCCGTACCGGTGCGAGGTGTCGACCGACGCCTACGAGGCCGCCGCCCGGCAGGCATTCGACGGTCTGGGTCCGCGCCTTCGCTTCGTACCCGACTGGAATCTGGCGGATGGCTATGTGGATGCGCTGGCCGACATGCTGGGACAGGCCCGCGCCGCCGCCCCGGCCGACACGCCGGTGATCTTCTCCGCCCACAGCCTTCCCGCGCGGCTGATCCGGCAAGGGGACCCCTATGCCGATCAGTTGGCGGCCACCGCCCGGAGCGTGGCCCTCCGGCTGGGAATCACCGATTGGCAGCTCGCCTACCAGAGCGTCAGCGCCGCCGCCGGTGAACCCTGGCTGGGCCCATCGGTGGAGCAGGTGGTGGACCGCTTGGCCGCAGGCGGCGCCGGTGCGGTGCTGGTGGATCCGATCGGGTTCATCGCCGACCACGTCGAGACCCTGTACGACAACGATATCGAGCACCGTGCCCATGCCGAGGCGGCCGGCTTGGGCTTTCACCGATGCCGGTGTCTGAACGACCATCCCGGTCTGATCAGCGCCCTTGCCGACCTTGTCATCACCGCCGTTCACGATGGTTGACCGGGGAGCGACATCGACGATCGCCGTCATCGGAGGGGGGATCGCCGGTTTGGCGGCGGCTCACCGCCTGATGACGGCCGGAGCCGACGTGACCGTCCTCGAGGGGTCGCCCCGGATCGGCGGCAAGATCCGGACGGATCGCGCCGACGGGTTCCTCATCGAGGGCGGGCCCGACAGCTTCGTCGCCGGCAAGGGGCAAGTGTTGGCGTTGGCCGGCGAACTCGGTCTGATCGATCGCGTCATCCCGAGCCGTCCCCAGCACCGAGGGTCGTACGTCTGGTGGCGGGACCGGCTGCATCCGCTCCCCGAGGGCCTGCTGCTGATGGCGCCGACCCGGCTGTCACCGGTGTTCGGCAGCTCGCTGCTGTCCTGGAAGGGGAAGCTGCGGGTGCTCGGTGACCTGGTGCTGCCCAGACGGCGAGGCGACGGCGACGAGAGCCTCGAGTCCTTCGTGACCCGCCGCCTCGGCGCCGAGGTACTGGAGCGGATCGCCGAGCCGTTGATCGCCGGCATCCACGCTGCCGAGCCTTCGACGATGAGCCTTCGGGCCAGCTTCCCGCGTTTCGTGGAGATGGAGCGGCAACACCGTAGCCTGATCCTGGCCGCCCGGTCGGCGGCGTCGCAGCCGGCGCCGACCGACGGCATCAGCCACTTCGCCAGCTTCAAGGACGGCATGGGGGAACTGCCCTCCGCCCTGGCAGGAGCGCTGCACGCCGCCGACGTCAGGACCGGGGCGATGGTGGCCCGGCTCACCGGCTCCGCCGGTCACGGCTACCGGATGACCCTGGACGACGGGTCCGAGTTGCCGGCCCGGGCTGTCATCCTCGCCACCCCGGCCGGGGAGACGGCACGATTGCTGTCGGAACTGTCCCCGGCCGCCGCCGCTGCAGTGGCCGACGTCCGCCAGGTCGCCACCGCGACCGTCACCATGGCCTACCGGGTCGATGAGATCCCCATGCTGATCGGATCGGGGTTCGTGGTGCCTTCCGCACAGCGGCGGCGGATCATGGGGGTGTCATATCTCTCCCAGAAGTGGGAGGGGAGGGTCCCCGATGACAGCTTCGCCCTTCTGCGTGCATTCGTGGGGGGACCGCACGGCCAACGGCTGGCCGTCGCCGGAACGGACCGGCTGGTGGCGGTGGTGAGGGAGGAGTTGGCGGCGATCATCGGCATCACCGCCAATCCCGTCCTGGTGCGAGCCACCTCGTGGCGAGGAGGTCTCCATCAGTACACCCTGGGCCATCTCGACCTGGTGGACAGAGCCCGATCGGCCCTGGCGTCCCATTCCGGGGTGGCGCTGGCGGGGTCCGCCCTCGACGGTATCGGGCTCAACGAGTGCGTGGCTTCGGGCCGACGTGCCGCCGACGCGGTGGTGGCTACCGGCGCCGACCTCCATCCTCGATGACCAGCAGGGTGAAACCTCTCCAGCCTAGGCGACGGGTCGCTCCGGTCCCCGCCATCGACTCCTGCCACCGGCCGTCGACGCTCAACGGCCTTCCCAACCGTCGAGGCGGGCGACCAGGGTCGCTGGGGCGACGACGCGATAGGCGTCCTCGACGATCTCGGTGATCTCGTCCCAGTCGGCCGGGACGTCGAGGTAGACACCAAGCCAGCCCCGATGGCCCACGTAGGGGGGCACGAAGAACCGCTCGGGGTCGGAGGTGGTCAGCCTCTCCTGATCCCCGGGAGGTGCCGCGCACCAGAAGGCGAGACGATCGTCGTGATGATGGTCGGCGTACGTGACGAAGATCTTCTTTGCCCGGATGAACCATGTCGGCTCGCCATGGCTGAGGCGCTCGGTCACCTCGGGGAGGCGCAGGCACAGGTCACGCAATCTGGGGAGGGGATCGGTCCTCATGCCCGTCATTCTGGTCGCTCCGGCAACGGAGTCGAGGCCCCCAGAACGAGCGGGGGTCGGCATTGTCTGTGGGTGGCTTGTCGATGGGCATTGACGAGTATGTCGAGCAAGTCCCCAGGCGGAGTTCCTCCCAGCCTCGGCGATATGCAGGCTGCACGCCGGGCTGCTCCCGAAATCCCCAAACGTGTCACACCCCCCCGATACCCTGAAAGCGTGGACGAAGAAACCATCGACAAGGTACGGGCTCGACCCGGCGCAGGAGAGGCCGGCGGTCCGCGGGGCGGGAGCAGAGGGTTGTCGGCTCGTGATCGCCGGATACTCGACTTCGAGGGCTCGTGGTGGCTACACCCCGGTCCCAAGGACGCCGCCATCCGGGACAACCTGGGGATGAGCGCCACCCGGTACTACCAGGCCATCCGGCGGCTGATGGATGACCCGGAGGCATCGGCGTACGACGCGCTCACCGTGCGCCGGCTGCAGCGGATGAAACGGGTGCGGATGGAGCAGATCGCCGAGCGGGTGCGGCGGGGCCTGTTGGGCTGATGGGCCACGCCCCCGGTCTCGTCGCCGGAGCCGGCGGTCCGGGCACTACCGGTCGAGATCTGGCAAGCTCTCCGCCATGACAGAGCGAGCGGGCGCCCCCGGTCCTGAGGACGTCGAGACCAGACCGGTCCGTATGGCCGTCGCCCTCACCCGCACCGGGGTGGCGGCATGGAGCATCGTCGGGATCCTCGTGCTGTTGTGGGCGATGGTGTGGATGCTGGGGAAGGTCCACATCCTGGTCGCCCCCATCGTCCTCGCCGTCGCCGTCATCTACCTGCTCAATCCCGTCATCGTCAGGCTGCAGACCCGCGGGGTCCCCCGGCCGATCGGGGCCATCGTCGCTCTGGTCGGTTTCGTCGGAGTGTTGGTACTGCTGGTGTGGCTCATCATCCCCAACGTCGCCGACCAGGCGCAGGGACTGGGCAGCGATTTCCCCCTGCTCTACGAGGACACCGCCGGCCAGATCGAGGAGCTGATCGAGCGCATCGGGATCACCGTCGATCTGTGGTCGTACGAGGAGATGCAGCAGTTCGTCTCCGATCCCGACAACCAGGACCAGTTCCTCTCTGCCGCCCTGGCCCGGCTCGGCCAGGTCACCTCGGGACTCCTCGAGGCAATCCTGGTGTTCGTGGTGGCGCCGGTCATCGCCCTCTATCTCCTGCTCGACCTGCCCAGGGTGCGCGAGGAGACCGTTTCGCTGATCCCCCCGACCTACCGCGACGAGACCGTCTACGTGTCCCGCCAGGTCGGGGGTGTCGTCGGCGGGTTCCTCAGGGGCCAACTCCTGGTCGCCCTCATCGTGGGGACGATGATGAGCTTCGGCTTCTGGCTTATCGGGCTCGAGTTCTGGCTGATCCTCGGGATGCTGTCCGGGTTCCTCAACATCATCCCGTTCGTGGGTCCCTGGGTCGGCGGTGTCCTCGGCTTCCTGGTCGGGTTGGTCACCGACTCGGTGGGCACCGGTCTGTGGGCGGGGGTGGTGGCCATCGTCGTCCAGCAGATCGACAACCATCTGGTCAGCCCCACGGTGATGCGGGCGACGGTTCGGCTCCACCCCGCCGTCGTGGTGCTCGTGCTGATCCTCGGCGGTGCCCTCGACGGCATCATCGGGGTGTTGCTGGCAGTTCCGGTCACCGCCGGTCTCAAGGTCGTGGTCGGCCATCTCTGGCGCACCAGGGTGCTCGGGCAGTCATGGGAGGAGGCCACCGAGGCCCTGATCGAACACCCCCAGCCCCCACCGCCGTTGCGGGAGCGGCTCCGCCGGGCCGGCGAGGACTTCGAGCATGAGGGGGCGGCGGAGGGTCAGCATCCCGTGCCGGGGGTCGAGCCAGATCCGACCGCCACCGGGTCGCCGCCACCGGGGGCCTGAGGCGCCGTGTTCGACGTCATCCTGGGTGCCGTCCTCGCCGGCGCCATCGTGCGGGGTTGGATGCGGGGTTTCGTGCGGTCGGCGGTGGGGCTGGTCGTGGTCGTTGTCGGCACCGTCCTTGCCCTCCGTCTTTCCGGCCCCATGGGGAGTCTTGTCTCCGGCATTGCCGGTACCTCTCCCGACACCTCCCGGATCATCGGTGGTGTCGTGGTGTTCGCCGCCTGCTCGATTGCGGGGGTGATGGTGGCGGGGATGATGCGCAAGGTGCTCGATGCCATGCCTGGTCTTCCCACCCTTGACCGGGCCGCCGGGGCCGTCGCCGCCGGGCTGGCCGGTGTCCTGGTGCTGACCCTGCTGGTGTCGGCGGTTCGGGTCCTTCCCTTGGGTGGGGTGGGGGATTCGGTCGAGGAATCCGAGCTGGCGACGATGCTGACCGACCCCGACCGGCTCCCCCAGGAGGCGCTCGCCATCGTGGGTGGCGACCGGGTGCTCGCCGTGGCCCTGCGTCTCGACGACCACTTCGGGCAGACCGTGGTCGGCGACCCCGGCCGGGAAACGATCCTCCTCGACGTCCCTGCGGGGGCACACCTCGTTCCCAGCGCCGGTCAGGCCGATGCCCTGTTCCACATCGCCAACCGGGCTCGATCCGAGGCAGGGGCGGCGCCGCTCGCCCGGTCGGCGGAGCTCGATGCGGTTGCCCTGCAACACGCCACCGACATGTACACCGGTGGATGGCTGGCGCATGCCTCCCCCGACGGGGTGCGGTTGGGGGGACGGCTGGCGGCCGCCTCGGTCCCGTCGACCGCCTCCTCCGAGGTCATCGGGCTGGGACCCTCGCCGGCCTCGATCGTCGACGAATGGGAGGGGGCCGCCCCCAGCGCCGCCAGGCTGGGACGCGACGACGTCACCAGGATGGGCGTTGCCGCCGTCGCCGGGCCGCTGGGTGTGCTCGTCGTGGTGGCGATGACCGGGTGACGTGCGCAACAGCACTGTCGCCCCGGGGAGGCGGTGGGGTCAGCCGCGGGTGTCGGCCTCACCCGAGCCGCGCGGACCGGAGTTGGCGGGATCGACGGGGTCGGCGGGCGGTGGATCGATGACCTCGTCCACGGCCTCGCGGTAGGTGGCGGGCGTGGTCACGTCGCCGTAGACCGAGGTGGGAGCCGACGGGATCGGGGTGGCCTCGATGGCGGCGGCGCCACCCTTACCCCTCCGGCTCAGCGCCCACAGCCCCGCACCGAGGGCGACGACACCGGCGGCGACGGCGACCGGCACCACCGGGAACCCGCCGCCCCCGGCCTCGGACCGTGCCTGGACGACCACCGTCCCTCCGGACAGCGCGATGTCCCACGCCAGGCTCCCGTCGGCCAGGGTGCGGTCGGCGTTGGATTCGACCACCTCACCGGGGAGATGGACCCGGAACGAGGCGTTGATGACCTCCTCGAGCGACTCGGCCAGGCCACCGAAGTCGCCTGCCTCCTCGCTGACGTCTGGGAACTCGAAGGTGGCGTCCAATGCGGCGCCGCCGTCGGCGACCGACAGGTCGAAGTTCGAGGCCTGGGTATCGATCCCGGCGCCGTCCGTCCCCTGGTTGATGAGGGCCGCCGCTTCGTCGGGGGTGGCGAACGGCCGGGTGAAGCCGTAGATGGTCAGCCCGTCCTCCTCCCGCGGCTCGAGTGCCGTGGCCCCCTCCGGCATCTCGCCCAGGATCTCTTCGACGTCCTGGCCGGTCGACTCGATGAAGGAGGCGAGTTGGTCATCCATCCCGACCTCGAACCCGAGGGTTCCCGATCCTTCCGATTCGACGTCGAGACCGAGCTCGGCCTCGGCGCGGCAGCCCGCAAGGACCACAACGACGACAGCGAGCAGCGGGATCAGCTTGCGCACGGGACTCCTCGAGGTTGGACCGGGTCACTGTAGGAGAGCCTGGGGATGGCGGAGCCGGTCCCTCGCCGTTCCGTGGTATCACGCCTGCGAACCCTGGTCACCGATCTGCGACGTATCCTCGAGACCGTGGACGCCACCTACGCCGACCGCTGCCGCCTGGTCGCCACGGCCTTGGTCGACGGCTACCGCCCCTACCTCGAGCGCCTGTTGGCGGTGCGGGGGATCGACACGGGCACGATCGAGGGGGCGCTCGCCGAAGGGTCAGCCCTTCTTGCCCGATCCCTGGCGGAATGGGCGCAGCAGCCGGCTGGGGCCCAGAGGGCGGCCCCGATGGAGCTGTTCCGAGAGGCGCTGGAGCCACCAACCCGCGCCCTGGAGATCCTCGGGGTGGCGCCGATCGATCGCGACGAGCCGTCGACCCAGGCGCTCCCCGGCGATCTGTTCGACTTGGCCCCCAGCTCGGCGCAGGACCTCGGTGACGACGCCTGGCGCACGGTGGTGGCCTGGGGGATCGCCAGGGCGGAGACGATTGCAGGCCTTGTCCCCTCGCCGACCCCACCGTCCGGCAGGGGGCCGGTCGCCCTGATCGGGACCGACCTGATGGACCGGTCGAAGGTGGCGGCGGTGGCCGAGGCGGCAGGGCTCGAGCTGGCGGTGTGGCGCAACCCGGGGGCGGTCGATGCCGGGCTCGATGCCGGCACTCCTGCGGTGGCGCTGGTCGACCTGAACCACCCGGCGGCGATCGAGATCATTGGGCGCCTTGCCGGCGTCGGGGTCAGGGTGGTCGCCTTCGGGCCCCACGTCGACACGGAAGCGCTACGGGCGGCGGAGCGGGCCGGCGCCGGCGAGGTCATGCCTCGCAGCCGGTTCTTCGCCCGGCTGTCCGACCTGCTCAGCCGGCCGGCCTGACCAGCGGGATCTCGGAGGTCTCGTCGGGTGCCCCCGCTTGCTTTACCAGGCTGGGCTGGAGGTTGACGGCGACCATCGCCACCAGCACCAGGACCATCCCTGCCGCCTGGATCGGGGACAGGGCCTCGTCGAGCAGCACCCGCCCCCACAGGACCGACAGCATCGGCTGGGTCAGGATCAGGACCGAAACGGTGATGGCGGGGAGCAGGGGGAGGGCATACGAGATCAGGGTCCAGCCCACCACCTGGCCAACGATGGCAACGGCGACCAGCCAGCCGTGGGCGGGCCATGTCGGCGTCAGGTCGAGTCCGCCGCCAATGAGCCCGATCACCGCGGTGGTGACGGCGATCCCGATGGTGGCGTCGAGCAGGGCCAGCGGCGCCGGAGCCATCCCGGCCGGGTTGCTCCGCTGGTATCCCAGTATGAAGGCGGCGTAGCAGACCGCCGATGCGAGGCCCAGGATGGTCCCCAACCCGGGGTCGACCCCGAAGGCGTCATCCCGGCCCAGCCCCGAGATCAGGACGAGCCCGACGAAGGCGGTGGTCCCGCAGATGAGGGTGCGCCGGGTGGGCCGGTGCCGATAGGCCAGGAAGCCGAACAGCCCGACGAAGACCACCTGGGTGTTGGCCACCACGGTGGCCAGACCGGCGCCGATCAACTCGATGGCCCGGTGCCACAGCACCAGGTCGATGGCCAAGAAGACCCGGCCGCCCCTGCGCCGATCCGGAGCCGGGCGGGACGCCGGTCGCGGCGACGCCAGGCCATCCGGACCACCACCAGCAGCGGGAGGGCATAGGCCGCCCTGAAGAAGGCCGCCGTGACCGGTCCCACCTCGGCCAGGGCGACGAAGATCCCGGTGAACGAGATGCAGACGGTGCCGGCGAGGGCGCTGAGCCTGGCGGTGCGGTCGGGCATCGCAGGAGGCTACCGACGCCGCCGCCACCTCCATCCAGCCGCCGACGGGCCGATCCGTCTCAGGCCTCGGGGGGGTGCCCCTCGGAATCGCCGGCGACTGCTGAGGTCCTGGCCTGCAACGCCACCCAGCCCCAGCCGATTGCGGCGAGGAAGGTGACGTACACGCCGAGCGCGGCGAAGCCTCCGATATGGATGCCGGCGACGAGGGCGGCGAGCCCGGCGAGAACGACGTGGGTGACCCACACCGCGGTCGGGGACGACGGTCTCCGGGCAGCCAGCAGACCACCGCCAACGAGGGCCAGGACCAGGGTGATGACACCGTCGCCCCGGATCCCCGACACCGATAAACCGAAGGCGCTGGCCCAGGGGAGGATCGAGCCCACCGCCACGGCTCCGATGGCGATCCCTGCGTGTCGCCGGTTCATCCACACCCCTCCGCTGGTGGCGAGGAGTCTACGGCGGTGGAGACCGCGCCGCGGATCACCGGGCGATGCGTCGGCGGTTGCCATCCCCTTCGGGGTGGCGCCGCACCGGCGGCGCCCGCCCCTATCGTGACCGCTCATGTCTGCCCGAGCCCAGGCACGACCGTTCCCGCTGGTGGGGTGGTTGATGCGCCGCCCCCGGTGGCAGCGGATCGTCGCCGTCGTCGCCGCCGTCCTCCTCGTCACCTGGTCGACGCTGCGCGCCGTCGCCGGGATCGTGCTCGACCGGTGGTGGTTCGACACGGTGACGGACACCGACGTGTGGTCGACCATCGTCGGCGCCCAGGTGCAGCTGGCCTTCGCCGCCGCCGTGATCACCGCCGTGGTGCTGGGAACCAGCGTGCTGCTGCCGCTGCGTGAATACCGGGATCCGTCCGAGCTTTCCTCGATGGTCATCCGCTACCGGGCCAGGATGGGCCCAGCCCACCGATGGGTGATGCTGGGCCTCGCCGCTTTCCTGGTGGTGCGGATCGGCCATGCAGCGATGGACCAGTGGCAGTCGTGGCTGCTGTTCCGCCACGGCGGCTCGCTGGGGCGACCCGTCCCCGCGCTGGGCGGTGACCTCGGCTCGTACCTGTTCCAGCTCCCCTTCCTGACCGTGGTCAGCGGATGGGTGCGTCAGCTGGTCATCGCAGGCGCCGCCCTCGCCATCTTCGGCTACGCCGTGTCGGGGGCCGTCCACCTCCCGGTCTCCGGCCGGACCTCGTCGGGGAGGGCGATCACCCACCTGGGGATCCTCGGCGCCGTCTTCTCCGTCCTCCAGGCGCTCGACTACCTGCTGGTGCGCCGCCCCGGGTTCGCCTTCGACCGCCAGGGCGCCTTCGACGGCCCCGGCTTCACCGACCTCACCGTGGGGATCCCCCTGATGTGGGTGCTCGCCGTGGCGGCGTTGGCAACGGCCGCCGCCTTCGTCTTCACGGCCAGGACCGGACGATGGCGCCCCGCCCTGATCCTCGTCGGGGGATGGGTGGTCCTCCACGTGCTGGCGACGACGGTGATCCCCGGTCTGGTCGACCGTTTCGTGGTCCACCCGGCCGAGGCGGCTCGGGAGCTGCCCCACATCGCCCACAATCTCGAGGCGACCCGATCGGCCTACGGGCTGGAGGCGGTGGCGATCATCACCGCCCCGATCGCCGACGGGCTGACCGAGCCGCTCGACCCGGTGATCGCCGGGGACCTGACCCGGGTGCCGCTGTTCCGGACCGACCAGCTGGTCAGTGCCCTCCAGGTCCTGCAGGGGACGAGGGCGACCCGGATAACCGACGTCGACCTCGACCGGTACGACATCGACGGGGTGGTGCGGCCGGTGATGCTGGCGGCGCGCAACTCCAGCAGGGGCGACCTGCCCGAGCAGGGCTGGGTGCAGACCCACCTGGTGTACACCCACGGCGACGGGGTGGTCGCCGTGCCCGCCGACGTTCCGGACGAGGACGGCCGTCCCGATGTCGACGCTCTCGCCACGGTCCTGGTGCCTGCCCGCCCCGAGCTGTACTTCGGGGAGAACCTGGCCGGCTGGTATGCCATCGTGGGCACCAGGCGGACCGAGCAGGGCGGGGCGGTGTTCGCCGGCGACACCGGGATCCCGATCGGCTCTTGGTGGCGCAAGGCGGTTCTCTCGGCCGCGGTGGGGGAGATCGAGCCGTTGCTGTCCGCCGAGCTCACCGAAGACTCCCAGCTGCTCTACCGCCGCGACGTCAGGGAGCGTCTGGCGGCCCTGGCCCCCTTCCTCACCTTCGACGGCGACCCCTATCCCGTGGTCACCGGCGACGGGGTGGTGTGGGTGGTCGACGCCTACACCACCGCCTCCACCTACCCCTACTCCCAGTTCTCGTCTGCGGGGAGCGTCGGCGCCACCGGGCTGCACGGCTCGTTCAACTACCTGCATGCCTCGGTGAAGGCGACGGTCGACGCCTACGACGGCTCCGTCCACCTCTATCGCACCGACGTCGGGGGGGCCGACGACCCGGTGCTCGACGTTTGGGAGCGGATCTTCCCCGGGCTGATCGAGCCCATCTCCGAGCTTCCTGAGGAGCTCCGCTCCCATCTGCACTACCCGCCCGACCTGCTCGCGGTCCAGACCGAGCTGCTGGGCCGCTATCACGTCACCGACGCCGAGGCGTTGTTCAGCGGTACCGACCGGTGGTCGGTGTCGACGGCGGCGAGCGTCGCCGTGGGTGAGGAACCGACCGGGCCTGCCCCCGCCGTTTCGTTGTTCATGCCCCCCGTCGGCCCACAGGCGGAGGGCCATTGGGTGGCGATCCGCCCCTACAGCCCGGGGGCGTCCGGTAACCCTGCGGCGGGGCGTGACGAGCTGGTCGCCCTCGCCATCGCCGACCACGACGACCCCGAGCACCTGACCATCGTCGTAATCGAGGACCGGCCGGGGCGGCAGGTGGCCACCCCGCAGATCGCCCAGAGCGCCATCGACGCCGACCCCGCCATGGCCCGGCTGTTCACCCTGCTCAACGCCAACGGCTCCAAGGTGCAGTTCGGTCCGATGACCCCGATCCCCATCGGGGATGCCCTGGTGTGGACCCGGCCCATCGTGGTGAGCGGCACGGCGACCACGACGGTTCCCCGGCTGTACGGGGTGGTGAGCGTGTCGAACGGTCTGGTCGGCCTCGGCGACGACGTCCCCCAGTCGGTCAACGCCGCCGTCAACGCGGTGTCGGCGCGCTGATATCCGCTCAGGCGACGTGTTCCGAGTACTGCTCGATGACGTCGTCGATGTCGCCCTCGGCGCGCAGGTAGCCCTGCTCGATCCACAGCCCCCTGGTGCACTGCCGGCTGAGCTCGTTGAGGTTGTGGCTCACCACCATCAGGGTCCCGGCTTCGGAGAGCAGGTTCCGCATCCGTTCCTCGGAGCGTCTGCGGAAGGCGCGGTCGCCCACCGCCAGCGCCTCGTCGATCAGCAGGATCCGCGGGTGCACCGAGGTGGCGATGGCAAACTGGAGCCGGGCCCGCATCCCTGACGAGTAGGTTCGCAGCGGCCGGTTGATCGCCTCACCCAACTGGGTGAACTCGACGATCTCGTCGATGCTCTCGTCCACCTGGCGCGAGGTCATCCCCAGTGCCAGGCACCCGAGCCGGATGTTGCGCATCCCGCTGGCGCCGGGGAGCAGGGTGTCGCCCACCCCGAGCAGCTTGGGCTCCTCGGCGACGAGGATCTCGCCTTCGGTGATCGGGAGCACCCCGGCGATGGCGGCGAGCAGGGTCGACTTGCCCGACCCGTTGGAGCCGATAACCCCGATGGAGTCCCCCTCGTACACGTCCAAGGAGACGCCCTTGATGGCGTGGACCAGGCTGCGTCCCGGCCCCGACCTGGTGACGATGCGCTGGCGCAGGGCGGCGCGGCGGTCCTCGAAGATCTCGTAGTCGATCTTGAGGTCCTGCACCCGGATCGAGAGCGGACGATCCTCCGGAAGCGGGAGGTCCTTGGCCTTCGGGCGGCGCCTCGGGCGGTCGTCCGGGTCGGGGCGCTCCTCGGGGTCCGGGCGGCCTCTGCGCTCGGGGCGTTCCTTCCGGGCAGGCGTATCGGCGGCGGTCGGTCGATCCACCGCTTCCGGCCGTTGGTCCTCGGCCATCACGCCCTCCCGTAGCGCCACTCGGCGGCACGGAAGAAGGTGAACCCGACGAGGAGGAAGCCGAATGAGATCGCCACCGTCCACATCAGATGGCCGATCTCGACGGTGGTGCCGAGGAACACCCAGCGGTAGAGCTCGAGGATCCGCGACAGCGGGTTGTTGGCGATGATCCACGCGACCGTCTCGTTCCCCAGGGTGACGAAGCGGTCGACCGGGAAGATCACCCCGGAGACGTAGGTCAGCAGTCGGAACATGAACGGGATGATCTGCTGCACGTCGCGGAAGGCGTCGTTGAGCCGGGCGGCGATGAAGGCGCCCCCCAAGTTGAGCGCGGTATGTACAGCGAGCACCAGCGGGAGGGCCAGCCAGCGCTTGGAGATGCCCTCTCCGGTGATGAGCGAGATCCCGGCGATCACGGCCAGCTCGAACCCGAAGGTGAGCAGCCGGCTGATCGTCACCGAGACCGGCAGCAGCGCCCGGGGGAACCGGATCGATCTCATCAGTCCCCGGTTCGATGAGATGGCGGTGGCCCCGCCGAGGACGGTTCGGGTGGTCAGCCCGAAGGCGAACACCCCGACGGTCAGCCACAGGATGTAGTTCTCGATGCCCCGGGTGACCTCGAGCACCACCCCGAAGATCAGGTAGTACACCGCCACGGTGAGGAGCGGGTTCCCCAGATGCCATATGTTCCCGAGGAGGGTGTTCTGGTGGGAGACGCGGATCTCCTCGAACGGCATCGCCACCACGAAGTCGCGCCGCCCCCACATCTGGGCGAGGTACTTGCCCGTGGGCACCTCGGCCGTGACGTCGTAGAGATGATCGGTGGGGTCGGGAGAAGTCATCGGAGGGCGAAAGTGTAGGCGGGGCAAGTCCTTCCGCCGGGTACCACGGGCGTCGGCTATCGATCGGCGCCGAACGTCAGACGCTGGATCTGGGGGTCAATCCAGGGCGGCCTGGATCTGCTCGGCGCGATACGTCCTGGCGGCGAGGCCCCAGCCCGACGCTCCCGGGGCTTGGGTCGAGGTCGCCCACTGGCCCACATCCGAAGCCCGATTCGGAAAGCGCTTGCTCCATGTCGTCGTGAACGCTTGGGCGAAGGCGGAACTCGCCGCCGATGCCACCACGGAGTCGGGGTCCTTGGTAGCAGTTGTGATGAACCCGGCGGCGACGAACGACGTGATCGCGGTGCTGATGGTCGTGATGAGCGTCTTCACGTCCGCTTCCGTCCCATCGGGGACGGTCATGGCGATGGTGATCCCGATAACCAGGGCCGAACTCGCCGCGGCGATGGTCCCCGGTGCCAGGATCCACCACTCCATGGTTGCCCGCCCCTTCGTGGGCGCTGCCGGCAGGATCCGCTTGCCAACGGCCAGAGCCGCGTAGCCCGCCCCGATCCCCACGCCGCTGGTCACGACTGCCAGGAGCCAGCCGTTCTCGACGCGCAGCCACAGCATGGCCAGACCGACTCCGACCAGACTGACCAGCAGGGCGTAAGCAGGTTGCCAGAGTTCCTTCAGCACGATCGTCTCAACAGGTGGAGGTGTGCCTGGGGTCGTGGACGCACCACCACTGCAACGGTCCGCCATCCGTCACGATCACGGGCTTCAGCCCGGCCTCCACGCTTCCCACAAAGCATTCGCCAACGAGGCCACCCGTACCGGGTGCGGCCGCAGCGGCGGCCTGAGACCGGAGGATGAGGCTCGCGGCCCTCAGCGTCAGGACCTGCACCTCGCCGGGTGGGGCGCCTCGGTACTCGCCGTCCATGCGGCGAAGGGTGGCGTCGATGTCCTCGATAAGCATCGATCGCTCGGCGGCAAGATCCCCAGTCTCGGTCATGGTCCCTCCATCGTGATGTCGACCCGACCGAGGCTACGCCGATCGGTCGGTAATGCCGGACATCGCCGCGTGAGCGGTGTCCGGCTCGGCTGGCGGGCAGCTCGCGCCAAGCCTAGATTTGACGTCCATCTGGTCGTACTAGAAGCCAGGCCAGGCCGGACCGTTCAGGCCGTCCCGCCCAGGGCGGGGCCAGTGGCGAGCTCAGTGCTCAGCTCACCGCTTTCTTCACGAGCGCGCCGATCCTTGCCTCGCCGGCGGCGGTCAACTCCGTCAGAGCGAAGGCGGTCGGCCACATGGCGCCTTCGTCGAGGTTCGCCGAGTCGTTGAAGCCAAACGTCGCGTACCTCGTCTTGAACTTCTGCGCGCTTTGGAAGAAGCAGACGACCTTGCCATCCTTGGCATACGCGGGCATCCCGTACCAGAGCTTCGACGAGAGGGCTGGCGCGCTGGCCTTGATGACAGCATGGAGCCGCTCGCCCATGGCGCGATCCGGTTCCGGCATCTCGGTGATCTTCGCGAGCACGGCGCTTTCCCCGTCCGCCTTGTCCGCGCGCGGGCCGCGGCGCGCGGCCGCCTTCAGCTCTTGGGCGCGCTCCTTCATCGCGCCTCGTTCCTCGTCCGAGAATCCCTTGGCGGACTTCTGCGTGTCCTTCATTGCAGGTTTCCTCTCTGCGAGATCTGATGGGAACGACCCTGATGCTAGGGAGCCGCGGCGGCGGCTTCTTCAGAACTGCTCGATCCGCGTCGCCGACCCCGCCGCCACCAGTGGCAGACCCGGATGCGGCGGCGGGGAGATAGGCACCAGAGACGGCGCACCGTTCGCAGAGGCACTCGCCACCGGGACATCTTTGTCGTGGGTGAGCCGATGCTCGGTGTCGCGACGACGCTGAGCACGGGGGCGGGGGTCGGCACTCATCGGTCCTGAAGCAGCCCGAGGACGTTGCCATCGGGGTCGGTGACGGTGGCCACCAGGCGGCCGCCACCGACGTCGTGCGCGGGCTCCTTAACGGTGGCACCCGCGGCGGTCACCTCGGCCAGCTTCGCCTCGATGTCCGGCACGTGCCAGTAGGCCACCGGTGAGGTCATGCCCTGCGGTCCACCGCCCGGCACCAGCCCGATGTGCTGGCCCGCGGCCTCGAAGCCGACGTAGTAG
>Ga0136622_10000036_pt1 | contig 41342 bp, 32 predicted proteins | sample AntDrymUQ4482106_2_FD_104803 | JGI IMG/M metagenome (GOLD analysis project Ga0136622, IMG submission 104803) | Polar desert sand microbial communities from Dry Valleys, Antarctica - metaG UQ448 (21.06) | ecosystem: Environmental > Terrestrial > Soil > Desert | place: Antarctica: Dry Valley...
AACCACCTCCGAGGGCGTAGCCGGTCACCGCCGCCACGACGGGCTTCGGGATCTGAGCAACGGCCGACAGCGAGGACTGCAGGCCGGACGAGCGGTCGACCATAGCGGTGTAGGACATGTCGGCCATCTCCTTGATGTCCGCGCCGGCCGCGAACACCTTCTCCCCGCCGTAGAGCACCACCGCCCGGACGTCCTCGCGTCCCCCCGCCTCGGTCGCGGCTGCCCGGATCTCCTCTTGGACAGCCACGTTGAGCGCGTTCATCTTGGGCCGGTCGAGCCGGATCGTCCCGACGCCTTCCTCGACCTCGAGCCGCACGAACTCCGCCATCATCGCTCCTTATACTCTGCTCCAACTCCCGATCCACACCGAACCTCGGCGAGCCTATCGGTCACAATGTCGCGGTGAGCCACGTAGCGGCCTGGCCCGGCCAGCACCATCCGCTCGGTGCCACCTGGTCCGAGGAGTCGACCAACTTCGCCGTCTACGCACCCGAGGCAACCGGCGTCGAGGTGTGTCTCTTCCCCGGCGAGTCCGGCCACGGCGGCGAGCAACGGATCCCGGTCACCGAGCAGACCCTCGGCGTCTGGCACGGCGCGGTCCCGGGTGTCGAGCGGGGTCAGCGCTACGGACTCCGCGTCGACGGACCGTGGGACCCCTCAGCAGGACGCCGGTTCAACCCCGCGAAGCTGCTGCTCGACCCCTACGCCCGCGCGGTGAGCGGCAGCGTCGTACCCCACCGATCGTTGCGCGCAGACAACGACGAGGACTCCGCCGCATCGATGGCCACCGGTGTCGTGGTCGCGGACGACTTCGACTGGGGCGAGGAGCGGCGACCGCGCGTCAGGTGGACTGACACGGTCGTCTACGAGCTGCACGTCAAGGGGTTCACCCGGCTGCACGACGAGGTGCCCGAGGACCTGCGCGGGACCTACGCGGGCCTGACCACACCGGCCGCGCTCGACTACCTCCGGGACCTCGGCATCACCACGGTCGAGCTGCTCCCGGTGCACCAGTCCGTGCCCGAGCCGCATCTGGCCGACAAGGGGCTCACCAACTACTGGGGCTACAACTCGGTGGGCTTCTTCGCACCGCACAACGGCTACAGCTCCTCGGGCGACCTCGGCGGACAGGTCACCGAGTTCAAGCAGATGGTGAAGAGCCTCCACGAGGCGGGGCTCGAGGTGATCCTCGACGTCGTCTACAACCACACCGCCGAGGGGGGTCCCGACGGCCCCACCATAAGCTTCCGCGGGATCGACGATGCGGCGTTCTACAAGCACGTCGGCGACGGTGTCGACCCGATGGCCTACTGGGACGTCACGGGCTGTGGCAACACGGTCGACGCGTCCAACCCGGCGGTGGTGGGGTTGATCCTCGACTCGTTGCGTTACTGGGTGAGCGAGATGCACGTCGACGGGTTCCGATTCGACCTCGCGCCGGCGCTGACCCGCACCGGACACACAGTCGACATGCGCAGCCATTTCATCACCGCCATCGGGCAGGACCCGGTGCTGCGCCACGTCAAGCTGATCGCCGAGCCCTGGGACGCGAGCCGAGACGGATACCAAGTCGGCTCGTTCCCGCCACCCTGGTGTGAGTGGAACGACAGGTACCGCGACACCGTCCGCAACTTCTGGCGCGCCGAGTCAGGTGGTGTCAGCGACGTGGCGTCGCGACTGGCTGGCTCCAGTGACCTGTACGCCGACGACGGCCGGTCGCCGTACGCCTCCATCAACTTCACCACGTCACACGACGGGTTCACCCTGCGCGACCTCGTCTCCTACAACGACAAGCGCAACGAGGCCAACGGCGAGGACAACCGCGACGGCAGCAGCAACAACCGTTCCTGGAACTGCGGAGTCGAGGGACCGACCGATGACCCAGAGGTCGACGCGCTCCGCCGTCGTCAGGCGGCCAACCTGATGGCGACCTTGTGCCTGGCGGCCGGTGTGCCGATGATCACCGCGGGCGACGAGCGCGGTCGCACACAGCAAGGCAACAACAACGCCTACAGCCAGGACAACGAGATCTCCTGGCTGGACTGGCGAGCAGACGACGCGTGGCTGGATCTCTACGGGCTCACCAAATCGGCGTTGCGTCTCCGTCGGGAGCACCCAGCCCTGCGGCAGCGTCAGTTCCTCGAAGGCCGGCCGGCCGCGCACGGTGGGCCGAAGGACCTGGCCTGGCTGCATCCCGAGGGCCGGGAGATGGGCCACAGCGACTGGTCCGACGGCGAGCTGCACGCGCTGGGGATGTTCGTCTCAGGCGACCCGCTGCGATCGCCCGGCCCGCGCGGCGAGCAGCTGCGCGACTCCTCCTTTCTGATCTGGTTCAACGCCTCGGCCGAACCGGCTCAGGTGACGCTGCCCGTGCAGGAGTGGGTGCAGGCTGTCGAAGTGGCGCTTGCCACCGGCGGGCAGCACGCCGACGGCGACAGGTTCAAGGCCGGTGACTCGCTGAGGCTCGACGCACGATCCGTCCTCGTGCTCCGCGAGGCCTGAGGGTCAGGAGGCTCCGGGGAGGGTGACGCGGCCCAGCTCGGCCTGGTCGGCGAGGAACCGGTGGCGCGGCAGGATCCGCGCGGTGTAGCCAAAGGGTCCCGTCTGGGCGAGCGCCACCTGCCCCTCGAACCGGTGCCGTCCCGCCTCGTAGGTCTCCGCCAACGACAGCGACTCGGCGTGGGTGTCGACGAGGTCGTCGTCGTGCCGGATGCGACCGTGCACCACCTGAACGTCGACGTCGTCGGGTGTGAGCTGCCCGAGCGACACGAAGCAGCGCACTTCGACCGTCGCGCCGAGCTCCGGGGAGTCTCCGACGCCGGTCGACTCGACGTGGTCGATCGACACCGAGGGCCACGCCTCGCGGACCCGCGCCTTCCACTCGCCGAGCTCCCGCGCGCCGTCGTTGTCCCCGTCGAGGGCGCGCGAGCTCTGCGCCGCGGGCATGTACAACGTGTTCACGTAGTCGCGCACCATGCGCGAGGCCAGCACCTTAGGTCCCAGCGACCGGAGGGTGTGACGCACCATCTCGATCCACCGCACCGGCAGACCCTCGTCGTCCTTGTCGTAGAAACGCGGGGCGACCTCGTTCTCGATCAGCGTGTACAAAGCGTCTGCCTCGAGGTCGTCACGCCGGTCCGGGTCCTCGACGCCGTCGGCTGAAGGGATCGCCCAGCCGTTGTTCCCGTCGTACCACTCGTCCCACCACCCGTCGAGGATCGAGAGGTTGAGCCCGCCGTTCAACGCCGCCTTCATGCCCGAGGTGCCGCACGCCTCGTAGGGACGGAGCGGGTTGTTCAACCACACATCGCAACCCGGGTAGAGCGGTTGCGCCATCGCGATGTCGTAGTTGGGCAGAAAGACGATCCGATGCCGGACCTCCGGGTCGTCGGCGAACCGGACGATCTCCTGGATCAGCTTCTTGCCACCCTCGTCGGCGGGATGCGCCTTGCCCGCGATCACCAGCTGCGCGGGCCGCTCGCGGTGCAGGAGGATGCGCTTGAGCCGATCCGGCTCGCGCAGCATCAGGGTGAGACGTTTGTACGACGGGACGCGGCGCGCGAAGCCGATCGTCAGGACATCGGGATCCAGCGCGTGGTCGATCCAGCGCAGCTCAGCGCGCGCCGCCCCCCGCTGAGACCACGACTTCGTCAGGCGCTTGCGCGCGTCGATCACCAGCGCCTCACGCAGAGCACGCTTGGCCGCCCAGATCTCCGCAGCAGGCACCTTGTCGGCGAGCGCGAACAGCTGCTCCGGGTCGTCGTCCTCGGGGTCCGGTCCCGGGTGGGCGCCGTACGACCGGGCCAAGTCGAAGACCTCGCGCGCCACCCAGGTCGGAGCATGCACGCCGTTGGTGATCGAGCTGATCGGGCGCTCGTCCTCGTCGAAGCCCGGCCACAGACCCCCGAACATTCCTCGACTGACCTCACCGTGGAGCTGGGACACGCCGTTCGCGCGCTGGGAGAGCCGGAAGCCCATCACCGCCATGTTGAAGACGTCAGGATCGCCGCCCTCGTAGTCCTCTGCGCCGAGCGTGAGGATCTTCTCGACCGGAACACCGGGGCTGGCGTTGTTGCCGCCGAAGTACTGGCCGACCATGTCGCGCGGGAAACGGTCGATGCCGGCCGGCACTGGGGTATGTGTGGTGAATACCGTGCCCGCGCGGGAGATCTCGAGCGCCGAGGCGAAGTCGACGTGCGCGTCGGGGTTCTCGGTGAGCTCACGGATCCGTTCGAGCCCGAGGAAGCCGGCGTGCCCCTCGTTGGTGTGGAAGACCTCCGGGTCAGGCGCCCCGGTCACCCGTGAGAAGGCGCGCAGGGCGCGAATCCCGCCCACCCCGAGCAACATCTCCTGACGCAGCCGGTGCTCGGTCGTGCCGCCGTACAACCGGTCGGTCACGTCGCGGATCGCCTCGTCGTTCTCCTCGACGTCCGAGTCGAGTAGGAGCAGCGGGACCCGGCCGACCTGCGCGATCCAGATCCTCGCCGTGAGCGACTCGTCGTCGGGAAGACCTACGCGGATCTTCGCCGACGTGCCATCCTCCTCACGCAGCAGCGAGAGCGGGAGCCCGTCGGGGTCGGAGACCGGGTACCGCTCCTGCTGCCAACCCTCACGGGAGAGCAGCTGGCGGAAGTAGCCGTGCCGGTAGAGCAGACCCACGCCCACGATGGGCACGCCGAGGTCGCTGGCGGCCTTGAGATGGTCCCCGGCGAGGATGCCGAGACCACCGGAGTACTGCGGCAGCACCGCGGTAATCCCGAACTCCGGCGAGAAGTACCCGATGGCGGCCGGCGGAGCAGAGTCGCCGGACGCCAGCGACTGGTACCAGCGGCCTCCGCTCATGTAGCGCGTGAGGTCGTCGTGCGCGACGCGGAGCCGCTCGAGGAAGTCCGTGTCCTTCGTGAGCTCCTCGAGCCGTCCTGCGTGCACCGCACCCAGCAACCGCACGGGGTCATGTCCGGAGGACTCCCAGACCGTCGCGTCGATGGTGGCGAACAGGTCCTGCGTCTCCTGGTGCCATGACCAACGCAGGTTGTTCACCAGGTCGCCGAGTGGCTGCAGTGGTTCAGGCAGGACCGGCCGGACGGTGAACCGACGTATTGCTCGCACCTGTAAACGGTAGCCAACCCGATTGGCTCGACCTACGACCGCGACACGGTTCGGCCGGTAAACTTGCCAGGTTTGCACACGGGTGCTCGATCGGAAAGATTGGAGCCATGGTCGGCCGCATTCCCATCATGGACGTCACGCCGGTCGTCGAGTGCGGGAGGTATCCCGCCAAGGCCGCCGTCGACGAAACGTTCCCGGTCACCGCGCTGGTGTTCCGGGAGGGTCATGACGCGCTGAACGCGGACGTCGTGCTCACCGACCCTTCGGGCGTACGCCGCCCGCCGACTCGGATGACCCCGGACCCCGACCACGTCGACCTGTGGCGGGCGGAGGTGCGTGCCGATGAACCCGGCTCGTGGACGTTCGAGGTCGAGGGCTGGGCAGACCCGGTCGCCACCTGGAGACATGCGTCGGAGATCAAGATTCCTGCGGACATCGACGTCGAGCTGATGTTCGCCGAGGGTGTCCTGCTGCTGGACAAGATCGCCGCCAACCTGCCCGGTCGGGGCACCGACGACCATCGCGCCGTCGCGGATGCGGCACGAGCCGTGCAGGACGCCAACCGTCCCGTCGTCGCCCGCTACGCGGCCGGCACCTCCCCGGTGATCGACGAGATTCTCTCCCGCCATCCCCTGCGCGAGCTGGTCACGACCGGAGGTCCCTACCCGGTCTACGTTGACCGGGCACGCGCGCTCTACGGGTCGTGGTACGAGTTCTTCCCGCGGTCCGAGGGCGCCCGTCTCGACGAGGAGACCGGCCGTGTCACCGCCGGGAACCTGCGCACGGCGGCCGAACGACTCGACGCGGTGGCAGGCATGGGCTTCGACGTCGTCTACCTGCCCCCGGTGCACCCGATCGGCAGGATCAACCGCAAGGGTCCGAACAACTCCTTGGTCACCGAGGAGGGCGACCCCGGCTCGCCGTGGGCCATCGGCTCTGCCGACGGCGGCCACGACGCGATCCACCCCGACCTCGGCACGTTCGACGACTTCGACGCCTTCGTGCACCGCGCCCACGAGCTCGGCCTCGAGGTGGCGCTCGACCTCGCACTCCAGGCTGCTCCCGACCACCCCTGGGTGAATTCCAACCCCGAGTGGTTCACCACCCGCGCCGACGCGACGATCGCGCACGCGGAGAACCCGCCGAAGAAGTACCAGGACATCTACCCGATGAACTTCGACAACGATCCCAAGGGGGTCTACGCCGAGGTGCTGCGCGTCGTACGCCTCTGGATGTCACACGGCGTGCGTGCCTTCCGGGTCGACAACCCGCACACCAAGCCGGTGGAGTTCTGGGAGTGGCTGCTCGGCGAGGTGCGCAAGAGCGACCCCGACGTCATCTTCCTGTCCGAGGCGTTCACCAAGCCCACGATGATGCGGGCGCTCGCCGCGGTCGGCTTCCATCAGTCCTACACCTACTTCACCTGGCGCAACGCGAAGTGGGAGCTGGAGGAGTACCTCAACGAGCTGTCTCACGAGTCCAGCCATGTGCTGCGACCCAACCTGTTCGTGAACACCCCCGACATCCTGCACGAGTACCTGCAGTACGGCGGTCCGGCGGCTTTCAAGGTGCGCGCCACCGTCGCGGCGATGGGTGCACCGACGTGGGGCGTCTACGCCGGATTCGAGCTCTTCGAGCATGTCGCGGTGAAGCCCGGCAGCGAGGAGTACCTCGACTCCGAGAAGTACCAGATCCGGGTCCGGGACTGGGCGGCCGCCGCGGCCGAGAGTCGCACGCTGGCGCCGTACCTCACCAAGCTCAACGAGATCAGACGCGCGCATCCCGCACTGCAGCAGCTGCGCAACCTCACCGTGCACTCCAGTGACGACGACTCCATCCTCGTCTTCAGCAAGTCGACCACCACTGCACCGGTGGTCGAGGGCAATGCAGTGGACACGGTCATCGTGGTGGTCAACCTCGACCCGCACGCAACCCGCGAGACCAGCGTGCACCTGAACATGCCGGCGCTGGGCCTGGACTGGCAGGACACCTTCGGCGTCTTCGACGAGGTCACCGGCGAGTCGTGGCGCTGGGGTGAGCGCAACTACGTCCGCCTCGACCCGGGGTTCGAGCCGGCGCACATCTTGGCCGTGCGGAGACCGCACCCATGACGACGGACCTGACGGGCGCGACCGAACCGCCCGACCAGCTGGCCGAGACCGCCGAGGGCCTGCCCGTGGACGAGCCCGACTGGTTCAAGTCCGCGGTCTTCTACGAGGTGTTGGTGCGGTCGTTCTACGACTCCAACGGCGACGGGGTCGGTGACTTCAAAGGGCTGTGCGAGAAGCTCGACTACCTCGCGTGGCTGGGTGTCGACTGCCTGTGGGTGCCACCCTTCTTCACCTCCCCACTGCGCGACGGCGGGTACGACGTGGCCGACTTCACCGACCTGCAGCCCGACGTCGGGCCGATCGAGGACTTCCACGACTTCCTCGACCAGGCTCACCGGCGGGGCTTGCGGGTCATCATCGACTTCGTGATGAACCACACCTCGGACCAGCACCCGTGGTTTAAGGCGTCGCGCAGTGATCCGGACGGCTCGTACGGCGACTTCTACGTGTGGTCGGACACCGACGAGCTCTACGAGGAGGCCCGGATCATCTTCGTCGACACCGAGTCGTCGAACTGGACGTGGGACCCTATGCGGCAGCAGTACTACTGGCATCGCTTCTACAGCCACCAGCCCGACCTGAACTTCGACAACCCCCGCGTCCAAGAGGCCATCCTCGACGCCCTGTCCTTCTGGCTGGACATGGGCATCGACGGGTTCCGGCTCGACGCGGTGCCCTACCTGTTCGAGAGGCCGGGCACGAACGGCGAGAACCTCAAGGAGACGCACGAGTTCCTCAAGGTGGTGCGGCGATACGTCGACGAGCACTATCCCGACCGGGTGCTCCTCGCAGAGGCCAACCAGTGGCCGACCGACGTCGTGGACTACTTCGGCGCCACCGACAACCCGGTGGCAGGGGGCCGACCGATCGGCACGGAGTGCCACATGTGCTTCCACTTCCCGGTGATGCCGCGCATCTTCATGGCCGTGCGCCGTGAGTCACGCTTCCCCATCTCCGAGATCCTCGAGCAGACCCCCTCGATCCCGGGCAACTGCCAGTGGGGGATCTTCCTGCGCAACCATGACGAGCTCACCTTGGAGATGGTCACCGACGAGGACCGCGACTACATGTGGGGGGAATACGCCAAGGACCCCCGGATGAAGGCGAACATCGGGATCCGCCGTCGCCTCGCCCCGCTGCTCGACAACGACGTCAACCAGATGGAGCTGTTCACCGCGCTGCTGCTCTCCCTTCCCGGGTCACCCGTCCTCTACTACGGCGACGAGATCGGGATGGGCGACAACATCTGGCTCGGTGACCGCGACGGGGTGCGCACGCCGATGCAGTGGACCCCGGACCGCAACGCGGGATTCTCTGGGGCAACACCGGGGCGGTTGAACCTACCGGTGATCCAGGACCCGGTCTTCGGCTACCAGCGGGTCAATGTAGAGACCGAGCTGGAGAACGCCTCGTCGTTGCTGCACTGGACCCGCCGGATGATCAACGCCCGCAAGAAGCACCCGGCGTTCGGACTCGGAGAGTTCGCCGACCTGGGTGGCTCCAACCCCAGTGTGCTCAGCTACGTCCGCGAGCACCGCGACGGAGACACCGACGACATCGTCATGTGCATCAACAACCTGTCGCGGTTCCCACAGCCGGTCGAGCTCGACCTGCGCAGGTGGGAGGGCGTCGCGCCGATCGAGCTGCTCGGTGGCGTGCGCTTCCCGGAGATCGGCGAGCTCCCCTACCTGCTCACCCTCGGCGCCTACGGCTTCTACTGGTTCCGTCTGCGACGTCCTGCCTCGGCCGACGACGTAGGAGGCGAGGGATGAGCCAGCTCGAGCACTTCATCGGCTCCGCACGTTGGTTCGCGGGCAAGGGGCACGACTTCACGATCACCCGCGTACGCCGACTGGCCTGGCTCGACGCGCTCGGCAGCGAGACACCGGGGGTCGAGACACCACGAGTGCGCATCGAGCTGGTCAGCGTGAGGTACGACGAGGCGACCGAGACCTACCAGGTCCCGCTCGCCTACTACCGCGAGCAGCAGCCACGTCTCGACCACGCGCTGGTGATGGAGTCCGACGACCCTGAGCTCGGGCGCGTCTTCGTCTACGACGCCATGCACGACCGCTACGCCACCGCATTCTGGCTGGCCGCCTTCGACCAGTCCCAGAAGCGGGAGGACCTGGTCTTCCACCGGCTGCCGGGTCACGAGCTCGACCTCGAGGTGCACTCGACCCTCTACTCCGGTGAGCAGAGCAACTCCTCGGTCATGTTCGGCGAGGACAGCCTGATGAAGGTGTTCCGTAAGGTCACGCCCGGACGCAACCCGGACATCGAGGTGCACGAGGAGCTGACCAGGGAGGACAACGAGCACGTCGCCTCTCTCTACGGCTGGCTCGAGGCACTGGGGGGCGACGGCAAGGCGCCGATCCAGCTCGCGATGCTCTCTCAGTTCCTGCGCACGGCGAGCGACGGATGGGGCCTGGCGTTGGCCAGCGTGCGTGACCTCTTCGCCGAAGCCGACCTCCACGCAGACGAGGTCGGTGGGGACTTCGCAGCCGAGTCACATCGCCTGGGGGTGGCGACCGCGCATGTGCACGATGCACTAACCGACCGCTTCCCGAGCCAGCGTGTCGGGCCGCGCGAGCTGGCTGCTCTCTCCGAGGCGATGCACGAGCGGCTCGACGACGCGGTGGCAGTCGTGCCGGGGCTCGCCACGCACGCCGACGCCCTCCGCGAGATCTTCGAGGGGCTGCGCGAGGTCACCGAGCCGACCGTCGTACAACGGGTGCACGGCGACCTTCACCTGGGCCAGACTCTGCGCACCGTCAAGGGCTGGAAGCTCGTCGACTTCGAGGGGGAGCCGGCCAACTCGCTCGCGCAGCGGGCGCGACCTGACTCGGCGTGGCGCGACGTCGCCGGGATGCTCCGCTCGTTCGACTACGCGGCGCACGCCGTCGAGGCCGACGTCGAGGAGGGCGCGCAGATCGCCTACCGCGCAGACGAGTGGGTCGAGCGCAACCAGTCGGCCTTCCTCGACGGCTACCTCGAGACCAGCGGCCGCGCCCAGGGTGCCGCGCCGACCTCGGACCAGCAGCTGCTGCTGTCGGCCTACGTCGCGGACAAGGCCGTCTACGAGACCGTGTACGAGACACGCAACCGTCCGGACTGGGCCTTCATCCCGCTGTACTCGATCGCTCGCCTCACCGACGACACGGCGTCTGCGGACGAGACTCCGCCCTCGTGAGCGCACCGCTGCGCCTGGACGCGGCCGTCCTGCGTCAGGTCGCCGCTGGCGAGCACGGCGACCCGCACTCGGTGCTCGGAGCCCACAAGCACGACGGTGGAGTCACGGTGCGCGTGCTGCGCCCGTTGGCCGAGTCGATCACTGTCGTGCACGACGGCGGGCGGCTCTCCCTCGACCACGAGCACGAGGGGGTTTGGATGGGGGTGATCGAGACCGAGAAGCCTCCGTCGTACCAGCTCGAGGTGACGTACGCCGGAGGTGAACCGCAGCGCAGTGACGACGCCTACCGGTACCTGCCCACCCTCGGCGAGGTCGACCTGCACCTGATCAACGAGGGACGGCACGAGCAGCTCTGGCACGTGCTCGGCGCCCATGTGCGGCACTACGACGGTGACCTGTCGGCGACGGTGGGTCCGGTGACCGGCACCTCGTTCGCACTCTGGGCCCCGCACGCCAAGGGGGTGCGCGTCACCGGCGACTTCAACAGCTGGGACGGTCGCGAGCACCCGATGCGTCAGCTCGGCACGTCCGGCGTGTGGGAGCTCTTCGTCCCGGACGTCGGCTCCGGGACGCGGTACAAGTTCCTGGTCCTCGGTGCCGACGACCAGTGGCGGGAGAAGGCCGACCCGATGGCCTACCACTCGGAGGTGTCGCCGGGGCAGGCGTCGGTGGTCTTCGAGTCGGGCTACTCCTGGTCCGACGACGAGTGGTTGCGAGCGCGAGCGGAGAGCAGCCCCAGCGCGAAGCCGATGTCGGTCTACGAGGTGCACCTGGGGTCGTGGCGCAAGCACGGCGACGGGAGCCTGTTGCGCTACTCCGAGCTCGCCGACCAGCTCGTCGCCTACGTCGGTGACCTCGGCTACACGCACGTCGAGCTGATGCCGGTGATGGAGCACCCGTACGGCGGCTCGTGGGGCTACCACGTGACCGGCTTCTTCGCTCCCACCTCGCGTTTCGGCTCCCCCGACGACTTCAGATACCTCGTGGACCGGCTGCACCAGGCCGGCATCGGGGTGATCCTGGACTGGGTCCCCGGGCACTTCGCGACCGACGAGTGGGCGCTGGTGACCTTCGACGGGACGCCGCTCTACGAGGACCCCAACCCGCAGCGCGGGTGGCATCCCGAGTGGGGTTCCCACATCTTCGACTTCGGGCGCAAGGAGGTCCGCAACTTCCTGGTGGCGAACGCGTTGTACTGGCTCGAGGAGTTCCACGCCGACGGGCTCCGCGTCGACGGAGTCGCCTCGATGCTCTACCTCGACTACGCGCGCGAGGACGGGGAGTGGACGCCGAACGAGTACGGCGGGCGCGAGAACCTCGAGGCCGTCTCGTTCCTGCAGGAGATGAACGCCACCTGTGACAAGAGGGTGCCAGGAGCGATCACGATCGCCGAGGAGTCCACGTCATGGCCGGGAGTCACGCGGGCCACGCATCTGGGCGGTCTCGGGTTCGGCTTCAAGTGGAACATGGGGTGGATGCACGACACGCTCGGCTACGTGCGCAACGACCCGGTGCACCGGCAGTACCACCACCACGAGATGACCTTCTCGTTGGTCTACGCGTTCTCGGAGAACTACACGCTGCCGATCAGTCACGACGAGGTCGTCCACGGCAAGGGGTCCCTGCTGCGCAAGATGCCCGGAGACCGATGGCGCCAGCTGGCCAACCTGCGTGGCTGCCTCGCCTACATGTGGGCCCACCCCGGCAAGAAGCTGCTGTTCATGGGCACGGAGTTCGCTCAGGACTCCGAGTGGGCGGAGAGCCGCCAGCTCGACTGGTGGCTGCTCGAGCACCCCGAGCACCGTGGGGTGCAGTCGCTGGTGCGCGACATGAACCGGGTCTACGTCGAGACGCCGGCGATGTGGTCGCAGGACAGCGCAGGGTCGGGCTTCTCCTGGATCGACGCGAACGACGCCCCGAACAACGTGTTCAGCTTCGTCCGGCGCGGCACGGACGGCTCCCTGCTCGTGTGCGTGGCGAACTTCGCCGCCGTACCCCATGAGCAGTACCGCCTCGGGCTGCCCGACGCAGGGCGCTGGGAGGAGGTCCTCAACACCGACGCGGACGGCTACGCCGGCTCGGGGGTCGGCAACCTGGGCGCGATCGAGGCCGAGCCATCCCCGTGGCACGGACAGCCGGCCTCGGCCACCCTCGTCGCCCCACCCCTCGCCACCCTCTGGCTCCGCCCCGCCCCCTAAGCGCTGGGTACCGTGAGCCGGTGACCGATCCGCGCGACTACGGGCCGCAACCCGTGTTGACCGACGGTGTGGTGATCCTGCGGCCCTGGCGCGACGAGGACATCGAGATCGCGCGCCTCGGGCACGACGAGGAGATCGCCTACTGGTTCGGGTTCGACGAGGTCGTGCCTTCGCACGAGCAGCATGCGGACGCGGTCGCCCGATGGCGGGCGTCGTACGACGACAACCGCAGGACCGTGAACTTCGTCGTCGAGCACGGCGGCGACATCGTGGGCAGCGTCGAGGTGCGCGACCGGGGGGAGCAGGTCGGGCAGCTGTCCTGGACCTTGTACGCCGGGAGGCGGGGGCGCGGCTTCGCGACTCGCGCGGTGCGGCTGCTCGCCGACTACGCGATCGACGAGCTGCGGATGACACGGGTCGAGGCGCGCGTCGACCCTGCGAACCAGCGGTCGTTGCGGGTCGCGACGCGGGCCGGCCTCCGTCGCGAGGGGCTGGTGCGTGGCGCTCACGACCGCGCCGACTCCACCGGCTACGTCCTGCTCGGACGGCTCGCCGAGGATCCCCCGCTGAGTGAGCCGGCAAGCTTCCGCGCACTCCTCAACAGCTTTCTCCCGCGCAAGCGGGCGATCTCGCAGATGCTCGTGCGCGATCCCGATGACCGGGTGCTGTTGTGCGAGCTCACCTACAAGCGCGACTGGGACCTGCCCGGTGGCGTGGTCGAGGTAGGTGAGTCGCCCCATCGCGCGGTCTCGCGTGAGGTCGAGGAGGAGCTGGGACTCTCGATCGCCGCGGGCTCGCTGCTGCTCACCGACTGGCTGCCGCCGTGGAGCGGGTGGGACGACGCGCTGTGCCTGGTGTACGACGGCGGCGTCGTCGAGTCCTCCGCGCTGGAGCGTCTCGTCGTACAAGCGAGGGAGATCCGCTCGGCACGGTTCTGCACACTCGACGAGGTGCACCGGCACTGCGCGGACTTCACCGTCCGACGGATCGAGGCGGCGCTGATAAACCTGAACGGTGGTGGCGGTCCGTCGTACACCGAGTCGGGTCGGCACGGCGAAGATCCCTGATCCGACGGCTCGCTTCTGTCACAATGCGAGAGACGATTCGAGTCGATCACCAGGACAGAGGAGTTCTCTACATGAACACACGCACCATCGCCATCGTCGCCCTCATCGTGGCCGTCATCGTCGTCCTGATCCTGGTGCTTAGGTAACAAGCGCCGAACCGAGTCAGAACGCACAGAATTAGAACAAGGCAGACGCGAGGTTCTGCCGCCCCTTGAGCACGCGCGCGTCCTCGTTTCCCACGGCTGCGAACAGTCCGAGGAGATGGGTGCGCGCGGCGTCTCTCTCGTCGTCTGAGCTACGACGGATCAGGTCGATCAGCCGGGCAAACGCTTCGTCGACGCGTCCGTCGAGCAGGTCGAAGTCGGCTGCCAAGGTCTGCGCCGCGACGTCGTCGGGCCGGTCAGCCGCAGCTGTCCGCGCCGTCTGGGCGTCCGCACCCTCGGCGCGCTTCAGCACTCGCGCCATCGCGAGACCGGCGGACGCCTCCGCGTCGGCGGGGTTCGCCCCCACCAGCTTCTCGTACTCCGAGACCGCCCGGTCGAAGTCGCCGGCTGCCAGCGCGTCCTGCGCCGGCAGGTGCCGCGGGTCGACCCGGTCCTCGTCGTCCTGCTCGGGACTGGCTGTCGTCCGCGGCTCGTGCCGCCCGGTGATGCCCTGCTGAACGGCTGCCTCGAGCACCTGCGTCATCACCGTGCGCAGCTGCTCGATCGGTGGTGCGTCCTGCAGCAACGGAGCGAGCTGACCGTTCATCACGAGGGCGACGAGCGGCACCTGGGGGATCTGGAGCATCTGGGCCAGCTGAGGCGCAGCGTCGATGTCGACCTTCCCGAGCAGGAAGCGGCCCGCGAACTCCTCCGAGAGAGCCTCGAGATCGGCGGCGAGATGGGCGCTGGCAGGTGACTTCGCGGGCGAGTAGAAGACGAGTACGACGGGCGCAGTGAGCGAGCCCTCCATCTCCTGCTGGAAGTTCGCCTCATCCAGCATCACGGCGTAGGCGCCCGAACCACTCGCTGCTCCACCCCCAGCGGCAGCCGCGGGACGTTTCAACGCGGACAGGTCGATGGCGCCGGGACGCGAGAACTGGGACGAGCTCATGGGCCCATCCTCCCCGACCCATAAAGACAATCGCCAACCGGATCAGGTCGTGTGTCCCCGTGGCCGTGTGTCATGCTCAGCGCCGTGCGACTGACCCAGACCATCCCGGCCCTGCCGGTTCGCGACACGAAGGCGGCCGCAGCCTTCTACGAAGCACGCCTCGGCTTCGACATCCCGTTTCAGGACGAGGGATTCGCCAAGCTCCAACGCGACGACGCTGAGGTTCACCTATGGCAGGCCGACGACGAGGGGTGGAGCCAACGTGGTGACTTGGTGCGAACACCGGTGAGCAGTGGTGCCGAGAGCTTCATCGCCGGCACCGCAAGCTGTCGCATTCAGGTCGACGAGGTGGATGATCTCTACGTCGAGATGCGGACTGCCGCCGTGCTGCACTACGCCGACCCCGGGAGCGCACAGGACACCGACTGGGGGACGCGTGAGTTCGCTGTGACCGACCTGGACGGCAACCTGGTGGTGTTCTTCCGACGCAATCAGGAGTGAGTGGTCTCGACAAGCTCGACCAGCCGGGACCACGCTAGAAGCGGGCGGGCTCCCGGTACTCGCCCCACTCGGCGCGCAAGGCGTCGCAGATCTCGCCGAGGCTCGCCTCCGCACGGCAGGCCTCGAGCATGGCCGGGATCATATTGCCCTCACCTCGCGACACCTCGACCATCGCGTGGAGCGCCGCATCGACCGCGGCCTGGTCGCGATCGGACCTACGCGCGCGTAGCTCTCGCACCTGGTCGAGCTCGACCTCGTGCGAGACGCGCAGGATCTCCAGGTCGTGGGTCACCGACTGCTCGTGACAGTTCACGCCGACGACCCGCTTGTCCTTCTTCTCCAAGGCGGTCTGGTAGACGAACGCCGCCTCCGCGATCTCCGACATGAACCAGCCGTCCTCGATGCCGCGCAGGACCCCTCGCGTCATCGGCCAGAACCCGTGCTGCCCCTCCTCGGCGCTGCGCGCTACCTGGGCCGCCAACGCGGTGGTGTCCGTGGCACGAAGGTCCGAGCCGCCCATCTCGAGGACCTTGTCGAAGATCGTCAGCGCCTCCGCCTCGATCTTGTCGGTCAGCGCCTCGACGTACCACGACCCACCCAGCGGGTCCGCGACGTTGACGACCCCAATCTCCTCCATCAGCACCTGCTGAGTGCGGAGCGCAATCTCGGCCGCCTGCTCGCTCGGCAGGGCTAAGGTCTCGTCGAGCGCGTTGGTGTGCAACGAGTTCGTGCCACCCAGTACGGCGGCCAGCGCTTCAACCGCCGTACGCACCACGTTGTTGTAGGGCTGCTGAGCGGTCAGAGAGACACCGGCGGTCTGCGTGTGGAACCTCAGCCACTGCGCACGCTCGGTCCGCGCGCCGTAGACGTCTCGCAGCCACCTCGCCCAGATCCTGCGCGCGGCACGGAACTTCGAGATCTCCTCGAAGAAGTCGAGGTGGCTGTCGAAGAAGAACGAGAGACCAGGGGCGAACTCGTCGACATCGAGGCCCCTCGACATCCCGAGCTCGACGTACGCGAACCCGTCGGCCAGCGTGTAGGCGAGCTCCTGTGCGGCTGTCGAGCCGGCCTCGCGGATGTGGTAGCCGGAGACCGAGAGCGGTTTGTACGCCGGGATCTTCTCCGCGCAGTACTCCATCAGGTCACCGATCAGCCGCAGATGCGGCTCGGGCGAGAACAGCCACTCCTTCTGTGCGATGTACTCCTTGAAGATGTCGGTCTGCAGCGTGCCGTTGAGCACCTGCGGGTCCACGGCCTGTCGCTCTGCGGCGACGAGGTACATGCAGAAGATCGGCACCGCAGGCCCCGAGATCGTCATCGAGGTGGTGACCTCACCGAGCGGGATCTCGTCGAAGAGCACGTCCATGTCGACAGAGCTGTCGATCGCGACACCGCAGTGGCCGACCTCACCGAGACTCTTCGGGTCATCGGAGTCGCGCCCCATCAGCGTCGGCATGTCGAAGGCCACCGACAACCCGCCGCCACCGCGGCCGAGGATCATCTTGTAGCGCTCGTTGGTCTGCCGCGCGTTGCCGAAGCCCGCGAACTGCCGGATCGTCCAGGTCCGCCCGCGGTACCCGGTCGCGTAGAGACCCCGGGTGAAGGGGAACTCACCGGGCCAGCCGATGTCGGAGAAGCCCGGGTACGCCGCTTCCGCTGCCGCGTCGACCGGTCCATAGGCCGGATCGACCTCCATGCCGGAGAGTGTCGTGAAGTCCGCGTCGCGCACCCGGGAGCGTGCATAGCGCTCCTGCCAGCGCTCGCGAGCGCTCCGCTCCTGCTCCTCGGTCATCGCGGTCTCCCTCCAGAAGCTCCCAGAGTACTAAGACGTCCTACTCTCCGCTGGTTGAGCAGCGAAGCACCGGTGGTTGAGGAGTCGAGCCCCCCGGGCGAGGCGTCTCGAACTCGGCGACGGTGGCACCATCGGTGACGGGGGTTTCGAGACGGCTCGTTCCTCGCCTCCTCAACCACCGGTGGGGACGTCTTCCCGGGTCCTACTCGGCCATGCCGCGGAGACCGGTCCGCTGCACGATCCCCTGGATGGTCAGGTCGCGTTCGTCGGGACGGCCGACGTACCTGATCTCACGCAGGCCCTGCTCCTGCGCGGCGGACTCGAAGACGAAGTGGCCGTAGCCGAGCATCCGCCCCGCGAGTGGCTTGACGACGGTGATGTCGAGGATCCGTCGTAGCGGCATGGTCGCCGAGCTCTGGGCGAGCACACCCTGGACGCGGAAGACGCGCATGTTCGTGATGACGAAACGGTCCATGTGCTCGTTCAGCGAGCGCCAGGCCGCGTGCAGCCAGAGCCCGATCGCGAGCAGCCACGGGAACCACGCGCTGTCCACGCTCGAGTAGGCGCCTGCAACCACCAGCAGCAAGCCGGCGATCAGCTCGAGGATGGGGACGACGTAGACCACCCAGTGGTGGCGGACCTCGTCGACGACCACCTCGTGTTCGTGACGCAGCAACCTCTTGCCGATCTTCGGATCGGCGAAGGTGCGCAGCAACCAGCCGGCCATGCAAACCTCAGGAGAACAGCGCGGTCAGGAAGTTGATGATGCTTCCGAACGCGTCACCCACGGCTCCGGTGGCTCCCTTGATCGCCTCCGCGGCGGCGACAGGCTGCGTGAGCAGGTAGAAAGCGGCAAAGGCGATCACGAGACCGACCAACACCTTCTTCATCGCGACTCTCCGCTCGAGTGGGCTATGTCACATGCGCATACGACAGACGCCGTACCCGCCTCCACTTTGATAGCACTGTTCGCCTGTCGGACGCGGCAGGCACGCGGAACGCGCGTAACCCAAGCCTTGCTGTTTCGTTCCACCCTGCGAGGGGACATTCCCTCGAGCGGGCGAATAACGCCAGCGCCAATCATCTAATCCGAGGAGAGCGCCCATGACGCGCCGACCCCTGGCTGCACTCGCCGCACTGGCGCTGACGGTAATCGTCGCGCCCGGCAGCATTGCCGTCGCCACCCAACCCTCTGGCCTCGCCGGCAACCCCGTCGCAGCCGAGAAGGCTGCCACCCCGTCGACCGACGGCTCCATCGCGCTGGCGGACGCCGCCGCCGCGAACTACAAGCTTCCCGACGACGTCGAGCGCGTCTGGACGACGACGTACGGCGACGGCACCCGGCAGACCCGCTACCAGCAGATGGTCGGCGGCGCCGAGGTGCTCGGTGGCCAGGTGACCCTCCTGCGCAACGCGTCGGGCCGGATCACCAGCGTCATCGGTGCGCACTTCGCCGGGCTGAAGCCGTCGAACCCCGTGCGCGTGACCAAGGCCGACTCGCTCGGCATCGCCGTCGACCTGGTGGGCGCCGCTGGCGAGCGCGTCAGCGCGCTGCACATCGACCCACGCGACGGTCGCCTCTACTACGAGGTGAAGATCCAGCGTTTCGCGCAGCGGCCGACCCTGTGGGTGGACGCCACGACCGGTGACATCCGCAACCGCTTCAACGCGCTGACCGAGGAGGGCGAGGGGATCGGCCTCAAGGGTGAGACCAAGACCATCGACACCAGTGGTCCCAACGGTGCTTACCGGATGATCTCGTCTGACGGTCGCCAGGAGACCTACGACGCGCAGAACCAGCAGAACAACCCCGGGGTCCTGATGACCGACCCCGACGACGTGTGGGATCGCGACCAGCCGCCGAACCTCAGCCCGAGCCAGGCGGCAGGCGTGGACGCGCACTACTACGGCGAGCTGGTCGATGACTTCTACGGCAACGTGTTCAGCCGCAACAGCATCGACGACAACGGCATGACGATCATCTCGACGGTGCACTACGACGTGGGCTACTGCAACGCCTTCTGGAACGGCGAGCAGATGACCTACGGCGACGGTGACACCCCCGAGACCTGCAAGCCCCTGTCAGGCGGGCTCGACGTGATCGGCCACGAGCTGACCCACGGCGTCACGGAGTTCACCTCGGGCCTGATCTACGAGAACGAGTCCGGCGCGCTCAACGAGGCGTTCAGCGACATGATGGGCAACACCACCGAGTTCTACGCCGAGCAGCGGGGCCTCGACCCGAAGGCCGAGCCCGACTGGCTGATCGGTGAGGACGTCATCCCGGCCGGCCCGGTGTACGGCGGAGACGAAGCCGGCTTCCGCAACATGGGCGACCCCGAGGCCGACGGCAACCCGGACCACTACTCCGAGCTGTACCGGGGTCCCAACGACAACGGTGGCGTGCACTCCAACAGCGGCATCCCCAACCACGCCTACTTCCTGGCGGTCAACGGTGGCACCAACGCGGGTTGTGACAGCGTCGGCTCGGGTGGGCACCAGCACGCGGTCGACTGCAGCGTACGAGTTCCGGCCATCGGCCTCGGCGCATCGCGCAAGATCTTCTACCGCGGGTTCACCAGCATGACCGAGTACGCAAACATGTGCGATGCCCGCAGCGCCACGATGGCGGTCGCCGGCAAGAGCCGCACGGCCATCAACAAGGCGTGGGCAGCGGTCGGCGTCCGAGGAGGCTGCGAGCCGGCAGTGCCGCCGCCGCCGCCGTGCGTCGGTGACGACACCGCGCAGATCCCGTTCGAGACGCCGCACCCCTACGGCAACGGTGCGGACTGCACCTGGACCTACGACAACGGCAAGGCTGGCTTCGCATTCCACTTCAGCCTGCTGGAGACCGAGGCTGCGTATGACTACGTCTACATCAAGGATGCCAATGGCAACGTCCTTGCCACCTATGACGGGACGCACCCGCTTCCCGGTGGCGTGACCACGCCTTGCATCCCGACGAGGGTCGGATCCGTCCAGTTCACCTCCGACCAGGCGGTAGTCGACCAGGGCTTCATCGTCGATGAAGTGAAGCAGTGCACGCCGTAACACTCAGCAACTAGTCGAGGGACAGAACGCCGCCTCGTCTCGCCGCACTTCGCGCGCGAGGCGAGGCGGCGTCACGCTGTCCGAAGACGGCTATTCGGCGAAGGTCTCGAGCAGCTGGTCGGCAGCCTGGTACGGGTCGGTCTCGCCGGCGACGACCTGCTCAGCCAGGTCGTCGAGCTCGGTCCTGGCGTGTACGTCGCCCCAGCGCTCACGCAGAGCGGTTACCGCGATCGCCTCGATCTCGTCGCGCGCCCGTCGTACCCTGCGCCGCTCGAGCTCGCCGGAGGACTCCAGCCATGCCCGATGCGCGTCGATCTTCGCGACCACCTCGTCGACCCCCTGACCCGTCGATGCGACCGTCTGCACGATCGGCGGCTTCCACGTCTCGGCACCGCGCTCGGCGAGCGCGAGCATGTTGCGCAGGTCCCGACGTACCGCGTCAGCGCCGTCGCGGTCGGCCTTGTTGACGACATACAGGTCGCCGATCTCCAGGATCCCGGCTTTCGCCGCCTGGATCGCGTCACCCATCCCCGGCGCGAGCAGCACCACGGTGGTGTCGGCCAGGCTCGCCACCTCGACCTCGCTCTGCCCGACGCCGACGGTCTCGATCAGGACCACGTCGCACCCTGCGGCGTCAAGCACACGCAACGCCTGTGGAGTCGACCACGACAGCCCGCCGAGGTGCCCGCGCGCCGCCATCGACCGGATGTAGACAGACGGGTCGAGGGCGTGATCCTGCATCCGGACCCGGTCCCCGAGCAGCGCACCCCCCGAGAACGGTGAGGACGGGTCGACCGCCAGCACCCCGACACGCTTGTCGCGTTCCCGCAGTGCCGTGACAAGCGCCGAGGTCGAGGTGGACTTGCCCACCCCGGGCGCACCGGTGATGCCCACGATCTGTGCGTGACCGGAGTACGGCGCCAGGCCGGCCATCACCTCGCGCAGCTTCGGGGAGGCGTCCTCGACGAGCGAGATCAACCGAGCCACCGCCCGTGGCTCCCCCTCACGAGCCCGCTCCACCAGGTCCGAGACACTCCCGCGGCCGGCGCCGTGCTGAGCCTGTCGAAGGGTCGAGCTACCCCGGCTGGTCGAGCCTGTCGAGACCACCGAGGGTCAGGGAACTCGGATGATCAGCGCGTCGCCCTGCCCGCCGCCCCCGCACAGCGCTGCCGCGCCGGTGCCTCCCCCGCGGCGCTTCAGCTCGAGCGCCAGATGCAGCACGATCCGGGCCCCGGACATGCCGACCGGGTGGCCGAGCGCGATCGCGCCACCGTTCACGTTGACCTTGTCGTCGGAGAGGCCGAGCTCGCGCGATGAGGCGATCCCGACGGCGGCGAAGGCCTCGTTGATCTCCAGCAGGTCGAGATCAGTGGTCGCGATGCCCTCCTTCTCACACGCCTGGGCGATCGCATTGGCGGGCTGCAGCTGGAGGGTCGAGTCGGGGCCGGCGACCTGTCCGGACGCGCCGATCTCGGCCAGCCACTCGAGCCCGAGCTCCTCGGCCTTGGCCTTGCTCATCACGACGACCGCGCAGGCTCCGTCGGAGATCTGTGAGGCCGAGCCCGCGGTGATGGTGCCCTCCTTGTCGAAGGCGGGACGCAGCTTCCCCAGCGACTCCGCGGTCGTGTCGCCGCGGATGCCCTCGTCTTGGGAGACCACGAGCGGGTCACCACGTCGCTGCGGGACCTCCACCGGGACGACCTCGTCGTCGAACAAACCGTTCTTCCATGCCTCGGCGGCCCGCTGGTGCGAGCGCGCCGCGAACTCGTCCTGCTCCTGGCGGGTCAGGCAGGCGCCCTCGGTGTTGCACGACTCCGTGAGCGCACCCATCGCCTGCTCGGTGAACACATCCCACAGCGCGTCGTAGGCCATCGAGTCGACGAGCTTCGTGTCGCCGTACTTGAATCCCTCGCGCGAGCCTGGCAACAGGTGTGGCGCACGCGTCATCGACTCCATGCCTCCGGCCACCACGATCTCGTGCTCACCGGCGCGGATGAGCTGGTCGGCGAGCGCGATCGCGTTGATCCCCGACAGGCAGACCTTGTTGATGGTGATCGAGGGGACGTCCATCGGGACGCCGCCCTTGTTCGCGGCCTGTCGGGCGGTGATCTGACCCGCGCCGGCTTGGATCACCTGGCCGAGGATCACGTAGTCGACCTGGTCGCCGCTCACGCCGGCCTTCTCGAGTGCGCCCTTGATCGCGACCCCGCCGAGGTCCGCGGCGGACTGGTCCTTCAGACCCCCCAAGAGCCGGCCGATCGGGGTGCGAGCGCCGGCGACGATGACGGACGAGTTGGTTGACTCAAGGGCTGACATGGGGAGGCCTCCTGCTGTGACGAGAGATGAGGCGCGGCTGCGGCGGTTGTTGCCGGCACCAGCTCGGCCTGAGAGGGACATTACCCACCGCGTGAGGATCCAGGGAGGGGCGGCTGGTGGATGGGTGATGTCTAACGAGTCACAGTTCCTCGCGGGTCGCGCACTCGTCGTACGACGATATCGGCCATGAGCGACGTGGGGATCCCGGATCATCTTCTGCTGCGCATCGACCACGTCGGAGTGGCCGTGCGCGATCTGGACGAGGCGATCGACTTCTACCGCGAGACGTTCGGGATGCGCGTCACCCACGAGGAGACGAACGAGGGCCAGGGCGTGCGCGAGGCGATGCTGAGCGTCGGTGACCCCAGCGGCCCCAGCGACCCAGGCAGGCCCGCAGCCGTGGTCCAGCTGCTGGCGCCGCTGGACGAGCACTCCACCATCGCGACCTTCCTCGAGCGCTCCGGACCGGGGCTGCAGCAGGTTGCCTTCGAGGTCGCCGATGTCGTGCAGGTCTCCGCGATCCTGCGCGAGCGGGGGATCCGCCTGCTCTACGACGAGCCTCACCGAGGCACGGCCGGGTCGCGGATCAACTTCGTCCACCCGAAGGACGCCGGCGGCGTGCTCATCGAGCTCGTCGAGCTAGCCCGGACCTCCACCGCACAGGAGCTGACGTGAAGAAGATCCTCGACGCCATCCTCGCCGGCGACACCACGCCCGAGGAGTACGCCGCCCTCGACATCCCCGGGTCCTACCGTGCGGTCACCGTCCGCAAGGACGAGGTGGGGATGTTCGAGGGCCTGGCCAACACGGACAAGGACCCACGCAAGTCGCTGCACGTCGACGAGGTGGCGCTACCCGAGCTCGGGCCGGGCGAGGCGTACGTCGCCGTGATGGCGAGCGCGATCAACTACAACACGGTGTGGACCTCGATCTTCGAGCCCGTGTCCACCTTCGGCTTCCTCGAGCGCTACGGGAGGCTCTCGCCTCTCGGGAAGCGGCACGACCTGCCCTACCACGTGGTGGGCTCCGACCTGGCGGGCGTCGTACTCCAGACCGGAGCCGGGGTGCATGCCTGGTCCGCCGGTGACGAGGTGGTCGCGCACTGCCTGTCGGTGGAGCTCGAGAGTCCCGACGGGCACAACGACACGATGCTCGACCCCGAGCAGCGGATCTGGGGCTTCGAGACGAACTTCGGCGGCCTCGCCGAGATCGCCCTCGTCAAGTCCAACCAGCTGATGCCGAAGCCGCTGCACCTCACCTGGGAGGAGGCGGCCTCGCCGGGGCTGGTCAACTCCACGGCCTATCGGCAGCTGGTCAGCCGCAACGGCGCGGGGATGAAACAGGGTGACAACGTGCTGATCTGGGGGGCCAGCGGCGGCTTGGGCGGCTACGCGACGCAGTTCGCGCTCAACGGCGGGGCCACCCCGATCTGCGTGGTGTCCTCCGACGACAAGGCGGAGATCTGCCGCTCAATGGGCGCCGAGCTGATCATCAACCGCAGCCACGACACGGGCGAGGGCTACCGGTTCTGGAAGGACGAGCACAACCAGGACCCGAAGGAGTGGCGACGCTTCGGTGCGAAGGTGCGAGAGCTCACCGGCGGGGAGGACCCCGACATCGTCTTCGAGCACCCCGGCCGTGAGACTTTCGGCGCCTCGGTCTTCGCCGCTCGGCGCGGTGGCACGATCGTGACCTGCGCGTCGACGAGCGGCTTCCTGCACCAGTACGACAACCGCTACCTGTGGATGAACCTTAAGAACATCATCGGCTCGCACTTCGCCAACTACCGGGAGGCCTGGGAGGCCAACCGCCTCGTCGCGAAGGGCCGCATCCACCCGACGCTGTCCAACGCCTACGCCATGGAGGACGTCGGTCAGGCCGCCTACGAGGTCCACAAGAACCAGCACCAGGGCAAGGTCGGCGTGCTGTGCCTGGCTCCCGAGGAGGGGCTCGGCGTGCGCGACCCCGAGCTTCGGGAGCGCCATCTCACCGAGATCAACCGCTTCCGCGGCACCTGACTCCCCCGGTTGCGCCTGCCTGGATTCCGACGGGTTTTCCGCAACACTTAGGCTGCAAGGAAGCACCGAGGTGAGGGGATTTTCATGAGTGACCGATCGGGCCTGTCCATCTTCGACGATGAGCCCTCCGACGGCTCCGGCGACGAGGCCACCTCGTTGATCTCGCCCGCGCCCGCAGCGCCCACCCCGTCGGCAACGCCACCACAGGCGGCTGCGGCACCCGCCGCGTCTGCGGGGGGCCCGGAGGCGTTCCCGCTGGTACGCCGCGGCTACGACAAGACCGCCGTCGACCAGCGGATCGGCGCCATCACCGCCGAGAACGCCAAGCTCGCCGCGGGTCTCACCGACGCATCGTCCCGCGTCGACGAGCTCGAGCGACAGGTGGCCAGCCTGACCCAAGAGGTCGCGGAGAACGAGACGCCGTCGTACGCCGGACTGGGCGGGCGTGCAAGCGAGATGCTGCGACTGGCCGAGGAGCAGTCCGACGATGTGCTGACCCAGGCCAACATGGCGGCTCAGGAGATGCGCGGCCAGGCGATGCGGGAGTCCGAGGCGCTGCGGGCCCAAGCCGCGCGCGATGCCGAGGACATGCGGATGGTCCAGCTCAAGGAGCTCGACGAGATGCGCTTCCGCGTCCAGGCGGACGCGGAGCAGGAGCGGTCCTTGGCGCACAGCGAGGCAGAGGACGTGCTGGCGTCGGCTCGCCGCGAGGCCGAGCAGGTCCGGCTAGCCGCCGAGCAGGAGACCAGCACGGAGCGCACGAGTGCGCGTCGTGAGGCCGAGCAGGCGCGTGCAGCGGCAGAACGCGAGGTGCAGGAGGCGCATCGCACCCTCGCCGTGGAGAAGGAGCGCCTGACCCGCGAGGCTGCGGAGAATCACAGCAACGCCACTGCCGAAACGGCTCGCATCGTCGCGGAGGCGGAGGAGCGCTCCGGCGCGGCCGAGCAGCGCGCGCGCGAGGCGATGGCGCAGGCGACGTCGCAACGCCAGCAGGCCCAGGAAGAGGCCGAGCGCCTGCTCACCCGGGCTCGGCGGGAGGGCGAGCAGATCGTCTCCTCTGCCCAGGCCCAGGCAGACAGCCTGCTCGCCTCCGGCCATCAGGACGCCGAGCGCGAGCTCTCCGCGATCCGTGCCGAAGTCGACCGCGTCCAGAAGCGCCGTGACGCGATCGTCGCCCAGCTCGGTGCGCTGCGCGACGTGGTGGCCGGCTTCGGCGACGAGTCAGAGCCAGCACCCCAGCAGTGAGCGACAAGGAGTCCGCGCGTCCGGGCGGAGCACCGGACTCGGCGGACTCCGAGTCGACCCAGGGTGCCGCCCCAGAGTCACTTCAAGAGACAGCCCAAGAGGCCGCGCAAGCCGCGCAGGAGGCGACGCGGGCTGCGGACGACGCGGACCAGGCCGCCTCGGCGGCTGAGGTTTCCGCATCCGAGGCACACGGTGCCGCCGAGGAAGCCGCCGACGATCGTCGCAAGGTCGAGTCGACCTCGGAGGACTGCCTCCGCGACAAGCACCCAGACGAGACCACACCGCACACCTATGGCAAGCCCGGTCGCCCGATGGCCAGTCACTCACCGTTCTTCATCGGCTTCTTCGGCGCCACCGGAGCGCTCATCGCGTTCTGGCTGGGCGAGCAGCTCCTCTCGATCAGCTCGATCCTCGTGTTGATCGTGGTGGCGGCGTTCCTCGCCATCGGTCTCAACCCGGTCGTCGAGTTCATGTTGCGCCGCGGGGTGCGACGCAGCTTCTCCGTGCTCACGGTGGCGGTGGCGGTGGTCTTCGCGGTCGGTCTCTTCGGGCTCGCCATCGTCCCCGTGATCAGCGAACAGGTCGCCACCCTCATCGAGCGTGCCCCCGTGTTCTTCAACGAGATCCAGAACAACGCGACAGTGCAGGACCTCGAGGAGCGGTTCGGCATCATCCAGCGCACCGAGGACTTCGTGACCCAGGGCAGCTTCGCCGAGCAGGTCTTCGGTGGCGTAGTGGGCGTCGGTCTCGCGGTGCTCTCTGCCCTGGCGAACGCCTTCATCATCCTCGTGCTGATGCTCTACTTTCTCGCCTCGCTGCCGAGCATCAAGCGGGCGGGCTATCGACTCGCCCCGGCGAGCCGGCGCGAGCGCGTTGCCTACCTGGGCGACCAGATCCTGCACAACGTCGGTGCCTACGTCTCGGGTGCATTCATCGTGGCCGTGGCCGCGGGGATCACCTCGCTGATTTTCCTGTTCGTGGTCGGGCTGGCTGAGTACGCCGTCGCGCTCGCCTTCGTGGTCGCCGTACTCGACGTGATCCCGATGATCGGTGCCACGTTGGGCGCGGTCGTCGTGACCCTCATCGGCTTCGCGACCGACCCCAAGATCGGCATCGCGTGCCTGATCTTCTACATCCTCTACCAGCAGTTCGAGAACTACGTGATCTATCCCAAGGTGATGTCGCGGTCGGTCGACATTCCCGGCTCGATGATCGTGATCGCCGCGCTCGTCGGCGCCAGCCTGCTCGGTGTCGTCGGAGCGCTCCTGGCGATCCCCACCGCGGCCGCCCTGCAGCTGCTGCTCAAGGAGATCGTCCTGCGTCGCCAGGACGCCCACTAGCCACGCCCGTCGGTGGCTGAGGAGGCGAAAAACGAGCCGTCTCGAAACCACCGCAAGCTGGCCCGCCCGGTGGTTGAGGAGCGAGCTTGCGAGCGTCTCGAAACCACCGCCACCAGCGCGCGGTGTGTCAGTCAGCAATGGGCTTCGGGATCGGGACATCCCGGAACGCCGCCGTCGATTGGTCGGCGTAGCCGCTGGTGTCCGCGGTCTCCATCTCGCCCTCCCACGTGGTCGGAAGGGGTACGTCGACCTGCGGCGCAACCGTGCCGACGATCTCGTCGAGCACCCGCTCCGCATGACCGACCCACAGGTGCTTTGCACCCTCGACACCGACGACCTCGGCCTGCGGCACGACCGCGAACCGCTTCCTCGCCTCGTCCGGCTGGAGGTAGTCATCGTGTTCAGGCACCAGGACAGCGATCGGCTTGCCCGACTCGGCCCAGTCCTCGAGGTGATGTCCCTCGGCGAAGCGCAGCGGTGGCGACAACAAGATGGCGCCTTCGATTGCCGGATCGTTGCCGTGCATCAGGGTCAAGTCGGTGCCGAAGGACCAGCCAACCAGCCACACATGAGGCAGGTCGTGGAAGTCGGCGTACTCGATGGCCGCCGCGACGTCATGGGCCTCGCCTTCCGTGTGCTCGAACTCCCCCTCGCTGGTGCCCTGCATGCTTGAGGTGCCGCGGGTGTTGAATCGCAGCACCGCGACCCCGGCGAGGGCGGGCAGGCGGAAAGACGCCTTGCGGTAGAGGTGGCTGTCCATCATCCCGCCGTGGGTCGGCAGTGGATGCAGGCAGATGATCGTGGCCACCGGGTCGCGGTCGAGCGGAAGGGCAAGCTCGCCGACCAGCTTCAGCCCGTCGGCGGTGTGCAGCGTGATCGGCTCACGTCGAGCGGGCAACACGGAGTTCCCACGAATAGCAGCCACACCCCCATCCTCACGCACCACCGACTGGTCGAGCCCGCACCACCGGGTGGTCGAGCCCGCACCACCGGGTGGTCGAGCTTGTCGAGACCACTCCCCGAGACACGTCGACAGGTGGGAAAAAATCGACGAAAGTTTCTAAAAGTGTCTCGGATGATGAGATTCGGGGCCGGTTCCGTCGGTGCTCACCGATGAAATGGGTTCATGGCGGTCCAGCAGCTCACCACCCCGACCTCGGCGCCGGCGATGCCGGCACCGAGTGTGCTGAGTCTGGTGCAGCGGGCGCAGGCCGCGGTAAACGCTGCCCTCGCAGTCGGGGCTGCCTCGGTGCCGGGGGCGGAGTTGACCGAGGCGGTGAGTGAGGCCTCGGCCCTCGAGGCGCAGACAGCGGCGCTCACGCTGGCGTTGCTGGCCGAGGCCGACCGGCGCGAGGTAGCGACGGCATCCGCGGCCACCAGCACCGATGCGTGGGCGGCGGAGCTGACCGCGACCACGCAGGCGAAGGCGCGGGAGGGACTCTGGCTCGCCCACACCTCGAGGACACCTACGCCGCGACCCGGGAGGTGTTCGCGGCCGGCGGGATCAACGCCGCTCAAGCCCGTGCGATCGTGGTCGCCGCCGAGAAACTCCCCCGCGAGACCAGCCACGACCAGCGGACAGCGGCGGAGGCGGGTTTGGTCGCGAAAGCCGTCGAGGGGATGGACGCCCGCGGACTCCGGCAGGCTGGACGCCGGATGCTCCAGGTCGTCTCCAGCCAGCTCGCCGACCAGCACGAAGCCCAGACGCTGGAGACCGAGGAGCGCCGCGCCCTCAACGAGACGTGGCTGGCCCTGCACGACAACGGCGACGGCACCTACTCCGGGAAGTTCACCATCCCCGAGCTCCACGGCCAGATGCTCCGCGCCGCCCTGGAACGACTCTCCGCGCCCCGCCGCCGCTGGACCAAGATGAAGACCAAGAACGGCGATGCGGAAGATGTGGAGGACCCGACTTTGGACTCTGCATCGGGTGGCCTGTCGTGGAGCGACCGGCTCGGGCTGGCGTTTGTCGAGCTGATCGAGCACCTCCCCACCACAGGACACCACCCGGTCGCGGCCACCCTGATCGTCACCCTCGAGCACCAACGCCTCCTCGACCAGCTAGCCTCCGCCGGGCTCGAGACCGGCACCCGGATCTCGGTCGCCGAGACCCGCAGGCTGGCCTGCGGCGCCGGGATCATCCCCGCCGTCCTCGATGGCGACTCCCAACCTCTCGACCTCGGCCGCGAACAACGCCTGCACAACAAGGCGCAACGACATGCGATGTCCCTCCGATATCAGACGTGTGCCGCGATCGGCTGCCAACGCCCCTTCGCCTGGTGCGAGATCCACCACCCGAACCCCTGGTCCGAAGGCGGACGCACTGACCTCGACAACGCGGTCCCGCTGTGCGGCTGGCACCACCACCGCGCCCACGACCCCGACTACACCGTGACCTACCTCGCCACCGGCGAGGTCCGCTACCGAGCCGTGCACGCCGGCTGGTACACCCGTCGCATCCCCAGATACCGCACACCCGCCTGAGCGAGAAGTGGTCTCGACAAGCTCGACCACCCGAGGGCCGGGGTCGACACTGGCTGTCTCAGCGGGTGCTGTAGTCGCGGAAGCCACGCTTGGTCTTGCGGCCGAGGTACCCCGCGGTGACCAGGTGCTCGAGCAAAGGCGCCGGGGCAAAGCCAGGCTCGCGGAACTCCAGGTAGAGCTCGCGCTGGATCGCCAGCGACACGTCGTTCCCGACCACGTCGAGGAGCTCGAACGGGCCCATCGGAAGTGCACAGCCGTACTTCATCGCGGCGTCGATGTCGTCCGCCGTGGCGTAGTGGGCCTGCAGCATCTTCACCGCGTCGTTCAGGTAGGGGAAGAGCAGGGCGTTGACGACGAAGCCGGCCCGATCTGCGCACGAGACCGGCACCTTCCCGACCGAGTCGCACAGCGCCCTCGCGGTCTCTCCCACCTCGTCCGCGGTGCTCACCGTGCTGACCACCTCCACGAGCTTCATCACAGGAGCCGGGTTGAAGAAGTGCATGCCCACGACGTCCTCGGGGCGTGAAGTCGCCTTCGCCAGGGCGATCACCGGCAACGACGAGGTCGTCGTCGCGAGGATCGCGCCCGGCTTGCAGATCTCGTCGAGGTTCTCGAAGAGCACGGTTTTGATCTTCAGGTCCTCAGCGATCGCCTCGACCACGATGTCGACCTGACCGAGATCGTCGAGCGTGGTGCTGCCGGTCAGCCGGGCGAGCACCTCGTCGCGGACCGAATCCTCCAGCTTCCCGCGCTGAATCGCCTTGTCGAGGGATCGCTCGATAGTGCTCCGGACCCCGTCGACCTTGCCCTGACTGCGACCGACGTACACGACGTCGTACCCCGCCTGCGTAAAGACCTGGGCGATGCCGGTGGCCATCGTGCCGGTGCCGACGACACCGACCGTGGCGATGTCTCGCCGGAGCTGCGGCTTGTCGTCCGCGGAGGGAGTGAGTGCGTCGTCGACGACCACCGGGCTGTCGGCCGCCTCATAGGTATAGAGCCCCCGACCGGTCTTGCGCCCGAGCATGCCCGCGGTCACCATCTGCTTGAGGATCGGAGACGGTGCATGAAGCCGGTCTCGTCCCTGCCGGTACATCGTCTCGAGGATCTCGTAGGCAGTGTCCAGGCCGATCAGGTCGAGCAGCGCGAGCGGACCCATCGGGTAGCCGCAGCCGAAGCGCATGGCAGCATCGATGTCCTCCCGGGTGGCGTACCTGCCCTCGAACATCGACGCCGCGTGGTTGAGGTAGCCGAACAACAGCGAGTTCGCGATGAAGCCGGCTCGGTCCCCGCAGACGACCGGGGTCTTGTCCAGGGAGCGGGCGAGGTTGGCGATGTCGTCGAGTACGTCGGGCTCGGTGACCACCGTCTGCACGATCTCGACGAACTTCTGCACCGGCGCCGGGTTGAAGAAATGCAGCCCGACCACCCTGCCCGGCTGCGTGGTGGCGGTGGAGATCTCGGTCACCGACAACGAGGAGGTGTTGGTGGCCAGGATCGTCTCGGGACGCACGGTCACGTCGAGCTGGCGGAACAGCTCCTGCTTGAGCTCGAGCTGCTCGACGACCGCCTCGACGACCAGATCGGCGTCCTTGACGTCGGACAGGTTCGTGGTGAAGGTGATCTTGCCGAGCAGCTCCTGCTGTGCGACCTCGTCGAGCTTGCCGCGTTTCACTGCCCGGTCCGTCGAGTGCTGGAGATGCGCTCGCCCTCGCGCGGAAGCCTCGTCGGTCACCTCGACACCGACGACCGAGTAGCCGTTGCGGGCGAAGACCTCCGCGATCCCGGCCCCCATGGTGCCGAGTCCGATCACGCCGATGGTGCCGAACTCTCGTGCGCTGCTCGTCATGGGCGCCATGGTGTCACGCCACCCGACTGGTGCGCCGTGAGGTAGTTCACCACCTGAGTGGGCCTGTCTTCCGTCCCGCGCAGCTGCTGGACTGAGCGCGGGTAACCTCGACCTTTGTGCGTCTCGTCATCGTGAAGTGCCAGGTCGACTACGCCGGCCGGCTGACCGCGCACCTGCCGATGGCCACCCGGCTGATCCTGGTCAAGAACGACGGCTCCGTCCTGATCCACTCCGACGGCGGCTCCTACAAGCCGCTGAACTGGATGTCACCTCCCTGCAAGGTCCTCGAGTCGACCAACGACGACGGTGTGCTCGAGTGGACCGTGACCGGCAAGGAGGACGACACCTTGCGCATCCTGCTCTCCGACGTGTTCAGCGACGTCACCCACGACCTCGGCGTGGATCCCGGGCTCCAGAAGGACGGTGTCGAGAAGCACCTCCAGGAGCTGCTCGCCGAACACCCCGCGACTCTCGGTGAAGGGCTGCGGCTAGTACGACGGGAGTACCCCACCGCGATCGGACCGGTCGACCTCATGTGTCGCGACACGGCCGGTGCCTGCGTCGCAGTCGAGGTCAAGCGACGCGGCGAGATCGACGGGGTGGAGCAGCTCACCCGCTATCTCGAGCTGCTCAACCGGGACCCGAAGCTACGGCCGGTCCGCGGCATCTTCGCCGCCCAGGAGATCAAGCCACAGGCGCGCGTGCTCGCCTCCGACCGCGGCATTACCTGTGCCGTCGTGGACTACGACGCCCTGCGCGGCATGGACGACCCGACCGCTCGGCTGTTCTGACGACGGGCGACGTGCTATCGGGAGCTGCCCAGCTCAGATCCTGCCGTAGCGCGGTCATGAGCTCGGTCCGGTGTCGGGCGCAGCAACGCCAGCCAGCCGGTGGCCACGCCGATCGCCAGGACGGTCAGCACGCCGCGCCACGGGTAGATGTGGCTGGTCAAGAACGAGATCCCTGCGGCCACGAGCACGAGCGACGGCACCGCGGCCGGCAGCCCGTGACGACGTACCTGGTCCACCCCGACCAGCACACAGGCCACGAGGAACCCCCACGCGCCCACCTCCCCGAGCTGGTTGCCGATGTCGAAGATGTAGTAGACCTCCACGGGTCGGCCGACGTCCGGCCCCGCCTCGTAGGTGACGTAGCCGGCGGTGATCCCGGCGATCACGTCGAGCGCGCTATAAGCGGTGGCATAGACGTACGCCGCCAGCCCGATCGCCCACGCCAGCGGGTCCTTGCGCGGCCACGAGAGAGCGATCAACGCGACCGCGACCAGAGGGAAGACGAAGAGCCCGACGACGTGCAGGATCGTCCAACGACCAGAGCTCTCGTAGGTCAGTCCCACGGGATGCGTGAGGCCCACCACGGCGAGAGCCACACCGGGTGCGGCGAACAAGGCGGCGCGCAGATATCGAGGCACTCGGTGACCCTAACCCGGCACCGGCCGCCGTCAGCCCGCTAGCGGTTCTTGCGCGTGGCCGCGTCGTTGGCTTTCTGGATCGCCGCGACGAGCTCGTCCTTGCTCATCGACGAACGCCCGTCCACCTCGAGCCGCTGGGCGACTTCGTAGAGATGCTTCTTCGTGGCGTTCGCGTCCACCCCTCCCGCCGTTGGACGGTTGGTGTCCACCCCACCCTCGGCCTGCGCGTCAGAAGGCCCCTTCTCGTCCTTCTCCTCCCAGTGGTCGCCGATCTTCTCGTACGAGTGCTTGAGCGAGGCATACGCCGCCCGATGGGCACGTTCGTCGTCGCCGTACTGCTCCTGCGCTGCGTCATGGGTCTTGGCAAACGTGCGCTGTGCCTTGTCGTCAGACTTCTGCAACGTGCTCGGCAGCTCGTCCTGGATCGGCTTTCCGCTCTTGGTCGTCTTCGGCATGGCACACCCCTCTGTCGTTCCGTTGGCTCACGGGTTCTCGTACCCCCATCAGCGGAGGTCATGCCGGATCCCCGCGAGGAGTGACCGCCGGGGCACAATGGGGCGATGAGCAGGGCGCAGACCCAGGGCGTGGGCCGGAGAGCGGCCTCGGCCATCGACCAGCTCCGCGTCCAGGGCGCCAGGGTGACGCAGCCACGCCGCGCGGTGCTCGACGTGCTGGACTCCGCGCGACCCGACGAGCACCTCAACGCCGACGACATCGCCACCCGCGCGGCCGAGTCGGCCCCCGGACTGCATCGCGCCACCGTCTACCGAGCCCTGTCCACGCTCGGCGACCTCGGGATCGTCGCGCACACCCACGTCGGCGGCTCCGCAGCCGTCTACCATCTCGCGATCGAGGACGTCGACGCCTCCGTCACAGCGGACCACGGACACGTGCAGTGCACCGCCTGCGGTGCCGTCATCGACGTGTCAGCTGAGCTGCTGCGACCGTTGGCCGACCAGCTGCGCACCCAGCTCGACTTTGAGCTGGAGCCCGAGCATGCGGCGCTGCTCGGCACCTGCGCCGCCTGCCGCGCGCAGCCGGGAGCCGGTGGTTGAGTCAGTCGGAGAGCAGCTCCGCGACCAGCGAAGCGACTTCGTCGGCGCATCCCCACGACAAGGTGACCCCGGCGCCACCGTGCCCGTAGCAGTGCACGACTCGTCCCCCGGCGTTCGTGGTCTCGACAGGCTCGACCACCCGGTGCGGCGAGGCTACTTCCACCTCTAACCGGACCGAGGGTCGCACCGGGCGGAGGCCGACGCTGTGGCGCAACACCCGCGCCCCAGCCAGCTCGGGCACCAGCGCGGATGCTCGCTCCAGGATCCGTGCCGCGCGCTCGGGGTCCGGCTGGATGTCCCACTCCCCCTCGTCGTCGGACCCACCCACGACGATGTCGTGCGCGCGCGGCACCACGTAGGTCGGGCCGCTCTCGTCGAGCCACCACCGGTCCAGGCCGACCTGCTCGACGTAGACGACCTGACCGCGCACCGGCAACACCGAACAGTCCCCCGCGATCAGCCGGGCGCCCATCCCCGACGCGTTCACGACGACTCCGTCGTCGGGCAGTCCGGTCAGCGCCATCCGGGTCAACGTCCCACCCAGCTGACTGACCCGCGCGGTGAGCCAGGGCAGGTAGCGCGGCATCTCGACCAGCGGCGTGGTGAAGGTCCAGCCGTCGACGTACGGCGCCGGCTTTGTGCTCAACCGGGTCAGGTCCGGCACGGCGCCGCTCCACCACGGGTCCGGCTCATGGTCCCGATGAAGCTCGGTGCCCTCCACCATCGAGACGCCGCTGTCCGGATCGGTGGCCAGAGCGTCGAACTCGGCGTACGACGCCGCAGCCCACGCCGTGACCCGCTCGAAGGGGAACGCGCGGTACGGGTACCAGATCGCGGCCGCGACCGCCGAGGTTGTCTCCAGGGGGAGGTCACGAGCCACGACGTCGACCCGGTGACCAGTCTCGAGCAGCCGCACGGCGCAGGACAGCCCGACCACGCCGGCTCCGATGACCATGACCCGCTGCACGCGGACGAGTCTGCCGCAGACATACGCGTGGGGAGTCGTGAATCTTCACGGCGCCGTCCCGGGCGACGACCCGGCGACGACGTAGGAAGCGCCCTCGCCTCCCTTCACGTTATGGTCAGACTCGTTGGATACCGCTCCGGAGGCTCTGATGCGTAGATCACGCCCGTCCGTCGCCCACCCCGCCCCGCAAAGGGGCCTGCGTCTGCTCGTCGGCCTGCTCGCCGCTCTCCTGCTCGGCGCGGTGACCGCCATCCCGGTGCAGGCCCATGAGGAGCGCGGGGCAGGCTTCCCCGACGGCACGGGGAGGCGACCGACGTACCTCGGTCTCGACAACCCCCGCCATCGCGTGGTGTGCAAGCCAGACAGCGCCGACCGGATTGCCGCGATGGCGCCCGGGCCGCTCAAGAGCCGCAACCGCGCGCTGTTGGCCGAGTGCGGCACCAACTCGATCCAGAGCGCGATCAACACGATCACCCGGAGCAACACCTCGATCTACGTGCTCCCCGGCTACTACACCGAGCGCCGGTGGGCCAACCTGGAGAAGTCGAACTACTGCTCCAACCTCGAGTCTGAGTCCAACCAACCGCTCGAGGGTTCGGCCTACATCGGCAGCATCTCCTCGCCCGGGGGTGAGCCCGACGGCGGCAACGACGACACCGGACCGATCGCCCTGTCGTACGGCGACCAACGGCGCTGCGCCCACAACCTGAACCTGATCGGCATCTTCGGCGACGAGACCCCCGGCAACAACTCGATCCACTGTGACAGCCGCTTCTGCGGCACCCAGGTCGTGGGCACCGGCCAGCGCCCCAAGGCGGTGACGATCGACAACAAGTTCGCGAAGCTCAACGCGATCCGTGCCGACCGGATGGGCGGGGTTTACTTCCGCAACTTCACCGTGCAGCAAGCCGAGTTCAACGCGCTTTACGTGATGGAGACCGACGGCTTCGTGATCGACCGGCTGATCGCTCGTGGCAACGACGAGTACGGCATCCTCGCCTTCGCGAGCGACCACGGGCTCATCTCTCGCGTGAACGCCTACTTCAACGGTGACTCCGGCATCTACCCCGGCTCCGCGTCGGACATCAACGGCAACAGCCAGAAGTTCAAGCCGACCAGGTACTCCATCGAGATCCGGCACAGCAAGAGCCATCACAACGCGCTCGGCTACTCCGGCACGGCAGGCAACTCGGTCTACGCCCACCACAACGAGTTCTCCAACAACGCCACGGGCATCGCGACCGACTCGCTGTTCCCCGACCACCCGGGTCTGCCGCAGGACCACGCCCGGTGGAGCCGCAACAGGATCCACAGCAACAACGAGAACTACTACAAGCGCTACGTCCACAAGGGGGTGTGCGAGAAGCCGATCGAGAAGCGCGGCTACATCAACGGCACCGTCTGCCCGGTGATCCCGACTCCGGTCGGCACCGGTGTGCTGATCGCGGGCGGCAACTTCAACTCGACCGACCACAACTGGATCTACAACAACTGGCGTTACGGCACGATGCAGTTCTGGGTGCCCGCCGCTCTCCGTGGCGAGATGGACCCGGCGAAGCAGTACGACACCTCGAACGGCAACCGCACCTTCGGCAACCTGATGGGGATCCGGCCGAACGGCTCGCGCGCGCACAACGGTCTCGACCACTGGTGGGACGACGAGGGAGAGCGCAACTGCTGGGAGAACAACCGCTCCTCACGCGGCACGCCGACCGACAACTTCAGCGTCGACCCGCCCGCGTGCGCCGCCGGCGGATCGCTGTTCACCCCGGGTGCCCCGGTCAAGGACGCAGGCTTCCTGAGCTGCAGTGAGTACGACCGGGACGACCCGGAGTTCCGCGACCCGCCCGAGTGCGAGTGGTTCGACAGCCCGTCGAAGCCGGGATCCGGCTCCGGTCGGGTCAGCGCCGATGACGCCGTTGCCCTGACGAGCGGGTCGTCGGGAGGCGGCACGTCTGGACAGCTGGGTATCGCGATGGTCGGTGTGGGCGGGGTGCTGCTCCTCGGGCTCGCTCTGCGCACTCGCGTGTGGCGGCGCCAGCTGAGCACGGTGCGCGCGAACCGCGGCTGACGAGCAACATGGACAGGCCCGGCGTCGTCGCGCTCGTCGCCGTACTGCTGGTGGTGGTCGGCGGGGGCATCGCGATCGGCAGCAGCACGCCCAGCCTATCCGCGCACGGGCCGACGTCCGTCTCCGGCACGGAGGAAACCTCGGTGTTCCGGCTCGGTGACCGGACGGTGCGCCAGATCATCTACGCCGACCGGGAGACGTTGGTCTACTCCTTCGCGCTCGCCAACGACGGCCGGCTGCCCGTCACGATCACCGAGATCGCGCCGCTCGAGAGATCACCTCGGCTTTTCCGCTACACGGGGGTCACCGATGCGTCCGGCGCCTCCGAGTTCTCCATCCCGGCCGGTGAGCGCCGGCAGGTGCGGGTGAGCATGCTGATGCACTCGTGCGAGACGTTGTCTTCACGCGCCGGGAGCTTCGCGACCGAGGTCAACCTGAAGACCTCACGCGCCGGGGTCCTCGACCGCGTCGTGACCGTGGAGTTCCCCGAGCAGGTGCACACCGGCTCCCCCCGCGAGGCCTTCTGCCCCCGCGCCACCGCAAGCTCCCGGCCCCCCGGCTAACTCTTCGCCGGTGGTTGAGGAGCGAGCCTGCGAGCATCTCGAAACCACCGGACCACCGGCTGGTCGAGCCTGTCGAGACCACTCTGCGCCACGCCTTGACAAACGCGCCGCATCGCTGACTTGGTGCAGAAAGCAGCATCCGCGGCCCTGATCTGGTGCTTTTCGCACCGACTGATGATGTGCACCACTCAGGAGAGACTGTTGGCGCTCCGGATGGCCTCGACAATCCCGGCCATGATCTCGGTGAGCCCGAAGTCCTTCGGGGTGAACACCGCGGCCACGCCGAGCTCCTTCAACCGCGCCGCATCACCCGACGGGATGATCCCTCCGACGATCACGGGCACCTCGGTAATCCCCTGATCGCGCATCCCGTCGAGTACGGCGGGCACCAGCTCCATGTGCGAGCCGGAGAGAATCGAGATTCCGACGCAGTGCACGTCCTCGGCGACCGCCGCGGCCACGATCTGCTCGGGCGTGAGCCGGATGCCCTGGTAGATCACCTCGAAACCTGCGTCACGAGCACGCACGGCGACCTGTTCGGCACCGTTCGAGTGACCGTCGAGCCCCGGCTTCCCCACGAGCAGCCGCAGCCGCCCGCCGAGCTCGTCGCCGGTGCGGCGCACCTCCTCGCGCACCTTCGCCAGCTCGGCTCCTGCCTCTGCCGTCGGCTGGGCGACCCCCACGGCGCCGGAGACCCCCGTCGGCGCACGGAACTCGCCGAAGACCTCACGCAGCGTGCCCGCCCACTCCCCCGTGGTCGCACCGGCACGAGCGGCCACCAGCGTCGCCTCCATCAGGTTCGCGCCCGACTTCGCGTCCTCCGTGAGCTTCGCCAGCGCGGATGCGACACCGTCGTCGTCGCGCTCCTGACGCCACTGCTCGAGCCCCGCGAGGGCCGATCGCTCCGCCTCCGGGTCGGCCCCCTGAATCACCGTGTCGAGGTCGGCGGTGAGCGGGGAGGGCTCGGTGGACTCGTAGCAGTTGACCCCCACGACCTTCTCCTCGCCGGACTCGATCCGGGACCGCCGAGCAGCGTGGGAGGAGACCAGCTCCTGTTTCATGTAGCCGGACTCGACGGCTGCGATCGCCCCGCCCATGGCCTGTACTCGGTCGATCTCGCGGCGCGCACCCTCGACGAGCTCGGCCACCTTCGCCTCGATCACCTTTGAGCCGTCGAAGATGTCGTCGTACTCGAGAAGGTCGGACTCGAAGGCGAGCACCTGCTGCAGGCGAAGCGACCACTGCTGGTCCCAGGGGCGAGGGAGGCCAAGGGCTTCGTTCCACGCAGGGAGCTGTACGGCGCGGGCGCGGGCGTTCTTGGACAGGGTGACGCCGAGCATCTCGAGGACGATGCGCTGCACGTTGTTCTCGGGCTGCGCCTCGGTCAGCCCAAGGGAGTTCACCTGCACGCCGAAGCGGAAGCGGCGCATCTTCTCGTCGTCGACGCCGTAGCGCTCGCGAGTGATCTCGTCCCAGAGCTCGACGAACGCCCGCATCTTGCAGGTCTCCTCGACGAACCGCACGCCGGCGTTGACGAAGAACGACATCCGGCCGACGACCTTGTCGAAGTCCGCGGGCTCCACCTGACCGGAGTCGCGCACCGCGTCGAGCACCGCGATCGCCGTGCAGAGCGCATAGGCGAGCTCCTGGGTCGGTGTCGCCCCGGCCTCCTGCAGGTGGTAGCTGCAGATGTTGATCGGGTTCCACTGCGGGATCTTGTTGACGGTGTAGGCGATCAGGTCGCTGGTCAGCCGCAGCGAGTGCTCCGGGGGAAAGACATAGGTGCCACGGGAGAGGTACTCCTTGATGATGTCGTTCTGGGTGGTGCCGGCCAGCTGGGCGTGCACCTCGTCGAAGCCTCCGGTGGTTGAGGAGCGATCGCCACCTGCCTGCTCCTCCGCCACCACCTGGTACAACGCCAGCAGCCACATCGCCGTCGCGTTGATCGTCATCGAGGTGTTCATCTCGGTCAGCGGGATGCCCTCGAAGAGCCGCCGCATCTCGCCCAGGTGCGGGATCGGCACCCCCACCTTGCCGACCTCGCCGCGCGCGAGAGGGGAGTCGGCGTCGTACCCGGTCTGTGTGGGCAGGTCGAAGGCGACCGAGAGGCCGGTCTGACCCTTCGAGAGGTTCCGCCGGTAGAGCTCGTTGGACTTCGACGCCGAGCTGTGGCCGGCGTAGGTCCGCATCACCCAGGGCGGGTCCTTCTCCCTCGGCACGTCGGGAGCGGGCGACTCGTCAGGCATGAACCGAGAGTACGGCGAACCCAGCCGCTCGGTAACCGCCTATGAACAGTCTCACGTGCCGGTCGGGTCCGGGTCATAGGCGGGAGCCGCCGGAGCGAAGGTCGGCGCCGACGCGGTGCATGTGTCGTAGGCCTTCGGCGTACGACCCGAAAGCGGTCTCCTCCGCGTAGGAGACTCCCCGAGCCTCGCAGAACCGCTTGACCACTGGTTGTGCCCGTCGAAGGTTGGGCCTGGGCATGCTGGGAAACAGGTGGTGCTCGATCTGGAGGTTCAGACCTCCGAGCACAACATCGACGACCGGACCGCTGCGGATGTTCCTCGACGTCAGCACCTGCCGCAGCAGGGGGTCGGATGCCTGCTCCGGCGACAACGAGGGCATCCCCTTGTGCGAAGGTGCGAACGCGCAGCCCAGGTACAGACCGAAGAGGCCCTGATGGACCGCGACGAATGCCAGCGCCTGCAGCCAGGTCATCGCGGTCACCAGCAGCGTGACGTAGAGCGCGAGGTGCACCGCGAGCAACGCGATCTCCACCGCCCGGAGGCGGATGCCCGGGCGAGCCAGCGCACGGATGCTGGCTACGTGCAGGTTCAGGGATTCGAGCAGGAGCATGGGAAAGAAGAGCCCGGCCTGGTGCCGCGTGAGCCACGCGGCGAAGCCGGACCTGGCCCCCGCTTGTCCGTGGTCGAAGACGAAGACCCCGGCGGCAACGTCGGGATCGGCCTCGAGGTCGTTGGGGTGAGCGTGGTGGGCGTTGTGCTTGTCCACCCACCATCCGTAGCTGAGGCCGGTGAGGAGGTTGGCGTGCACTAGCCCGAGGAGGGTGCTCCAGCGACGACCACGAGCGACTTGTCGATGGGCGACGTCGTGGCCCATGAAGGCGATCTGCGTCGAAATCACGGCGAGGGCCGGCGCGAGCAGCACCAGCCACCACGAGTCCCGCAGCACGAAGGCCAGGGTGAGCAGGCAAGCCAGGAACAACAGGTTGGCGCTGACCAGGAAGGCGTAGAGCACGGGGCGCGGCCGCAGCAGACCCAGCCGGCGGATCTCGCGGATCAGCTCGGCGTAGCCGCTCGCCACCGGAGGTTGGGTTGTCGCGGCGGTGGACGTCATCTGAACTCCCGGCTAGTCAGTAGTTCGCCGCCGGGGTCCGCGGCAGCCTCGACGCGAGCCTACCGGACTCGCCCGTCCGGCAGAAGAAACAAAAACGTCGGGTAGTGGGTCAGTTTGAGGCCAAGCGGATAGCGGCAGATCCGAACGTCTAGCGACCGTGCTTCTGCCGTACGAGGTAGGCCACTGTGAGGATCGTTGCGATAGGAATGAGGCCCATGAACAGGGCGCTGGCAACGTCCTCTGGAACGCCGACTGCCAGGTAAACGAGAGCCAGCACGATTGCGCCTCCACCGAGTACCGACACGAAGATGAGAAGCCCGGTGGAGATCTGCAGGGTCTTCTCGTCACGGCGCGCCTGGGTCTGCATAAGTTGATGATGCCCGGTAGCAGGAGATCAGTCGAGCAGCGCCGCGATCTCGGTCATGCTCCACACGTGGTCGGCAATCCCAGCGGCCATCGCCGGCGTGGTCGGATAGCCGTTCGCGGCCTTCGTGAGCGTCTTGTGGGGCCGAGCGAAGTTGTAGTGCATGT